>Ga0256406_1002485_pt1 | contig 25835 bp, 19 predicted proteins | sample RumenRJG_03DNA_FD_185986 | JGI IMG/M metagenome (GOLD analysis project Ga0256406, IMG submission 185986) | Bovine rumen microbial communities from Lethbridge, Alberta, Canada - RJG_03 | ecosystem: Host-associated > Mammals > Digestive system > Stomach > Rumen | place: Canada: Alberta | collected...
GGAGGGAGTCGGTCCCCGCACCCTTTCCCGTCTAACGGGCGTACCTTATTCAATAGTCCAGCGTGCGACCTCTGCTGCCAATGAGCGATTGCTCCAGTCATCCGTCATTGTCTCTGAACCCACGCCCGAAGACGACCTTTTTCTTACATATTGTGATGAGGGAACATTCGATAAATATCCGGAATATTAACAATCATTGAGGGTCGTCGGTACCTGTCCCCCTGACCCTTATGCCGACAATCCCGATTTTGGCGAGCAGTAATTAGTGGGTCTGCGATAAAAGATGGAATGTACAAATAAAGATAAGGACTACCCGAAAGAGATCACACTCAACGCCATGAGTTGATGGCTCTTCTCAGCATAACGAAGGTTGACATATGTTACGAGAAGGCATAGGATTATCTTCAGAGTTTCTGCAAGTTCTCTGAGAACTGTCGTGACTACACTCAGATGTTACGTCGGCAACTCACTATTGATCAAAAGCACTTTAATATTACGTAGCCTAACAGGAAACGGGTGCTAGAAAGTACTCTGATTAAAATCTGTAGGCAACTATCGGACATTAACAATTAATCATATAATTTAAATGAAAGTTGGTATTATACAATTATCTGATATACATTTCAAGGAAGGAAAGAATCTTGTCATTGACCATAAGAATGCATTCCAGAGAGCATGTATCGCTTATCTAAGGAATTGTGTGAAGATTATCATTGTAATTAGCGGTGATATCGCTTTCAGTGGCAAGAAGAAAGAGTACGAAATTGCTTATGATTTTCTGAAAGAATGCGAAGAATTTATAAGAAAAGAAGGTACATGGATAAACAGTATAGATTATGTTATCGTGCCAGGTAATCACGATTGTGACTTTTCTGGAGACGAAGATATAAGAAATTTGGTCATTAATCAAGTAAGCACAGAAGATGAGTTGACCAAACAGAGTTATATCGAACAAGGTCTGACACCACAAAGTAATTTTTGGATGTTTTACAAAAGACTTATTGGTACTAATCCTTCTTCTTTTATCTCTTATCAAGTAGAAATACCACTCTTGATTGATAAAAAAATCGTTTTCCATTGTTACAATACAAGTTTTCTATCTCAATTAGACGAAAAAGAAGGATCGTTGATAGTTCCCACCAATTATTACTTGCACAAAGATATAAATCATCAGAACATTGTTATATCTGTTTTCCACCATAATCCAGCTTGGCTTTCGACTAAGACACCAAATAATAACAAAAAGTTATTTGAGTCGCACTTAATAAAAGAATCTGATATTGTAATGTGTGGCCATGAGCACACTACTCAGCATTTGGAGGTGTCTGCCATAGAGAGTAGTGACCAAGTAGAATATTTGGAAAGTTCGGCTTTTCAAATAAACGGAAAATCATCATTTAATATAATAGAGCTTGATACCGATACTGATAAACTTACAAATGTTAACTTTAGTCTTGATAAGAAGAAAGATCTATATGTAGATTCTGAAGAGAGCGAAGTAAAGTTAATAGAAAAGATTAAAGGCATTAACCTTTGTGAAGAATTCGCCGATAAGCTGAATAGTATAGATATTCCATTAAAACATTCGGCAAAATCGGATTTAAGGCTGACAGACATATATGTGTATCCAGACTTGGAACCGTTAGTTGACATAGATAGTAAAGTTATTCAATATACCGACTCATCCATATTATCAACAGATAAGGAAACTTCGAATGTAATCTTTATAGAAGGGGATAATCAGTCAGGTAAGACTTCTCTGATTAAAATGACTTTTTTGTCATTGATACAGAAAAGCGTATTCCCATTATTGACGAAAGGTAAGGACATAAATCATACTAAGATAGACCAATTAATAAAAGGCTCATACAAAAAGCAATATATCTATAAAGATTATTCTTTCAACGAATATAAGCAACTTAAAATTGACAAGAAAGTTCTCTTCATAGAAGATTTGGATGAAAGTACTTTAAATAAGGAAGGAATCCACGTTTTGTTAGAAGATTTGAAAAAACAATTCGGTAGAATAATCATTACAATTTCCCCTTCATTTATAAATGAGCCCTTTTTAGTAAATTTAGGGAATGATGATATTAAATACTATCATCTAAAGAGTCTTGGTTATGAGAAAAGAAACCAACTTATTGAAAAATGGTTCTATATAGGCAAAGACAGATATACGGTTAATCATATAGAAGTTGAGAAGCAGGTAAAACAGACATTCGATCAAATATCTAATTTATTAGGTGAGGAATATATGCCTTCATATCCAGTATTTATCCTTTCTCTGTTGCAAAGTCTCAACAATACACTAAAAAATTTTGACGTCGAGAAGACGTCTTATGGCTATTGTTATTATTCTCTTATAATAGCGGCTTTAGTTAAAAATGGTGTTACTCAGGATAAAGTAGAAGGGATTATACAGTTCCTTTCAAAATTAGCATTTAACATGTATGAGAAATCAAGGGACTCATTTTCGAATGAAGAATATTATAATTTCTATTCCGACTACGTCAAATCATATAGGGCAAGTTATGGTGTGGTAAAGCTATCGGAAATACTTACAAAGAGTTATATCATTAAAGATGATGACGGTAGCTATAAGTTCAGCTATAAATATATTTTTTACTACTTAATCGCAGCAAGTATTTCACGAATACAAGATTCTGAGAAATTAAAGGCCATCATAAAAGAATTATGTGACAACATGCATAGAGAAAAAGAAGCCAATATACTAATTTTTCTTGCTAATCAGAATATAATACCAGGTGTAATTCAGGAACTTATTTTTTACAGTTGGCTACCTTTTGAGAATTATAGACCAATAACTTTGGAAACGAATGACCGTCTTTTCTCACAGATAAAGAATATTGCCAATGAGATAAGAGTGGATGTGATACGTAATGATGTAAATCCTCATGAAGAAAGGACAAAGGAACTTAAGCAGAGAGACCGTGTAAAACAAGAGGCAGGAGATTCTCCCTTTATTTCTGATGAAGAAATAGATAAAAATAAAGATCTGAGAGACGTATCATCATCAATTAAAATTGTACGTATTTTAGGACAAATCATAAAAAACCAAAAGTATACATACGAAATAGAAGAGTTAGAAACTCTCGTTGAACAAGCTTATAATGTCTCATTTCGTACGATAGCTTTTCTTTCCGATGCAATGGGAAAAAGTAAAGATGAAATAGTTGATTACCTCAAGAAAAAGCATAAAAACATCACCAAAGACAATACTGCAAAGATAGAGGATAGAATCTCAAAAATCTTACAATCCATGCTCTATAAGTTCTGCCTTGATAATTTTTCTAATGTGTCTGCTTCTGTAGGTGCTCCTGACATGATAGACTTATACACTAAGGTCGCCAAAGATATGAATACACCAGCTGCAAAGATAGTAAGTTTTACTATAAACACGTACTACAACAAGATGAAGATTTCTGATTTGGAAGCTATTATGCAAGAATTCAAGAACAATCCTGTTGCAACTGAAATCATCAGGTCGCGTGTGATAAGTTATGTCTATCACAACTATATCTCACGAGATGAGAGACAGAAGATTGGTAATATTTGTAAGTTCAGATTAGTTGATAAGAATGGCTATAAACAATATATAATAGAAAAGTTCACACATGGCAAGAAAGAAGGATTAAACGCAAGAGAACAATGATTTGTTCAATCAATAATTTGCATTTCGACTTCTTTATAAAAATAGATTTTCTATGAAACTCCTTCTTGATTATACCCTGTCTTTCTGTAAACGACAATTACGAAGGATGCTTTTCAAAGCAGACGAACAACCATAGACCAGTAATATAAAGAATTTTTTCCCGTGCTCCATCCATTCAATGGGTAAACGTCTTATTTTCCGCCTTGACACCGGCAAATAAAAATATTGCCTTTGCGGCATCACCTTTAAAACAGGACACACCAGGCAATCAGCCAACAGTCAAGATACTGTCGGTAAAGCCTACAGTTCCAGAGCCCATCAAATGGTTTAAGATCCAACTGACGAGTGGAGCCAACATCTTCCTAAGAAATACCAATGTGCGTGACCTGAGCATGATGCTCAACAAACTAATAGGGACATGTTAGGACTGAGTGCGAATCTGAAATACTACCTGTTCAATGCAAGGTTGAGATAGATTGGAAAACACCAAAGAGACAATAATATCCCTATATAGCTATTCACCATACAGCTGCGAAACCGACATGGAATATAAAATAGGCGTGAGAAAATCCTCTGTATGAAAATTGCATAAGCCGAATCAGCATGAGATTTTCGTTCGTCAGATTCCATAGAGAATTCAAAAGCTCTATGGTACAAAACAAAGAAAAACTTATTTGCTTAACCATTAGCCGAAAGCCGAATAACTTGGTGATGAGGTGTGGCAGAAAAGGAAGACTTTTACAAATTGAACATCCATAATAATTATGAATTTCAAATATATAGATAAGATTAAAGATTACATATCTAGTGGTAACACAAGAAGTATAAATGCGAAAAAGAATGTCCTACGGATGATTCTTTACAAGGGTGGTAATATTCTTATTGGATTACTCCTTGTACCAATGACCATCAATTATGTAGATAGTGAAAACTATGGTATTTGGCTTACGCTGAGTTCTATGGTCGCTTGGATGAATTTTTTTGACATAGGTATAAATAATGGTCTTAAGAATAAACTTGCAGAGGCGTTAGCCAATAAAGATTACCAATTAGGGAAAAAATATGTTAGCACTACCTATGCAATGTTGTCTGCTATATTTATCCCGCTAATGTTGATTTTATTATTAGTTGTACCTTTTATTAACTGGCCTTCACTTTTAAACTTATCCCCAAAATATGGACATGATTTGATTATTGCTTTAAGTATTCTTGTCGCATATTTCTGCTTAAATACGATATTTTCAACGATAAATATCGTAATGATTGCTGATCAACAACCAGCTGATGCATCATTAAGAACATTATTGGAGCAAGCTACTTCTCTTGCTATAATTTTTGTTTTAACAAAGACTACAGGTGGTAGTCTTATTAATCTTTGTTTAGCTTTATGCTTCAGTCCACTTATAATTGTATGTATCTTTAACTATACTTTGTTCAAAGGGAGATATTCTATTATTGCTCCGAGCAGACAATCAGTAGATTTTAAAGTTGCTCCATCTCTGCTTAAACTGGGAGTACAATTTTTTATTATTCAGATTGCTGCCATCATACAATATCAGATGACCAATTTTTTAATCATAAGATACTTTGGGGCTGTTTCTGTTACCGAATACAATATCGCTTATAAATATTTCAGTGTTATCACAATGATTTGGGGAATACTAACTACACCAATATGGGCAGCAGTAACAGATGCATTTACCAAGAAAGATTTTACATGGATTCGAAATTCAATAAAAAAATACCTTAAAACCTATGCTCTGTTTTCTCTCATGGGAGGTATTATGTTAGTAATTTCTCCTATAGTATATAAAATTTGGTTACAAGATAAAGTTGAAATAGCATTCTTACTATCTTTTGCTGTATTAGCCTACAATTTGGTAAATATGTTCGGACAAATTTTTGTTCTTGTTCTCAATGGTATGGGAGAATTAAAAGTACAAACGTACGCGTCCTTAATTTCGCCAATAGTATTTATAGTAGTTTTCTATATGTGTGCAAAGATGTTTAACATTGGCATTTATTCCGTAATAATAGCATCTATTGTATCAAATTTCAACGGTGCACTATTGGCGCCGATTCAGTGCCGTAACATACTTTTTAAGAAGGCTTCAATATAGATAGTTCTATAAGGAATTTAGAATCTATTCTATAGTGGAGATGACATATATACTAAAGAGGCTTTCGAGACAATGAAAAAGTTTTATTGTGCAAGTTATCCTTATGTCGCAAGACAGCTAACGACGCAAGAAAAAAAGAGTGGAAACTCTTCTTAATTGGAATTTAATTTAAGCAATTTGTAAATACATTATCATGTTAGATAAAAATTCAAAGATTTATGTGGCGGGCCACCACGGTCTGGTAGGCTCTGCTATCTGGAACAACCTCAAGCAAAGAGGTTACAACAATTTGATTGGTCGCACTCACAAAGAGCTCGACCTCACAGACCAAAAAGCCGTAAAGAATTTCTTCGATGAGGAACAGCCAGATGCGGTTGTCCTCGCTGCTGCCTTCGTCGGCGGTATCATGGCTAACTCGCTCTACCGCGCCGACTTCATCATGCAAAACATGAAGATGCAGTGCAACGTCATCGAACAGGCGTACAAGCACCATGTGAAGAAACTTCTCTTCCTTGGTAGTACTTGTATCTATCCGAAAAACGCACCGCAGCCGATGAAGGAGGACGTCCTGCTCACCTCACCGTTGGAGTACACCAACGAGGAGTATGCTATCGCAAAGATTGCGGGGCTAAAGATGTGCGAAAGTTACAACCTGCAGTATGGTACCAACTATATCGCTGTGATGCCGACGAACCTCTATGGTCCTAACGACAACTTCCATTTGGAAAACTCGCACGTGATGCCTGCTATGATGCGCAAAATTTATCTTGCTAAACTCATTCACGAAGGCGACTGGGATGCTATCCGAGTGGATATGGACAAACGGCCCATCAATCCGACCGATAAGCTGCGTGCCATCATTGGTGAGGGAAATGTCGATGGCAAGAACGACAAGGAGCGCATACTGAAAGCCCTCGACTTCTACGGCATCGACGACAACAAGGTAACACTATGGGGCGATGGCAGTCCGCTTCGTGAGTTCCTCTGGAGTGAGGACATGGCAGATGCATCAGTACATGTGCTGCTCAATGTAGATTTCAGAGATATCATTGGCATTGAGAAATATTCTTCTGTTTTCTATGGTGCAAAGACCGACGGTGAGGTGAATCGTAACAACTCTGAGGGTCGAGGCGGTGCTATCCCAAGTCTCGGAGAGATTCGCAACTGCCATATCAACGTGGGAACAGGCAAGGAACTCACCATCAAGGCACTTGCAGAACTGGTGAAGAAAACGGTCGGCTTTGAAGGAGAGATCGTTTGGGATAAGACAAAACCCAACGGCACGCCAAGGAAGCTCATTGATGTAAGTAAGCTACATAAACTCGGTTGGACCCACAAGGTAGAGATTGAGGATGGTGTTGAGAAACTATTTGAATGGTATCAGAACAGTTTAAAAAAATAATAAGACAGAAGATGGACAAGAAACGCAATGTTGCCCTGATCACCGGCATTACCGGTCAGGATGGTAGTTATCTGGCAGAACTCCTGCTCAGTAAAGGTTATGATGTGCACGGAGTCATCCGTCGTAGCAGTGTAGACTTCCGGCCGCGTATCGCTCATCTTGAGGGCATGTCTGGTTTTCACTTGCACTATGCCGACCTCAGCGACTCTATGAGCATTGTAGCCCTTGTAGGCAATGTTCGCCCTACAGAAATCTACAATCTCGCTGCCCAGAGTCATGTCCAGGTCAGCTTTGACGCTCCGGAGTTCACGGCTGATGTAGATGCTGTAGGCGTACTCCGTGTGCTCGAAGCAGTCCGCACTTGTGGTCTGACAGACTGTTGCCGTATCTATCAGGCTTCAACTTCTGAGCTTTATGGCAAGGTAGAGGAAGTGCCGCAGAACGAGAATACCCCGTTCCATCCCTACTCTCCTTACGCCGTGGCCAAACAGTACGGTTTCTGGATCATGAAAGAGTACCGTGATGCCTACCACATGTTTGCCTGCAACGGTATCCTCTTCAACCATGAGAGTGAGCGTCGTGGCGAGACCTTTGTAACAAGAAAGATCACCCTCGCAGCTGCCCGCATCAAACAGGGCAAGCAGGACAAGCTCTACCTCGGAAATCTGAGCAGTCGCCGCGATTGGGGCTATGCCAAGGACTATGTTGAGTGCATGTGGCTCATCCTGCAGAACAATCAGCCTGACGACTTTGTCATCGCTACCGGTGAACAGCACACAGTACGCGAGTTCGCTACCCTTGCTTTCCATGATGTAGACATTGAACTGAAATGGGAAGGCGAAGGCGAAAATGAAAAAGGTATCGACAAAGCTACGGGCAAGGTACTCATCGAGGTATCCCCCGACTTCTACCGTCCTACGGATGTGGTTAACCTCTGGGGTGATCCTACGAAGGCAAAGGCACAACTGGGCTGGAACCCGACGAAGACGAGCTTCGAGGAACTTGTTAAAATCATGGTTGACTCGGATATGAAGAAGGTAGCTGCTGATGACGCTGCGGCTAAAGTTCGCGTGAACCTTGAAGAATACCTTGAAAAGGGCATTATTAAATAACGCATATTGATATAATGACAATCCCAAAATATCTCGGGACGCTGAGGCCACATCGACGGGAGCATTGGATGATGCTCTGTCTGTTAGCGTATGCAATTAATGGGGTTCTGAAGTATTATCTTCCGAATCCCATTTGCAACGCAATAACAGTGGTCAGTGGCTTCGGCTTCCTATGCACAATCTTAACACACATCAACAGGAGCACGCTAAGAGGCTTTACAGGGTTCGTATATGCCTTATTAGTTCTGTGGACATTGATACTCACTTTCAAAATGTTCTTTTTTGATGATGTTAAATCCACGTTTGAAGAGTATAACGGCCTGTCCACATGGCTGCTGACATATTTTGGCTCCCCATGTTTCTTGCCGAACATGTTGCCTTTATTTCTGTTGGCATTTCCAAGGAATTATAGGTTTGATTATCAATACCTGTGGCGTGTCATGTGGCTACTCTGTGTATTGTATATCTGTTATTTCCCCTTCGCCTTTTGGAACATGATGCATTATCAGTGGTCGTTTGATGCAGGCCCTGGAGCAGAATGGGGAGATAAGGGTACTTACGGAGACTTTATCAGTAACAGTACGATTGGTATTGCAAGTATTGCACCTGTGGTTATCATGATTTATTTCAAGAGATATCTCAGCAAGAGGCATTGGCAGTGGTACTTAATAACTTACACAGGGAGTGTGTTAATGACAGCCTATCTTGCACGCCGCGGTAATTTGGCAATGTCAGGCCTATATCTTGTACTTGCCTGGCTGATGTACGCCATGTTTGACAAGAAAACCTCAAAGATAAAACTTATATTCATTTCCATTCTTGTTATAGCATTAGGATATGGTTTCATTACCGGCTCCGTAGACTCCTTCTTTGCTACTTTATCAGAACGAGGCGATGAAGACACTCGTGAGGGTGTGGAGCTGGCTTTCTTTGCTGATATGCGAGATATCAATGATTGGATATTTGGTAGAGGATGGTTCGGACAGTATTATGATTTTACATTTGGATTCAGGCGAGGTGCTATTGAGACGGGCTATCTGGCACTCATCTTACGAGGCGGATTGTGTTATCTAATACCTTATGTATTGATACTTGTAATGTCTTTCATAAATGGTTTTTTCCGCTCAAAAAACTTATTTTGCAAGTCCTTTGCCATAATCTGCCTGATGCAAGTTGTTTCTCTCTATCCTTGGGGTTGGCCACAGTTTAATTTCTTACACTACGTCATTTGGTTGGGTGTCATGACATGTAATTGCAAAGCTCTCAGGGATGTGGATGATTCACAGATTATTAATTTATGTTTCAGTAGTAAGAAATGAAAATATTATGGTTCTCATTATCTCCTTGCGGTAGCATCCGTCGTGATAATACCCAACGCTTTATACAAGGTTGGATGATATCTCTTGAGGATGAAATTAAGAAATGCAAGGATATAGATCTTCATGTTGCGTTTTTTTCTGACAAAGAGGAAAAAGCATTCTATTTTGAAGGAGTTCATTACCATCCCATGCTGATGAAAAGAAGCAGTAATGGTATCGGTAGGATTCTTCAACGTTGGCAGTCAATGGAAGTAAACGATAAGAAGATGCTTCCCGTAATGCTGAGGGTTGTAAAGAATGTCCATCCAGACTTAATTCATATTCATGGCACAGAAGAACGATTCGGGTTGATCCAAGACCATATCAAGGATATTCCGATCTGCTTTTCCATTCAGGGGTTAATAGCTCCGTATGAAAAAAAGTATTTCTCTGGGATGCCGTACACTGAAGCAACTAAATATGAAAGTTGGTGGGATAAAATCAGGAAAGTCTCTATCAAAACCGACTGGAAAAGTTTCCGCTTCCGTGCAAAACGTGAGGAACATTATCTGAAGAATGCCAAATATGTTTTTGGTCGCACTTTCTGGGATAAAGACATCTCTTTGGCGCTTAATCCCCAACGTAAATATTTCGTTGTCGATGAGATTCTCCGCACTCCATTTTACAAGAAACAGTGGACAAAATCTGAGTTTACCAAAGGCAAGTTAAAACTCATTAGCACGATCTCTGGTGGAATCTATAAAGGTTTTGAAACTGTACTGGACACTGCCAGATTATTGAAACAATATTCTGGTATCGGCTTTGAATGGAACATCGTTGGATATGATGCATCTTCAAAATGGGTACATATTGCTGAAAAGATAAAGAAGCTCCGTCATCAAGATTTAAATATCAATCTGCTGGGCAAGAAGAATGCCGAAGAATTATCTGATTTGCTTACTGCTTCGGATATCTATGTACACGTTAGCCATATTGAAAACAGTCCTAACAGTGTCTGTGAGGCAATGATTGTTGGAATGCCGATAATCGCTTCATATGCCGGAGGTACTGCATCGTTGCTCAAAGATGGGGAGGATGGTAAACTCGTGCAGGACGGAGACCCTTATGTCCTGGCAGGTGCAATCGTCTCCATGTATCAAGACTTTGATTATGCAAAATCTTGTGCAGAGTCAGCCCACGAGACAGCCCTAAAGCGTCACGCCCCAAAGCGAATAGCGGGCCAGTTGATAATTGCCTATAAATCAATGATATATGGAAAAGAATAAACGAAAAGAAGGCACGCAAGCTAACCCTATTGCATTGCTTAGCACCTATCGAACACAGTTGATGGGCATTGCCACATTGATGATTATCATTTGTCATACACACGCTACAGTGGAATTGCCTCATATAATAAGCAAGATTTTTAATTATGGCAATTTAGGTGTAGATATATTTCTGTTACTATCCGGAATTGGTTGTTATTATTCGTTGAGAAAACGTAAAGATAAATTTGCATTTTGGCATAGACGAATAACTCGTTTGCTGATACCTTATCTCCTCATCACTCTTCCTTTTGCTATATTTGCATTAGCTATAGGTCAAGAGAATATACTGGATTTCGTATGGAGAATGACAGCCATGGAATTTTGGTTGTATCACAAAGGTGCCTGGTTCGTTTCTCTGATGATTCCATTATACCTTATATCGCCTTTCTTATTCCATAAAATGCACATTACAAACAAATCACGTGGGGGGGGGGGGAATATCGCTATTGTAATACTGATTTCCGTTCTGTTCACTATTTTGTCTTATCATCGGTTGCTGGATAATGGACAAGAAACCGTTATCAGTAATATCCAGATGGCAATATTCCGAACTCCAAGCTTTCTAATTGGGATAGCAATTGCTCCTTATTGCAAAGTGAAAAATACTAAGATAGAGCAAATTTTTATAGCAATGGCTATTGCATATCTAACTCTACGTATTTTCAAAGTCTCCATACCGTGGCTCATAACTCCAATCTTGTCGATAGCTTTAGCAATGTTTTGTAAGTATATCCATGAAAAAGGATTTATTTTCAAGCTGCTCACTATAATTGGTGGAATTTCATTGGAATCATACCTCTATAATATTTATTTGGGTAACCCCATCAACTATTTTCTTCAGCCATATAAGCCATTATCCGAAGGCTTCCAGATTACGGAATATTTGGTGATAGCATTTGGAGGTCTGATGCTTGCATACTATTCTCGCAAATACATTTCAATTTTGATAAATAAATATGAAAAATTATAAGTTCACCATATTCACTCCATGTTATAATGGAGAGAAAACCATAGAACGAGTTTTCAAGTCTGTAAGTGATCAAACTTACACAAACTTTGAATGGATTATCATTAACGACGGATCCAAAGACAACAGCAAGGAGAAGATAGAGCAATTGATTAAGCAATACGCTACAATCTCCGACAAGATAATCTTTCTTAATCAAGAGAATCTTGGCAAGCATAATGCCTGGAACAAGGCTGTGAAGATGGCTAAGGGAGATTTCTTCTTGCCTGCAGACTGTGATGATAGCTTTCTTCCAGAAACTCTTGAGTTTTTTAATTTGAATGCTAACATATTGCCCCCCCCGATAATGATTTCTTGAAATCTAATTATTCGGGTATTAATGTTTGTTGTTACGACCCATTGACCAATAAGATAATAGGTGATGAGTATCCACAAGACGGATTGGTAAGCGACAACATCGAATTGGCATACAAATATCATATTCGAGGTGAACATTGGGGTACTATCAGAACAGATATTCTTAAGGAGATACCCTTTCCAACGATAAAAGGTCACTTCTATAATGAGTCGTACTTGTGGTTTTCAATTGCATTAAAATATAAATTGGTTTGTTACAACAAAGCATTACGTGCCTATTTCTATGAACCAAACTCACTGGTTCACAATAAAAGCTACAAACTCGATAAGGATTTAACGTACATGTGGTTAAACTTCCATTGGTGGAAACTAACACATGTCGGTTCAAGAATTAGACAATATTCCTTCATTGAATATCTAAGGCTTTACAAAGATATACTCAAAGGAATTGTGAAATACATATTGGCCCGAGTCGTCAAATAAAGTTTTGTTTTGATGAAAGTTCATTTTTTTATAAACGGTTCTTTCCCTGTGGGTATGGCATCTGCAAAGCGTCAGATATGTTATGCCAAAGGACTTATTGCAAGTGGTAACGAAGTTGAGGTTCATGCCTGCAACAGAGTCCATGAGCAAGGAAGAGATACAGAATTCCCTGATGAAGGTATATATGAGGGAATTCCATATAATTATATTTGTGGGAAGTATAAGCACAAGTCTAAACTATTGAGAGGACTTGACTGGTATGTGCTTGACCACATTAAGAGTTTCTTTTATGCCTTAGGACACGTCCATCGTGGAGAAATCATCTTTGCTTATTTATCTCCCATTTTCATTCAAATCTTATTGCTGTTAACAGCCAAGCTGAAAGGTGCTAAAATTGTAAAGGAGACTTGCGAGCATCCGTTAGCTTTGGGCAAGGTAAATTCTAAGTGGCATAAGTTCTGTTGTTGGTTTGAATTCCATTTTGTCATGCCACATTATGATGGCTTTGTAGCGATATCTAAAGATTTGGAGAAGTTCGTACTCAAATACAAAGGTAAGAAAGCCAGGTATATCATCATCCCCATTCTTGTGGAAAGCAAATATAATGGTGTTGATTATTCAAATCAGAACTCTCCCTACAGTTGTCCCTATATCATCCATACCGGTACCATGTATGAGCAAAAGGACAGCATATCTAAAATCCTAAAAGGTTTCGCCAGGTTTAAGAAAGAAAATCCATCTGATTGCAAATTGGTTTTCACTGGCCCTCAGGCCAACGAGAAGTGTAGCTACTTGCCTCTGATTAAGGAATTGGGCATTGAGAAAGATGTTGATTTATTGGGATTGGTAAGTTTAGGTGAGTTAAACAGGTTGCAGCATTTTGCAGCGATGACGATTATCTATAAGAGCGACAATCTTCAGACTCGCAATTGTTTTCCCACTAAATTAGGCGAAATGCTCATGAATGGAGTTCCTGTCATTACTACCACCGTTGGTGACAGTAACCTATATTTAAAGAATGGGGTTAATGCATACATCTTTGAACCAAATGACGAAGATACCCTAGTCAAATATATTAAGAAAATTTTGGACTCTCCAAAGGAGGCTCAACATTTAGGACTTGAAGGTAAAAAAGTTGCAGAGGAATGCTTTAGCCCTAATATTCAAGGAAGGAGACTGTCTGATTTTTTTGCTAAATTATAGCTACGTATTCTCTCGAACATTTAACCTCCCATAATAGGTTAAGTTTACACGTTTTTTGAAATTCTACCAAACTTGAAAAGAAGTATGAAAATACTTCAATTCATATTAAGCAGAAAGATAATTCATCCTACAACATCCGACATTGCGCTGAACAATATATAAAATTCTATTTGTCGTGACTTCCAAAAGTTGGTAATATCGGTTTTGGAAGTCAGTAAGGCTTTCAAAATAATTTTACCAACCGATGAAAATACTTCAAATTGTATTTACACTATCCTCAGGTGGAGGAGAGAGATTTGTAGTTGACTTGAGCAACGAACTTTCCAAGACGAACGAAGTGACACTACTCACTATCAAAAACGACAAAGTGGATGTAGAGAACCGTAACTTTTACAAGTATGAGCTCTCCCCTCGTGTCAAATACCAAAATCTCGGTTTGGCAGACGGCCCCCATCCGACATACCCTTGGAAGATATATGAAGCTATTAAAGCCATCAATCCTGACGTTGTTCACTTTCACCTAACTAAGATGCTCCAATATTGCTATCTCTCAATATTGCTGCTAGGCAAGAAGATAACATTCGTTGAGACCATCCATTCCGATCTTTATTGGGGCGGATATAATACAAAGTTCCGGCACTTCGCCTATCATACTTTGGTAGAGAAGGGCTTGTTGCGTTGGGTCGCACTTTCAGAAACCAACTTTAAGCAGTTAACTAAAGAGTATCCGAAAGCATTGAGCCGTTGCATCTATAATGGTAGAGCGCCAATGACCCCAACGAATCGTTATCAGAAAGTATCTGAAGAGATTGCATCTTATAAGGATAATCCTAATACGAAAGTTTTCTTGCATGTAGCACGATGTACTACTGTAAAAAATCAACAATTGCTTATCCGTAGTTTCAATGAGATAAAAAAACAAGGTGCAAACGTTGTTTTGTTAATTATAGGAGCACACTTCGACTCAAAGCTAGGACAAAAACTTCGAACACTGTCTGGTCCTGATATACATTTTCTTGGTACACGTACGAATATATCAGACTATATGCTGCAATCTGATATTTTTGTCTTGAGCAGTTCTGCTGAGGGCATGCCCATCACGCTTCTGGAGGCTATGCTTAGTGGCACACCTATGGTTTCTACGCCTGTTACAGGAGCTGTAGATGTAATTAATGGCAAGAATGGTGTGTTAAGTAAAGATTTCACCCAAGAAAGTTATGTGGCTGCTTTAAACCAGATGCTCAGCCATTATAATGATTATAAGGCCAATGCAATGAAAGGAAAAGATGATTCACCTTATACCATCAAACATTGTGCAGAGCAATATGTAGAGTTTTATCAATCGTAAATTTATATTGTCACTATCTATTACAGAATAATGACTGTAACCCCAAAAATGATACAAGTATGAGATTAAATGAAGCATGGAAGTACATCAAAAGTGATGCTCACCGATATGGACTAACCGGGGGGGGCGAATCCTTCTTAATGCATTGACAGCAAAGAATTTCTGCCTCTCATATCTGTTTTGGCTGAGATTGTGCAAGACTGGAGGAGTCATTGGCGTCGTAGCCAAAATAAAGCGTTATAGAATGGCCCGAAAATATGGTCTACAGATACAGCCTGAAACGAAAATAGGTTATGGGTTCTATATAGGACATGGCGTAGGAGCCGTCATTTCACCAGGTACAAAAATCGGCAACAATTGCAACATTAGTCAGTACCTCAGCATTGGCACTAACTCAAAGCAATATGCTGTAATCGGTGATAATGTTTATATTGGCCCACACGTGAGTATCGTCGAGGGCGTTCACATCGGCAATAATGTTACTATTGGTGCAGGTGCAGTGGTCACTAAGGACATCCCCGATAACGCGACAGTGGCCGGTGTCCCCGCGAAGGTCCTGAACTATGATAATCCCGGACGGTTCATCCACAACAAATACGACACTGACATCAAGTCTTGAGTTATTTGAAAAAGTTAAAAATCATCGTACTTATGGGCATAACCCTTGATTTTTAATATTAAATCATTATCTTTGCCCAAAAATGGATGTATGCGCAAACTCACGATAAGAAATATAGGGCCACTGCAGTCCGCAGAAATTGAACTCGGCCGGATAAATGTTATCATTGGACCGCAGAGCTCCGGCAAGAGCTGTGTGCTGAAAATCGCATGTTATTGCACCTGGGTCGAGAAGAAAATCGAAATGGCCCAGTCGGCGGAGGAATTTAAGAGAAACGGCTATTTCATTAATGAGTTGACCAGATTTCATAAGTTGGACGGTTATTTCCGAAATGACTCGTTCATCGCTTATGAGTCAGACTTCATGCGCTTTTCTTATAATGCCAATGACGGTAAGTTCCAGTTTGAGTGGAATGACAGACGTTGGGAATACCGCCGGCCAAGGGTTTCTTATGTTCCTTCTGAGCGCAATATGGTAGCAGCCATACCGAACTGGTTTGACGTTAAGCTGAATAACGATAACATACAGAGTTTCATGGCTGATTGGGACAGATCGAGAAAAACCTGCACTAATCACAAGGAAATTCTTAATCTTGGTGTCGCATATAGGTATGATTCCCAGAATAACAAAGACCAGGTAGAAGTTGATGAAGGTCCTACACTTGAGTTGACCAATACTTCGAGTGGGCTACAGTCATTGATTCCCCTGTTTATTCACTTGAACTATATATGCAATCTGCAAAGCAATCCAGATGGGACGCAAAGCTATTCAAATATTCAGATTAGCGAGAATTTCCTACGCACGATGTATGACGAATTATTCGTGAAAACCGGGAAGACCAAGTCGGTAGCACATCCAAATGAAATAACGAAAGATGGCAAGATGCATCTTTCTGCTACTTTGGCTTTAGGCAGGATCGGCCCCTATATTTTTCAATTTTCCAATCAGGAATATGCGAAAGAATGCCAACGGATTTATGAAAGGTACATCAATACTGACCATGCCGAAATCTTCTTGGAGGAGCCTGAGAACAATCTTTTCCCGCCTACACAGAGCAGGCTGGTCAATTGGTTATTGGACTTGACGAAGGGAAATCACGGCGCCAGGTTCTTCATCGCAACACATAGTCCATACGTCATGACGTCTTTTTTGGAAAAGGAACCAAAAGATTTCAAACTCTTCTTTGAGCGGAGAGTTGGCCATTTATCCACTGTGGTTACCGCTTCAGATAAGGACGTGCAAGAAATCTACGATAACGGAATAGACGTGTTCTACAACATTGAGTCTTATACATAATGACCAATAGAATTAACTACCTTTGCCCTGAATGCTATGTAGATACGAACATCATAAAAACGTTGCTCAACGTTGATGGTGTTAATCACCAACATAGTTGCACAAAAGTCATGGGATGTTTGAGGAAAAATTTCCAGGATGAATTCGCCATAGGTATTGTTGATGACGACAAGAAAAAAACTTATGACTATAGTGAATTCGAAGAGCTTGCAAGATCCGAGCATCTGATTCTAATGAAGCACAAAAGCAGAATGCATTTTCTGATTTTTGTTCATAAAGCGGCTGAGGATCTTTTGCTATCCTGCGCCAAGGAGTTGGGTATCAACATGGCAAATTTCAATTTGCCAAGCGACCTTGAAGGTCTTAAGGAAATTACTAAGGATTGCGAATCGGATAAGGAACCACGCATAAAGCAGTTGGTGAAAGCATTGCAACCAGCTTCAGAAATGGCACGCCTTCAGCGCACGATTGATTACTTGTGTAACAAGCAATACCAAGCTGATAAAGAAAAATTGATAGAGCTGTTCAATCAATGATATGCCATAAAAGATTCCAAGTAATCCGATACAACCTAAGCAAAACGGCATTAAAACGATAACAATCCTTGACGGTTCATCCATATGTAAAGCAAAAGCATATCTCCGCAATTACCGCGGACATGTTTCTTGCTGATGATAAGAATGTTAGGTGCGGTGATATATCTGATGTTATTACCGCAGACATTACCGCAACAGGAGTGAGAAGTTAAGCTTCCAACCCCGCAACCGTTACGCGGTTGAATACTACCAACGAAGTCTTTATTAATTCAACACGATGTAGATGTTTACGATAGATGTTTTCTCACTGTGATAGCTATGCTATCGTGGTGCGATAGCTATGGTTTCGTGGTGCGATAGCTATGGTATCGTGGTGCGATAGCTATGGTATTGTAACGCGATGCCGTATCCCGAGCGGACTAAATTCGTCTACCGAAAAGCTTCAAAATTATATTTGGGGAAATATATTAACCATTTATGTTAAAAAGCATGTTTGTGGTAATGTCGCGGTAATGTTTGCGGTAATGTTGCTGTAATAATCAATGGCTGATAAATGAACTTATATAACTAACAATTAGCGTTTTACATCAAGTGCGGTAATTGCGGAGATTTAAAATACAAAAAATCTATGGATGGGAGAAATATATTAACTGTAGGTATTGCCTACAAGCCTGTTCGGGGTGGTATAGCGGCTGTGGAAAGCGTGTACAGCACATTCTATAAGCCGTTCAACCACATTGCGACGGTTACGGATGGCGATAGCAGCAAGTTGGCGAAACTCTTCCAGTTCGGCAAAGCACTGGCCAAATTCCTTTGGTGGATGATATTCCATCGGGAGATAAAGATAGTGCATGTGCATGGAGCCAGCAATGCCAGTTTTTGGAGGAAGCGGATTTTAATAAACATCGCGAAATCTTTTGGGAAGAAAGTCGTCTTCCATCTTCACGGTGGAATGTTTCAGAGCTTTTACGCCCATCATCCAAAAACTGTCAGGAAAACCATTGAGAAATGTGACTGTGTAATAGCGTTAAGCGAATACTGGAAACAATGGCTGGAGACAACTTTCAATTGCAAGAAAGTTGTCATCATCAAGAATGCCATTGAGACTCCTCGGCTTCATAAAATTCCTCATGATACGTTCAACCTGCTTTTCTTAGGACTTTTGGGCGAGAACAAAGGTATCTATGATTTGCTGGATGTTATCATTGCACATAAGAAGGAGCTGTCCGGGAAAATGCAGCTATTGATTGGAGGCAACGGTGAGGTCGACAAGGTAAAAAGTATCATTCGACAGAACGACATTTCCGACATTGCGATTTATGAAGGTTGGGTGAGTGGAGAAATAAAGCGTAACCTATTCAATCTTTCCGATGCGCTCATCCTCCCATCTTATCACGAAGGAGTGCCCATCACCATATTGGAGGCTGAGAGTTACGAGCTACCAATCATCTCAACAAAAGTCGGTGGTATACCGGAGATCGTTGAGGATGGCAAGAATGGAATACTCGTAGATCCAGGTGACAAAGAGGCCATCTGCCACGCTATCGATAAGCTGATGAATAATCATCCGTTGGCTGTGATGATGGGACAATCATCCAGTTATATTGTTGAAGACCATTTGGCTAATTACGTTGAACAACAACTTGATACTATGTATAAGAAATTAATTTACAAATCCGGGGGGGTGTAACTGAATATGTCTTTCTCCATAGTCAATATCAAAATGCGGCATAGCTATGGAGAAAGAGAAAATCACAGTATTATACTTCGGCCCGATTACACCTAAGGGTGAGCCAAGCAGAGGTGGCTATGAGGCTGCAAACCGTAAAAATATAGATGCACTAAGGGAAAGGGGAATTGAAGTTGTAGAATTTTCTAATCCACAAATCAATCGTAGGATCGGACCAATAGGAAAATTGGCTTACATCAAACTTTTTTTCCTTCCTCTACATTTATGGAAACATAGAAACAGAAAGAAAGTTATACTCCACACGACTCCTCTTTATTCTCATCTACTATATCCCACGCTCTTTACGGTTAGGATAGCCTACATGCTAAAAATTCCAGTATTGGTGGATATACGTGCCGGAGCTTTAATAACCTGTTGGGAGAACAAAACATTTATATTTAGACGTCATATTAAGGAATTGCTCAATAAGGCAACCGCAATAACGGTTGAGAGTAAGACCTATATAAAACAAATAAAAGAAATCATCGGTATAAACAAGCAAGTCATTTATTTCCCGAACGTGGCTAATTGCTCCAATTTGCAGAAAATTGCTAAACCTGACGGGCTACTCAATATCTTCTATTTTGGACGTATCACTAAGACAAAGGGAATTTCCATTATGTTGAATGCCATCCACAGGTTGGGTAGTCGTTACAAGCTATATATTGCAGGAACCTTCGGCCCTGATTATTCCGCAAAAGATTTGGAGAAAGAGAATGTTGAATATCTTGGGTTCCTAACCCCTGAGCAACTAAAATGTCAGATGAGCCGAATGCATTTTTTCATCTTTCCAACCTCTCACGTTGGAGAGGGTCAGTCAAATTCACTGATAGAGGCAATGTCAAACGGTTTAATCCCAGTCGTATCTGATCAAGGTTTCAATGCAGAGGTAGTCGGGGAAAACGGAAAAGTCTTGCCTAAAGGCAGTAGCGATGCAGACTATGCAAAAGCTATTGAGGAATTATCGTCTGGAGATATTAATGCGAAGGCCCTAGCTTGCCAAAAACAAATTATAAAGTTCCATAATCTAGATATAGAAATCCAAAAACTTATACAAATTTATAAAGCATTGGTATGAATATAAAAGGCTATTTTAAGGAGACAATAAAATACACGCTTCGATCGCCTTATGTTATAAGGCATTACATAAGTGAAGTAGACAGACTTTATAGTTTGCCTCCGAATGAGCTTCGTGCCTATAAGGAAAGACGCTTCTTGGAGATTTTCAGGAAAGCATGGGATAAGTCAACTTATTACCGAAATCTCTGTCAAGAGAATGGAGTCAAGTCGGCAGATGAAATTCAGTGCTTGGAGGATATTGTCAAGCTGCCCATATTGACAAAGGATATGCTGAAGGCGCATGGCGATGAACTGCTAACGCGTGGAAAGAGAGGATTAGTAAAAAACCATACAAGTGGAACTACTGGTACGCCGCTGACCGTGTATGAGGACTGGCCGGCCCTGTGGAGAGAACAGGCATATATATATTGCTACCGTAAAAGATGCGGATTCACCTATGGTGAGCCGCTTGTTTCTTTACGAGGAAATCTGACTCGTAAAGATATTGCAATGAAAATCCATGCTAGCAACACCTTGTTTCTCTCAAGTTATAATATTAACGAAAATACAGCAGAATTGTATTTTAATTTAATCGCGAGACACCATCCAAAAGCCATCGAGGCTTATCCAAGTTCTCTTTATAGTTTGGCTTTGGCTTTCCGTGATAAAAAATTTGATTGCCGTATCCCTATTGCCTTTACGTCGTCCGAGAGTATGTATGACTATCAACGTAAAATTATCGAGGAAGTCTTTCATACCCAAATTTTTGATCATTATGGAACTACGGAGCGTACTATAAGCCTTGAGGAATCTTTTAATCATGACGGATATTTTGAATCTCCCGGCTATGGCATTGAGGAATACAACGATGATTTTATTATTACGACATCTTTAATTAATGATGCATTTCCGCTTATCAGGTATAAAACAGAAGACCGAATCGTTCTTAAAGAAGGAGTAACTAAGACAAGAGAGGGCTTTATTGAAAATGACGGAGTAGACTGCGTACAAGGGAGATCTATTTCTTACTTAATTGGAAAAAATAATACAAAATTTAGTGATTCATCCCTGACTTTTGTCTTTAAGGAAATATCAGGAGTCGAATATGCCCAGTTCGTCCAGACAAAACCAGGAAGCGTGGATTTAAATATTGTTACGAATGCTTCATTTGATGCTAATAGTAGAACTAATATATTAAAATATATAGATAAAACTATTGGACTCAGCAATATTGATTTAGATATCCATAAAGTGGATAAAAATAAACTTATATATACCAAAAATGGCAAACTAGCATTGATAGTTTCATGCAATCCGGGGGGGGCAATACCTTTAGTGGCTTCAATATCCGGAAGATCAGATGATTATATTATCTGTAAAGATGGAACGATCGTTACTCGTGTCGATTTTGTAGAAGAAGGTAAGCATTTTAAAGCTTGTCAGTGGATTCAAGAAGTACCTGGTAAAGTTAAAATAAATATAGCCCCAGACAATGAATTTACAAAGCTCGATGAGAAATATATTATCAATTCTACACTTGAAAGATGTGGCAAAGATAATATTGACATTCAAACAATACTTTGCCCAATAGAAAAGATGGAATATAGTAAAACTGGGAAATTTAGATTGATAATCAATAAGATTAATGCTAACAAAACATATAGTAATCTCAAAAATATATAGAGGATTATTTTTGTGAAAAAAGAAAAAATCTTTAATTAGTTTTAAACAATGAATATAAGTATTTTTGGTCTTGGCTATGTAGGTTGCGTCGGTGCAGCCTGCTTGGCAAAACTCGGCCATACTGTGGTCGGTGTAGATGTTAACGAGAACAAAGTTCGCTTGATGAACGAGGGCAAACCGACCATTATCGAGGAAGGTATTGCCGAACTGTGTAAGGAAGCGCACGACAAGGGATTGATGTCTGCAACTACAGTTGCTGCAGAGGCCATCATGAAGACAGAGGTGTCATTCATTGTCGTTGGTACACCTTCTAGTCCCGAAGGGCATTTGAATCTCAACTACGTTTATACAGTTGCAGGACGCATAGGCCGTGCGCTGAAAGAAAAATTCGCAGGTCCTAACAAACCTGAGCATATGCATCTGATTGCAATTCGCTCAACAGTTCTTCCCGGTACGAACAAGAAAGTGGGAGAAATCATTGCTCAAGAGAGTGGTCTTACCCGTGGTAAAGAGTTCACGATTGTAAGCAATCCAGAGTTCCTTCGTGAGGGAACTTCTGTGCACGACTACTTCAATCCACCATTGACTTTAGTTGGTGCAGACTGTCAATATGCAGAAGACGTGTTCCGTGAGATGTACAAGGGCATCAATGGAGAATTTGTAAGCACGGAGATTAAGGTTGCTGAAATGATGAAGTATGTAAACAATACTTATCATGCACTGAAGATTGTTTTCGCCAATGAGGTAGGCAACATCTGTAAATCTGTGAATGTTGACTCCCACAAGGTGATGGAGATCTTCTGTAAGGACAAGCAGTTGAACATATCTCCTTACTATTTTAAGCCTGGATTTGCTTATGGAGGTTCATGCCTGCCAAAGGATATGAAAGCTCTGAAGACTTTAGCGCACGACAACTATGTGAATGTACCCGTTATCGAGAGTATTTTCCAGAGTAACGAGAACCAGAAGCAGCGTGCTGTTCAACTTATCATGAATCAGGGACAGCGTAAGATTGGCGTTCTCGGCTTAAGCTTTAAGGCGGGTACGGACGATCTACGTTTCTCTCCTATTGTAGATGTAGTGGAAAGCCTGTTGGGTAAAGGCTTTGAGATAAGAATCTACGACCGCAATGTGAAAATGTCTGAGATTACTGGTACCAATAAGGACTTCATCATGGCAAAGATTCCTCATCTTGCTCATTTTGTTACAGACAATCTGGATGAGGTTTGTCGAAACAGTGACGTTCTTGTCGTTACCAACAAGGAAAAGGAGTTCACCGATATTCTTGAGAAATACCCCAACAAGATTATAGTTGACCTTGTACGTCAGTGGAAGGAAGTCAACTATGAGGGAAAGTACGAGGGCATCTCTTGGGGTGACATCAATGAGAACCGTGAGGGCCAGGGTGAAAGCTTTAATGCGAACTTCAAACAGACAGACTTCTAAATTCCTGATATGGGAAAACTATCATGGTACTTCAACCGGCTTCGGGCAATGAGTTTGCCTGAAGTCGGTTGGAGACTCCAACAAAAACGGCTGCAAGATAAAGAGAAAAAGGCATTTGCCAGCCGAGAGATTATGATTATTGATGATTTGTTTGACCATCAGCTGGCTTCTTTGTCCTTTCACCCATATGCTTTAGGTCTTAATTTTAAAAATCAAACTTACTCCACCTCCACTTCCATTCATCTTCTTGGCGGTTACTCTTATGAGCAATACAAGGAAAGATGGAACGCAGGATTCCAAACGGATAATGTATGGGATAATGAATTCAGCTATTCATTAACCTATAAACAGAGGGATGACATTGGTGACGCCCGCACCAACTGGGAACTGAACAGACATTTCCAGTTTGCCTTACTGGGAAAGGCTTATTACGTAACCGGTGAAAAGCAATACCTTGATGAATTCACTCACTTGTTTTATGATTGGAACGAAAAGAATCCATTCTTACATGGAATTTCATGGACAAGTGTGATGGAAGTTGCTATCCGCTGCATACAGTGGTGCCTGTCACTGGCTTTTTTGCAGGAAAAAGGTAACGTTAACAAGAAGCTACTAAGTGACTTGGAAATCGGCATAAAGAATATGGCAGAATATGTTGATCTGCACCATTCACGTTTTTCTTCTGCCAACAACCATCTTCTAGTTGAGGCCACAGCAATAGCGTTTGCTGGCTTCGCTTTTGATTATGCTCCTTGGAAAAAACTGGCGATCGAAGTACTTGATTCCGAACTGTTGAAACAGAATTATGAGGATGGAGTCAATAAAGAGATGTCTTTGCACTACCAAACATTTGGCATGGAGGCATACGCCTTAGTTATGCATCTCATGCAGGCCAATGGAATGTCGGTCCCTGTGAAATGGAAGGAAATCTTGGAACGCCAGTGCGAATTTGTCGCATACTCTATGGTGAGCGAGACAAGAGCCTGTGAATTTGGTGACAACGATGAAGGTAAGATAATTGATTTAGAGGGAGGTGAAATCAACCACTATCGTTATGTACTTCAACTTTGTTCTTTAGTATTGGATAGAAGATATGAGAGCTTCATCAATCTATCCGAGACTGTATCTTGGATGTTTAGTTCTTTAGAAATTAACAGATGCAAGGCTATTAAACAGTACGAAGCTTTAAAAAGTAAAACCTTCAAATCCGGAGGCTATTCCTTCTTAAAAAGTAATGACAAAAGAGTTGTTTTAGCTATCGATCATGCGCCTTTAGGTTTTGGCAGCATAGCAGCACATGGCCATGCAGATGCACTTAGCATCCAGTTGTTTGTTGATGGTGACTGTATCTTAGGAGACCCCGGAACTTATATCTATCATTGTGACATAAAATCGAGGAACTATTTCCGCCGTACTTGTAACCACAATACACTTTGCATTGACGACAAAGAACAGAGTCAAATGTTAGGTGCATTTTTGTGGGGCAAGAAGGCTAAAAGCACACTGATAAAATCGGATCTTCAGAAAGACAATGATGAGATTATTGCTGAATGCGATGGCTATAGACCTATCATGCATCGGCGTAAGATTCATCTTGATAAAAAGAACGATTCAATTACGATCTTTGATAATGTAAGTAAAACTTGTAATTATGCTTTGAATTTTATTGTTGCTCCCGGGTGTAATGTTGAGTTAAGAGATTCTTCAATAGAGATAAAAAAAGGAAACGTTCAAGTCGTCATTGACTTTGAATCAGCAAAAACAGTCAAGAAGGAAAATGTTATGTATTCCACGCATTATGGATTAAAATGTCAGTCCTCTAAGTTTAGCGTTGAAAGTTTGAAGAACTCTATTATCACAAAAATCAGAATTATTCATGGTTAAAGAAAGAGATTTTGGAATTGATGTACTAAAAATGTTGGCCGTTATAACAATTGTCTGGTCACATTAGGATAATGTTCTTCCTGGATCATTAAGTAAATTAGCAACCGGCGGATCATTTGGAGACGGTTTCTTCTTCTTTTGCTCAGGTTTTACAATCTTAATGGGGGAGGCTGTCCGAGAACTCCCGAAGAGGTGTCAAACTGTCATCAGAACCTAGTTCTTTGAAGAAGTGTGCACCTTCAGAACTTACACATTGCGTTAAATCGAACGTTTTACGATCAACAATTAA
>Ga0256406_1002486_pt1 | contig 25832 bp, 25 predicted proteins | sample RumenRJG_03DNA_FD_185986 | JGI IMG/M metagenome (GOLD analysis project Ga0256406, IMG submission 185986) | Bovine rumen microbial communities from Lethbridge, Alberta, Canada - RJG_03 | ecosystem: Host-associated > Mammals > Digestive system > Stomach > Rumen | place: Canada: Alberta | collected...
TCGCCCCTGTCCACACTGAAAGAAATACCGCCGAGGGCGTGAACCGCCGCCTCGCCGGTACCGTAAACTTTTTTCACATCCGTAAATTCAATAAAACCGGACATAGCATCCTCCCGCATCAAAGTCACTCAGCTGTATCACCACTTTGTTACTCCGATTATACGGGGATTCGTTCCGCGCGGCAACCTTTATGCCCGATACCGTCCGGACACGGTCGGAGCCGCTGTCACAAAGAAGTGGCTCCGACAGGGAATGCGTCACCTGTTCTTCAAGTGTTTAATCCCGGGCCGCTTTCTCTGCAGCATTCACCGCAGGTTCAGCCATGGCTGCTGCTTCCGGCTGCCTGCCTGATTTTTTCTCGAAGAGCTGATGCTTGAGCGCGGTGGCAACCGTGAGGTCTCCGATGACGTTGACGCAGGTGGCGCCCATGTCGGAGAGGGTGTTGATGGAGATGTATACGCCAAGGATCGTGTTCACCGGAAGGCCGGCGATCGGCGCAAGGGCTGCAAAGGCCGCAATCGCACCGCCGGGTACGCCGGGTGTGCCGATCGACAGCAGCACGTTGCAGGCAAGCACGGTCACCATGGTGCCGATGGAAAGCGGTGTGCCCGTCGCATTGGCGAAGAAGGTGATCATGAATGACATCAGGATCGATACCGCGTCCATGTTCACGGTGGCGCCGAGCGGCAGTGTCAGCGAGGCAATTTCCTCGGGCACACCGATATTTTCCTCCGCGCAGCGCATGGACAGCGGCAGGGTCGCGTTGGACGAGCAGGTGCCGAAGGCATTCAGCGCCGCCGGAGCGATGTCCTTAAAGAACTTCACCGGGCTGTAATGACCGAAAAGCCGCACGATGAGTCCGTAGACAATGACCGCGTAGAGGAAGAAAGTGAGGTACATGATGAGCATGACCTGACCCAGATCGACCATGGTATCCACGCCGTTGGTATACATGACGGTCGCGATGCAGGCGAAGACACCGATGGGCGTGACATACATGATTTTGCTGATGATCAGCGTGCAGATCTCGTTGAGGGATGTGATCACATCAACGACGGGCTTTGCCTTCTCGCCGAGCGACTGGCAGGTAATGCCGATGATGACGGCGAAGACCAGTATCTGGAGCATGTTGCCGTTGACGAAGGATTCCAGCGGATTCGACGGGATCAGGTTCTCAAGCGTATCGAGAAGGCCGGAGAATTCCGCCGCCTCGACCGTTGTATCAGTCGCCGTGATGGATGCGCCGACACCAAGGTTGAGCAGTCGCGGCAGGAAAAGGCCGATGGCTGAGGCAAGCGCGGTGGTGCCGATGAACCAGAGAATCGAGTAGAGACCGATTTTGCCGGTTCTGGTGACACTGCTGATGCCGGTGATGCCGACCACAAGACTGCAGAAGACGAGAGGATAGATCATCATCTTCAGTGCGTTCATATAGATGTTGGAAACGACGGAAAGCGGCGTGTACAGCCAGGCCGGCATGACAAGACCGACCACGATGCCTGCGGCAAGTCCGACCGCAATCCAGAGGGTAAAGTTGAACGTTTTCTTCTTTCCCCCTGTTTCCATTTCCTTTCCTGAATCGGTTACGGCTGTCTGTGCCGCTGTGCGGCCGGCAGCTTCGGGCTTGTTTGTTTCTGATACTTCTTTCATGGATCTGCCCCCTTCTTTCAGTTAAAGATAATTAGTTTCATCTTAACTTAATATGTTTTTTTATCATAATATATCTATTCAATAACCAGTTATTGATTTTTTCTATATCCTGACAAAGAAAAAACGCTGTCATTCCTGACAGCGTTATCCTTCTTTCAGAATCCTGCGGATACTCAGTCCTTATTCCAGATGCGAAGCGTTCTGACAAGCTTTTCCTGCTGTTCAGGCGAAAGCTTTGCAATCTCGCCGGCGAGCTGATGACTGACGGCAGTGTCCCTGTACTGCGGTGTGACATCTCCGACCAGCTCGTCCAGTGTCATATCCATGAGTCTGGCAAAGCTGATCAGCATGCGGAGCGACATCGCCGTACGGTTATTCTCCACGTTGCTGACGTATCCCGGCGTTACGTGAAGCGCGTTCGCCACTTCCTGCTGTGTCAGTTCCTTCTGCAGCCTGAGCTGCTTGATTTTCTCTCCGAAATTTTCAAAACCATAGAAGCTGTCAGCTGCAGCACTGGTTTTCTCTGTATCTTCTGCCATGACATCCCTCCGTTTATTAAGTTAAGTCCAAGATGTATTGTATCATCTATAACAAAAGGTTGAAACTGTATATTTGCCTATTTTTGAAAAAAATTTATTCATGAATCTGCGGAAGGAGGTGACCTGCAATCTACAAATTATACGGGTAATATACAGCCTGTATACATGGTATATAGTATTTTTTGAAATTGTTAACCCGACCGTTACCCGGGCACCTTCTGCCGGGCCGCCTCCGCCGCTTCTGTGACATGGCTGCACAGGACCGCCGTAGTGACACTGCCGACGCCTCCCGGCACGGGCGTCAGATCAGCCACCACCGGCAGCGCCTCCTCGCTGCAGATGTCCCCGACGAATTTCTGCTTTTCCTCCGACCAGTTGATGCCGACGTCGATCACCGTCTGTCCTTCGCGGAAGCAGTCTTTTCCGATGGATTCCGCATGGCCGACGGCTGCCACGATCAGATCGGCCTGCCGCACCGCCCGGGCGAGATCCTTCGTCCTTGTGTGACAGATGGTCACAGTCGCGTTCGCCTGCATGAGCAGCATGGCGGCCGGCCTTCCGATCACGAGACTTCTGCCGATGACCGCTGCCTTCTTCCCCTCCGGGGAAATGCCGTAATAATGCAGGATCTCCATGACGCTCTGCGCCGTGCACGGCGCAAAACCCGCGCCCCTGCCGGAATAAACGTGTGCCATGGAACCTGCGGTGATGCCGTCCACGTCTTTTTCGGGACGGAGCGCATCGCAGACTTCCTGCTCATTCAGTATCTTCGGAAGCGGCCGGAAAATCAGCACGCCGTGTACGGTGTCGTCTTCGTTCAGCTCTCTGATCACCTTCATCAGCGCTTCCTGGCTGCAGTCGGACGGCAGGTGGACCTGACGCACCGTGATGCCTGTCTTTTCCGCTCTCTTCAGGGCGCCCCGCTCATAGGAGAGGTCATCGGGCCGCTCGCCGACTCTCACTATAGCCAGCGTCGGCAGGATACCCTCTGCCTTCAGGGCTTCCGCCTTCTTTTTTGTTCTCTCCGTCAGCGCAGCCGCTGCCGGCGCACCTTTCAGTAATCTGGCTTTTCTTTCTTCCATATCACTTCTCCTCTCCCATGACCTTCTCCGCGGCTTCCTGTGCCGTCTTCGTCGCGAGAGGAAGAAATTCATCGAGCATCTGATGCGCTTTTTCCTCGATTTCCCGCGCCTGGCTGCTGCTGCCGAGCTCCCTTGTATTGATGAACACGTTGAGCGACGCGGCCTGAAGTGCCGCCGCGCCGAGATAAGCCGCACAGGCGGTGTCGGAGATCATCAGCGTGCTGCCCTTCTCCGCCGCTTCCGCTGTCAGTGAGATGGCGTGGCAGATCTCGGCCATCATGGCAAGCGGCGCTTCGCAGGCCTTCAGGGAAGCCTCCTCAATCACCTTCGCCCGGTCGGGATCATCCTTCGGCATGGCATAGGCCTGGGACAGGGGCTTAAACGATTCCGCGTCTTCGTCGATCAGCTTCAGGAGCTGCCGGCGGATGTTGTCGGTCTCGATCAGGATACGCTCGATATCCGCCTCATAACGGGCGTATTTCTTCTTGCCCTTCGTAAAGCCGGCTGTCATGGAACAGAGGGATACGGCCAGTGCGCCCGCCAGCGCCGCCGCACCTCCGCCGCCCGGCACAGGGGTTTTCGCTGCAAGCTTCTTCGTAAAATCCTCACAGCTGCACGCTGCAAATTTTTCTTCTTCGTCCATGAAAAAATCCTCCCTCCTCTCCTTCTCCGGATGCTGTCTTCAGATGCCGGCTTCAGATTTAACAAATACGGTTTTTTGTCATCATTTCTATTATACGCTTCTGCCGGATTTTTTTGTGATGCATCTGTGATTTTTTTCACATGCATCATCTTACATATCAGTTTGACAGATATTCATCGTGCTGTAAAATGAAAATATTATCAGCGAAGAAAAAGTTCAGAAGAAAAAGTTCAGAAGATGACACAGCGGATCGTCAGAAAGGATGAATAAACATGGCAGCTGAACAGATCAGGATACGCAGGGCCGAAAAGAAGGACCTGCCGATGGTTCATAAACTTCTCCGTGAGGTGCTGGAGGTGCACGCCTCCATCCGCCCGGATCTCTTTATTTCCGGTACAGCCAAATACACGGATGAGGAGCTTCTGGCAATTTTTGCCGACGAGGCGACGCCGGTTTTTGTTGCCGCCAACGATAAGGATGAAGCGGTCGGCCACTGCTTCTGCCAGTTTCAGGAGCCGGCGCACCGGCCGAACATGATCGACCGGAGGATTCTGTACATCGACGACCTCTGCGTGGACGAAAGCGCCAGAGGCATGCATGTAGGCAGCGCGCTGTACCGCTATGTGAAGGATTTTGCACGGGATCACGGCTGCTATGAGGTGACGCTCCACGTGTGGCGGGGCAATGACAGCGCCAGAACATTCTATGAGCGCATGGGCATGGTGGAAAAAGAAACCTGCCTCGAGGAGGTTCTCTGATTGACTGAGCAGCGAAAAATTCCAAAACGGATCGCCAATACCATCGTCCAGTCCCTGAAGGGCGGCGTGGTGCCGCGGACGGGTCTGCCGTATATTGCGGTCGGCAGAAAGAATGAAATTGATTCTCTGCTGCGTGATATTGACATTATCGCGGACGGCGGAGCTTCTTTTCGTTTCATTGTCGGAAAATACGGGAGCGGAAAGAGTTTTCTTCTCCAGACCATGCGCAGCTATGCGATGGACCGGGGCTTTGCCGTGGCGGACGCGGACCTCTCGCCGGAGCGCAGGCTCTGCGGCAACAGCGGTCAGGGACTCGCCACGTACCGGGAGCTTGTGGAGAATCTCTCGACAAAAACGCGTCCTGAGGGCCGCGCGCTTCCGCTGATTCTGGACCGGTGGATTCAGGGTGTCCAGGCATCTGTCGCGCAGGAGGGCCTTTCGCCGGACGATCCCGCTTTCGGGAAGACGGTGGAGAAGAAGATTTTTGCGGTCATCTCGTCCATGAACGATCTGGTGCACGGGTTTGATTTTGCGAGGCTGCTGACGATGTACTACGAAGGCAGCGTCGCCGGCGATGATGAGCTGAGGGCGAATGTGCTCAAGTGGTTCCGCGGCGAGTATGCGACAAAAACCGACGCGCGGCGGGAGCTCGGCGTCAACGTGGTGATCACGGACGACGACTGGTACGACTACATGAAACTTTATGCGTGGTTTCTGCGTCAGGCGGGGTATGCCGGGCTCATCATCATGATTGATGAGCTGGTCAACCTCTACAAGATTCCGAACAGCATCTCACGCCAGTATAATTACGAGAAGATTCTGACAATGTATAATGATACTCTTCAGGGAAAAGCCCGCTATCTGGGATTCCTGATGTCGGGCACGCCTCAGTGCGTCGAGGACACGCGGCGCGGGATCTACAGCTATGAGGCGCTGCGCTCCCGCCTGCAGGAGGCCCGTTTTTCGAAGGACGGCACAAGGGATCTCCTGGGACCGGTGATCCGGCTCGAGCCGCTGACGGCCGAGGAGATGCTGGTCCTCTGCGGCAAAATCGCCGACATTCATTCCCGTCTCTATGAGTGGGACCCGAAGCTGACGGATCAGGATCTCGCTGATTTTATTAAAATCGAGTACGGCCGGATCGGCGCGGACTCCCATATCACGCCGCGTGAGGTCATCCGGGATTTCATCGGACTTCTGGACATCCTCTACCAGTATCCTGACAGGAACGTGAAGGAGCTTCTCGCCTCCGACGACTTTGCCGGCGCCGCCGATGCCCTGACGGAAAGCAGCGCCGCCCATACGAAAGAAAACTTCGCGAGCTTTACGCTGTGACAGCCGAAGTGCCGTCACAGGCGCGGAGAACAGGATAAGAACAGGATATCTTCATACATGGATATATTTGACAGATATGCACCGTTTGTGCAGGATTTTATCTACAGAAATAACTGGCAGTCGCTCCGTGCCATTCAGGCGGCGGCAGGCGATGCGATTTTTAATACGGATGAGAATCTGCTTCTCTGCGCCTCAACCGCTTCCGGCAAAACGGAGGCGGCTTTTTTCCCGATTCTGACGCTGCTTTCGGAGGATCCGCCCGCTTCGGTGGGTGCCCTGTACATCGGTCCCCTGAAGGCTCTCATCAATGACCAGTTTTCACGGCTGAATGACCTCTGCGCTGAGGCGGAGATCCCGGTGTGGCACTGGCACGGCGATGTGCCGCAGTCTCAGAAGCGCAAGCTGCTGAAACGCCCCTCCGGCGTCCTGCAGATCACGCCCGAGTCCCTCGAGGCGCTGATGCTGCGGCGCCACGGCGAGATTGTGCGGCTTTTCTGCGATCTGCGTTTTGTCGTCATTGACGAGGTCCATTCTCTGATGCGCGGCGACCGCGGCGGGCAGACGCTGTGCCTGCTCGAACGGCTGTCGCAGACGGCAGGCTGCCATCCGCGCCGTGTGGGCCTCTCCGCCACCATCGGTGATCTGGAAGCGGCGGGACGTTTTCTCGCGGCGGGTACCGGGCGCGGCACCGTCATCCCGAAGGTGACCGGTCCCCGTGAAACCTGGCATCTCTCCATGGAGCATTTCTATACGACAGGCCCACAGGCCGCCGATCCCGCAAGGAAATCCGGAGCGGAGCCGGAACCCGATGAGGATACCGTCGTCATCAGTTCCGTGCGGCCGGCCGCTGCCGGAACAACAGCCGGGACAACAGCCGGGACAACATCGGGGGAGCCGACAGAAGCAGCCACAGCAGGAAATATCACAGCGGACCCGACAGCGGACCCGGCCGACATTCCTCTCCCCGAAGCGGTTCCCGCGACGGATCAGGCGCCCGTCGCCGCAGACCCGGGGATCGGCTATATTTTTGAACACACGAGAGGGAAAAAGTGCCTCGTCTTCTGCAATTCCCGCGAGGAGGCGGAAGCTGTCACAACCACCCTGCGCCAGTACTGCGAGGCGCGTCATGAGCCCGACCGTTTCCTGATCCACCACGGAAACCTGTCTTCCTCGCTGCGTCTGTCGGCCGAGGAGGCCATGAAGGACGACGACCGTTTCCTGACGACCGTGACCACTTCCACGCTGGAACTCGGCATTGATATCGGCCGGCTCGAGCGGGCTTTTCAGATCGATGCGCCTTTCACGGTTTCCTCGTTTCTTCAGCGGATGGGCCGGACCGGACGCAGGGGCCAGCCGCCGGAAATGTGGTTCGTCATGCGCGAGGATCCGCCGGAGCCGCGGGCGATGCTGCCTGAAAACATCCCCTGGAAGCTGATTCAGGGCATCGCTCTGGTGCAGGTCTATCTCGAGGAGCGCTGGGTGGAGCCGCCGAGGCTCGACCGGATGCCGTACAGCCTGCTGTATCACCAGACGATGAGCATTCTGACGGCGGGCGGCGAAATGACGCCGGCCGAGCTCGCCTCGCGCGTGCTCTCCCTGTCCGTCTTCTGCCGGATCTCGCAGGATGACTACCGGATTCTGCTGCGCCACCTCATCGCCATCGACCACATCGAGGTCACGGAGCGGGGCGGCCTGATCACCGGCCTCGCCGGCGAACGCATCACGAATTCCTTCCGGTTCTATGCGGTTTTTCAGGAAAACGAGGAATATACCGTGCGCGCGGACTCACAGGAGCTCGGCACGATCGCAGTGCCCCCGCCCGTCGGCGAAAAAATCGCCATCGCGGGTCATGTCTGGGTTGTGGAGGAGATTGACCGGAAACGCCACAATGTGTACTGCGAAATGGTGAAGGGAAATGTGCCCGCGTATTTCGGCGACTGTCCGGGCGATATCAACACGCACATTCTGGAAAGGATGCAGCGGGTACTTGCCGAGGACAGCACCTATCCGTATCTGATGACGAATGCGACGGCGCGCCTCGCTGCCGCCCGCCGGATGGCGCGTCACTCCGGCATCGTCAGTGAGCCGCTCATCTCACTCGGCGGAGACAGCTGGGCGATTTTTCCGTGGCTCGGCACCTATGCCTTTCTGGCGCTCGAGCGGTTCCTGAAGCTCAGGTGCGGCCCGCTTCTCGGCATAAAAAATCTGGACAGCGCCCGCCCGTATTACATTCAGTTTACGATGAAGGCCGGCCGCGATGAGTTCTACGAAACGGTGACGCGCGCCGCGGACGAGCCGCTCGACCCGATGGCGCTTCTGTATCCGAAGGAGGAGCCGCTCTTCGACAAATACGACGAGTTCGTGCCCGTGGAACTGCTGCGGAAAGGCTTTGCTTTCGGCGTTCTCGACACCGACGGCATGCTCGCGCGCGTCCGCTCGTGGCGCCGCTTCATCAGAGGTAAGCTTGACGGCAGGGAGAGCTCACCCCGGCTGATGCAGGAAGGGGAACCTGAGCCCTGACTGCCGCAAAATGGCCCCGGACAGATCACGGATAAAGGATACGCTCCAGGTCCTCCCTGTAATCCTCAATGAGGACGGGCGTATCCCCGTCCAGTTCGATCACGGTGTCTCCGATCTCGTCGTAAAGCGCTTCGTTAATCGAATCCACGAGAAGAGACACCGAAAGAATGTCCGTATGCGACCGGACAAAGGCCTTCCAGTCCCCGCCATTCATGAGAAGTGAAAGGAACGCCGTCTGCTCCTCCGAGAGAGGGCCGGCAGCATGGCCGTCACCGGCGCTGTTTTCCCCGGTTTCTTCGTTTTCTACGGTTTCTTCGTTTCCGGCGCCTGGATTCCACGCAGCCCCGCCTGAATCCGAACTTCCCGGATCCATCGGATTGAGTCCGCCTGACGCGGCGGAATTCATTTCGTCTGCCGCGTTCGGACTGGTTCCTGCTGCCGCGTTCAGATTCGTTTCTTCTGCCGCATTCGGATTCGTTTCCGCTGCCGCGTTCGGATTCATTCCCGCTGCCGCATTCGGATTCGTTTCCGCTGCCGCGTTCGGATTTGTTTCCGCTGCTGCGTTCAGATCGGTTTTCCCCGCCAGTGGTGCATGCATGGCGGCGATCGGATCCTCGAACGCATCCTCATCCACGATCAGCCGGTCGCGCGTATGCGCCGCTGCCCTCCGGATTTCCTGCAGGCCCTCAAAATGAATATCCACCTTCGGCCGCGCGGCTTCTCTCTTATCCTTCAGATAATCATCCACCGACTGTCGGATCACTTCCGCCAGCGCCCCGCTGCTGATTTTCTGCTTCAGTGCGGGTCCGAAGGACAGGCGCATCCGGAGAATTCTCTCCGTTTCATGCAGAATTTCACCGAGGAACTGATTTTTCTTCTCTGCAAAAAGGTAGCGCCTGCAGGTCCACCTGCCGTTCCGGCACACATATACGCGGCCGGGCCCGGCGACGTACTCATAATCGTCATGCGGAATCCTGTCATAAAAAATCGCCGACTGGAACATATAATAAGGATAGTCCTCTTTTCCGCCGAATGCCGTCTCAAGCGCCATCCGCCGGTGATTTTTCAGATAAAAGCGGCAGATCCCGGCATACGAGTGCACTGCCGCCCGCTCCAGGTCCTGCGGATACTTCCGGTAAAAAGGCGACGACAGCGCATCCCTCGAGGAAAGATTCGAAAAGGAAACAAAAATGTCGTGAATTTCCTCCGCTGTGAGCTGCAGCGCTGCGGAGGCCCCACGGCTCTCATCAGCTGCTCTGCTGTTTCCATCGGCAGCTCTGCTGTTCCCATCGGCTGACCCGCAGTTCTCATGGACCGGCTCGCTGTCTTCTTCTGCCTGCCGGTTCTCCCTGATCCGGCTCTCGAAGTTTTCCAGCACCTTCACCTGCTGCTCGAACACAGACTCACGCCGGTCGAAGGCGAGTCCAGGATCCAGATCATAGTAGATGGCAAAATCCCTCATCCAGCGGCGCAGATGCGCCCGGAACCATGAGTCATACCGTCCGAAAGTCACATACAGCACCGCCAGCCGCAGGTATCCTTCTTCCGGCGCAATGTCATCGGTATTATTGATCAGTTCATAGGCGTGCATATAGGCAAACGTCATGTTTCTTGCGGAATAATTCTGCGTGATAAACGTATCCGCACCGTTTTTTTCCGCAAATTCCTTCCGCAGCTCCTCCACCCGGTCCTGAATCGGGCCTCCGGTGTGGATTTTTCCCTCCAGATCCGATTCCAGCTTCCGCCACACGGTCCGCCAGGTGAAGTAGACGCGCAGCTGCCTCAGCGTCATGGACTGATACGACGGATAATACATGACAATCCTGTCCTGCAGCGGGAAATGATCCTCCAGCGCCGACACCTCCCGGCCCTGCAGATAAAAATCCCGCGCCTCCGTTTCCGGTTTCGAGGCTTCCAGCGGCGCCGCCTCATACATTCTCATGAGCTGCACCTTCGCCTCATCGCTGAGTCCGTCCGTGTATTCCCTTCCCGGGGTTCTGCTGATACGGACCCCGCCGTACCCGCCGGGCGTCTGCCTGCTGCTTTCCTGTGTCCCCGGCAGCGCACTACTGTTGGACTGGTGGCATTTGGTGCGGCGGTTGCCGCTGCTTTCCTGCGCACCCGACAGTGCACTGCCCGCATCCCCGTCATCGGATTTTCTGTCACGGAAGCGGATCGGCTGATCCTGAGCATCCCCGTCAGCGGATTTTCTGTCACGGAAGCGGATCGGCTGATCCTGATAACCGGACGTAAAATGCACCTGCTCGCGGCTGCGTTGATTTTTTCCTGAAAAATGATTCTGGTCTGTCATGGTTTCATGATAGCATGCCGCCCCGGAAATGCACATAAAAAAGGTCCCCGCATTTCGGTGAGCTGTGAATGCGGAGACCCTTTTATTCTTATTCAGTTTCGCTGTATTTCAGTATATTGATGCATTAACCGAAATATCTCTTCAGCAGGCCTTCGAATGCCTTGCCATGTCTTGCCTCATCACGGGCAGCCTCATGCATCGCATCATGGATGGCGTCAAGATTCTCAGCCTTTGCTCTCTTGGCGATCTCGGTCTTGCCCTCGGTAGCGCCGTGCTCAGCCTCTACACGAAGCTGAAGGTTCTTCTTCGTGGAATCGGTAACGACTTCGCCGAGCATCTCAGCAAACTTTGCCGCATGAACAGCTTCCTCGGAAGCAGCCTTCTCATAGTACATGCCGATTTCCGGATATCCCTCGCGATAAGCTACGCGGGCCATGGCCATATACATACCAACCTCAGTGCACTCGCCTGTGAAATTCGCCTGGATGCCTTCCTTGATGTCAGCCGGGATATCATCGCAGATACCAACCTGATGCTCTGCAGCCCATACCCTGTCAGCGCTCTCGTCTACCTTGACGAATTTGGATTTCGGCTGATGGCAGGTCGGGCAGGTCCAGGTATCCGGAAGATCCTCGAACTTTACGCCTTCAACATCCTCATCATAGATGTGTCCGCAGACAGTGCATTTGTACTTTGCCATAATACGTTACCACCTTTCGTTTTATTATGTATATTTATATGAAAAATGCTCTTTGTTACCTTGATTTATTCACAGTCCCTGTTTAACAGCACCTGCCATAACCCGTGCTGAAAAAAATCAGAGCTTCCGGAAATCTGATGCCGGATGCTTGCATACCGGGCAGATAAAATCCGGCGGAAGAACTTCACCTTCATAGATATAGCCGCAGATGGTGCAGATCCAGCCCTTCTTCGGCGCTTCGTCTGCCTTCGGTGCTTCCGGCTTCGGTTTGATATTCGCGAAGTAATAGGCGTATGTCGCCGAAGCGGTGCCGGAGAGAACCTCGCCGTCCGTTACATCGGCGATGAAAAGGGTATGGCTTCCGAGATCAACGGTCTGTTTCACCTTGCCGGACAGATAGCCGTTGACATCCGGTGTCGTCAGATAAGTGATGCCGTTCGCAGCACGTCTGAACTCGATGCCGGCCATCTTGTCCGCATCGCGTCCGCTCTGATAACCGAAACGCCGGAAAACGTCGAACTTTGCGTCTTCACTGATGACGGATACGTTGAACTCGCCGGTTTTCATGATCATGTCATGCGTAAAATCCGTCTTGTTCAGCGAGATGGCTATCGTATTCGGAGCACTGGCCACCTGAAGGGCCGTGTTGATGATGCATCCGTTGTCCCTGTCGCCGTCTTTCGCGGTGCAGACAAACAGACCGTAAGTGAGATTTCTCATAACATTGTCATTCATAAGCGTCCCTCCTCAGCTTCAGCTTTCTGACACGCCCCGCAGATGCCTTCAAAGGTTGTCGTGTGATAGAGGACCCTGCCTCCCACCGTTTTCTCTGCGTCATCATCCATCGTGTGACTGTACTGCGCCGGATAATCGGTGACCATGCCGCAGTGCACGCAGTGAAAATGGTCATGCGGTACAGGATTGCCGTCGAAGCAGCTCCAGCCGGGGCCCTCAATCTTCTGAATCAGTCCCTCATTCACGAACAGGTTGAGATTCCTGTAAACCGTGGCGAGACCGATGCCGGGTTCATCCTTCCGCACCAGCTCAAGCACTTCCTCGGCCGTTCTGTGAACGTTTGTGCCGCTGATCGCCTTCATGATCAGCTTTTTCTGTCGGGTAAGTCTTCTTTCCATGTGGTCTCCTTATTGATAACGATTATCATTATAAGCCAGTCAACGGCACTTGTCAATAACTCATTGAAAATTCTTCCGGACATGGTCAGAATATCTGAATCCGGGCCACAGAAAAGTGAAATCAGGACACAGAAAGGGCCCCGGGAACAGATCCCGGAGCCTGACATTTACGCCTGTTGTTTAATTTTTACGGAAACATCTGTCAGTCTGTCCTCCTGCTGGTCTGATTCCAGAGGTCATTCAGCTGCTGTTCCCTGTAGAAGTTGTGACGCTCCTCGGGGGTGCGGCCGCAATGGTCCATGGTGCAGGAAAGCTTATCTCCGCCGCACGTACTGCACGGATCGGGGTTCTTCAGCGCATATCGGATGGCTGTAATAACTGCCACCGCAATAACAGCCAGAATAATAATGGTACTCAGATTCATCGCGTCCTCCCCCTTTCTTTCATTAAGCTGTAAGGAACGTCGGTGTTGTATAGGAATCTGTCGAAACCGCGTCAGGAGGGTGATCAACGGCTCCGCTCTGATCAACGTTAGCCATTGCTAACACCGATATCATATAGCTAATTCCAGGATAACGCAAGTCTTTTTTTTATATTTCTGCCGTTTTACGCCTTTTTTGTGTGTTTCGCCGCGTAATCCCGCGACAGCCGGACGACCACCGGCGACAGCGCCAGTACCGCAGCCAGGTTCGGTATGGCCATGAGTGCGTTCATGCTGTCCGCCAGGTTCCACACGAGATCAAGCTTCGTGCCGGCACCGATGACAACAAAGACCACATAGATGGCCTGATAAACCATCATGCCGCGTGTGCCGCAGAGAAACTCCATGCAGCGTCCGCCGTAAAGGCTCCAGGACAGCAGCGTGGAAAAAGCAAACATGGTAATGCAGACCGCAATGATCAGTGACGCGAGCTTTCCGCCGAAAGTCGTGGAAAAGGCCGCAATGGTCAGGTCCGCTGCCGCCGATTTTCCGTAATACTGACCGGCACAGCCGGAGCAGAGAATGGAAAGCGCCGTCAGCGTGCAGATCACGATCGTATCGGCGAATACCTCGAAGACGCCGTACATGCCCTGCTCCACCGGATGCTCGACATCCGCTGCCGCATGGGCGATCGGTGCGGTACCAAGACCTGCTTCATTGGAGAAAATACCCCGTCCGAAGCCGGCTCTCATCGCCTGCTGGATGGCCACGCCGGCCAGTCCGCCGCCTATGGCCGACGGTTCGAACGCGCCCTCAAAAATCTGCGCGAACACGGTTCCGATTCTGCTGCCGTGGGAAATGACAACCACGAGGGCCGCCACGATGTAGAGCACCGCCATCACGGGAACCAGTTTTTCCGTGACATTTCCGATCCGCTGAAGTCCACCGAACAGGACAAGGATCGTCAGGATCGAGGCAATCACGCCGACGATGATATAAATCATATGAAGCGTTTCTTCATCGATGGCGGGATTGAAGGACTGGAAAACCGATCCGATGGAGGAGGCGATGGTGTTGATCTGCGTCATGCAGCCGGTGCCGAGTGCGGCAACCATGCCGAACAGGCAGAACACAACGGCGAGCCATCTCCATCTGCTGCCGAGTCCGTTGACGATGTAGTACATCGGGCCGCCGACGTAATCGCCCTTCTCGTTTTTCTTTCTGTAATGAACGGCAAGAATAATTTCAGAATATTTCGTGCACATGCCGAAAAGTGCGGCCACCCACATCCAGAAAATCGCGCCGGGACCGCCGATGGCGATGGCACCGGCCACACCGGCAATATTACCGGTGCCGACCGTTCCGGCAAGGGCTGTTGTCAGCGCCTGCACGGGCGTCAGCGTGCCGTCCTTCTTCTCGCCCTTCTCAAAGAGCCGGCCGACTGTATTTTTCATGATGGTGCCGAATTTCCTGAACTGAAGAAATCCCAGCCGCGCTGTCAGGAAAATTCCCGTACCCAGCAGCAGGATCAGCATCGGTATGCCCCATACCGATGCATCCATTTTTGCCGAAAAATCAGTCAGTCTGCTTAATAACTCCGTCATACCCAAACCTCATTTCACATTTTTTTGCTGCGCCGTGCAGCTTCGCATCGCTTTCTGCCTCCACAGGATACGCATTTTTCATTATATCACAGTGCTGCCGCTTCGCTGCCTTAAACAGATGTTTACAGCATAATCCTGACGGGATTTCCGTCCATCCATGCGGTGACGTTCTCAAAGGCCATGACAGCTCTTCTCTCGATGGATTCCTTCGTGTCGAAGCCGACATGAGGTGTGCAGATGAGATTCGGCGCACCGAGAAGCGGGTGTCCTGCCGGAAGCGGCGGATCCTTTTCGAAGACATCGGTGCCCGCGCTGATCTTTCCTGCGCGGAGTGCCTCCGCCAGCGCCTCCGTATCAACGACCGGTCCGCGTGCGGTATTGATGAGGATGGCGCCCTGCTTCATTTCCTCAATCTGTTTCCTGCCGATCAGTCCACGGGTCTCTCCGGTGAGCGGCGTGTGAACGGAAACGATATCCGCCTCCGCCATGACCTCATCGAGCGTTCTGTACCTGAGGCCGAGTGCCTTGGCGGCCTCGCGCTCCGTGCGGCTGTATCCGATCAGCCGGCAGCCGAAGGCGCGGAAAATCTCCGCCGTCCGAAGGCCGATGGCACCGGTTCCGATGATGCCGACCGTCCTGCCGGCAAGCTCATGGCCCTGAAGGCCGGATTTGCCCCTGCCTGCCTGCACGGCAGCATTGCCGGCGGAAATATTTCTCAGGCAGTCAAGGGTGAGGCCTACCGCAAGTTCCGCGACCGCATCATTGCAGTAACCGCCCGTGTTCGAGATTTTTACGCCTTTTGCCCGGCATGCCCCGGTGTCGACATGATCGATGCCGACAAAGGCAACGGAAATAAACTTCAGCGCCGGATCCGCCTCAATGACGCTTCCCGGGAGCGGGTGGTTGGCGATCATCAGGACATCCGCGACCGCACTGCGCTTTTTCAGTTCCTCTTCGTCCGTCGTAAACGAGTCGAAAGCTTCGAATACATGGCCCTTCTCCGTGAGCGGCCGGGACAGTCTGTCCAGCGTCTCCTTCGGTACCCCGAGCGGCTCAAGCAGTACAATCTTCATCTGTTTATCCTCCTGTTATAAAATGATCATTTTCTTCCCTGTTTACAGCCCGTATTTTATCTATTATACCCCGCTTCGCACCCGGCGCGGCTGAAAACCTTCGCTCTTCACAGGAAAAAAGATGAAATTTCCCCGGTTCCGCGGCTTCCTTTGGTGATAATATTCTGCTTCCCGGCCTGCAGATGTCGGAATCATCATGCAAATGGTGATAGACATTTCTGATTTTTGAAACTATAATCCCGTTAAAGATAAATTTTTGTGTAAACAAGAGGCGTGCCTATGGAAAATCTGGCTGAAGACCTGAAATCGGGCCTTACTGTTAAAACGATTTTTACCATTCCGCTGTTCGGCGGCATCGAAATAAAAGAATCCGTCGTCGTCACCTGGGTCGTCATGGGGGTGCTGATTGTGCTCGCGCTGTGGCTCACTCACGGAATGACCGTCAAAAATCCATCGAAGAAGCAGATTTTTGTCGAGATGGTCGTGTCCAAACTGGATTCGCTCGTCGGAGGCATGCTCGGGCCGAACGCGCAGGAATACACCACCTACCTTGAGACCGTACTCCTTTACATCGGCCTTGCGAACATCATGGGCATCTTCGGCTTTGTGCCGCCGGCGAAGGACCTGAACGTCACCGCCGCGCTGGCGCTCATGAGCATCGTGCTGATCGAGGCCGCCGGCATCCGGGCGCGGAAGGTGAAGGGCTGGCTCCACAGCTTCGCCGAGCCCGTCGCCGTCGTGGTTCCGATCAATATTCTGGAGATCGGCATCCGGCCGCTTTCCCTCTGCATGCGTCTGTTCGGAAACGTCCTCGGCTCCTATGTCATCATGACACTGATCGAGCACGTACTTCCGGTTGTGGTTCCGATTATTCTGAGTCTCTACTTTGATATCTTCGACGGCTTCATTCAGGCCTACGTCTTCGTCTTCCTGACTTCGCTGTTCATCTCCGAAGCCTGCGAGACGCCGGAAGCCGAACCGAAAAAGAAGAAAAAATCCCGCCGCAGACACGGCACAGCCGCAGGCACGGAGACCACTCCTGCAGCAGAAAACACGGCAACAACTGCCGCAGCAGAAAGCACGATAACCGCAGGCACGGTTACCGCTCAGATATAAATATGGAAAGTCCCCGGACTTCCATCTGACCCTGTATACAGAACACTTACTATTTTTATTTTTTAACAACGGAGGTAATGAATATGGCAGCACTTGGCGCAGGTATTGCAGCTCTGGCCTGCATCGGAGCAGGTATTTCCATCGGTATCGCAACGGCTCATGCCGTAGACGCAATCGCACGTCAGCCGGAAGCAGATTCCAAGATCACCCGTAACCTGGTACTTGGATGCGCCCTTGCGGAGGCAACCGCAATTTACGGCTTCGTCATCGGTATCATGATTATTATGATGTCGTAAGCCGCACAGCAGACGGAAAGGAAAAAGGAGCAGTTATGCTGGAACTGGACATCAACCTGGTCTTTATCATCATCGACCTTCTGATTCTGTACTTCATTCTGAAGAAGTTTCTGTTCGGCCGTGTCCGCAACATCATGGCAGAGCGCAAAAAACAGATCGATGATTCATACGCTGAAGTCGACGCGAAAAAGAAAGAAGCCGAAGATCTGAAGGCGCAGTATGAGCAGGAAGTGGCGTCGATTCAACAGACAAAAGAAGACAGTCTGCAGAAGGCCCGCAAAGACGCTACCGCGGAATATGACCGCATCGTAGCCGATGCGCGCACCCGTTCCGACGCGATTCTCGAGGAAACCCGCAGAAAGTCAGAGGCGCAGAGCGCACAGGCCAGACAGAGGGCGGAGGATGAAATTTCCTCCATGGTCAAGAAGGCTGCGGCAAAAATCGCCGAATCCGAGAGCGACAGGTCTCTCTATAACGCCTTCCTGGATCAGACGGAGAAAGAATCTTCCGCAGAACAGAAGTAATACCCCGGCTTAAATGAGGCAGACATGAGTGAAATGAGCGAAAAAAAGCCGGTTCACGCGGTCCTGAGGTGTGTAACCACGCCGGACGCGGACCAGCTGGAACGTTTTGAACGATTTTTAAAGAAAAAATACAGCACCGATGAGGTTGAACTGGAGACGAAGGTCGATCCTTCCATCCACGGCGGCTTCATTCTTCAGATCGGATCCACCGAATACGACTGGTCGACCAGCGGACGCACCCGTCAGTTTGAAAGCCAGATTGACGCGGCGCGGGAGAATGCGGCGAAAAATCACAGCAGCGATGATATCATGACCATCCTGAAAGGGGCGGTCGCAGATTTTCAGCTGGCTGCGAAGGAAAGTGAAGTCGGCTTCGTGGAGACGGCCGGAGACGGCATCGTCCGGATCAGCGGACTGGATCACGCGCAGTACGGCGAGATCGTCGTCTTCGAAAACGGCGTCCGCGGCATGGTCCAGAACATTACCGATGACGGCATCGGCGCCATCCTCTTCGATGAGGAGGGCACGATCGGTGAGGGTACCCGTGTGACGGCAACCGGCAAGCGCGCCGGCATTCCCGTCAGCGAGAATTATATCGGGCGCGTGGTCAATGCGCTCGGCGCACCGATCGACGGAGGCGATCCGATTCAGGCGAGCGATTACCGCCCGATCGAGGAACCGGCCCCCGGCATTGTGGACAGAAAATCCGTCGGTGTGCCCCTGGAGACCGGCATTCTCTCCATCGATTCGATGTTTCCGATCGGCCGCGGCCAGCGTGAGCTGATCATCGGCGACCGTCAGACCGGAAAAACCTCGATCGCACTTGACACGATCCTGAACCAGAAGGGAAAGAGCTGCATCTGCATCTATGTGGCGATCGGCCAGAAGGCTTCGACCGTTGCCAGTCTCGTGAATACCCTGAAGGAACATGACGCCATGAGCTATACGACCGTCATGGTTTCCACCGCGGCAGACCCGGCACCGATGCAGTATATCGCGCCTTACGCCGCAACCTCTCTGGCAGAGTATTTCATGCATCAGGGAAAAGACGTGCTGATTGTCTATGACGATCTCTCGAAACACGCGGTTGCCTACCGTGCCCTCTCGCTGCTCCTCGGCAGAAGCCCGGGCCGTGAGGCATACCCCGGCGACGTCTTCTATCTGCACTCAAGACTGCTTGAGCGCAGTTCGCGTCTTTCCGATAAACTCGGCGGCGGCTCCATCACCGCACTGCCGATCATCGAGACGCAGGACGGCGACGTGTCGGCATACATTCCGACCAACGTCATATCCATCACTGACGGACAGATTTTTCTCGAGAGTGACCTGTTCTTCGAAGGACAGCGCCCCGCCGTCAATGTAGGACTTTCCGTATCCCGTGTGGGCGGCGCCGCACAGACGCAGGCCATGAAAAAGGCCGCCGGATCGCTCCGTATCGACCTCGCGCAGTACCGCGAGATGGAGGTCTTCACCCAGTTCTCTTCGGATCTGGATGAGGCGACCAAGAACCAGCTGAAACAGGGGCATGTGCTGATGGAGCTTCTGAAGCAGCCGCTCGGGCATCCGCTCTCCCTTTCCGAGGAGGTCGTCACACTGACGGCCGGCGTCGGAAAGAAGCTGATCGATGTGGCCCCCGAAGACGTAAAGGACTGCCAGAACGCACTCCTCGCCTTTTTCCATGAAAAGCACGAGGATCTGATGAAAAATATTGAAAATACCGGACGGCTCGACGATGAGGCCAAAGGTCTGATCCTGAAGTACACCGACGAGTTCCTGGCATCGCGGAAGAAGACGACTGAGGAATCCGCCGCGAAGACGACCGCGGATACTCAGTAAATATCAGAAAAGGCCGTGCGCGGATACTTCCATCCGCGACGCGCTCGCGCTTGTCCTCGACGCAGCGGTGCTAAGTTCATCCTTCGCTGCCGCTCGGATTCACCAAGCACCGGCGTCTGCGGATGTCGCGTATGGAAGTATCCCGCGTACGGCCTGCCGGATGGCTGAGATACCGCAGCAGCATGATACTGTGTATGAACCTGCCGGTTTGCTGAGATGCCGCAGTACTGTATAAGCTACGGATTGCTCCGTGCTTCGAAGAGCTTATACAATAAGAAATTCAGGTGACAACTATGTCAGCTACGCGAGAAATCAAGGAGAGAATCGCGAGTATTCAGAGCACGCTGAAGATTACCAACGCGATGTACATGATCTCCTCTACAAAACTGAATTACGCGAAGAATGCCCTGGCCGCGACGGAGCCCTTCTATTTCCAGCTTCAGTCCCTGATGGCGCGTATCCTGCGTCATCTGCCGGAGGATTATCACCACCGGTATCTGGATCACCGGACGGTGGAAAATGAGGGGGATCTCCGACGTGCGATCATCTGCGTCACCGCCGACAAGGGTCTTGCGGGCGCTTTCAACCACAATGTGCTGAAGATGACGGAGGACAGACTCAGGCCTGATGCCAATGATCTGCTGTTCGTTGTCGGTGAAGTCGGAAGGCAGTACTTCCTGCGTCAGGGTACGCACATTGATGAGGAGTTCAGCTACACGGCACAGAAGCCGACGCTGCCGAGAGCGCGTGTGATCACCTCCCGCATTCTCGAACTTTACGGCGAAGATGATATCGATGAGGTGTACATTATCTATACGCAGATGAAGAACGCCATGCAGACCGAGGTCATCTGCCAGCAGCTCCTGCCTCTGCAGAGACTCGACCAGAGCCTCTTCGTCAGACAGATGGGCATCGCTTCGCAGGAGGATTTCCGGCTGGAGCCGGATCCCTCGACGCTGCTGGACCGGATCATTCCGGAGTACCTGACCGGATTTATCTACAGCGCGCTGATCGAGTCCTACTGCTCCGAGCACAACGCCCGCATGCAGGCCATGGACTCTGCCAATAAAAACGGCCGGAAGCTCGTATCCGAGCTGTCGATCCGGTACAACCGCGAACGACAGGCCGCCATCACACAGGAGATTACCGAAGTCGCCGCCGGCGCGAGAGCGCGGAAGCAGCAGCTTGCGCGTGCCTCTGAGCGCACCCGGCACACAGACTGAAAGCTTTTGTAAGAATCATAACCGCAGAGGGAGAAAAGAACATGCAGATCGGAAAAATCACTCAGGTTATGGGCCCGGTCGTTGATGTGGAATTTGAAGAACGGCCGCTCCCCTGCATCAAAACAGCTCTGCAATGCGATAACCACGGACAGAAATGCATCATGGAAGTCGCACAGCATATCGGCGGCAATACGGTCCGCTGCATCCTCCTGTCGGCCAGTGAAGGCCTGCAGAAGGACATGCCTGTCCTTTCGCAGGGCACCGGCATCACCGTTCCCGTCGGGGATAAAAATCTCGGCCGCCTGTTCAATGTATTCGGCGACACCATCGACGGCGGCGATGAGCCTGACGGCGAGCGCTGGGAAATCCACCGCAAACCGCCGGCCTTCACGGAACAGAAGCCGGTTCAGGAGGTTCTGGAAACCGGAATCAAGGTCATCGACCTCATCGCGCCCTATGCCAAGGGCGGCAAGGTCGGCCTCTTCGGCGGTGCCGGCGTGGGCAAGACCGTCCTGATTCAGGAGCTGATCCGCAACGTCGCCGAAGAACACGGCGGCTACTCGATTTTTACCGGTGTGGGCGAAAGATCCCGTGAAGGAAATGACCTCTGGACCGAAATGACCGCATCCGGCGTCATAAAGAACACCGCCCTGGTATTCGGTCAGATGAACGAACCGCCGGGAGCCCGTATGCGTGTCGCGGAGACCGGCCTGACCATGGCCGAATATTTCCGTGATGTCGAGCACAAGGACGTCCTTCTTTTCATCGACAACATCTTCCGTTTCGTTCAGGCAGGCTCAGAGGTGTCATCACTTCTCGGCCGTATGCCTTCCGCGGTCGGCTATCAGCCGACGCTCGCGAACGAAATGGGCGAGCTTCAGGAGCGCATTGCCTCGACGCAGAACGGCTCCGTCACCTCCGTTCAGGCCGTCTATGTGCCTGCGGACGACCTGACAGACCCGGCGCCCGCGACAACCTTCGCGCATCTGGATGCCACCACCGTTCTTTCTAGAAAGATCGTCGAGGAAGGTATTTATCCTGCCGTTGACCCGCTGGAATCCAACTCCAGAATTCTCGAGGAAAGCATCGTCGGGAAAGAGCACTACGAGACGGCACAGCAGGTGCTGCAGATCTTACAGAAATACAAAGAGCTGCAGGATATCATCGCAATCCTCGGCATGGAGGAGCTCTCCGATGCCGACAAGACCACCGTCTACCGCGCGAGAAAAATCCGGAATTTCATGTCTCAGCCGTTCCATGTGGCGGAGCAGTTCTCCGGCATCCCGGGCGTCTATGTACCGATTGAAGACACGATTAAAGGATTCCGCGCCATCATCGACGGCGACATGGATAAATATCCGGAATCTGCCTTTTTCAATGTGGGAACGATAGACGACGTCATAAAGAAATCGAAGGAAATGTAAGCAGGATAAGTCGAGGGGCGGAAAGATATGGCAAATAAGTCTCACACCTTTTATCTTCAGGTGATCGCGACCGAAAAAATTTATTTCAGGGGAAGGGTTTCTTCCCTGAACGTTCAGGCAGAAGACGGCCGGCGCCAGTTCCTCGCTCATCACGCGGATACCACCCTGGCCACGGTTCCGGGCGAACTGGACATTGTCACGGAGAACGGTGAGCGCCTCAGCGCCGTCGCCGGCTTCGGCACCGTCATGTTCGCCAACAACCGTGCGATGATGCTGACGGAAACCTGCGAGACACCGGACGAACTGGACCGCCGCCGTGCAGAGGAAGCGCTCGACCGAGCGAAGGAGCGCCTCCGTCAGAAGCAGAGTCTCCGCGAGTACCGCATGACGCAGGCAGCCATGGCGAGAGCCCTGTCAAGACTGAAGTTCAAGGGCAGGGAAATGCACTGAGCATCTCCAGCGTCCGGGCCTTCAGATCCGCTGCGGCGGCCCTGATATCCGGTCTGGCAAAGACAGCGGAAATCACGGAGATGCCGACGATACCCGTTCCTGCCAGCGCCGTCACGTTGTCGCGGGTAATGCCGCCGATGGCGATCACGGGGATGGATACCGCCTCGCAGATGGCCTTCAGTGTCTCATGGCTGACGACCTCCGCATCATCCTTCGACGAAGTCGGAAAAACCGCGCCGACGCCGAGATAGTCAGCACCTCGCTTTTCAGCAAGCAGCGCCTCCTCCACCGTTCCGGCAGAAACACCGAGAATCCGGTGAGGACCGATTTTTTCACGGACCGTTCCCGCTTCCATATCACTCTGTCCCACATGCACACCGTCGGCACCGCAGGCCAGTGCCAGATCCACATCATCATCAATGATAAAGGGCACCCTGCGTTCGTGACACAGGTCACGGATTTCCACGGCCTCCTTCAGAAGTTCCTCATGCGTCAGAGGATGCTCCGTATCCTTTTCCCGAAGCTGTACAAACGTCATGCCGCCGTCCAGGCACGCGCGGACGTCATCGACCAGTCTGCGTCCGTTCAGCCAGTGCCGGTCCGTCACCGCATAGCAGCGCAGCGTCTCCGGATCAAAATCCACGCAGCGCACCGGCTGTTCTGTATTTTTCCCGTTCATTGTGCTCATCTCCGTATCTTCATGCTGATCTCAGCATCTCTATACTTATCTCCGCATCTCTATGCCAGTCGGTGTATCTCTCCGGGTTGTACTCCTCCCGTTTTCTCTGACATTGTTTCTCTTACATTGGCATTTCCGCCTGTAATACCGGACTTACCGTATCTCGTTACCGTATCTCGTATACTGCCATGCTGTCGAGCGTCTTCCCGTCCATGTTGCAGATGGCATCGATGATCCTGTTCCGGTAGGTTGCGTTGCCGTCGCCTTCCTGCATATGCGACCATCCGACCTCGCCGGAAGCTCCCATGAGCACGACGGCCGCCGCCGCTGCTGCAAGCGCATTGTCCCGGTTGGCCGCGACATAAGCGGTCATGATTCCGGAGAGCTGACAGCCGGTTCCGGTGATCCTGCTCATCTCCGGACGGCCGTTCCGGATAACAAAGCAGCGCTGCGGATCCGCCACGAGATCGATGGCACCGGTGATCGACACAATCGTATGAAAAGCAGCCGCACATTTTTTCGCAAACTCTGCCATTGAGTCCAGATTTTCATCCGTCACCGCATCCGCCGCGTCGGCGTCCACGCCCTTTGTCGTCGAGCTGCCTGTCGTGAGCGCTTTGATCTCCGACATATTGCCGCGGATCACATCGAATCGCAGCGAATCAGCCAGTTCCACGGCCGTCTGCGTACGCAGCCGGCTTGCTCCCGCTCCGACCGGATCCAGCAGCAGCGTATGATGGAGCGCCAGCGCTCTCTCACCCGCTGTATGCATCGATCCCACCGTCCTTTTATTCAGCGTTCCGATGTTGATATTCAGGCCGTCACAGATCGTCTGAATATCCTCCACTTCGTCCGGCTCATCCGCCATAATCGGACTGGCGCCGCAGGCCAGCTCCGCATTGGCCACGTCATTCACCGTCACATAATTCGTAATATTGTGGATCAGCGGCGATTTTTTCCTCACATGCTCAAGACACTCAGCAAACATCTCTTACTCCTGTTCCGGAAGCAGCCTCACAGATAAGCTGCCTTCATCCGCATACTGGTCTGCCCATATTCTGTATCAGTACTGCACTCCCCATAATACTACACCACGCATGGCACTGCACCATCTATAATACTGCACACCCGTACAGAAAATCCTGCTCTTACCACAGGGCAGCAGGATCAGTCCGAAAATTCAGTCACAGAAAAGGCGGAGCCATAAAGCCCCGCCCTTTATCTCTGCTGCCTTCAGGCACTGGGAAATGCTGTTACAGTCCGACCTGATGCACGGCGTATACAGCCTGATCCGTAGTAAAATGATCAAATTCCAGCTGTTCAATCAGGCTGTCGCGGCTAAACCCTCCCACATTCTTTATATAACCGCGTGCGGCTTTTACGGCCTGTTCATTCCAGTCTGCGCCACAGTTCTCAGCTGCATAGGTCGCCTGATCCGAGGTGAACTGTTCAAATCTGAGCTGCTCAACAAGTCCATCATATGAAAAATCAGTCCAGCTGAGATATTCTTTTGCCTTTCTGAGTGCTTCCTCATTCCAGTCTGCCCCACAGTGATCAACGGCATAAGTCGCATCTTCCGTCGAATATTTCTCATACTCAAGCTGATCAATCAGCCCCTGCCGTGAAAATGCAGATACAGCAAGATACTTATTTGCCTGGGTCAGCGCCTGTTGCTGACTTGCTGTTGCTCCCGACGAATTTGCTGAACTTCCCGACGAACTGTTTCCTGTACTGGCTGTACCTTTTGCTACACCGTACCATGCAATGCCCTCATACTTCCATCCCCGCTGTGTCGTCAGAACGCTGTTCTCATTGGCATCCGTTGTGTAATTATGGGAACCTCTGCTCTGTACCGCCCGAGGATTAAACTCTCTGTACAGAGGAACGTTCCCCGCGGAATACCAGCCAACACCCTCGTTGTTCCAGTGCTGCCGGGTGACAAGCGTATTCTTTTCATTTTCATCCATTGTATAATGGTGTTCACCGGTTTTGGGGTTGTACAGACGATATACCGGCTTTCCGGAGGTGGGAGCATACCAGCCGATCCCCTCATATCTCCAGTTATGCTTTGATATTAATTCATTTTTCTCATTTGTATCTGAAGTATACAGATGTTCACCCGATGACGGATCATACATTCTGTACATCGGTACAGAAGAATCGGCAAACCCCGGCATGGCCAGCAAACCGACTGACACCGCCGCAGTGGCAATTGCCACTGCAATTTTTGACTGTAATCTTCCACTCATCATAGTCCTTCTCCTCCTTTTTGCGTACACCGCAATATTTTCTGCAGCCATATTTAGTATACTGCGTTTTTGTTAGAATGGAGAAATATTTTAAAAATAAGGAGAAGGTTTTAGTGAATTTTATATGATTGGCACTTGTATTCTGACACTTATGATGAGCTTAACTTTGCTGAACTGCCAGCTTCAGCCACATGCGCATCTTCGACAGCACCCTGGCCTTGTCCAGCGCCAGGAGAACACTGTATATAATAACCGTATCCATCGGA
>Ga0256406_1002487_pt1 | contig 25830 bp, 19 predicted proteins | sample RumenRJG_03DNA_FD_185986 | JGI IMG/M metagenome (GOLD analysis project Ga0256406, IMG submission 185986) | Bovine rumen microbial communities from Lethbridge, Alberta, Canada - RJG_03 | ecosystem: Host-associated > Mammals > Digestive system > Stomach > Rumen | place: Canada: Alberta | collected...
AACATGATGCAGCGTATCGCAAGAATATGACTGCGCTTGGAAAGAAGTATGCTCCTGAACTTTGGATTGAGCATGCGCCATGCATCGGACCCACTCCTACGGAGAATCTTCGCCCGTATGTTACCTTCAGCGATGTATATCGTACATACGATGTCGATGATGTGATTTCGGTGCCTTTGACGATTGACCGTGTTTCCAGAATGCTTTCTTTCAAGGCTGAAGATGGGGTAAAAGGGCTTGTCAATTGCGAAGATGAGGCATACATTGCAGCAGGATTGGGCTGTACCATGGGTATTATGCGCCATCCGCTATTGAATGTCAGCGGCAATGATTTCAATACAATCTCGCAGATCAAGTACAAGGACATTTATCTCAGGCTTGATGAGGTCGTCAGGGCTGTAAGATGGAGCAGAATTGCTGAGGCATTCGGAGTGCAGTCCGATGTTAAGATTGACGGTCAGCGACTTACGGATAGATGGGTTTATGGTGAGGGTGAATCTTGGGTTAAGCATGAAGTCGGAGATACCGTTATAGCTAGTGCTCCTGCCAGAGTAAGCCGTAATATGTCTATCCCTGAGATAGATGATATGACTGCTGATCGTCCTTATCTTCTGTGCAGCAGATATCCCGACGGAGAAACTGCTGTTTCTGCGCTTCCACGAAGAATTGGTCGTGAAAGAATTGCTAAAGCCGTGAACGTGAGCATTGATATAGATGACATTTATAGACCTATCGGCGTATTTGGCGTCTTTGGGTCATTGACACTCAAGGCAGATGGCCTAAAAGGAAAGGTCTTCAGAGTGCTTGCGCAAGATCTGGCTGGGGATAAAGCTGTGGATATTTCAAAAGCTGTTTCGATAACGGACAAAGGAATAGCAATTCCAGGGGAGGTGTTGAATCGAATAGGTACGATGGCTGCTACTCCAGGAGACATTTCAGCGCCTGGCATAGTGATCCGCATTTATGATTCTGCTGACCGATGGACTGAGGAACAGACAGGTGCATGAGCGTCGTTCAATCTACTCGAAGATTCGTCTAGTGACTCGTGAAATCAATGTCGTTGAATAGAACGAATCAATAAAAAGACTGATTCCATGCCAAGAAATCAGCCTTCTTATAGATTATTAAAGCTAGGGTCTGTTAATTATCCACCGGCCTTATGACAAAGTGGAACTCGCGCTCGGCAGCATGAATCCTGTAAGGCTCAAGAGGCAGGGTGCCCCAGGAATTGATTCCGCCCACGCCCATCTGCATGAGTTCGAAATTCACGCAGGTCTTGCCATTCATCCTGTCGTTCTCATGAGAGAGTTTCTTCAAACTAAGGGAGTGCAAGGCAGCGCCGTTTTGGCCGTTAGTCTTATTGGCTCTGTGCGGAGTGCCATTCAGGGTGCAGTCAAGTTCTTTCATTGAGAACGGAAGAACTGAACCAGAGAATTTTGTGTTGGCGGAGATCTCCAGTCCCGTGCCGTTGCCATCGAGAACCCTCAAATAACGAAGTTCAGTATGGGTGCCAGATTCCTGGGCGCGGACATAACCGTAATGATACTGGTCGTTGACGCTCTGGACGTAGCGACCTACCAATGCAGCTGAATTCCTGTCGCAGTAGTTCTCCCAAGGACCTTTCCCATAGAAATCTACCACAGAATATTTCCCCGGCATCGTGAACTGCATTCCGAAACGGAAGAGGTCAGGCGCCTTTGAAAGATTGCCGGCATCCTTCATTGACTCGGTGCCAGAAATACTGCCATCCGGAAGGATTGAATATGCCACGGTGACTGCAGCAGCGCCATCAGCGACAGGCTCATACTCAGTGACCACGGAATATCCCGCCTCGACTTTCTTAACGGTGAAATTCTTCACTTTGAACTCAGGGTAAAGCCATACCTTGTATCTCTCGTTCAGCCTTGCTCCCATGTCGTTTTCGTTGACGGCCCTGCCGAACTGAGGCAAGAGAGGTTCCTTAATCATCTCTGCTCCATTAATCTTGTAGCTTTCCAGAGCGCCGGATTTCTGGTTGAACACTGCTACCCAGCCAGCTGCACGGTAGGTCTCACAGCCAGGGAAGTTGAACAAGCCAGAGAATGTGTTCAAATCACCTTCATGCACGTATGTCACCTCTGTCCCTGCAATGGCAGCAGAACCAGCCGCGAACGCAGGGGATTTGCTTTCATTTATTGCCATCTGGTCGTAGGCAACCTCGTCGCCAGCATTCTGCAGTCCATCCTGAGCCTTCAGAATGTAGCGAACCGTGAGATACAGATCTTTGTCAGTATTTATCTTTGGCAGTCCCAGATTAATGGTTACTGTCTGCTGAGGCCCTGCGTTAATGTTCTGGACAGTGCCATTCGCAACAGCGATGCCGTCTTCTTCGAGAATCCAAGAGATATAATATTGGCTGAGATCCTTGAAGAAGTTCTCATTATAAACCTTTATGTTTCCGTTTCCTGCGTATGAAGTCAATATATTCCTGTACTGGTAGCGAACCTCGTAGGCATGAGGATGCAGGCTCCTGTCCGCCGCAATCACTCCGTTGCAGTCGAACGATCCGTCCGAAGGGTCATATTCGTTCCAGTCGCCTCCAAAGCGGAACACATGGTCAGTGCCTTCTTCACTTACCGGCCACCAGAGTGCCTGGTCCACGAAGTCCCAGATGAATCCGCCTTGGAATGCAGGATATTTCCTGACGAGGTCCCAATATTCTTTGAAATTACCCATGGAATTACCCATGGCATGGGCATATTCGCATTGAATGAGAGGTTTCGTAGGATTGGATGTCGCATATTTCTCGCACCAGTCCGGGGAAGCGTACATAGGGCACTGTATGTCTGAGTTGTCCCCACCTTGCGCTCTCTCGTACTGCACTGGCCTGGTGCTGTCATGTCCTTTGATCCACTGGTAGCAGGCCGTGAAGTTAGGACCGTCGCCAGCCTCGTTTCCAAGGCTCCAGATTATCACGGAAGGATGATTAATGTCCCTGAGTACCATTCTCTGGTCACGAGAGAGATGAGCGGCCTTGTAGTCCTCCCTCTTCGCAAGAGTCTTGTCACCATAGCCCATTCCGTGAGATTCAATGTTCCCCTCGTCCACCAGGTATATTCCATATTCGTCGCAAAGAGCTATCCATAGCGGCTCATCTGGGTAGTGGCAGGTGCGCACTGCGTTGATGTTCAAGTTCTTCATTATGCGGATGTCGTTGATCATGTCTTCTTTGGACACGATGTAGCCTTTATAGGGGTTCATCTCGTGGCGGTCAGCCCCCTTTATAAGTACCGGCTGCCCGTTGACCAGCAGCTGGGCATTCTTAATCTCGACTGTCCTGAAACCGAATTTAAGCGACGTGCTCTCGGCGACTCCGGCCTTCGAAAGACCCTCGACCTTCAGGGTGTAGAGGCTAGGAGTCTCGGCGCTCCAGAGCTCCGGAGAAGATACGCTCCCGGCGATCTCGGCCGCGTTCTTCGAAGGAACTGTCTCGCCTGATGCAACCTCGCGGCCGTCTTTGTCAAGAATGCTGACCCTCACGCGGCTTATTCTGCCGGCAGTCTTAACCTTCACTGAATATTTCCCATTCATGTCTGCGGCGATGTTCACATCCTCCAGGCGGTCCTTTTCGCGAGTGTAGACGTAAACGTCTCTAGATATGCCGGCGAATCGGTTGAAGTCCTGATCCTCAAGGTATGTCCCATCGCACCAACGGAATATTTCAAGGGCAATCAAGTTTTCCCCCGCCTTAACATATTTGGTTATGTCGAACCTGGCCTCCAGTTTGCTGTCCTGCGAATATCCCACCATCTTTCCATTCACCCACACGCGAACGTTGGAAGTAGCTGAGCCGATGTACAGACAAATCTGCTTGCCTATCCATGCCTTATCGACAGTAAAGGTTCGACGGTATTGTCCCACATGATTGTGCTCGGTAGGAACGTAAGGAGGGTTATTCTCGAAATTCCCTCTCCAGGCATAGCCTACGTTCAGATAAACCGGATCCCCGTAGCCATTCAGTTCCCAAAGGCCTGGCACTGGCATAGAATCCCAATTGGAATCGTTGTAGTTCACGGCCTCGAATCCCTTGGCCTGCTGCCCGACGGAATCGTACCATTTGAATTTCCAAACCCCGTTCAGAGACAGAGTCTGCTGCTGGTCGGTCGTGAAAGTGGCCGACATAGGCATCCTATTCTCCTCGAACACGTTAGGATCCTGCCACGGCTCCATCGTCTCAGAGTTTTTCGCAGACAGCTGCATGGCTGCCATAAGCGCAAATGATATGATAGCTATTTTCTTCATGATTAATATAATTGGTTGATTTTCATTAGCATAACTGTTCCGTCCATAGTCGATGCCAGTAAATGGCCTTCACGAGTCGTGGTCATAGGGTTAACGAGGGCGATAGATATCTTGTGAGCCCATTTCCTGCGGCCTGTCCTGGAGTCGAAGCAGACTATGTTGCCCTTGTCGGTAGGCATGACTACCCCTATTCCACCCCATTGCGTTATGGAAGCCGGAGAGATGTCATACCCGGTCCCCGTTTCGGCCTGCCATTTAATATTCAAAGACTTAGCGTCAATGGAAGTAAGAGTGTGCCACATAGATTTGCAATACACGGTGGAGCCATCCTGCGAAATGCCAACAGATTCCCTGGCGATGCCATCGAAATGCTTTATTTCCTTTCCGGAAGAAGCGTCAATGACATAGAGCCTTCTATCAGGAACGGCAATGAATATCTTGCCTTCGGCTTTCACTGGCCATACAGCGGCAGGGGAGTACATCCTGGAAGGCTTGGCGCATCTCCATACCCATTGGAGCGAGCCTGTAGAAGGGTCCAATGAATATAATTTATTGGCCCATGTGCCAAATACTACCTGCTGCCCATCCACGAATGGCTTGCATTCCACGAAGCCATCCACGCCGGCATATTCCCAGACGCTTTTCCCATTCTTCACGTTCAGTGCCCTGAACACACCGTCGGAGCTTCCGATATAGACAATTCCATTCCGTATTTCAGGGCTTCCAAGTACGGATTTCTTCGCCTCATGCTTCCATTTCAGCCTGCCGTTCTTGGCATTCAGGGCGTATATTTTCCCATCAGCGCAACCGAATGCTAGTATTTTCCCATCTAAGGCAGGCGTCGAGAATATCTTGCCTGGGAATCTCTTAGCCCATTTCTGTTTTCCGTCTTTTAGCGACACGCATTTCACCATGCCAGATTCTGTGGCATAGAAGGCATATTTATCATTTACGGCGAAGCCAGAGGCAATGTTTGCCTTCTCTTGGATTTTCCAGGCTTCTTGCACTGAGCCGTCATTCACGTCGAAGCGCATCCAAGGATAATCGCTCGGAAGCCCGTTCGCATCGTAGGTTACTGTGTCTGCCACCGGCTTTAGATCAGCCTGATACCAAGGCTCAAGCTGCACATGCATGTCCCCGAAAACCCTCATCTCCGATACCTTCACGTGGCCATCGTCTATCGTTATCAAATTGTAGCCAGGAACCTTTCCGGCAGAAAGGGATGAGCGGCCAAGAATCCCAGGCAGACCGGAGTAGTTCATGGCCACGTTCCGGTGCCAGTGCCCTCCAATGACGAACTGCGTGCCGATTCGCTTCAACTCACGCGTGACATCGAAATAATTCAGGACGGAAGTGTCCTGAGGGTAATGATTTATGAAGATAGTCTTTTCGCCAGGCTTCAGGCTTCGCAGCCATTCCATGCTCTCCCTTGGGATGAGCGCCGGAGCCATTCTCATGTCCGGCCCGCAGTTGCATCCTATGAACCGCCAGCCCTTGCGCTCGAACTCGAAATTCTCGTAGCCGAATACCTTCTTGAAGGTGTCGCATCCGCTTTCCGACCATTTGGCATCGTGATTCCCAGCGACGACATAATATTGGTATTTAAGGGAATCGAGGATGTTCTTCACTGCTGCGATTTCTTCATCCGACCCGAAATCAGTCAGATCGCCTCCGAAGAGCACGAAATCCAGGCCTTCGAGATTGTTCACGTCCTTGATGCATTGGCGTAGGTCTGTGATAGATTTGCTGCCTTCTGAATAGTGCAAATCTGTCAGGAAGGCGAATTTTAGCTCCTGAGCGCCCAGAATCAGCGGGAGCAGGAAGAATGTCAGGGAAAGAAGGATTTTCTTTAAGTTCATGTGGCCATATTTACTGACGGAAAACAAATTTAATAAATATCTTCGCTTCTTGCGAATTTTTCTTTAACTTGGAAAGCCAAATTCTAGTTTATGAGAAGGAGAGATTTCATAAAGACTGCTGGGCTAGCCACTGCGGCCATCGGAACTGCCAACATTGCCTCTGCGTGTGGTAATTCTACGAATGATAATGTTCCAAGGCCATATGACGTGAATATGAATGGCGGTGCCAGGATGAGGCTAAGCTTCGAGCCTTATGAACTGCAGCTGCGGCACACGTTCACGGTGGCATCATATTCAAGGAAAACGACTCCTGACGTGCAGGTCAAGATCGAGTATGACGGATTCACAGGGTATGGCGAAGCTTCCATGCCGCCTTACCTGGGGCAGAGCGTGGAGACTGTCACGAAATTCCTCCAAAAAGTGAATTTGGAGCAGTTCAAGGATCCCTTCCAGACAGACGATATCCTGACATACGTGGATGGCATAGGTGAAGGCGATACTGCGGCTAAGGCTGCTGTTGACATCGCACTGCACGACCTCGTGGGCAAGCTTATGGGTGAGCCTTGGTACAGAATCTGGGGACTGAACCCGGGCAAGGCGCCTAACACGACCTTCACAATTGGCATCGACGCTCCGGATGTCGTGCGTGAGAAAACGACGGAGTGCGCAGACAAGTTCAAGATTCTCAAGGTGAAAGTTGGCTTGGATAACGATGAGCAGATGATCCGGGCCATTCGTGAGGTAACCGACCTGCCGGTCGCAGTGGATGCAAACCAAGGCTGGAAAGACAGGGAAAAGGCTTTGGACGAAATCTTCTGGCTGAAAGAGCATGGAGTCGTCATGGTGGAGCAGCCGATGCCGAAGGAGCGTCTCGACGACAATGCATGGCTTACCGAACGCAGCCCTGTGCCCATCTTCGCAGATGAGGCCATCCAAAGGCTTAAGGATATACCTTCCATCAGGGGGGCCTATGCCGGCATCAACATTAAACTGATGAAGTGCACAGGCATGAGGGAGGCTTGGAAAATGCTGAATTACGCTCGTGCCGAGGGCATGAAGGTGATGGTCGGCTGCATGACCGAGACTTCTTGCGCCGTTTCAGCGGCAGCCCAGCTGTCTCCAGCTGTGGATTTCGCCGATCTGGACGGAAACCTGCTGATTAGCAACGACCGTTTCGAGGGAATGACTGTCGTGGACGGGAAGATAACCCTTCCGGACAGGCCTGGCATAGGATTAAAGCTTTTGTAACATGGCAAAGATGAAAAAAGGCGAGATAGCTCTCTGGACGGCAGTAGCTATTCTTCTAGCATTGAACATCTGGCTTCCCAGGCAGATGAGGCACAAATATTCTTGGGAGAGGGACCTCAGCCAGAGGTATGCCGTTGATTTCGACAGGACGGAGAAAGATGTCAAAAATTATATTCAGGAATATATCCCTGATGTCACTGATGCTCAGATAGAGGATTGGACGAAGTCTGGCAAATTGGAGTCGATGGTCATCGGCAAGCGCAGGATGTATTTCCACAGCGCTGCTCCGAACCTTTTCAGGATTGTCCCGGAACTGGCGGCCCTGAAAGCTGAGAAAGATAGCTCGAGCGGCTTGGAAGGTCATCAGATCATCGATTCCCAAACTATTCCTGTCATAGAGAAAGCGGTCGAAGATAATCTTGCCGCCGGCAAGCCAGACCCCTATTATGCTCTGCCAAAGCGCATGAGAGTAACGTACAGGCTCACCGTGCCAGCGAATACGTTGCGTCCGGGGAAGCATCTCCGCTGCTGGCTGCCTTATCCCAGGAGCGATGTGGGACGGCAGACGGACGTGAAATTCATCGAGGCAGGAGTGAATGGCGTGCCATATTCGAAAGACAAGATCATTTTCTCCGACCCTGAGTGCGCCCACGGCAGCCTGTACATGGAAGCCGAAGCGCAAAGATGGAAGGACGTGACATTCTATGAAGTCTTTGAATATGTTTCCAGCGGCGAATGGCATCCGATCGACTCGTCCAAGGTGCTGCCATACAACACCGAATCTCCTGAATATAAGGAATATACTGCCGAGCGTGAGAAACATCTGATTTTCACTGAAAGGATCCGCCGCACCGCAGACTCCCTGACGGCGGGCATAGAGAACCCTTACCTTCAGGCGAAGGCAATATATTCATGGATAGATAAAACCTTTCCTTGGGCATCAGCCAGGGAATATTCCACTATTGAGAATATCCCTGAATATGTCCTCTCGTCCGGCCATGGCGACTGCGGCCAGGTGACGCTTCTTTTCATGACGCTTTGTCGTGCCAAAGGCATTCCGACAAGATGGCAGAGCGGCTTCATGATGCACCCTGGAGACAAGAATCTTCATGACTGGTGCGAGGCCTATTTCGAAGGTTACGGCTGGGTGCCTGTGGATCAGAGCTTCGGCGTGACACCTTACGGCGGCTATTTCTTTCTGGGTGGCATAGAGCCTTACAGGATGATAGTGAACACCGATTTCGGCAGGGAAATGTCCCCTGCGAAGAATTATCCTCGCAGCGAGACCGTCGATTTCCAGAGAGGCGAAGTCGAATGGGAACAGGGCAATCTCTATTTCAATTTGTGGAATTATGACTACGACATCGAATATTTATAATTAAAATTCATGATTTTTGCAGTTAGCCTGAACAAAACATTATGACCATGAAGAATTTCTTTGCAGTTATCGTCTCAGCCTTGCTTTGTGTTTCGGCTTCAGCCATGGACATAAAAGGTCTCGTCGTTGACGACAAGGGGCAGCCGCTTCCTTATGCGTGCATATATATTCAGAGTGACCCTAACGTCGGAACCGTGACTGACGACAATGGAAATTTCGAGCTCTCGGTAGATTACGACAAATATTATCGCGATACTCTCGTAGTCTCTTTCATCGGCTATACGGAGAGCCGGAATTCTGTTTATAACCTCTATGGCTGGATAGAGAAGTCCGGGCCTTCAGCGATTCTTAAATTCAAGCTTCATGGTGAGCCTCTTCAGCTGACAGAGGCGAGGCTTACTGAGAAGAAGGGCAAGAGCAAGAAAGGAGAGGTCAGCAATCTTCTGAAACTCGTCGGCCAGAAACTGGAGCAGGATTTCCCTGAAGAGGTCAGGCAGTACAAGATAAAAGCCGATTCCTACATTAAGAATAAAGAAAAAATCATGGGCGTGGAGCAGGATGTCGGGATTGTCACTGAAACCCCGACGCCAGACGGCTCATTCCCGGTCAAGACAAAATTCGTGACTTCCATCCATAAATATAACGTAGATCCAAAGATAGACAGTTATTTGAAAGGGATGAGGTCTGAATATGAGGCTCAAAAATCGTCACAAGCAGATTCGTCTGCTCAGAAGCTTTCAAAAAATGATGGGCCTACGACTGAAGAATATCTCGAAAAGTTAAGTTCCAATGACATAGACAGCAAGGATGTCAAAAGCGCAGCTAAGAAGGCTTCTGATGAGGACGTTCTGGAAAAGCATGTTCAGAGGCTAGACAGTAAAGATGTCGTGAAAGGTCTCGGGAATATGTGGCCGTCATGGTTCTTGCTCATGTTCGATGACTTCTCGAAAGACGTGGATGATTGGTCCATAAACAAGCTGAGCGACGATGAGTATCTGCTTCACTATTATGACAAGAAGCGCTTCATCGGCATAGTCAAGGCAGAGCATGACGTGACTCTTCGAATTAACATGAAGGATTACAGCGTCAAAAGCTATTACCAGAACGTCAAGGTTCATGCGAATATCCCATTCGGGTACAAGCTTAGCAAGAAAGAACTAGATATCCTTAATGGTTTCACGGGCATGGACATGAACAAATTCAAGCTCAAGAAGATGGATGCAAATGTCGATCATAGCGCTTTCTTCGTGAGGAAGAATGGCAAGATGGTTCCTACCGAAAAAATGTATAACGCCGAAGGCTATGCATATGACCGCAAAGATAAGGGCGTCGAGATAAATGCGGCAGTGAAAATGAGTGTGCTTCAAGCCTTGTGAAACCCTCAGCATGCGTCTCCCACAATGCACGCTAACGACGCTTATTCAGGGAAAACCTTATTCCGAAATTGAATGCGAAATCGAACTGCCGGTCGGTGTAAATCGTGTTCACGCTTGAGTTGCTGTCGAAATGATAGCTGACGCCTGGCTCGGCATAGATGCCAACGAAATCGGTAATGTTGAATTGGAGGCCTCCGGCGGCATTAATTGACCACTCCAGACCTTCAACGTCAAGATCTTTCTTAGATGTCCTGACATTACCGGCCTTTTCGTCGCGGACAGATGTGGTAACCCTGCCGGAAACACACTTCTCTCCCATTCCTCCAGCCATGGCATAAATGCGGAAGTATCTCGTATTAAGAATATTCGCCGTCACGTTCACTGGAATGCCGATATAATGCAGTTTCTGAGAATCTTCAGTCTCGGTTCTTGATGAAGTCGTCGTGAACGTGCTGTTGAGCATGGAATAATTAATCCCGGACTCTATTCCGAAAACCTTGCTGAGCGGATAATTCACCATGATTCCCATTCTCACGGGGCGTTTATGGCTGGCATCATCGTAAATATTCTCTCTTGCGACATCCTTTGTTACGGCCCTGGTAGCTATTCCGTCGATCTTATTGCCAGAATAAGGGGATTTGCCAGCATCGAACATCATCGTGTTGAAAACTCCTGATGAATTGCTTTCGGTCGCTCCTGAACCTATTGACAGTCCGACGGAAACAGGATGGGCCGTTCTTTTCACAGCCCTATCCTCGGCTTCTGCCTTGCGCAAGAATTCCTCTGTTCTCCGGGCCTCTTCTTCTTCGGCCTTATCTTCGTCTCCTGACTCGCTATCATCGAGTTTCTGTTCGGAAAGGTCTTCCTTCCTTTCTGCAGAGGTTTCTTCGGCGCTTGACGATGAAGGAATATCCTGTGGAATGATAGTTTCTTCTTTCATTCCACGCTGATGCTTTTGGACTGACGCCAGCAGCAGTTTCTTCGCTTGTGAGTCTTCGGCAACGCTCACAACTTCTGCCGTTTCTTGCTTTGCGGTTGCTTTACTAACGTCTGTAGTCTCTTTCTCAGCCTGAGCTACGATTGCCGCAGGAGCATTATGGCGATGACCGATTCTTACTGTGGCAAAAACTCCGATTACCAGAGCTGCAGCTATTGCGACCGATTTCCAAACCCATGAGAGAGAGACCACTTGTCTTTTCTTCGGAAGGGATGCCTCGATTTCATCCCACAAGCCTTCGGGGGCGGATTTTCCATAATCCTCCATCTTATCCCTCAGCTTGCCGAACCAATCTTCATTCATAAGGCATCTCCGTTTTTACGTTTATATTCATTAATTTCCTTCGCTAATATCGCTCTCGCTCTGTGCAGCTGCGATGCTGACGTGCTTTCCGTGATTCCTAGCAGCGAGGCTATTTCTTTATGGCTTTTCTGCTCGAAAGCGTAGAGGTTGATTACCGTTCTGTAGCCATCTGGCAGCGCCTCTATCATGTTCTGAATCACTTCCTCCGGGACATTTCCAATGTCAGGCTCATCCTCACTTTCATCTTCGATGTCTGGCTGGTCCCAAGTGTAGGAAATAGCGCTCCCAACTTTGCTTCGCCTCCGCCTGAGTACTTTCAGCGATTCATTCACGGCGACCTGCCTCATCCAAGCTTTCAGCGATCCTTCCCCTCTATAAGCGAATTTGTCTAAAGAAGAGAATATCTTGATGAAACTGTCCTGGAGAACGTCTTTCATCTCCGCCTTATCGGGCAGGAAACGAGAACAAGTGGCGGCAAGGTAATTCGAGTAGCAGTCGTAGATCTGCTTCATCGCAAGCCTGTCCCCACTTTTCGCACGCTCGACAAGCGAGCGCTCGTTCTCTTTGGTCAGCAGAGTCACTCTATCTTTTGGCAGGATATTTAAATGTCACATTCTTTTCGCCCTCGTATGAAAGCCACTGAAGGGTAAAAGAAACATCCTTAGCACTTGCCTCTGGAAAGAAATCTCTCAAGTTGAAGGCGACGATTCCATTGCCCCATTCAGTCCCGTAGTCACCATTCTTATCATGGCAGAATCGGAATGCCATTGGGTCGTCGGAAATCTTTACGAGATTCAGGATGTGAGAGGCCCCTGCGTTTCCCCACTGAGCGGCGAAATGCAATGTCAGATACCCGTCCTCGCAAACGGTCGTCCAGTCATTTAATATCTCGACAGGATCTTGTTGGTTGATGGCAACTTTGCCTTCGTCGGAGTCCTGCAAGATTGCTTTCTTGGTGAGGACCTTCTTGAATGTTTTGACAGAGGCTTTGACCGTATCCTTCTTCGTGAAATCTTCTTCATAATCCAGATAGCATAGAGCCCTTGTCTCTTCTTTCATGACTTCACTCATGTTGGTAGGAATCACGATAGTGGAGTCAGTAAGTTGGAAGTAGTTGCTTCCGTCAGAGGCGATTTTGACTGTTACCAAGGCGTTGTAAGGGCCCACGGAAGGGTCGTAGTAGATACCGGAGTCATCATCGTCGTTAAGGCAGGAAGATGCAAAGAATGGAATTGCCGCCATCATAGGGAGCAGCAAAAATTTTGAAATATATTTTTTCATAGTCATACTTAATATTTCATCATTAATTTTAACACACGCTTATTAAATCCATGTACATTGAAATCTTGCATAAAATTCCGAAAAAATTTTTGTTTGCGGAATATTTTGCGGGATTTGACCTAAAATTCTTATTTTGGCTAAAATTTGATATATGGTCAATCAGAATGTCTTAGACATAGGCAGCATCAGGGTGATGCCAGATGTCTTGAATTACCAAGATGAATTCTTCCTTTACGATAACATAAGCGGCGGAGAGGAACACGATTCCTTCTTTTTCACAGGGCTAAAGGAATCTTTTCCATTGAAGACGAATCTCATGATATTCCAGATATGCTGCTCCGGCTCTGCGATATATGATATTGGCTCCATGAGATATATCTTGGAGGCCTCGCAAACCATCCTCATAAATCCCTACAATGTGTTGGAAGGCTTCCTTCCGCAGGAAGGATTCAAAGCCATGACGTTTGTCTTTTCTGCGGATAGATTCTTGAGCGAAGATGATGACGGCAGTTTCATGATGGTCCACAGCCATGTCATTCATCCATACGTGCTGGAGGGCAGCCAAAATGAAATGGTAATCGCCACGACAATCTATGGCTTCCTGTGCGATGTCATAACTGGGAGGGCAGGAAACAATCCGTTCAAGGAAGACTCGGTCCAAGGCTCCCTCATGTTACTCAGTTCCTTGGTCGCTCAAAAAATCTCCATGCTAGAGGAAAGCATTCCGGACATAGGGAAATGGAATAAGAATGGAGTGATGAACCGTTTCCTATCCGAGCTGAGCGCGCATTGCAGGGAGGAGAGGAGCGTCTCCTACTATGCTTCCAAGGTTTTCATCTCGCCGAAATATTTCGCCCAGCTGATTCTGAAAGAGTCAGGGAGGCATGCTAAGGACTGGATAGCCGAATATGTCATCCGGGAAGCAAAGATCATGCTCCGGAATGGAGGCCTGACAGTTCAGGAAGTCAACAACAGCCTTAATTTCCGAAATGCGTCGTTTTCCGGAAATTACTTCAAGAAGGCGACAGGACAATCGCCTAAGCAGTTTATGTCCTCCCTGTCTGCTGTGTGAGGAAACTATTTCTGCTCTTTAAGAATATCCCTTATTTCCTCTAGCAGGACCACGTCATCTGGCTTTGGAGCAGGAGCAGCAGGTGCCTCTTCCTTCTTCTTGTACACCTTGCCTATCCCCCTGATGACAAGGAATATGGAAAATGCAATGATGAGGAAGTTCACTGTTTCCTGAATGAAGTTGCCGTAGTTCAATGTGACTGCAGGTTTAACGACTGTCTCTCCATCCATGACCGCCTTATGCAGCACGACCTTGAGATTCTGGAAATCGAAGCCGCCAATCAGCTCGCCTACCAGAGGCATGATCAGGTCATTCACCAGGGAGGTTACGATTTTGCCGAATGCGGCACCTACAACTACGCCGACAGCCATGTCAACGACGTTTCCTTTCATCGCGAAGGCCTTGAAATCGGCCCAAAATTTACCTTTTGCCATAGATATTATATATTAATGTGTGTTATATTCTTAATCATTGCTTCTGCCTTCGGCAAGGTTTCCATTTTCCCCACATCTAGAATATTCAGATGCTCAGGGATTATGCCATGAATGACATTTGCCTTGCATTCTCTTATGTAAAAGTCCATGATAGAGAATTTCCCGTTCCAACCATGGTCATCGAATACTTTGAATATGCCATCGGAGATGAAATGAATGCCGTCAAAGGCGTATTTTCTGCATTTCGATAAATTCAAGCCATAGAAAGGCGTCTTTACCTCGCCTGTTGCTAGATTCGTCCAGCCGACCATCCTCATCTCGTCGTCGAATAGCAGATAGCGCTGAGTCTTGCGCTCGCTGACCAGGATGCTCGAGAGAGCGTCTGGCCTGGCTTGCGAGATGAACCAATTCAGGTTAAGGTCAGAGATTATGTCAACATTGTGAACCAGAAAAGAGGAGCCCTCCAGGAAGTCCCTCGCATAGGAAATTCCGCCGCCCGTGTCTCTAAGCAGATAGCTCTCGTCGGAGATGTCTACTTTAATTCCGAAATCATTTTGTGACTTTATGTAATCGGTAATCTGTTCGGCTAAATGATGAACGTTCACTACCACCTCATCTATGCCTGCAGATTTGAGTTTTTCCACCACATGATATAGCAGAGGCTTTCCGCCAATCTCAATCAAAGCTTTTGGCGTTTTGTCTGTCAGCGGCCTTAATCTGGTGCCAAGGCCGGCGGCGAAGATCATTGCTTTCACGTCCTAAAGTATTTTCTCGATGTCAAGCTCGCGATGCATTATCGTTATCTTGATGTCGAATTTTTCGGAAAGATGCTGTGCCAGATGTTCTGCGCAATACACTGAGCGGTGCTGTCCGCCAGTGCAACCGAAGCAGACCTGTAGGTGAGTGAACTTCCTCTCGATATACGTCTTCACGTGAGTGTCAACCAGTTTGTAGACGCTATCTAGGAACTTCGCGATTCCGCCATCGTCTTCAAGGAACTTGATGACCTCTTTGTCCAAGCCGGTGAACTGGCGGTAATGTTCGTATTTGCCGGGATTATTTATTGCTCTGCAGTCGAATACATAGCCTCCGCCGTTGCCAGTAGTGTCGGCGGGGATGCCTTTTTTATAGGCGAAGGAACATATTCTCACTTCCAAGCGCTTGTCTTCCACGATGTCGTTGAATTGAGACATCGTGGTGAGTTTAGTGAGTATCTCGTTCAAGTATGGATATTCGTCGAATGGGGTCTGGAGCAGCCTGCGCAAGTTGCTCAGGGCGAACGGAACGCTGGCCAGGAAATGAGGCTTTTTTTCGAAATAGCCTCTGAATCCGTATGCGCCTAGAACCTGAAGAGAACGGAAAAGCACGAAAAGACGCAGTCTGCTCAGGAAATAGTTCTCGTCTACGTTTGTGTATCCTTTCAGGGCAGACAGGTAAGTCTGCACCATCTCTTTCCGGAGAGCCTCCGGGTATCTGGCGCGAGCCTGCCAAATGAATGAAGCTACATCGTAGTAGATAGGGCCTTTTCTGCCGCCTTGGTAGTCTATGAAATACGGCTCCCCATCCTTCATCATCACGTTTCTAGCCTGGAAGTCCCTGTACATGAAAGTGTTGCCGGTTTCTTTAACCAAGTCTTCCTGGAGCCTTTCGAAATCTTCTTGCAGTTTCACCTCATTGAAGTCCATTCCCGTAGCCTTCAGAAAGCAATATTTGAAGTAGTTCAGGTCGAACATCACCATCTGCTTGTTGAACTCGGGTTCGGGATAGCAGATGGACCAGTCCAGCCCCTCTGCTCCTTTGAACTGAATCTTAGGGAGCATCTCCATCGTATGGCAGAGAAGGCGGCACTCGTAAGAGCTGTACTCGCCGCTTTCGCGACCTTGGGAGACAAGGTTATAAAGCTGGTCATTCCCTAGGTCTTCCTGAATATAACGCATTCCGTCATCGCTCACGGCCATCACCCTGGGAACCCGGATGCCTTTTTCGATGAAATGACGCCCAATGTCTATGAAAGCGAAATTCTCATCTCGGTTAGTTCCGATGACGCCGACAAGGGAAGTGTTGCCGCCTTTTATCCTGAAATATCTCCTGTTGCTGCCGGAAGAATTCAGCTCCTCGACAGATTCCGCATGCCTGCCTGTGTATTCTTCAAAAAGTTTTTTCAATGCCTCCATTCCGTATCCATTTTTTGCCATTGGTCATGGCGTAGCTTACAAGTTCGACAAATATAGCATATTTTTCCTCAATATAGTCAGGCACAAGATTTGATGAATGACCTCTCTGGTTTGAAATAACATTTTTATATTTTTCGATATGAAAAAGATTTTAACTTCTATTCTGACCATTTCAATGGTACTCGCGGGAACGACCGCATTCGCTCAGGCATCAATCGGCCTTGGCTTTCTTAATTCCACTGACATAATGAAAGACAACATCAAAGATGTGAATCTGAATGGTTTCTATGTGGGAGCTGATTATAATTTCGCACTTGGAACGAGTGGCATTGGGGTGGCTCCGGGAATCAACTACCAGCTAGTTACCAAGAGTGATTCAAATCTAGGGTATTCCGGAACATTAGGAAAAGCAAACATAAAAGGCGATAGGACTCAAATGTTCATTACCGTTCCTGTCATGTTCAATTATGGTTTCCAAATGGGTGACGGCCTTGTCGGAAGATTTTACGCAGGGCCTACGATGTCTGTCGGAGTTTATGATAAAATAAAAAGCAAGACATCAGGGGAAATCCAGGGCATTTATTTTAGTTCCGACGACAAAACCGACATGTTCGACAATGATGACTACAGGAGGTTCGATGTCATGCTTGGCGGCGGATTCGCTCTTGATTGCTACGACATGGTTCGTTTCAAAGTTGGTTATGACTACGGCCTGATAAACCGTTGGGATTCCGACGATGTCAAGAATCACAGAGGCCAGGCCTACTTCGGCGTAGCTTACCTCTTCTGATAGAATATTGAATATTCATTGATAATCAGGCGGCTGGAAGCACTCCAGCCGCTTTTTTCGTGCGATGCCGACATTTTGTCATGGAATTCGGGACATTCATTAAAGGTCTAATAATTGTTATTTTTTGACATATTCATTAAATTTGTCAGTTAATCTTTAAAATCAGATATGGCAGTAGCACAAATACTTAAGAAATTGTTCGGCTCAAAGGCGGACAGGGACATGAAACAGCTGAAACCTATCCTGGATCAGATCCTTGCGGCATACGGGCCAATAGATAAATTGTCTAATGACGAACTCAGGGCCAAGACGAATGAGCTTAGGGCGAAGCTGAGAGAATGCGAAGCACCTTTCGAGAAGCGCATCGCCGAAATCAAGCAGAAGCTGGATGAGGATATACCTGTGAATGAAAAGGAGGCTCTGGCAACAGAGTCGGATAAGATCGTGAAGGATGAGGACGATGCAATCGAGAAGACTCTCAACGAAATTCTTCCGGAAGCTTTCGCGATAATGAAATCCACGGCCCGCAGGTTCGCTCAGAACGAGACAGTGGAAGTTACGGCAACTGATTTCGATAAAGACCTGAGCATCAAGCACGATTTCGTCTCGATTGAGGGCGATAAGGCGATTTACAAGAACCATTGGATGGCTGGGGGCAACGAGATTACGTGGGACATGATTCACTACGATGTTCAGCTCATAGGTGGCATCGTTCTGCACCAAGGTAAAATAGCAGAGATGGCTACCGGTGAGGGTAAAACGCTCGTGGCTACCTTGCCTGTGTTCCTGAATGCCTTGGCCGGAAAGGGAGTGCATGTAGTCACGGTCAATGATTACCTGTCTAAACGAGACTCGGAGTGGATGGGCCCTCTGTACATGTTCCATGGCCTTTCTGTGGACTGCATCGATAAGCACGAGCCTAATAGCGACGCTCGTCAGCGAGCCTACAATTGCGACATTACTTTTGGCACGAATAACGAATTCGGCTTCGATTACCTGCGTGACAATATGGCAGTGAGGAGCGAGGACCTGGTTCAGCGGAAGCATCACTACGCGATTGTCGATGAGGTCGACTCCGTGCTCATTGATGATGCGCGTACGCCTTTGATTATCTCTGGTCCTGTGCCGAAAGCCGTTGACGATGAGCAGTTCATGGAATTCAGGCCATATGTTGAGTCTTTGTACAATAAACAGCGCATTCTTGTGACCCAGATATTGAACGATGCTAAGAAAAAGATAACAGAAGGGGACGAGACCGAGGGTGGAAAGCTGTTGCTGAGGGCTTACAAGGGACTTCCGAAATACCAGCCTCTCATTAAATTCCTCAGCGAGCCTGGAATGAAGCAGCTGCTTCAGAAAACTGAAAACTTTTATTTGCAAGATAACGAGAGGCAGATGCCTCAGGTCACTGACGAGCTGTATTTCGTCATCAACGAGCAGCAGCATTCCGTTGACATGACGGATAAAGGCCATGATGCCTTGGCTCAGTCGGTATCCGATCCTAACTTCTTCGTGCTGCCGGACATGGGAAGCCAGATAGCCGAGATACAGCACACCTTGAGCCTTTCTCCGGAACAGAGGCAGGAAAAGAAAGATGCCCTGATGGAGGAATATTCATTGAAGAGCGAGCGCGTGCACACCGTGATTCAGCTTCTGAAAGCATATGCGATGTTCCAGAAAGACGTGGACTACGTCATCATGGACAACAAGGTTAAAATCGTTGACGAACAGACTGGACGTATCATGGAGGGCCGCCGCTGGAGCGATGGCCTGCACCAAGCAGTCGAGGCGAAGGAAAACGTGAAAGTTGAGGCGGCAACTCAGACATTCGCCACTATTTCCCTCCAGAATTACTTCAGGATGTATCATAAGCTTGCGGGCATGACTGGCACGGCAGAGACTGAGGCAGGGGAGTTCTGGTCCATCTACAAGCTGGATGTGGTCGTGATTCCTACGAACCGTCCTGTCATCAGGCAAGATTTGGATGATCAGATATATAAAACAAAGAAAGCAAAGTACGCTGCAGTCATCAATAAGGTCGTGGAACTGACTAAGGCTGGGAGGCCTGTCCTGGTCGGAACCACTGACGTCGAGACTTCCGAATTGCTGAGCAGGATGCTCCGCCTTCGCGGGATCAAGCACAACGTCTTGAACGCCAAGGAGCACGCGCGGGAGGCGGAAATCGTCGCTCAAGCGGGTCAGACGAGTTCTGTGACCATCGCAACCAACATGGCAGGCCGTGGTACCGACATTAAGCTTTCGCCGGAAGTGCGCAAGGCCGGAGGTCTGGCCATAATTGGCACAGAACGACATGATAGCCGTCGAGTAGACCGCCAGTTGCGAGGCCGTGCCGGTCGTCAGGGAGACCCTGGCTCGTCGGAATTCTATGTTTCGCTCGAGGATAAGCTAATGCGTCTTTTCGGTTCAGAGAGGATTGCCGGCGTGGTAGACAAGCTGGGCATGAAAGACGACGAGGCTATGGTTAGCGGCATGCTCTCGAAGTCTATCGAGAATGCACAGAGGAAAGTTGAGGAAAATAACTTCGGAATACGTAAGAGGCTTCTCGAATATGATGACGTGATGAATTTCCAGCGCGAGGCTATCTACGCCAGGCGTAAAAATGCCCTCTCTGGCGAAAGGATCGAGATTGACGTCATGAATATGATGATAGACTCCGCTGCCCTTCTGGCACAACGGGCAGAAGGTCTTAGCTACGAGGAGTTTGAAGAGCTGGTGATGGGCAAGCTTTCAATCGATCTTGGCTTCACCGCAGAGGAATATTCGAAAGCTAAGGAAGAAGAAATCTCGGATATGCTCTGCAAGCATATGCAGGTGGTCTACAAACGTAGAATGGATGGCCTGTCAGAAAAGGTATATCCTTTCATCAAGCAGATTTACGAGAAACAGGGCAATATGTACAAGTTCATAGCAATTCCTATTTCTGATGGACGTAAACAGTTGACTCTCAGCGTAGATCTTGAAAAGGCATACGACACTGAAGGTAAAGAGATTGCCAAGGCGCTTAGCCGCTCCATCATTCTTTATCAGATAGATGAGCACTGGAAACAACACCTGCGCGACATGGATGATTTGCGTCAGAGCGTTCAGAATGCGGCATACGAGCAGAAGGATCCTCTGGTGGTATACAAGCTGGAAAGCTACAACCTTTTTGCCAGCATGCTGGAAGACTTGAATAAAGACGTGCTCTCATTCCTGCTCAGGGCATTCATTCCTCTGCGTGATACTAATGAGGCCCATCCTGCCCAGACTCCAGTACAACGGAAGACAGACATGAGCCAGATGCGCACGAACCGAAACGATTTGAGTACAAATGGTGAACAGAAGGCGAATGCGCCTGTCGTGGCTGGCAAGAAAATTGGAAGGAATGACCCTTGTCCTTGCGGCTCTGGCAAGAAATATAAATACTGCCATGGCAGAGGCCTAGTTTAATGTATATATTAATTAAGAACATGAACGCTAATTTTCCGAAGCAAAACGAAAACAGTGTCGTCAATGTCGCTGGAGAAAGCAGCAAGATATCCGCCGGCACAACCATCAGAGGTGAAATTCAGTCACCTAATGACATTATAGTCGATGGTAATTTCGAAGGTAAGATCATCTCGCAGTCCCGAGTGATAGTAGGCCCTAAAGCGAACATCAAAGGAGACGTCATTTGCAATAATTGCGATTTCAGCGGAAGGATTGAGGGTAATTTCTTCGTTAAGGACACCCTTTCGCTATCGGGTTCCTGCATTGTGAATGGTGATTTGCACATTAAGAGGCTTCAGGTGGAACTGGACGCCAAGTTCAATGGCAACTGCCACATGATCTCTGAAGAAGAGTTCGCGCGCCTCACTAATTCAGGGAAGCCTGCAACACAGCCTGAGCCTGCGAAAACTTCTCAGCAGCCTGTTGCCGAGCCTGCTCCAGCCCAGCAGAACCAATCGCGCTTCTCTGTGCCCCATCCTTTCGGCGAGCCTAAGAAGCAGAATTTTCCAGAGGCCTAAAATGCGGTATCTCCGCTAGATTATATACTGGATGTGCGCTTGCTATCAATCTAGCAAGCGCACATCCAGTATATTCCCAGTGATATTGAAATTGAGCGGAAAACGGGGTTCGAACCCGCGACCTTCGGCTTGGGAAGCCGACGCTCTACCAACTGAGCTACTTCCGCTGAATAAAGTCCGCTTCGGTAATGCCTCGGCGGGCTCTCTAGTGACCCCTATAGGACTCAAACCTATAACCTTCTGATCCGTAGTCAGATGCTCTATTCAATTAAGCTAAGGGGCCGGAAAAACGGAATTGCTTCCGTCATATTGCTGACTTAAGCCTCTGCTGGAGCATTTGCTCCTTCCTCTGAGAGCAGGCTAACCTTCTTCTCCTTAATTCTAGCCTTCTTGCCAGAGAGTTTGCGCAGATAGTATATTCTAGCCCTGCGGACTTTACCAACCTTATTCAGCTCTATGCTGTCGATGAATGGAGACTGGAATGGGAAAATCCTTTCCACGCCTACGCCGCTAGCAATTTTGCGAACAGTGAAAGTTTTTGTCTGAGGAGTTGCTCCTTTGATTTGGATGACGACGCCTCTGAACTTCTGAAGCCTGTCTTTGTCACCTTCCTTAATCCTGTAGGTGACGGTAACAGTGTCACCTGCCTTGAAGGAAGGATATTTAGAAACTTTCTCGTTAGCGAAAGCTTTCTCTACGATGTTCATTAAATCCATGACTAAATAAATTTTACGCAACATTACGCACATTTGATAACGACCCGTAAGCGGTTGCTTCATTTCGGACTGCAAATTTAGGAAATATTTTCTACGTGGCAAATATTTCTGCGAAGAATTTGTCTTATCTTTGTTTCTGCTTTTAATGAATTTATCTGATTTGAAATGAAGAAATTCACGCTGACAGCCATTTCTCTTATCTTCATGGTAACTGCTTATGGGCAGGCAAGGCGAGGACAAAGCCTTGTCAAATTCGTCTATGACGTTGATTTCCAGTATTATCTGGATAATAGCGAATATGCTGTGAGCAACGACCGTTACGACATTTCCCAGACGTTCAACTCTGCTAGGCTAACGCCTCTGCTAGGCCTCAGGCTGGATCAGAGCAATTCAGTCAGCCATTGCGTTCATGGTGGAATCGACATCATGAGGAATTTTGGAGAACGCCCTACTTCCATTGATGACAAGAGCCTTGACAACAGCGATTTGTTTAGGGAAATCGTCTTCTGGTACGCCATAGACGCTAGGTTCGATTGGGGCAGGCTGCAAGGCCGTGCTGGCATCTTCCCAAAGAAATATTCAGTCTTCGGCTCACGGGCAGCTCTCTTGAAAGATGAATTTCCTTTGAACGAGGCTGAACTGCTGCCGACGCTTTTCGCCTCCAGAGAGAATCGTTTCTACGACAATAACATGGAGGGCCTATTAGTGAATGTCTCGACTCGCAAAGGCTATTTCGAGGCCGGGCTTGACTGGATTGGGAAATATGGCGAGGGCAGAAGAGAGGCTTTCAGGGCTTTCACCTACGGGAACGTTGGCTTGGGTGAATCGGACTTCAAGATTGGCTGGGCGGCTGCCTATTTACACTACGCTAATTCTGAAGAGATTGATGCCATTGAGGATAATGTCGTAGACAATACCATATTCACGCCTTACGTGGCATATGTTGACAGAATAGGCAAGATTGACCTTGGACTGAAATTAAGCTATGTGCAAGGCTTCAACCAAGACAGGTTCAGGGATACCGGCTACAATCTTTCTTACGGAGGCATGCTGACTGCTAGCCTGAATTTCAAGGGATTCGGCATTCTGAACGATGCTTATTACGGAATGAGCCAGATGCCTTATTACGATTTGTCGGACGTTATTGGCCAGCCTTATGCCGGAAACCTTTATTGCGGTAGCCCATTCTACAAAATCAATGGGTCGGATAAATGGAACAATAGCGGTTTCTACGACAGGCTGGAGGCATACTGGCAGAAGGATTTCGGACGCTTCTTCGCTTTGCGAGCAGGGCTGGCATTTCATTTCTCAGACGAGCATTATGACGGATGGCAGCAGCAGCTGACCTTGATTTTTAGTCTGGACAGGGCCATCAGCAAGCAACAGAGACCTCGCGTCGAAAGAAGATATTTTGAGTTTAGCTTATGAATATAAAATATTCGTCATTAATATTTTGCATTGCGGCGACTCTCGCCTCTTGCGGAAACGCTCCTGCCGATGGAGAATATTCATTCACCTTGCTTGCTACGAACGATGTTCATGGTGCGTACTTCGACTCTACTTACATGGGAGGCAATGTGAAAAAGTCTCTATATTCAGTGAAGTATGTAGTAGACAGCGTAAGGAAGGCTGACGGGGCGGAAAACGTGATTCTCGTAGATGCTGGTGACATCCTGCAAGGGGACAATGCGGCATATTACTACAATTATGTGGACACCTTGGAACCGCATATTTATCCTAGGATGGCGGCTTATATGGGATATGACGCAGTCACCGTGGGGAATCACGATGTGGAGACCGGGCATCGAGTCTACGACAGAGTTGCCAAGGAACTGGATGGATATGGCATCCCATTCCTAGGCGGCAATGCCATCAGGAATGACGACGGGAAACCGTATTTCCCTTTATATAAAATAATTGAGAGACAAGGTCTGAAGATAGCCATTCTCGGGTACACGAATGCGAATATGAAGGAGTGGCTCTCCGAGAGCCTATGGAGCGGGATGACGTTCAAGAGCATTGCTTCCTTGGTGCAGAAAGATGTGGATATGGTAAGGGCTAAGGAGAAGCCTCAGATAGTCATAGTCTCCTGTCACACGGCGACAGGTTCTGGCAATGGGGAAGTGCTGGAATCAGAGGGAATGGATATTTTCAATACGGTGAAGGGAGTGGACTTCTTAATTTGCTCCCACGACCACAAGCCATTCGTCACCTGCAACGATGACATCGGGCTGATAAATTCAGGAAGCCACTGCAGGTATGTCGGACAGGGCAAAATCGACATGACCATCAAGGCAGGGAAGATTGCCTCGAAGAAACTTGAAACCAGAATCATGCCAGTGGACAAATTCAAGGTTGACACTGCAATGGCTCGCATGTTTCACGATGATTACGTCAAAGTGAAAGACTTTACTCTAGCTGAAGTAGGTACATCGGACTGCAATCTGGTCACGAAGGATTCCTTCACCGGCATGTGCCCTTACATGAACCTCCTGCATGCTGTTTCTCTTAGTTGCAGCCCTGCCAGAATCTCAATCGCAGCCCCTCTGACTTATAATAGAATCATCCCGGCAGGAAATCTCGTTTATGGTGACCTTTCCACAATCTACCCTTATGAGAATCAGCTGATCATAGCGAATATGACGGGAGCGCAGATAAAGAATTATCTGGAAGCCTCTTACAGCCGCTGGATCAACACGATGTCTTCGCCTTCCGATCGCCTGCTGAAGATTAAGCAATCAGATGATGCTAGGACTGGCCAGAAGGGCTGGTCTTTCACCGAAAGATTCTACAATTTCGATTCGATGGGTGGATTAGTTTACGAAGTGGACGTGACGAAACCACAGGGGGAGCGTGTCAGCATAAGCCGCCTGGCTGACGGCGGCACCTTCAGCGCCGATTCAACATATTCAGTCGCAATGACATCCTATCGCGCCAACGGCGGCGGAGGTCTGCTGAAGGACGCTGGAATCGACCCCGGAACTCTTGAGATAGTGGCTCGCTATCCTGAAATCAGGAATATCCTTTATGAATATATCAAAACAGAGGGAGGGATAAAGTCTGCTCTTATCAGCAGGCCGCAAAAGATTGGCGGCTGGAGATTCGTTCCGGAAAAAATGGCAGAGCCTGCATTAGAGCGAGATTTCCGGCTCTTGTTTCCCGAATAACCCTAAAGCTTCAAACCTTTGGTGAGCGCCCTGTACTCTGCGGGAGTCTGTCCAGTGCGTCTTCTGAAAGCGGTGAAGAAATAATCGTGGTTGTTGAAGCCTGAGGCGTAGGAGATTTCCTTGATGCTCATGTCGGAGTTCGTGAGCAGTTCCTTGGCCTTGTTCATCCTCACGTCGTTTATATATTTGGCAGGGGAGAATCCAGTATATTCCTTGAAAGACTTTCTGAAAGACGAGTAGCTTAGGCAGAGCTTCTCTGCGATTTCCTCTGGTGAAATCGTAGCGTAATTCTCTATGACGAGAATCTTGGCCTCGTTGATTTTATTGACGATTGACGAGTCATTGTAGAACGTCTGTTTGTCGTAGTAGAATGCTAGGCTGAGCAGCCTGTCCACGATTCCGGCCAGGACATGCTGGAAGCCGGCCTCCTGTTTTTCAGCGACAGAAATCGCAGTCTCGTAAAGGTTGACGATGTCCTCGTGGATATTCACTTTGAATATCGGCTTGTCAGGGGAGAAGAACCCATTTTTTACAAGATTGTGTGCGAAATTTCCGGAAAATCCTATCCAATATTCTTTCCATCCGGTTGTAATGTCCGGGAAATAAGTATGCCATTCCCCCGGGAAGAGGAGAAACATCATCCCTGACTCAAGAGGAACGAATTTTCCTTTGCCTAACGTGGCTGAAGAAAATTTTCCTTTGCCCTTCGTCAGGTAGAGAATCTGATATTCATTCAGGATTCTTCCT
>Ga0256406_1002488_pt1 | contig 25829 bp, 23 predicted proteins | sample RumenRJG_03DNA_FD_185986 | JGI IMG/M metagenome (GOLD analysis project Ga0256406, IMG submission 185986) | Bovine rumen microbial communities from Lethbridge, Alberta, Canada - RJG_03 | ecosystem: Host-associated > Mammals > Digestive system > Stomach > Rumen | place: Canada: Alberta | collected...
AGGGGGTGTTATACGATCATATCTGTTAGGACATGGCAAAAAGCCAGTTTGAACAAGAGAAATCGCATTCTGGGCGGTTTTGACCGCAATGCCCTGAGACTATTAGTAAGGTTGCGGAATTGAGGTGAAAAAAGGAAAAGGTAAAATCTTTTTTATATTTTTTATTGGAATGTGTGTAATTGGATATTATTTTGATGATATATTTGGTTCTATCATTGAATACTCAAAGGATAATACTTATAGTACGGATATACGAAGTGAGGCAATGCCTTTTTTCTTTAACAAATCAATTGATGGCTTTTTCACTATCACCGGACATGGATATAATCCAGTGATGTTTGCCTGGGGACCTAGTAAAGGCTATTTTCCATCGGACGTTGGATATGCTGGTGAAATGTATATACATGGTATCGTTTGGATAATATGTTTTCTGTATGTAATTTATCGGATGATAATTCGAGATAGGAAAAGATTATCACCGGTCATTAAGAATACAATATATGCTAGCTTAATAATGAGCCCCTATATTTATCCAATAACCCAAGGGATAGAGTCAATATTCTTTTCTTTTTTGGTCTATTTAGCTTATGGTCCGAGGCTGAGTGATATTGATGCAAAATAAATAGTATTTAAATTATAGATTGTCAAGGTTATGTTTATAGCTTCAATAGTAACCTATAATCCAGAGATTCCACGTCTAAAACAGAATATTGATTCTATTATCTGCCAAGTGAACGAAATTGTAGTCGTGGATAACGGCTCATTTAATCTTAAAGACATTGAGATTCTTTTATCCTGTTATGACAAGATTCACATCATTAAAATGGGTGACAATAAGGGTATAGCCTTTGCTCTTAATCAAGCTGCAGCTTATGCTTATTCAAAAGGGTATAAGTGGATTATAACGTTAGATCAAGACTCTGTAGCTCCTGAAAATTTAGTTTCCACATACAAACAATTTGTAAGTAATAGTGATGTTGGTATGGTGGGTTGTAAGATTGTAGATCGAAATTTTGGAGAAACAAATGATCAAAAGAATTTAAAACATGGATACAAAGAAGTTCCGATGCTTATTACATCCGCCTCTATGTTGAATCTTAATGTATGGAAGGAAGTTGGAGGCTTTTGCGACGAGATGTTCATAGATTCTGTTGATTTCGATATATGCCTATCTATTCGCGAACATGGATATAAGATTATTCGTACTTATGAAACAGCATTGCTTCATGAGGTTGGACATAGTGAGATACGTCACTCATTTGGAAAGGATAGACAAATTTATCACCATAATCCTATTAGGTATTATTATATGGTACGTAATGGGATATTTTTAGGGAAGAGACATCATTTCGTTATTAAGGCAACATATAGGGTGTTTCGTATGGCATTTTTTACGCTTCTTTATGATGATAGAAGAATACAAAAAGCTAAGATGATGCTTAAGGGACTTTATCATGCAATTATTAACAGATACGGAGAATACAAATAGAACATTATGATTTTCAAAAGAACAATTATTATTACTGGAGGTGCCGGATTCATCGGCAGCCATGTTGTTAGACTCTTTGTCAATAAGTATCCAGAGTATAAGATTATCAACCTTGACAAACTTACTTATGCAGGGAATCTTGCCAACTTAAAAGATGTCGAGGATAAGCCGAACTATAAGTTCGTAAAGATGGACATCTGCGACTTCGATGACTTCCGTAAGCTCATCGAGGACGAACAAGTTGACGGCATCATCCATCTTGCGGCTGAAAGCCATGTTGACCGCAGCATCAAGGATCCTTTCACATTCGCTCATACCAATGTGATAGGCACATTGAGTCTGTTGCAGGCTGCCAAGGACTATTGGGGAAACCAGCCAACACCTTGGCACATGACAAAGAATGGTGATGACGTAGAATGCCGGTTCTACCACATCTCAACGGACGAAGTCTATGGTGCCTTGGAACTGACCAATCCTGAAGGGATAGAGAGCCCATTCACCACGAAGGCATCGAGTGACCACCATCATGCTTACGGCACGAAGTTCTTCACAGAGGATACGAAATACAGACCGCACTCTCCATATTCTGCATCGAAGGCCTCAAGTGACCATTTCGTACGCGCCTTCCATGACACATACGGCATGCCGACAATTGTCACGAACTGCTCTAATAACTACGGACCTTACCAGTTCCCAGAGAAGCTCATCCCACTGTTCATCAACAACATCCGCCATCGTAAGCCTCTGCCTGTATATGGTAAGGGCGAGAATGTGCGGGACTGGCTCTATGTGGAAGACCATACCCGTGCCATTGACCTTATCTTCCATAAGGGTAAGGTTGCAGATACCTATAATATAGGCGGCTTCAATGAATGGAAGAACATCGATATCATACACGTTCTCATCAAGACAGTAGATCGTCTGCTTGGACGAAAGGAAGGCGAGGACGAAAAGCTCATCACTTACGTCACAGACCGTCCCGGACATGACAAGCGTTACGCTATCGACAGCCGAAAACTCCAAAGAGAGCTTGGTTGGGAGCCGAGCCTTCAGTTTGAGGAAGGCATAGAGAAGACCGTCCGCTGGTACCTTGACAATCAGGAATGGATGGATAATGTCACATCGGGTGACTACCAGAAGTATTATGATAATATGTACAAGAACCGATGAGCTGAGCATCATTCATTTGATATGTGTTCAGGCAAAACATACCTTATAGAATCTTCTCGGACGTTTCTCAATCCGACCAAATATTGATCAATAGGTATTATAGTTCAAAGACAAACTTGCAGAGCAATGTTGCCAACACGAGCGACAAATAGGAAATATAATAAAGAAACGTAATACTTGACAATAAGATATAGTTATGAATGTTATCAAAACTTCTATTGATGGTGTTGTGGTTATAGAGCCACGCCTTTTTCGTGATGCTCGCGGCTATTTCTTTGAGTCGTGGAATCAAAATGAATTCAATGAGAAAGTGCGGCCCATAGAATTCTGCCAGGACAATGAGAGCATGTCGTCGTATGGAGTGATGCGTGGTCTCCATTTCCAGCGTCCGCCTTTCACGCAGAGCAAAGTGGTTCGATGTGTACGAGGCCGGGTCTTGGATGTCGCTGTAGATATTCGCAAAGGCTCACCTACTTATGGACAACACGTTGCCGTTGAGCTCACGGAAGACAACCATCGGCAATTCTTTATCCCACGTGGTTTCGCCCATGGTTTTGCCGTCCTCTCCGAGACAGCCGTGTTCCAGTACAAATGTGATAATTTCTATCATCCGGAGGCTGATGGGGGCATTAGTATTCTTGATGACAGTCTTGGCATTGACTGGCGTATTCCTACGGAACATGCCAATCTCTCCGAAAAAGATGCCAAGCATCCTCTTCTCAGGGATTTCGACTCGCCTTTCGATATCAATATAGATTTGTATAAGTAGGACTAATTATAGAAAGATGAACATATTAGTAACAGGAGCTAACGGTCAACTTGGTAACGAAATGCAAATCGTCGCCAAAAGCAGCAAGAAAGATAAGTATATCTTCACAGATGTTTGTGACGGATATGAGCATCTGGACATCACTGACATAGAGGCTATCCGTAAGAAAGTAAAAGTCAGTGACATCCAGTGTATCGTCAACTGCGCTGCTTGGACCAATGTGGACAAGGCAGAGACAGCCGGAGAAATTGTGGAGGCCCTTAACGCTACAGCACCTGAGAATCTTGCAAAGGTGATGAAAGAAGTTGGTGGTGAGCTGATACATGTAAGTACGGACTATGTGTTCGGTGGTGATCCTTACAACACGCCATGCCAAGAGAACCAGAAAGGTACGCCGACAGGAGTGTATGGTCTCACTAAACTTCACGGAGAACAGAAGATAGCTGCCACAGGGGCGAATTTCATCATTCTGCGTACAGCCTGGTTGTATTCCGAATTCGGTCATAACTTTGTGAAGACAATGCTTAACTTGACAGCAACCAAGCCGACCCTAAAAGTGGTTTTCGACCAGTGTGGTACACCAACCTACGCTGGAGATCTCGCTGCCGTAATTTTCGATATCATTGAGAATCGAAAATACGAAGGTAACACGGGCATCTACCACTTTAGTAATGAGGGCGTTTGCAGTTGGTATGATTTCACGATCATGATAGCACGACTTGCTGGTCATAATCGTTGCGACATACAACCATGTCACAGTGACGAATTTCCGAGTCCCGTGAAGCGGCCCGCCTATTCAGTACTTGACAAGACAAAAATTAAGGAAACGTTTGACATCAGAATTCCATATTGGCTTGATTCTCTTCAAACCTGCATGAAGAATTTGGATGCCATAAAGAAATAATAGCCCATGAAAGGAATAGTTCTAGCAGGTGGTAGTGGTACGCGTTTGTATCCTATCACAAAGGGCGTCAGCAAGCAGCTGATTCCTATCTTCGACAAGCCAATGATTTATTATCCAATATCCGTTCTGATGTTGGCTGACATCCAGGAGATTTTGATTATCTCTACGCCTTACGATTTGCCGGGATTCAAGCGCTTGCTTGGAGATGGAAGCCAGTTCGGTGTTCATTTTGAATACGCTGAACAACCAAGTCCAGACGGGCTGGCACAAGCATTCATTATAGGCGAACAGTTCATTGGTAATGACGATGTATGCTTGGTCCTTGGAGACAACATCTTCAATGGAGGTGGATTTCCGTCAATACTGCGCCAAGCCCGCCAGACTGCTGAAAAGGAGCAGAAGGCAACAGTTTTCGGCTATTGGGTGAGTGACCCCGAGCGTTATGGTGTTGCCGAATTCGATAAAGATGGCAATTGCCTAAGCATTGAAGAAAAGCCAAAACATCCGAAGAGCAACTATGCTGTAGTGGGTTTGTACTTCTATCCAAATAGTGTAGTGAAGATTGCCAAGTCAATAAAGCCCTCTGCACGTGGAGAACTGGAGATAACTGCTGTAAATCAGCAATATTTAAATGATGGCAAGCTGAAAGTTCTGTCTTTAGGGCGCGGCTTTGCTTGGCTGGATACAGGCACACACGATTCTCTCGCTGAAGCCTCAACCTATATTGAAGTCATCGAAAAACGCCAAGGCTTAAAAATAGCTTGCCTAGAAGGCATCGCATACCGCAAAGGTTGGATATCAGAAGAGAAGATGCGAGAGAATGCCGCTCCGATGCTCAAAAACGAGTACGGCAAATATCTTCTTCAAGTAATTGAGGAAGTCAAGAGGACAGGTAATCCTAATTTGGAGTAAGGATTCAGAAAATTATTCTAAGATGCAAGAAGAAAAGATCAAGGTAAGTGTCATCATGCCGGTATATAATTCAGGCAAATACCTGAAAACGGCTGTAGACAGCATCCTCAACCAAAGCTTGAAAGAGATAGAGTTGATATTGGTTGATGATGGTTCTACTGATGGAAGTAGTGAAAAGTGTGATGAATACGCAGCTAAAGACAGTCGCGTGGTAGTTATTCATGAGAAGAACGGCGGTATATGTCATGCCCGTAATGCTGCTCTTGCCATAGCACGTGGCGAGTATATTGGTTTCAGTGACCATGATGACGAGACAGAGTTGACAGCTTTTGAGGCTGCATACACATTTGCGAGACGACATCATTTGGACTTTGTTAAGTATGGACATAATATCATTAAAGATAAGAACGGAAAAATTGTTGATACCGTCTGTTTTAATTTTGATGAGCAAATCTTTAGAGGAGAAGAAGTTGGAAAGCATTATTTGCAATTGCTGAAAGATGGTGCTATGCAATGTGTCTGGGATTCTTTATTCCGTAAAGATTTTCTCGTTGCAAACAAATTAGAATTTGACACAAGCTATAAAGCTGGAGGAGAAGACATTGATTTCTGTGGAAAAGTTGTATCATTTAAGCCGGCCTTAGGCGTGATGCACAACATATACTACAATCATCTATATCATATAGGTATCTCAACATCATCTAAGTTTAATGAGTTGAATGTACAATTGGCATTAAACTTTCCCAAGAAACTGGATTCATATCTAAAACCATACGACAATAAAAAGATATACGAAGATAATCATTATCTTTATACATATACAATTGTTTATCGATCAATAGCATCATTGCTCCACACAGTTGCTATCAAAGGCTGTGATTATTCTGAAAATAAGGTTGTCGATTTACTTGATAAACTGCGTAATAGCAAAGATATTAACAATGTCTTTTACAAAGAATCACAAATAACTTTTTTCTTGAAAGATAGAATGTATGGTGTTATCTTTGTTGCTTTCTGTCATCGTTGGTTTAGACCTATTGTAAAGCGATATCTACAGAAAAGGGTATAACTATGGCACACTCTTATCCAAAAGCCATAAAGGTTAAAGGTAAATACGGCCCAACTGATCAAAACCACTATTACCAACCAGCAGGGTATCACAACCGAAGTGCCAATAATAATGCGCACAAGTCCAAGTGGAGACTAAAGGAGGGCGAGCAGTATGAGGTTTTTCGCGTTGCTGATGAAAGTGCATGGATTGATTCAATTAATGATGGCCTATATTCCATCTTAGACGATGGTAAGGAAGTTTTTGGAAGCTGTGGAGAAAGATTAGCCTTTTTCCCAACACCTGCAAATGCTAATGATACATGGCATGGGTATCCCAAGGATGATAAAGGAATTTCAAGAGACCTTGTTAATACTTGGATGGAAACAAATGTTATTTCAAAAATAACTCAAGTTAGACTGTTAAGAGTTGCACAATGATTAAGCCATTACATTTTACAATAGGTGTTGAGGCCATGGATTGCTATATCTATGCAGGATACTTATTCATGGCATTGCAAGATGGTAATTTGGTTTATGTTCCTATGTCTGTTATCTTGCAAAGACTGTGTCATAGATACGGAGAATATGAATCATTATTAAGATTGGCATTTAGCAGGAATGACTATTTTTCAAGTGCTTCAGGAAAACTATTCTTGGAAATACCGGAAGTTCATGAGGCTTTACGGAAAGTTTGGATAAAAGCTTCTGAAAAAATGGAATTCTACCTTTCCTGGTCGGATATTTCTTACGCAGTAAAGACGATTGATACCTTTAATTCTCCAGTTCTTGATATGAGAATGTATGCCATGAACTTATACCTTGGGTGTGAGAATGGGCTTTATGAATCACCACTAAATGTTGGAAATGATAATTATAGTATATATCCTTCAAGATTAAATAAGAAATTCGATGCCAAGGTTTCCGGACTTAATGCAGGATATGGAAATGTAATTGTTTCTTCTGGGCGTGATGGTTTGTTTAATGCGCCTTTGGACGAGAATTTGAAAACTATAACGGTTTATGATAGACCTGATTCTCCTGTTTCTTACAGGACAGGATGGTCATCTTCAAACATTCTTAATTATGATGGCGACGATTCATTTGAATATTTAGAGAGTGAAACAAAAAAGCTTGACAAAACTATTGGCTATTCTAAGTTTGATGGTAAAGGCAGCAAGGAAGTTATTACAAAAATAGGTTCGAAAAAGTTTGGTATGGATGAGATGCTCAAGAAGAGACATATAGAAACGCCACAAATACTATATACTTTCAATAGCTCTCAAGCTTCATTCTTTTGCACAAAGGATTCCATATACGTATTGAACTTTAAATCTGATAAGAATGAGAATAGATATTTGTCGTCTAAGATGAAATATCTTTTTGTTGGTCATAAGAAAAAGTTCCAAAAGCCAATATCGGCTTCTGTGGTTCCTGCCGGGTGTGTTATTGAGTTTTTTGATTCTGTATCCCTATTCCATAGTAGTAAGGAAATTGTATTGGAAAAAGAGCCAACTTTTAGGGTTCGCTCTTTCATGAACTCACTTAGGTATCGCAATCTTGTGGCGGCAACTAAGATGAATTCTATAACAATTCATTCGCTGGAGCCATTTGATACATACGACTTTAAGCCTGAAAGGAATACCGTTATTTATAATCATGAGTCTGTTGAGAACAGTGGAAATATAGAACATGACAATAGTGATTTGCCATTTTAAAGGAAGTTGTCTAATGCTATTAGCTCTCAAAAAGAAGATGCAGAAATCATATTGTCCTGCATTCAGAAACATAATATCATGATGATAATGATGTAGACTTCTACCATATATGAGAGAAATCAGTTATATAAATTCTTAAAGAAAGATCACCAATGAAGAAGATATCAGTAATCACATTACAAAACGTTCGTAACTATGGCAGCGTATTGCAAGCCTTGGCGACGCAAGCAGAATTGGAGAAAGTTGGCAAAGGTCAATGGAAAGTTGACTTTTTCAACTACTATAAACCAGGCACTGCTACTATAAAAGAACGGATAGATAGATGGACACGAGGTTTTAATCCTGTCAAGAAGCTTATATACACGTTTATCCTTCGCCCTTCAATGCAACGTGAAGAGAAGGTTTTTGGCACATTCTTAAAGAAATACGTGAACGTACAAGAAACACAGGTCACAACCTCTGAAGACTTTAAGAAGTTAACATTGGACAGCGACATATATTGTTCAGGTTCAGACCAAACATGGAACAGCAAGTGGAATGATGGAGTCGTACCTGAGTTATTTCTAAGCTTTGTCCCAGACAACATTAAGAAGATTGCATACGCAGGTAGCTTCGGAAAAAGCAAACTTGATGATGATGAAGTTGAGCAGACCAAGCTACTCATCTCACGTTATGATGCTATTTCGGTAAGAGAGGATACTGCTGTAGATATAGTAAAGGGTTTGGGAAAAGAGGCTACTTTGGTTCTCGACCCGACATTACAAGTCACAAGGGACTTTTGGCTGAACAGGTTCAACATTACCGTTGACAAAGAAAAGAGTCCGTACGTGCTTGTTTATCAGCTTAACACCAACAAGGGATTTGATAAGTATGCTAAGGAATTTGCCAAACGCAAGGGGCTGAAGCTTATCCGTTTCTGTGTAAGGCATTACCAGATGTTCCGAGGCGGAAAGGCTGTTGTGCTACCTCAGGTGGAGGATTTCGTTAAGCTGATTGCAAACGCCAAGTATGTCATTACAGACTCATTCCATGCCACTGCATTTTCTTTGAACCTGCATACGGATATGGTCTGTATCTATCCCCATGAGTTCGGTGGACGAATATCCAGCATACTGAAGCTTGTCGGTCTGCCCGAACGTCACCTGAAAGATTACAATGACTTTTCCTTGGCCGATGCTGTACCGATAGATTTCGAGGCAGTAGACAACGTGCTAAACAAGCAACGTAAAATAGGTGAAAACTTTTTAAGCAAGGCTATATGGCAATAAAATTCAACGTGAATAAAGAGGTACAAGTAAGATTGGGTGACCTCATTGATTACTGTACTGGTTGTGGTGCCTGCGAGCAAGTCTGTCCCACAAAGGCCATTTCTATGATGCCCGTCAATGAAGAGGGCTTCTTGGAATCAGTTACCGACTTTGAAAAGTGCATCGATTGTAACCAATGTAGGATGACTTGTCCACAGAATATCAAGGCCAAGCTTAATGCACCGCAATTGAATCTTGCCGTAAGGGACAAAGACGATGAAGAATTAAAGAAAAGTGCTTCCGGTGGAGCCTTCGCTGCAGCTGCCAGGGTGATACTGTCTCAAGGTGGAGTTGTCGTTGGCGCAGCGTACAATGATGATATGACAGTAAGTCATCACATTATTGATAGATTGAAAGATTTGCCACAATTGCAGAGTTCCAAGTATGTGCAAAGCAATACTACAGATACGTTTAAGTCAGTTAAAAAGCTTTTGCGTGATGGTAGAACGGTGCTTTATAGTGGTACACCCTGCCAAATTGCCGGCTTGAAAGGTTTCCTTCGCAAGGATTATGATAATCTCTATACGATGGATGTCATCTGTCATGGTGTCGCCAGTCCCAAGCTATTCGCAAAGTACATGGAATGGCTCGGCGGTAAAATGGGAGGAAAGATAATATACTATGATTTCCGCGATAAGTTAACAGGATGGGGTTTGGATTACATGACTAAGACTAAGGCTAAGACTAAGACTATGCCTTGTAGTCTCGATCCTTACTATTATCATTTCCTTGCAGGCGACACATACCGTGAGTGTTGCTACCATTGCCAATACAGTCAAAAAGAGCGTGTCAGCGACATAACAATTGGAGATTACTGGGGTATAGAGAAGGAGCATCCTTCTTTCTACTCTACTAAAGGAGTATCATGCTTGTTGGTTAACACCGACAAGGGGCAGAAGCTTTGGAGCATGATTTCGTCTGAATTCATTTTCCTCGAAAGCACATTCGATAAGATTGCCAATGCCAATCATAATCTAAAGCTTCCAACAGCAAGACCAGCGGTAAGAGATAATATTTACAAGCAGATTGACGAGCTGCCAGTCAACGAATATTTCGCATCTCATCTGCCAGTACCATTCAATCTTAAGGCAAGAATCAAGTCGGTGTTGCCTGTATGGTTGAAGGTGTTTATTAAAAAACATAAATAATAACATAAATAATAATGTATATCTCGAAGGTTCATATCAAAGGTTTTCGGGCGTTCAAAGACACGACTATATCGTTTACGGAAGGGATGAATGTCATCATTGGTCACAACAATGGTGGTAAATCTACGATAATAGATGCAATGCGTCTTGTTCTTGACATTGACAAGAATCGTCGATTATCCGTATGGGACTTTTACCAAGGAGCAGATATCGAAGACCTAAAGAAAATTCCGCCATCGGTGGAGATTAGTGTCTACATAAAAGAGACAAAGGTAGAAAACTCAGATTCTGATGATGTCGCATTGTTCACGACCTATGCTGTTGAAGTAGAGCCAAAGTTAGAATCTTGCCTTACCTATAAGTTCTATTTGCCAGAATCTGAACAAGAATCGTATTGCAAAGATGTTGCTGATGCTGATTCTGTCGTTTCCCTTTTACACATTATAGAAAAGAAGTATATTCGAAAGTATGCATATAGCATTTATGGAGGTAAGCCTGAACTTAACAAAGTTGCAGATACAGTCGACTTACATAAGATAGACTTTCAATTTGTCGGGGCGTTGAGGGATGTCGAAAGAGATATGTTCAGTGGTCGTGACGATTTGCTAAAGGATGTCCTTGGATATTTTCTTGATTATGATGTGACTTCAAACGATAAACTGACGAAAGATGAGATAAAGGCAGAGAGGACAAGTCGAGAAAAGAAATTTTCTGATAATACAAAAGAAATAATAAAAAGTCTGCTCAAAAGAATAGAAAAAGGTAAGGATAGCATTACAGCGTATGCCAATGAAACCGGCGCATTGTTGAACGACAGCAAAATCAATTTTGATGGCGAGGTATCGGAAAGTCAGATGTTACAGATTCTACAGTTACTTGTAGAGTCAATTGGACTTGGCTATTCTCTGCCTGTTTCGAAGAACGGACTTGGGTATAACAACCTTATCTACATTTCCATGCTTTTAGCAAAGATGCAGTCAAGTACAAGTATGGAATATATGGGTGAAGCCAATGTCAAATGTTTCCCTATCTTGGCACTTGAAGAGCCTGAAGCCCATCTGCATCCAGAACTGCAATATCAGTTTTTGGAGTTCCTAAGAAAGAACTTAAAGGAAGGGCATGTCAGACAGATTTTCATTACAACTCATTCTTCAAGCCTTGCATCAAAGGTAAAGCTGGATGAATTCACATGCCTTTACAAAAATCCGGATGGCACTATTATACCTTATTATCCGCGAGAGATATTAAGTGGTGAAGATAATAAATCATCGAAAGACTATATCCAGCGCTATCTTGACGCAACACGTGCGGACATGCTCTTTGCCGGTGGTATTATCTTTGTTGAAGGAATGGCGGAACAAATACTATTTCCTGCTTTCGCCAAACGATTAGGACTATATGACCAATGGATGCAAAAGCAAATTGTCGTAATCAACATTGGAGGGAGATACTTTGAACACTTTCTAAAGCTTTATGATGGCAGGAAAGATGGTACGTTACCGATAAAGATTGCATGTGTTACAGATAGAGACCCTGTAAATAAGCAAAAGAACAAGAAAGGAGCAAGATGGGAATCGTGCTGGCCTATAGAATATCTTAGCGACACGACGAACTATGAATACAAAAATCATTCTGAAGATATAGTAAAAGAATTTTCTAATCATAAGAATATTCATTATTTCTCTCAATCTGCAAAGGGCAGGACCTTGGAATATGAAATAGCGAAATGCAATTCATCCAACGAGGATATTGTCGTTGACTCTTTAATCAACATTGAAGAATTGAAGGCAATGATAAAAGCCAAAACTTTTAATGAAGCCAAGAATGTTTGTAAAGACGAAGAATTGAATAGAATTTTCAGCAGTAATAGCACATGGTCTGAGACTGAGAAACGAGATGGACTTATAGCTTCACGGTATTTGGAATCTGTTAGTAAGGGCATAAATGCTTTGGAACTGGCTGAGACAGTGGAAAAAGACAATGGAGCTATAACCGTTCCAGAGTACATAAAAGATGCGATAATATGGGTACTGGGGTAAAGACTATACATTCTGATGATCCACAAGACTTTGAAACGAATATTAGAGTCATGGCAGGACCTGGAGCAGGTAAGACGTACTGGCTTATTGGTCAACTACGACAGATACTTTCACATTCTACAAGGTTGGGAAACTGTAGAAAGGCTGCTGTCATTACTTATACAAATAAAGCAACGGAAAATATCTGCAAACAGATACAATTTGGGATGGACAGAATTGAAGTCTCAACAATTCATGCTTTCCTTTATGCAAATGTGATTAAGCCTTATTTCCATCTTATAGCTGACAAGTTTGGTTTTGACATAAGCAAGTTGGACGGGCACGACGATACAATTGTTACAGGTCGTGAGTTTATCAATTCACTTATTGGCAAGCAAAAGGTAGGATGGCTGTTTGATGCATTAAAAAAGAAAAATAAAAGTATCAACTATAATGAAGTTGGTAATTATATCGCTAAATACAGATGGACTCTCTATAACGACAAAGCACAATTATGCCAACAGGGGCGGAAATACAATCTCTATGGAGCCATTGATGGCGACTTTGTAAATGCATATAAAAAAGACGTATGGAATCAGAAAGGGATAATGCATGACGATGATGTCTTGTATTTTTCGTATCAGTTATTTGAACTCATCCCCAAAATTAAGAAGCTGGTCGTCAATAAATTCCCCTACATTCTTGTTGACGAATACCAAGACTCGTCTTCCATACAACATTATCTTATCCAACAGCTTTCCAATGCAGGCAGCTTTATTACTGTGATTGGAGACGAAGCCCAGTCTATATATGGTTTTGCTAATGGAAATATTAACTTTATAAAGAACATACAGTTGCCTAATTTGCAAAGCTATCATATTGAGGACAATCGACGAAGTACAAAAGAAATCGTTGATTTTCTCAATATTATCAGACCTAATTTGCAACAAAATGCCATAAGGAAAGAGCATTCCATAAAACCTCAAATAGTGATAGGTTCTGTAATAGACGCTTGCAGTTACAGCAAGCAATGTAGCAAAGATGAATCTATAGTGACTCTTAGCAGACAAAATGAGACAGCTAATGATTTAAGGTCACAGCATATGCCAAATTTCAAGACAACTCATTTGATTGATGATATACAGTCTCTTGGGGATTTTCGTAGTAGAATGTTTATAGCTTGCATAAACGCGATAGAAAATGCCAGACAAATGCTGATGAAGGATGCGCTTAAAGAGATAGCAAAAGGGTTTGGCCTTGACATGAAGAAAATTAAAAATAAGAAGAAGGCTGTTATGTTTCTCAGAACACTACTCGAAGAATATAACGAATTTAAGAGTGGTGATGGTATAAAGTTGCTTGATGTTGTCAAAAACAAATTGCATCAGAATATTGCAGAGGTTAGAAGCGGGAAACCCAAAGAATTATACTCGCATTCTTATTCTGAATTTGCAAAAGAGGTAAGGTGTAAGGATAATAGCTCAACTGATATGACTATCCATAAAGCGAAAGGTCTGGAATTTAAGAATGTGATTGTAGTCTTCGGAGATGAGCAGACTGCTGTTGATTTCTTGCTAAGTAATGATTTGGACCTCGATAGTCAAATAGCCGAAGAGCATAGAATATATTATGTAGCATGTAGCCGAGCATGCGACAGACTCTTCTTGTCTATTCCTTCACTGTCAGAAGTTAATAAAAGAAAGATAGAAAATAAATTTAATGATAAATTACAAATAAGATATTTATAAAGTGTAATATAATTATGGACTTTAAAAGAGTTTTCAATAAGCTTCGTTTCCTAAAATCGGATTTCTTCCACAAGCGTTCTTTCCTAAATATTAAGGAGGCATTTCTTTATACACTTGCTCCATATACCCCCCCCATTACGGAGTTAATGAGAAAAAGCATCTAAGAATCTTAGATTATCTTGAACCTTTATTTTTAGATGTGCTAGATTCAGAATCCAATCTTGATAGAGTCCAAGATAACATTTCTGACGAATGTCCTATTTGGGTATTATGGTGGCAAGGACTTGAAAACGCACCTGTGATTGTACAGAGATGTGTAGAAAGTATTCAAAAAAATGCAGGAAAGCATCCTTTTCATATATTGACAAAAGATAATTTGGATAAATATATTCAGTTACCGGCTTTGATAAGGCAAAAGGTTGATAATGGCGTAATAACATTGACCCACCTTAGCGATATAATACGTATGGCTTTGCTTGCTAAATATGGTGGATTCTGGATTGACTCCACGGTATTCGTTACTAAGCCTATTACTGGATATAATCTACCATTTTATAGCATAAGACAGCGTGGCTCCAATCCGCGTTATGTTGATAATGGGAATGATTGGACAGCTTATTTTATAGCGACCTGCCCAAATAGTATTGTTGCAGAGACAATTTATGATTTCTTTATAGCATACTGGAATACACACGATGTACTGATTGACTATTATCTTGTGGACTATGCAATTACTTTATGCAAGATACATCTTCCTTTGATGAAACGGTGGCTGGAATCAATCCCATATGACAGCGACAAGGTAAACGATATGCGATTGAATCTCAATTCTACTTTTAGTATTGAGTTGTGGAGCAAATTGAGTAATAATAGGTATAATAAACTGGGATGGCGATGTCAATCTGTTAAATCTAATTCAATTGGAGATAAGATTATCAACTCATGAGAATTAGAAAAAAAACATTCACTAGTGTCCACTAAAATCGCTCAACATTCATTCTAAGTATTTGAAATAAAGATAAATACAATGGAATTATTGATACTATCGGTTAGAAATAGCTGACTTTCAAGAAGTTATAATCTGAAGTAACCTTATCCGATGAACCAAGGTAAGTTCATCTTTAGCCAGTTAACAGACTTTCTTCCTAAAACGAAGTTTGATTGGCTTATTAAGAAAAATAAAGGTAATAAATACGTGAAGAAGTTCACTTGTTTGGAGTCATCTGCTTTTGTTGCTCATTGACTAGCTTACATAGCACGAGAGTCTTCAAGATCTTTTTTCCTACTTTAACGCACATAAACCCAAGTTTAACTAATTTGGTTTTGGAGAGTCTGTGACTAGGAGTAATTTATACAAATAATATGATATTGTCAGCTGAAGACACTGCTCTTGTTTGTAAGTATAACTGGCATGTGGAGCATTCTTCAAATATGTCAAGCAACACCTTCATGTGAAAGAATTCTATGGTATGACAGAAAATGTGGTAAAAATACAACTTTACTCTGCCATCAGTGCTTATTGTCTTGTAGCTATAGTTGAGCGTAAAATGAAATTAGACATTGATATCTATGAAATGTTGAGAATTTTATAAATATATCTATTAGAGCGCATGCCACTACGTGAGTTGTTGGCATCATAGAAGCCTGAGCAAGACTTACAATCTGTGAGGCAATTAAGTATTAATTTTTTTGTGGACACTAGTGAAATTATAGGTAAATTGTAATCAATTCCCTAATTTTTGTGCTTATGGATAATTCAGATTCTGATGATATTGTATTGACAATCGATTTACATTATGTCTTAGATAAGGAAGGCCTTCATGACATGGATGCGGAGGTTCACAATAAATGTGGTGCATGTGTTATAGATGTATTAAATCATTTAAGTGATGTATTAGATGAAGATTGCCAACTAGATTTCTCTGCTACACAGGAAGGTGGAGTCCGAGACATTTATAAACTAATCATAAAAGGAGTTAATAATAAAGGCTCAATTGCACATGATGTATTTATAGGTTTAGTTTCGGCTTTGATTTCTCATTTCATCGGCGTTGCTCCTTCTATAGATGAAACACAGAAACAACTAAATAGAGTCGAGTTAATTGAAAAGTTGAAGCAGGGTGATTATGCGGATGAAGACTTAAGTTTTGTGCTTAATGGTGACACAAAATATATTAGTAATCGAAATGAATTCTATCGTTATCTTGATAAGGAGCCTCATGTAACACAGGTAAAGTGTGATGCTTCAGGTGGTTCTATACCTACAAACCGACCTACATCGGAAATTTCAAAGCAATTTTTCAAAAATCAGATTGTAAACAATGAAAAGCGAACAACAACAGAGACTTTCTATAATACATCGGTCATGGTCTTGATTCCTATTTTAACTAAGGACAGCAATGCCAAATGGAGAGGACTGTTTAATAACCAAGAGATTCAATTTACAATTAATGACAGTGATTTTAGAGAAGAAATATTTAATCAGAAAGTTCATTTTGTTGCTGGTACATCTCTAAAATGCGATTTTACAATTGTGACTACAATCCAATACAATAGAAAGGGGCAGATTACCAAAAACTCAAAGGTCGGTAGAGTTGAAAATGTCACTTCCTGTTATGACGGAGAAGTGTTATCATTCAAATCGAAAAAATTAAAGAAAAAAACGAAGAGGACAAAAGAAGATAATAATCAATTATCACTATTCGATGATGATGATTTTAAATAAGGAGGTAAAATTATGAGAAGTATAGGGCTTTTTTGGAAAAAGCGAGAAAACAAACTCCAAGATAAAGATTGTTATCCATGTCAATATAAGATTGATGACATGTCTCCTTTGAAATTGCAAAAGAAGGAGTCAAGAGTTGACGAAATTTTCACCTTGCAGATTAATCTGTGGAATATACAGGTTAAAGACCTTTCGTTAGGTAAAAAATTGCCTTATAAAGCTATAGACTTTGGCGTCGTTTGTCCATTGTCTGCAAGTGAACTTACTTTTTTACTACCATTTAAGGTTGAGAACAATGACTTTCAAGATTTAGTAAAATGTCTTTCTGGGGATACGGATTTGGCATGTTCGGTCTTCAATGAAGACTTGAAAAGTTTATCTGAGCCTGATAAAAGTTATCATACAATTGAATGTAGTAACTTCAAATACGTAATGTATGAATTGTCAGATGATAATATTATTGAAAACAAATATGACGAAAATGCTGACATAACGACTCTTACATTCAGAATTAATTCTAATTTTGAAGAAAGCCAGTTCAAAGGTTTTCAGCTTTACATTAGGTTTAGACTAAAATTAAAGAACTTTGATAGCTTTGCTACAAAGAAAGAAGTATCTAATGATTGGCTTCAATCTGTATTTTCTAGCACTTATATGTTTGATATTCGGATAAATGATGTTCGAGAACTTTCAAAGAAGAAGAAAGAACTTGAAGAGTTTAAGGGCTTCCATTTACCAGAATTTAAAAAAATACATTTCTTCTACATGTCTGATTCTGAAGAGACCGTTGAGAATGGAAGTTCCATGAAATTAGATAGTCGATTACTCGAGAAAGAAAGGTGGCATACTTATTTAGGGAAAAATATAGAATTTACTTCTTCAAATATTGCTCATCATTGGAAAAGAACTTCGAAAGAAACTCTAAGATTAAAAAATATCACGAGTGAAGGTGAAAATGCGAAAGTCGGTTTTGAATACTACACACCGCTCTTCAAAAATTTCACTCTATTTTTCAAGACTGAATTTTCTGAGCCAAAGAATAAACGGATAGCTTTCTATTTATTTATAGTTATAGCTTTGGGTGTTATCGCATCTGCAATCGTTTCTATCGGCAATTTCTTTATAAGCAAAAGCCTGTGGATTTGGATAGGGATGATCGTCGTATTGATGATTATAGTTTGCTGTTGCGTATTTAGGAAGCATATCATTCGTTAAGAGTACGATAATGGAATTCGCCATAATTAATCACAACACCTCGAAAGATCTCGTCGTAAAGATTTTCGATAAGCTGTACGATTTTCTTTCTGACTTGAAATCGGAATATCCTTTTTTCAACAACTGGTTGATTAAGGTTCGGAATGAGTTAATTAATTCTGACGGAAGAATTTTATTACTGTGTTATGAAAAGAATATTTTTGATTTGAAAGGTATTGCTATTCTAAAAAAGAGTAAAAAGGAAAATAAGATCTGTACCTTGCGCGTAGTCGACGATTATAAAAGAAGAGGGATAGGAACAATACTATATATGAATGCAAAATATATACTAAAAGACCGGACCCCTCTGATAACTGTATCAGGTTTACACATGAATGAATTTGCCCCTTTTTTAAAAAAGAATGGTGCAGTATTAAAGGATAAAGTAAAATCTATCTATAAGAAAGGATCCTATGAATACTTTTACAATGTACCTTATTGTCATGAAATTGCCTTAATGTCCATTCAGCCTAAGTATGCTGAAAAAATTGCTAAAGGAGAGAAAAAAATCGAGTTTAGAAAGAAAGTATTTGCATCAACAGTAAAGAAAGTCTATGTCTATTGTTCTTCGCCTGTAAAGCACGTTTTGGGCTACTTTAATGTGACTGAGATTATTAAGGATACCCCCGAAAGATTATGGAAACAATATCATAGCATCGGCTTTATAACATATGAGGATTTTATGGATTACTATAAAGGGCATGATGTAGGATATGGTATAATGGTTCGAGAATTTATTAGATTTTCTAAACCACTAGACCCAAAGCAACACGATTCATCTTTCAGAGCTCCCCAATCTTATTGTTATATTGACAATGTAGAAACAATAAGTTGGTTAAGTCACCAAACTTTTATAGACATTTAGAAATATGATTAATAGTAGACTTAAGCATAAAGACAATTCTATTGGTCATATTTTTTAGAAAATAATTCTCTGTTTAAGCCAATCACCTGATGGAAGAATATTGTCAATCCTTGTCGAAAAAAATCTTGCTAATTGACGAAAGAAAAGACGCTTATCATGGAAAATATAAATGCAAAAAACAAGAATATGGAATATAAACTACCACTTGTAAGTGTTATAGTACCTATTTATAACGTTGAGAAATATCTTCGGCGTTGTGTGGATAGTATCTTAAAGCAAGACTATCCTAATATTGAGATTTGGCTCGTCGATGATGGCTCACCTGACGGATGCCCAGCAATTTGCAATAACTACGCAGAAAGAGATAGTCGCATAAAGGTGATTCATAAACCTAATGGCGGACTGAGTGATGCACGAAATGCGGCTCTTGATGTTGCCAAAGGTGAATACATTACTTTCATAGATAGTGATGATTATGTCACACAAGACTATATATCTACTCTCTATTCTCTAATAGACAGATACAAAGCGCAAATGAGTATTGCAACGTGGCATATCTTTCCTGAAGGTGATATGCCAAATATGCCTGAAGTAACAGTTAATGAGCATTTGATGGATAGAAATACTGCTCTAAGCAATATGTTTTATCAGAAAGGCTATGATGTCTCAGCATGCGTTAAGATGTATCATCGGTCTTTATTTGATAGTATCCGCTATCCGAAGGGGCAGTTGTTTGAGGATTTGCAAACGACATTCAAACTGATGCTGAAATGTAATCGGGTTGTATTTACTAATAAGCCTGTTTACTTCTATATGTTCAGAAAAGGAAGCATAGAGGGTGCGCCCTTTTCAGAAAAGAAGATGGATAGTGCCTTGGAGGTTTTCAACTTAATGCGCTCATACGAATCTCAGCTTCAGCCTGTTAAAGACGCTTTGCGCAGTAAGTTAGTAACATTTAGTTTCCACCTTTTATTGAAGATGCCAATGGCATACATGGGGGGGGGCATTCTTCAAAGGTATATCAAAGAAAGTAGGTTAAGCGTTATATTGGACAATAGAACGCCTCTTAAATCCAAAATAGCATGCATCGCAACTTATTTTGGCTTTGATTTTGTAAGATGGTTGTTTCATTTTATTGATAGAAGAAGAGAATAAGATCATTGATGATTAAACAGTAGATCTATTAACATACATAACATCACTATCTTCTTCTTGTACAATAAAACTTACATAAGTCAATCAAATACAGAACCTTAAAATTATGAAAGAAAATAGGAAATAACATTCCATAAGCATTAAGTACAAGTAACAAAAATATAGATTGTGATAAGAAAAAGTTATATGAGTAGACCAACAGTTTCGATCGTTGTACCAGTCTACAAGGTACCCAAGCAATTTCTGAAACAGTGCATAGAAAGTTGTACGAATCAGACACTTAAAGACATAGAGATTATCCTTGTCGATGATGGATCTCCAGATGATTGTGGGAAAATCTGCGATGAGTATGCTGTTAGGGATAACAGAGTAAAAGTTATACATAAACAGAACGGGGGATTGGTATCAGCACGAAATGCTGGATATGATGTTGCCATAGGAGAATGGCAGATGTACCTTGATGGTGATGACTGGATAGATACAGATACATGTGAGAAGCTTATGGATGCCATAAAAAGTCATCCGAATGTAGATATAGTTTTCTGGAATTGTGTACAAGAGTTAGGGACACAATCGGTAAAAGGAAAGTGGGAATGGTCATGCAAGGATGAGGAGCATGTCTATGAAGGTGATGAATGCAAAGAGCTTGCCTTGAACACCTTAATATACAAATCTGGAATCGCTACTGCCTACTCAAAATTAATACGATCTTCCTATGCTAAGGAAAAAGGTATCTTTCACGACAAACGATTGAAGCAGGGCTCCGAAGGCTTGGAATTTTCACTACGGGCTTTTTACAATGCTAATGAAGCCCTATACGTTCGAAAATATTATAACCACTACCGCTATAATCCCAATAGCATTTCTAAGAAAGTTGACGAGAAAAACACCAAGTACCTCATCGACTGTTATGATGTGATTTGGAATGACATCCAAGGCTATGTAAATTCTGATAGATTCCGAGCTGCTTTCTATCAGCGTGTAGTGTATGTTCTCATCGCAATAGCCATGGGCACCTATTTCCATCCCTCCAATCATGACGGACTGTTGACGAAAGTTAGAAAGTATTCAGCGGTTATAAATGACAATGAGATATTCAAAATGTCGGTTGCCAAAGCTCCGACGACGGGGATGGACAAATTGCGGAAAATCACCTTGGCATTCATACGCATGAGAATGTACTTCATGCTTGACTTCATAGCCAAAGCGAAACAATATTTCCTTAAACGAGGGAAGTTTAATTATTGATAGATATGGAAAAGAAGATTGCACTCGTTACCTGCTATTTTCAACATAACTATGGCAGTCAGCTGCAGGCTTTTGCTACACAGAAGTTCTTTGACAATATCAACGTTCCGAATGAAACGATACTGATTGACGGGCTGAAGCCAGAGATTAACAAGCGGAAGTATAAATACTTTCTCAGCAGAATCTTTGACATCAACACTGTTAAGGACAAGTGGTCAACTGTTAAGAAGGTACTGGCGAAGAAGAGAATGCCTAAGTATGCTGCGAATCTGAGTATAAGATACAAGATGTTTGATGACTTTGCGCAGAAAGAGTTTCACCTTTCCCAAAGGTATGATTCGTTTGCGGAGTTAGCAAAAGCAGCCATCAACTACAATATGTTTGTTGTAGGTAGTGACCAGCTATGGTTGCCGTCAAATATATCAGCTGACTATTACACCTTGAACTTTGTGCCAGACGCAGTCCCCAAGATGGCTCTTGCCACTAGTTTTGGCGTTTCGGAACTTCCTCATAGACAGGCAAAGATGGCAAAAGCTTTCTTGCCACGAATAGAATACTGTACCGTTCGTGAGAGTAGTGGACAGAAACTTGTCAAGATGCTTACGGGAAGAGACGTTCCTGTGGTTTGTGATCCAACTATTCTCTTCGTCTCAACAGAATGGAGTAAAGAAATATCTCCCAAGCCCTTTACTGAGGGGAAGTATCTCTTCTGCTATTTCCTGGGTAATAACCCCATTCAACGGGAGTTCGTGAAAAGAGTGAAGAAGATTACAGGCTATAAGATTGTACAGCTACAACATTGCGACGAATATATCGCGAGTGATGAAAATTTCCCTGACGAGACTCCATATAATGTAGGCCCAAAAGAATTCATCCGGCTCATCAGAGATGCTCAGTATGTCTTCACGGATTCTTTCCATTGCTCAGTATTCTCTATGTTATACGGTAAGAAATTCTTTACTTTCCGACGATATGCGAGTGATGGTACTGTATCTACTAATGGTCGGATCTACTCGCTATTGTCATTGGTCGGATTAGAGAACAGATTGCTTCGTGGAGACGAAGATGCGAATGCATTCCTTGGGCTGGAGATAGATTTCAGTAAAGTTCATTCAAAGTTAGCTGAGCTTCGACAGTTCACCAAACAGTTTGTCTTAAATGCATTAGACAAAGAACATATCAGTTATGATAGAAATTAAAGACAAGAAAGATTGCTGTGGCTGCTGGGCATGTGATAATGTATGTCCAGTGCAATGCATATCTATGAATGAGGATACCGAAGGATTTCGTTATCCTACTGTGGACAAGGATAAATGCATCAACTGCCATCTATGTGAAAAGGTCTGCCCGATTATTAATGTAGAGCCAGACAAGCCAAATGATATGCAGAGAGCATTCCTTCTACAACATAAGGATGAACAGATACTCCATGAAAGTGCCTCTGGAGGTGCTTTTACAGCCATTGCTTCCTATGTTATTAGAAAAGGAGGTGTCGTTTTCGGTGCTGCCTATACAGACAACTATGTAGTCGCCCATCAATATGTAGAAAAGATAGAAGACCTATGGAAGTTCCGCAATTCAAAGTATGTTCAGAGTGAAATGCGCAACGCATATGCTCAATGCAAGGAATTCCTTAAACAAGGAAGAATAGTATGTTTTAGTGGCGTACCATGTCAGTTGGAGGGTTTACTGAGATTTCTTCGTAAGCCATACGAGAACCTGATAACCGTGGATGTTCTCTGCCATAGTATAACATCCCCCAAGGTCTTTCGCCTATATGTTTCCTCGCAAGAGAAAAAGTTTGGTAAAGACATAAGTAATATCAGATTCAGAGACAAATCGCCTTTGGGTTATAAATACTCTCAAATGAGTGTTTATAAGAATGGGAAACAAGTCTATCGGGAAGGGGTAGATACAGATGTGTATTTAAGGTCTTTTTTCTCTGATATAAATGTTCGTCCGAGCTGTTATGATTGTAAGTTCAAAAAGCAACATCATCTTACCGACTTCTCTATTTGGGATTGCTTTGATGTTTACAAGTTCTCAAAGGACTTTGACAATGATAAAGGAGTTACAAGACTTTTAGTGAACACAGATAAGGGACTTCATATTATTGAGAGTTTAAAAGATGATGCCTTGATTATGGAGATACCTGTTGACAAGGCTGTTTGTGGTGTTAAAGAAATGTTCCACTCGGTCAAGAAAAATCCCAAGCGGAGAGCGTTTTTCAGCCAGATTTCGGATTTTCAACAAACTGGGGGGGGTAACCCATTACAAGAATTTTTCCCCATTACGAAGAGAACGATGGCGGAAAAATATTTCCGAACCATTACTTGCAAGTTAGGGTTATATTCCATAATAAAGAGACTTGCCAAAGCCACGATAAAGAATATCAAAAGGGTATAGATAATTATCTTGTTTGGCTTTGCGGGTCGTCGAAAGCCAAACGAGATGATAGAAATTAAAGACAAGAAAGATTGTTGTGGCTGCTGGGCATGCGAAAATGTATGTCCAAAGCAATGCATATCAATGAATGAGGATAATGAAGGATTTCGTTATCCAACTGTTGGCAAGGATAAGTGCATCAATTGCCATCTATGTGAAAAGGTCTGCCCAATTATCAATGTAAAGCCAGAGGTAGTTCGGCAACAAGAGGGTTATGTAGTTCAGAATAAAGATTCCCAAGTTTTATCCGAGAGTACTTCCGGTGGAGCTTTTTCAGCTATTGCCAAGTATGTTCTCTCGCAGGGCGGTGTGGTTTTTGGAGCTGCCCTGGACGAAAATAATGAGGCCAGGCACATTTATGTTGAGAACGAGAGTGAACTATGGCGATTTAGAAACAGCAAATATGTTCAGAGTTTAATTGGAGAAACTTATAGTCAGGCGAGAAAATTCCTTAAAGAGGGCAGACTTGTCTGTTTCAGTGGCACCCCATGCCAGATGGAAGGTTTAGTTCATTTCTTAAGAAGACCATACGAAAATTTGATAGCAGTAGATGTTGTTTGTCGGGCAGTACCATCACCAAAAGTTCTCCGAAAATATCTTGAGTGGAAACAACAGACCTATGGCAAGCCATTGCATCATCTAAAATTCAGAGACAAGCAGTTCTATGGATATAAGTATTCGAATATTAGTTTCGATTCTGAGAAAGGTAGTTATCACGAAGGCATAGATACCGATCCATGGCTCCGCTCCTTTTTCTCAGGAATCAACGTGCGTCCAAGCTGTTATACTTGTAAATTCAAGAAACGTTATCGAGTAACGGATATAACCATGTGGGATTGCTTTGAGCCTTCCAAGTTCTCTAAAAAGATGGACAATGATAAAGGTGTCACTCGTATAATTGCTCATTCCAAGAAAGGAGCAGCTGTCATGAAAGCAATAGGAAACTACGCATATACAGAAGAAATTGATTCTGACAGACTGTTAGATGGCGTTAAGGAGTTCGTTATACCTGCCGACTACAACCCCAAGCATGATGTTTTTTTCAAGGATCTGGACACTATGTCTGCTCGTGACTTGTTCAACATGTACTTCCCGGTAACATTCAAGACGAAGCTCGAGAAACATGTCCGCTTGACTATGCTGAGATTAGGGCTGTATAAGCAACTGAAAGCACTGGCGAGAATGCTGGTTGGACAGGTGAAGAGATAAAATGACACTCTTAATCGTTAATGGTGTTTAGTTTTATGTATGTCCCTCTCCGTTCGGAGCTCTATCTTTAGTTCAAGACACGATGAGCGTCATCGCTGACATCGGAACCTTTAAGCAGGAGTGACAGAGTGTATAAGCTAGAAAGACATCAGTGTCTTTCCAAGAGGTGAAAGTCCTCTGTTTTTTTAATCAGGAAATTAAAAGTTTATCAATAATGATAGATTGGTTAAAGAATAATGAGTGGATATGGACTGTTGTAATGGGTGTTTGTGCAGTTATCACTCTTGTCCATGAACTTCTACATAAAGAAGATAAAAGTAACAATCAAAAAACAGGAGATGTGAATAATTCACAAGTTAATCAAGCAGGAAGAGATATTAAGGATGTTAGACAAAGAAAATAAACAAGAGACGGGTAATGTTGAAAATTCAACAGTTAATCAAGCTGGCAGAGACATTATTTACCAGAATGGGCTAGAGATTAAAGACATCATACCGATTGTAAATACGCTGGTTGAATCTAAGATTGCGGCTTATGCAGCTCAAGCAAAGGTTACAGCGCAACAAAGAGTTTCGACCTGTACGGGTGGATTTCACTCATGAGTCAGTTAATTATTATTAATCGAGCACTCTATGTCAACAAGCAACAGGAAGGTAAAATTTGTGCAATCACTTGATAATTAACACATTCGTACGCTT
>Ga0256406_1002489_pt1 | contig 25825 bp, 21 predicted proteins | sample RumenRJG_03DNA_FD_185986 | JGI IMG/M metagenome (GOLD analysis project Ga0256406, IMG submission 185986) | Bovine rumen microbial communities from Lethbridge, Alberta, Canada - RJG_03 | ecosystem: Host-associated > Mammals > Digestive system > Stomach > Rumen | place: Canada: Alberta | collected...
GCGTGATGGCGGCAACGGATAAGTCTGCAGAGATGCGTAAGGGCTGAGAGGCATCATCCGCAGAGATGCGGAAAGCCTGAGTTTCATACAATCTCCGGGCATGACAGTCATTTCAGGGGATCATGGCATAACCCGGATCTGACGATTCAGGCTTCCCTTCCTTGCACTGCACATGATTCAGGGCGCATATCATTTAATTTCAGGAGAAAGAAGGAGTACATGATGAGAAAAGAATATGTGGACCGTCTGATCCGGATGATGCCGGAGGCCGGGTTTGATGCGGTGCTGATCCAGCCCGGCGAGGAACTGCAGTTTCTGTTCGGCGCGAGTCCTATGATGTGTGAGCGCTTTCAGGGCATGGTCATCAAAGCGGACGGAAAAATGTTCTACTTCTGCAATCTGCTCTATGAGGGACAGATGCGGGAGTATCTGCCGGATGACATCGCCATTTACACCTGGTTTGACAACGATGACATGACGGATGTCGTCAGCAGGATTTTTAAGGAACAGGGACTGGAAGGCGCAACGGTGGGCGTGAATGCCTCGGCGCAGGCCTTTAATGTGCTGGATCTCGCGGATGCCATGAACATCCGTTTCCGGAGTGCCAAGGCGCTGATCGAGGAGATCCGCATTCACAAGACGCCGGAAGAGATGCAGGCACTCCGCGACTCTGCTGCGATCACGGACAGAGTTTTTACGGAAATCCTTCCGAAGATTCATCCCGGCGTGACCGAGGCAGAGCTGCAGGATTTTCTGCTCACGCGCATGGCGGAGCTCGGCGGCAGATCGCCGGAGTGCATCGTCGGCATCGGTGCCAATGCCAGCTACCCGCATTATATCGACAATAAAGGCGTGGCAGGCGACAGAGATATCGTTCTCATGGATTATGGATGCACGTACAACGGCCTGTATTCCGATATGACCAGGACGGTATTTATCGGAGAGCCGGAGGAAAGGATCCGGGAGGCCTATGACCTTGTGCTCCGCGCCAATCTGGCAGCTGAGGCTATGGTGAAGCCGGGCGCATGGATACCGGATCTCGACAGGAAGGCACGGGAGGTGCTGGACGAGAAGGGTTATGCGCATACGCTGATCAACAGGCTAGGCCACGGCGTCGGCTATACGATTCACGAGCAGCCGGAGATCAAGCAGTCTGACCGCAGAAAGCTGGAGCCGGGCATGGCGTTTTCCATTGAACCGGGTATTTACATGACGGGTGATTTCGGCATCCGCATTGAAGATGTCGTCATGGTCAACGATAAAGGCGAGTGCGAAGTACTGAATCATTCTGATAAAAATATGATCGTACTCTGAGACAGCTGTTTTCCGCACTGCCTGTGTACAGGTACTGCCATACGCCCGGAAAGTCTGAAAATCCGCGGTTCCCTTGCCGATGCGGCCGTGTTATAATCAGATGTATAAAATGTCGTCAGATAAGGAAACTTCTTGATTTCTTTTTTATACAGGAGGTCGTTTTATGGGCAATAAGGGAGCGAAAAAAATCCTCGGTGCCATTGTGACAGCGGCAGCCGCATGGACAGCAGCCGTGATGCCGAGACTTTTCAACAAACCGGATCTGTCGGACCTGCGCCGCTATGATTATGCGAACAGAGGTTTTACGGGCAGTGACCCGAAGGTTCCTGAGAACAGCGGAACAGCCTTCCGGAACGCGATCGATCATGGCTATGGCATCAGAATGGATGTCAGGATGACCCGTGACGGCGTGCCGGTGATTTTTGCGGATACGCGTCTGGAGCGCCTGACGGGTGCGAGCGGCTCCGTTGAGAATTCGACGGTGGAAGAACTGAAGGCACTGAAGCTTTCGGGGACAGACGAGGAGATCCTGACACTCAGTGAGGCACTGAAGATTGTCGACGGACAGGTGCCGGTGATCCTGGAGCTGGAAGTGGAAGACGGGAACTATGACGGACTCTGCGATGAAGTCTGCGAGATCGTTGATGAGTACGAGGGCGTATTTGCCATTGAATCCATGGATGCGAGAGTTCTCCGCTGGTTCAGAAAGCAGAGAGCGGAATACGTGAGAGGACAGCAGACGGATTTCACGTACCGCAGCGGCACTTCTTTCATGAGCCGTGTGTGTGATTTTCTGACGAGCAGTCTGCTGCTGGATTTCCTGACGGCACCGGATTATATCGCAGCCCCTGTCAGCCAGACGAACGTGAGCCTCGGGCTCTGCAGAGCGGTATACAGGGTGCCGGTGGTCAGAGGAACCGTCAGATCGCTTGAGGATTACGAGTCGGCAAAGACCAGCGGAGCCTCCGTGGTGTTCGAATATATTGAACCATAATACAGAACCATAAAAATAACCGGCAGGCGGTGATACGTCTGCCGGTTTTCTGATATATCGGGTGTATGACGGGCTGTCAGTTTCTGATCCGGTTTCTGCCCGGCTGAAAAATCAGCGGGAGGGCGGAAAATGGAAACGGCGGTTCAGTGCAGCAGCGCCGCGTTTCTTTCCATGGCCTCCGTGATGCGGTCTCTCGTATAGGCGCCGAGATGTTTCTTTCCTTCTCTGTCGAACGTCGAGGGATCGATCGGAGGGAGAAACTCAACGACAACGGGAACGGCCTTCAGCCAGGGATTGTGGGCCTCCATGATATTCTGGGAATTATTGATGGCCACGGGAACGATTTTGCATCCGCTCTTGACTGCGATTTTGAAACTGCCTTCGTGGAACTCCAGGAGCGGCAGGTCTTCTTTCGCTTTGTTCCGTGTGCCCTCCGCGAAGATGTACATGCTGTGGCCGCCTTTGATTTTGTTTATGGCATCCAGCATCATCTGCATGCCGGAGCGCAGATCGCTGCGGTCAAGGAAGAGGCAGCCGATCAGGTTCATCCAGATGCTGAAAACGGGGATTTTCTTCATGGAGATTTTTGCAATGTAGCCACAGGGACGTTTCATGTAATAATAGGTCATGATGATGTCCCAGATGCTGCGGTGATTTCCGACGAACAGAACCGGCTCGTCCGGGATGTTGTCCAGTCCCCTGACGGTGATTCTGGTGCCGGCAATGCCGAGCAGGACACCGAATGACCAGCGGATCATCGCTTCCGCCGCCCGGTCACGGGCTTCGGGATTCTTCAGCCCTGTGAGTTCCAGGATGCCGAGGACGGGAAGCGTGAGAATCAGATAAAGAACAGCAAAAAGAATACCGATGAGTGATCGAAACATGACAGTCTCCGAATGATATATTTGCGGCCGCGCGCTGGAAAAAACCGGCGGCGCCTGCTTTGTTTCATTATACTGATTCGGGAACGGGTTTGCAATGCACGGTACAGAAACATGGTACCTGACTGTCACAGTTCAGACATCCGCAAGAGCCGCGGAACACACGGAGACGCCCGGGCCGGGGACAGGCGGGAGCGTGTCGGGGCCGGAAGTCTCCATGTGGGACAGTGGCCGGCAAAGAGCGGACAGTAACACCTGACTGACCGGGAGGTACACCGGCTCTGTGAAGCTGCTCAGAGGGTGACGGCATCCGACGGCCGGCAGCGACATACAGGTCAGATCGATATAAAACGGGAGACAGGAGATGTGAAATGGAGAAGAGAGCGTACGCTAAAATTAACCTCAGTCTTGATGTGACGGGGAAGAGAAGTGACGGATATCATGAGGTCCGGATGATCATGCAGATGGTAAGTCTGTGGGATACGCTCCGCGTGACAGAGACGGATACTCCGGGTATTGAGCTGATCTGCCGGGAACCCGGGGTGCCCTGCGACAGCCGGAACCTTGTATGGCAGGCCTGTGATATGCTGATGAAAGAGAAAAAAGTGCAGCAGGGTGTGAGAATCGTCCTGGAAAAGAGAATCCCTCATGCGGCCGGTCTCGGCGGCGGGAGCAGTGATGCCGCGGCGGCGCTTCACGCGGTAAACGAGCTGTTTCATCTGGGATTCTCTGATGATGAGCTGTGTGCGCGCGGTGTGCGGATCGGGGCGGATGTGCCGTACTGTGTCATGGGCGGTACGGCGCTCGCGGAGGGCATCGGAGAGAAGCTGACGGCACTTCCGGCGATGCCACCGTGCCATATCGTTCTGGCAAGACCCGACGTGGATGTCCCGACGGGCGTGGTGTACCGGAAACTGGACAGCTGTACTTCTGTTGTGCATCCCGATGTTGACGCCCAGGCGGATGCCATCCGCAGAGGGGATCTGGCAGGTGTCGTACGAACCCTGGGAAATGTACTGGAACCGGTCACGGCGGCGGATGCACCGGTGATCACCGCCATAAGGCGCGGGCTGGATCGCGCAGGGGCGGAAGGTACGCTGATGAGCGGCAGCGGGGCGACGGTTTTCGGGATTTTTTCTGACGAAGCGCAGGCGGCACGCGCGGCGGAGACCGTCAGAGAGGGAGGCATGGCGAAAGATGTTTTCGTGACATGCCCGGATGTCCTGAACTGAAAAAGGACTTGCAGGAAGCGCTTTACTGCGGTAGAATGATTGCGTCGTTGGCAGGGGGCATTAGCGCAGTTGGGAGCGCGCCACATTCGCATTGTGGAGGTCGTCGGTTCGAATCCGATATGCTCCAGACAGCACAGGGAAGCGCCGGAAAGCTGATTCTTTCCGGCGCTTCTGCTGTACTTTCAGAAAATCATCCGACGCATGAAAAGTACGGGATTCTGTCAGGAAAGTCACAGACCGGGAGGAAAGGGATGGAACAGCATCATTTTGTGAATCGATACAGGTACGACAAAGCCACTGCGAAGGAAGCCATGGGCGCCTACTGGAAATGGAAGAACCGGAAGGCCTTCGTGGCCCTCGGCGTTATGGTCGCTTTTTTCTGTGTGCTGAGTCCGGTCTTCGAGACCGTCCTGTTTCTGATTCCGGCGCTGATCGGCGTGATCGGTTTTATCTCACTTTATGTGCAGATGACACAGTCGATTGCGGTGGAGAGAAAGAACATCGCGAACACTTTCAGGACGGATGCGCCCTGGCTGAAGATCGAGATCGATGACGAGTGGATTCACACAACGGTCAGCAACACGAAGAAGAAAGTGCCGGTCACCGATATTATCCGCTGCCAGGAGACGAAGAATATGTTTGTTCTCTTTCTTAAAGGGCAGATGACACTGGCGCTCCGCAGGGATTCGTTTGAAGCAGGCACGCCGGAGGCATTTAAAGCCTTTGCTGATCTGCTGACGGCTGACAGGAAGAAATGAAATGAACCGGGGTATCAGAAATGGATGAAACAGAAAAATCAGCCCGCAGATTTCTCGATCTGTATCAGCGCTCTTTCATGGAGACAAGGTACTGCTTCACGGATTTTCTGGGCGAGGCGGAGATATCGGCACTGCTTCTGCTTGTCAGAAGCGGAAAAATCGACGGCAGCTATGTCACGCTGTATGGCGGATTTGAGGGCGCTGAACGCCGCATGGCCCGTTTTGGTTCAGAAAAGGACTTCGGCTGGACTGAGGAGTTTCCGATCACGCTGCTTCAGATCTCACCGGTGATCGGGAAGTTCGGCGAGGAGCTTTCCCACCGGGATTATCTGGGCAGTCTCATGGGACTGAACATTGACCGGGACACCATCGGCGATATCAGGATCAGCGGGAAGAACGCGTGGATTTTTGCCGCGTCGAGGATGGCAGATTTTATCATGCAGAATCTGGATGAGGTTCGCCACACGCATGTGCGTGTCACCAGAGCGGATTCCCTGCCGCCCGATGCGGGACCGCATTTTCAGGAAATAGAGCTGATCGTGCCGTCTGAACGCGCGGACGCGGTGACGGCGAAGCTGACGAATCTGGCGCGATCGAAAGTGGTGGAACTTTTCCGTTCGGAGAAGGTCTTTATCAACGGGCTCTGCGTGACGGACAACAGCAGAAAACTTTCGGAAAATGACACGCTTTCCATCCGCGGCTGGGGCAAGGCGGTCTGCGGCGGCACTGTCCGTTCCACAAAGAAGGGAAACCTCGTCTTCAGCATCAGGAAATTTGTGTGAGACTTCTGATATTCTTTCTTGCGCCGGTGTACCATACTGAGTTAATATAAACGCGGCTTCCGCGTATGACGGGAACTGCCGGTGTGATGACGGCTTTAAGCACGGCCGGTGTGACGACGGCTGAATAAAAAGATGTATGGGAACAGAGAATGAGGAGGAAACGAGAATGAGCAGGAAAAATAACCTTGTGTACGACGTTGAAGAGACACCGCCTTTTGGTAAAAATCTGGTGTATGCTTTTCAGCAGCTTCTCGCGATCATCGCTGCGACGCTGCTGGTGCCGACGCTCGTCAATTCGGGAACGGCCGGCGCAACGTCTGTAACGATGAGCCAGCCTGCGGCACTGTTCGGTGCGGGTGTAGGAACGCTCGTTTATGTGCTCTGCACAAGGAGGAGGAGCCCGATCTTTCTGGGAAGCTCTTTCGCGTTTATCAGCCCTCTGATCGGAGCAGCCAGCTTCGGCTACTTCGGGATTTTTCTCGGCGCGGTTTTTGCCGGTGCGGTTTATGTCATTCTGGCACTGATCATCCGCGCGGCGGGAACGAAATGGGTTGACAGACTGATGCCTCCGGTCATCATCGGACCGACCGTTGCGCTGATCGGACTGTCTCTTTGCACTTCAGCTGTCAGCAACCTGCAGTCCGATACGACGGGGACCTATAATCTGATTTCCATCCTGACGGGACTTGTCGCTTTCATTGTCACCATTGTCGCATCCGTGAAGGGCGGTAAAGGTGTCCGCATGATCCCGTTCATCATCGGTATTCTTGCGGGCTATGCCCTGGGTTCGGTGTTCACGGCCATCGGCTGGGCGACCGGCATTGATTATCTGAAAATCATCGATTACACGCCGCTGGTTGAGAATTTCGCTCCGCTGACGCTGAACAGTTTCCTGAGCGTGCCTGATTTCACTTTTCTCGGCATGTTCCGCGACGGTACGAAATACATGGGCTCTACAGGCGTTCTGAATGTGCTGCTTCTGTTTGCACCGGTGGCACTGGTTGTTTTTGCGGAGCATATCGCGGATCATGAGAACCTCGGCTCCATTATCGGACGCGATCTGATCCGGGACCCGGGACTTCACCGCACCCTGCTCGGCGACGGACTCGGCTCCATTGCAGGATCATTCTTCGGCGGCTGCCCGAATACCTCCTATGGCGAGGCCATCGGCTGCGTGGCCATCACGGGTGATGCATCAGTTTCCACGATCATCCTGACGTCGATCCTCTGCCTGCTGATGAGCTTCTTCACGCCGTTCGTGGCCTTCGTCAACACGATTCCCACCTGTGTCATCGGCGGAATCTGCATCGCCCTGTACGGTTTCATCGCCGTTTCCGGACTTCGCATGATTCAGACGGTAGACCTGAACGACAACCGCAACCTGTTCGTTGTCAGCGCGGTTCTCGTGCTCGGCATCGGCGGACTGGTTCTGAACTTCGGCGCTGTGCAGATCTCCTCGATCGCAACGGCACTGATTGTCGGTATCATTGTTAATATTGTGCTCCGCAGGGGCAGAAGCCCGATGGAGGAGCAGCAGGAAGCAGAAAAGAAATACGAATCTGATGATGAAGGCAAAATCTTCTGACATCAGAGACGAACACGAATGATAAGAGGCTGGAAAAATCAGCCATGGCCGTCCGGACAGGAGACAGCGTTGTCTCCCGATGATCCGGGCGGCTTTTCTTACAGGTTTCACGGAGGAAAGGACGGGATACAGATGAAAAAAACAGCGGTTCTTGTGCCGGGCATCGGCTATACGTGTGACAGGCCGCTTCTTCACTTCGCGGGGAAACTTGCGGCGGCGGAAGGATATGATGTGGTGAAGCTCTCCTTCCGTCATCTGGGCGGCAAGAAAAATCTGATCGGTGACGAAAAGAAAATGCGGGAGGTGTTTGAGAAGGCTTATGAGCAGATGGAGGAACAGCTGGATTTTCACGGGCTTTCTTCCTGCGATGAGATCCTGTTCATATCCAAGAGTATCGGAACTGCGGCGGCAGCTGCCTATGAAGCACATCACCGGACAGCAGATACCGGCCGGAAACTGAATTACCGCCATGTGTATTACACGCCGGTTGCCGGTACTTTTGAATTCATGGCGGAGGACAGCGGCATCGCCTTTCACGGCACGAAGGATCCCTGGGTCGATGACAGGACCGTGGAGGAAGGGTGCCGCAGATGCCGTGTTCCGCTGACGGAGATCGATCAGGCAAACCATTCGCTGGAAACGGGGGATGTGATGCGTGATATTGATATTCTGAGGCAGGTCATGCGGGAGACGGCATCATATCTCGGCCATGCGGCGTCAGAACAGAACGGCACACCGGAAAAAGAAGGAGACAGCCTCCCTGTGTGGAAGGTTGTGAGGATCGAGGAGGCGGACTACGGCTGCGAGGAGCTGCCGGATCAGGCGGAAGTTCAGGTCCGGGTGATCCTTGATGACGGAAAGGGCGTGCAGCGCGCCGTCACCGCACCCGACAGAATGCTGTACAGGCTCGGGATCGATGAGGGAAGCATGGTTACGCTGTCCGGAGGAGAACTGAAACCGTTCCCGGGGTGACGCGTCACCCTTTTCGTTCCGGTCACATTTGCTGTGTATCTCCGCCGGCTCTGTGAAGCCGCTCAGAGATGACGGCATCCGACGGCCGCTGCTGTGCTTAAAGGAAAGGCGGGGACGGAAGTCTCTGCCCGCGACAGCGGCTTGAGTGAACAGTAACCATGCACGACATCCGCCTGCCGGTTTCACGTGGAAAATAGTCCACTGTCGTGGTAAAATAACGAATGTATGTTTACAAAGGAGGTAAATGACAGATGGATAAAGATAAAGCATCTGAAAAGACAGAAGATAAAAAGACAATCTGGCAGAAGCGTGACAGCAGGGATATCGAGGCTTTCTGCTCGGATTACAGAACGTACATGAGCGCGCACAAAACGGAGCGTGAGAATGTAAAGGGCATGGAGGAAGAGCTGAAGAAGGCCGGCGCCATGACGCTTGAAGAGGCACGCGCGAAAGGCGGCGCGCTGAAGGCAGGGGATCTGATCTACACGGATATGATGAAGAAGTCACTCATGATTGTCCGCATCGGCAGAAAACCTCTGACCGACGGCGCAAGGATGCTGGGGGCTCATATTGATTCCCCGAGGCTTGACCTGAAGCAGCATCCGCTCTATGAGGATACCGGAATGGCGCTGTTTGATACGCATTATTACGGCGGTATCAAAAAATATCAGTGGGTTACGCTTCCGATGGCGCTGCACGGTGTGATTGTGAAGAAGGACGGCACGGAGATTACGGTTAATGTCGGCGAGGATCCTTCAGACCCGGTATTCGGCGTCAGCGATCTGCTGATCCATCTCGCTTCGAAGCAGATGGCAAAGAAAGGCAGCGAGGTTGTCGAGGGTGAAAACCTGAATGTTCTCGTCGGCTCCCGTCCGCTGGATACAGATGAGGATACCAAGGAGAGCGTAAAGGAAAATATCCTGGCCATCCTGAAGAAGAAATACGACATTGAGGAAGATGATTTTGTCTCTGCCGAGATCGAGGTCGTACCGGCAGGTGCGGCACGGGATTATGGTATCGACCGCAGCATGATCATGTGCTACGGGCAGGATGACAAGGTCTGCGCGTATCCTTCTTTCCGCGCCGTCATGGATGTAAAAGATCCGGAGTACACGGCCATCTGTCTGCTTACCGACAAGGAGGAGATCGGCTCTGTCGGAGCGACGGGCATGCATTCCCGTTTCTTTGAGAATACGCTGGCCGAGGTCATGGATCTGCTCGGCGTCTACAGCGAGCTGGCGCTCCGCCGTACGCTGACAAAGATCAGGGTGCTGAGCTCGGACGTCAGTGCCGGTTTTGACCCGACCTATCCGGATGTCATGGACAGGAATAACTGTGCCTATCTCGGAAAGGGACCGGTATTCAACAAGTATACCGGCGCCCGCGGCAAGAGCGGTTCCAACGATGCCAATGCCGAGTACATTGCCTTCCTCAGAAATCTGATGGATAAGCATGATATTACCTATCAGACATCGGAACTCGGCAAGGTAGATGCGGGAGGCGGCGGAACCATCGCCTACATCCTCGCCAACCTCGGCATGCAGGTGATCGACTTCGGCGTGGCGGTGCTGAACATGCATGCGCCGTGGGAAATCACGAGCAAAGCAGATATCTACGAGACCTATCTTGCTTACAGAGCCTTTATTGTATAAGCTCTTCGAATCGCAGACAGACTCGTCACACGCGGAGCGTGTGTAAGAGGCTGTATGCGGTTTCGAAGGCAACAGGTATGAGGATGCAGCGCGATAGCGCGGAATCCGAATACCTGTAGGATTGCGGGAGTGCGAAGCACGGAGCAATCCGTAGCTTATACAGTATGTGGCATTACCTGTAGTATGGGGCTTATTGTATAAGTGCGGCGTAACAGCACCGTGCCGCATACGGTATAAGCGGAGGAGGAATAAACCGGTATGCATGATAAACTGACAAAAAGTGACATTCAGAAGATGCAGGAGGAGATCGACCGCCGCACGCTGGTCGACCGGCCGAAGATCCTGAAGGAAATTCAGGAGGCCAGAGCCCAGGGAGATCTCTCCGAGAATTTCGAATATTATGCGGCGAGGAAGGCAAACCGTGAGAATAACAGCCGGATCAATTATCTGCAGCGGATGATTGACACGGCGATTATTGTCGAGGACCGGATGGCGGAAGACCAGGCGGGCCTGAACAAGCGGGTAACCTTCCGAATGCCGGGCAGGGATGAACCCATGACGCTGAAAATCGTCACCAGTGTCCGTGCGGACTCGATGGAAGGCAGAATTACGCCGGAGTCGCCGCTCGGCAGGGCACTGATGGGACACCGGGCTGGAGATACCTGTCATGTGAAAGTGAACGACCAGATGGAATACGATGTGGAAATCCTGAAGGTCGAAAATCCGGGTGAGGAAGAAAGTGACCGGCTCAGAAGCTACTGACGCGCTGCCCCACAGAAACGGCCGGAAGAAGAAATCGCAGGGACATACGGACGGCCGTCAAGAAAGCGAGGAAAAAAACAGGTGAAAGAAATAAAGAACAACAAAAAGCCGCTGATATTTTATTATATCATCGCCATGATCGTTCTTGTCCTGCTGAATCTGCTCCTGATTCCCAGTGTGCAGGAAGCGAAAATCCAGGAATCCACCTACGGGAATTTCCTGAAGATGCTGGATCAGAATGAGATCAGCCAGGTAGAAGTGGATTCCGGCAATGATACGATCTATTTTACAGACAACAGCGGTCAGGAATACAAGACCGGCATGATGGATGATTACAAACTTGTCGACCGGCTGTATGATGCGGGCATTGAAGATTTTGAAAGCCCGATCAATGTGCAGATGAATCCGGTGCTGAGCTTCCTGATCAGCTGGATCCTTCCGCTGGTCATCATTTATCTTCTGAGTCTTGCTGTGACCAGATCGCTGACGAAGCGGATGGGCGGCATGGGTGATGCCATGCAGTTCGGCAAGAGTGATGCCAAGATTTATGTACAGGCCGAGACAGGTATCAAATTCTCCGATGTCGCCGGCGAGGACGAGGCAAAGGATCTGCTGAAGGAGATCGTTGATTTCCTTCACAACCCGGGCAAGTATACGGAAATCGGTGCGAAAATGCCGAAGGGCGCCCTGCTCGTGGGACCTCCCGGAACAGGTAAAACGCTTCTTGCGAAGGCTGTTGCCGGTGAGGCGGATGTGCCGTTCTTCTCCATCTCCGGTTCGGAGTTTGTGGAGATGTTTGTCGGCATGGGCGCTGCAAAGGTCCGTGACCTTTTCAAGCAGGCGAATGAGAAGGCGCCGTGTATCGTTTTCATCGATGAGATTGATACCATCGGCAAAAAACGTGACGGCAGCGGTTTCTCAGGCAATGATGAGCGTGAGCAGACGCTGAACCAGCTGCTTGCCGAGATGGATGGTTTCGACGGCAGAAAGGGCGTTGTCATCCTGGCGGCGACGAACCGTCCGGAGATCCTCGATCCCGCGCTGACCCGTCCGGGCCGTTTCGACCGCCGTATCCCGGTGGAACTGCCTGACCTGAAGGGTCGTGAGGAGATTCTGAAGCTTCATGCGAAGGATATCAAGATCTCCGATAATGTTGACTTCAACGAGATCGCCAGAACAGCGGCCGGCGCTTCCGGCGCCGAGCTGGCCAATATGATCAATGAGGCTGCGCTGAATGCGGTCCGTGACAACAGAAAGTTTGTTGTACAGAAGGATCTCATGGAGGCGGTCGAGACCGTCATCGCGGGCTACCAGAAGAAGAACAAGGTTCTGACGACCAAGGAAAAGCTGATCGTCGCCTACCATGAGACAGGCCATGCTCTTGTGGCGGCGCTGCAGAATCACTCGGCTCCGGTGACGAAAATCACCATCATTCCGAGAACCTCCGGCGCACTCGGCTATACGCTTCAGGTGGACGAAGGTGAGCACAACCTGCTCAGCCGGGAGGAACTTGAGAACAAGATCGCGACATTCACCGGCGGCCGTGTGGCGGAGGAGCTGATCTTCCATTCGGTTACGACCGGAGCGTCCAACGATATCGAGCAGGCGACGAAGGTGGCGCGTGCCATGATCACGCGATACGGCATGAGCGATGAGTTCGGCATGGTGGCACTGGAAACGGTGAAGAATCAGTACCTCGGCGGCGATACCTCGCTGGCATGCTCGGAGGAGACGTCAGCGCGCATCGATCAGATGGTTGTTGATCTGGTGCAGAAGCAGTACAGCAAGGCAAAGGATCTGCTCAGCAGCCACATTTCAAAGCTGCATGAACTTGCAAAGTACCTCTATGAGAAGGAGACCATCACAGGCGAGGAATTCATGGAAATTCTGAACCGGAAGCCGATCGAGGATAAATCCGGAGCCGCAGCAGAGGCGGCTGCCCCGGAAAGCGGTACGGCGGAGAACAGCGGCGCGGCAGCCGGCGGGGATGTTCACACAGAGGATCCGGTAAGCTGAAGTAATTTTTACACGATTGGGGGATAAGCCTATGAGCAGCACGGGAAGCAGTATGGAAAGCAGAATTTATGACCTGATGGACTGGGCCGGTATCGAAGCCGTTGTGTATGCGGAAGCGGACAGGCCCGGCCGGATTCTCGGCCCGCATGTGACGGAAGGCGGGATTCTGGTGCAGGCGTATTTTCCCGGACGGGAAAAGGTAAGTATCCGTTCCGGCGGAAAGACGATTCCGATGGTCCAGGAGGATGAATCCGGATTCTTTGCTGTGATGCTCGACGGGAAGAAAATCCCGGCTTATTCCTTCATTCTTGAGGACAAAGAAGACGGCGGAAGGGAAGTCAGAGATCCGTATGCCTTTGCTTCACGCATCACGGAGAAGGAAGAGACCCGGTTTACCAACGGGATCGGATATCATGCATGGGAAAAACTTGGCGCTCACCTGATGAAAATCAACGACACCGAGGGCGTGTATTTCGCCGTCTGGGCGCCGAATGCCATGCGTGTGTCCGTTGTCGGTGATTTTAACGGATGGGACGGACGCGTCTGCCAGATGAACCGGACGGAGACGGGCATTTTTGAACTCTTCGTGCCGGACGTAAAGGCGGGCAGTTATTATAAATTCGAGATCAAGGCGAAATCGGGACTGGTTTATCTGAAGGCCGATCCGAATGCCTGGGCATACCAGAAGGGACCGGACGGCGCTTCCGTCGTGACCGACCTGAACTTCTCCTGGGATGACGAAGACTGGCTTTCGGCAAGAGAATCGACAGATCTTTCCTCGAGACCTGTGGCGGTGTACGAGGTGAATCTGAACACATGGAAGCAGAACAGCGACGGAACGCCTCTCGGCTACAGGCAGACGGCGCCTGAACTTGTTTCCTATGTAACGAAGATGGGTTACACGCATGTGGAGCTGATGCCGGTGATGGAATATCCGGATGACGAGAGCATGGGCTACGCGACGAGCGGATTTTTTGCGCCTACGAGCCGGATGGGATCGCCGGAGGATTTTGCGTATCTGGTCAATGAGCTCCACCGCCATGGCATCGGCGTCATCCTTGACTGGGTGCCGGGCGGCTTTGCCAGAAGCAACAGCGGCCTCTCGGCTTTTGACGGCACCTGCCTGTACGAACACCTGGATCCGAAGAAGGGTGTTCACCCGAAGAACGGAAGCCTGATTTTCAATTACGGCCGGGGAGAGGTGCAGAGCTTCCTGATTTCAAGCGCACTCTTCTGGCTGACGGCTTACCATGCCGACGGCCTGAGAATCAATGATCTGGCCACGATGCTCTATCTGGATTACGGAAGAAAGACCGGCGAATGGATAGCGAATATCTATGGCGGCAATGAAAATCTGGAAGCCATTGAGTTCCTGAAGAAGCTGAACGTGGAGATCGGCCGTGAGATGCCCGGCGTGATCACGGTGGCCGAAGAAGAGACCGGCTATCCGCAGGTCACGGGAAGCGTGTCCGGCGGCGGTCTGGGATTCAGCTACAAGTGGAACAACGGCTGCGTGCACGATTATATGCAGTATATCCAGCTGGATCCGCTGTTCAGAGGATCTCATCAGGATGATCTCACTTTCAGCTCCGTCTATATGTACAGTGAGAAATTCATGCTTGCCCTTTCGCACGATCTGTTTGCGGACGGCGGCAGAACGCTGATCCGGCAGATGCCGGGCGGAAAGCCTGAACTGAAGAGAGCCAATCTGCGCCTGACCTATGCGTACCTTCTGACGCATCCCGGCAAGAAGCTGATCGCGATGGGACAGGACTTCGGGCAGAGCGCCAGAATCACGCCTTATGACGGCGTTGACTGGAAGGAAGCGGAGTCCGAAGAAGGAAAACAGATGGCGTCTTATTTCCGGGCCCTGCTGAAGCTGTACAGAGAACAGCCGGCCCTGTATGAGCTGGATGAAAATCCTGAGGGCTTTGAATGGATCAGCAACCTTGACTGGGAGCGCAATCTGCTTGTTTTCCTGAGAAAGAGCATGAGGACGGAGGAGACGCTTCTGATCGTTGCCAACTTCTCCAATGTCACGTACGAGAACATGATGGTCGGTGTGCCTTATCCCGGCAAGTACAAGGAGATCTTCTCCAGCGATGCCGTGGAGTTCGGCGGCACCGGTGCCGTGAATCCGAGAGTGAAGCTCAGCCGTGCCGTGGAGCAGGATGAGCGGAAAGATTCGATAAAAATCCGCGTGGCGCCTCTGGCGGTTGCGGTTTATCGTTTCACCGAGGCCGTGGAGCGTTTTTCCGATGTCACAGCGAAGGTGAAGACGACAACAAAGAAAGCAGCGGAGGACGCGGAGCAGGCTGTCGGGAAGGCGGCGGAAAAAGCAGCGCAGACCGCCGGCAGAACGGCGGAAAAAGCGGTACAGACCGCCGGCAGAACGGCCGGAAAAGCGGTACAGACCGCCGGCAGAACGGCCGGAAAAGCCGTAAAGACCGCCGGAAAAGCGGTGCAGACCGCAGGAAAAGCTGCCGGAAAAACGGCGAAAACGGCCGGGAAGAATGCAGCGGCGGCAGTAAAGAAGACAGGAAAGGCGGCATCGAAAGCAGCAAAGGCCAGGGATACCGTGGTAAAAGCGGGAAAAGCTGCCGAAAAGGCAGCGTCAAAGGCAGCGTCAAAGGCAGCCGATACGGCCGGAGAGGCCGCGGATAAAGTCCGTGAAGCTGTGGACAGCGCGGTGAAAAAAGTTTCCGGAACGGGCAGGAAATCCGACGGCAGCACGAAGGCGTAAATGACAGATAAGGGCCTGCGCTCATGAGGCGCAGGCATGGATTTTTATATGGAAGATGTACAGTCAGTCAGCGCAGCCGCTGAGACAATAGAAGAAACCACAAAAAACGGAGCCAGTGCCGCGGAAAAGGGAAATATGGCGCAGTGGTTCTCGTCGTTCGGTGCGACCGCACTGAATTATCTCATCCGGATCGGCATCGGCATTCTGATCCTTTTTGTACTCTGGAAGGTGCTGAAGAAGATAACGGGTTTCATCGACCGGAGAATGTCCAGAAAGAATGTAGACGCGTCGGTGCGCGGTTTTATTACTTCGCTGGTGCGCTGGATCATCATGCTTCTGGCCGTGGTCGAGGTCTGCATCTGGCTGAACATCGTGGAAGCAAGCACGATCGCCGCGATTGTCGCGGCGGCCGGCGTCGGCATCTCACTGGCGATCCAGGGAACGCTTTCGAATTTTGCGGGCGGCATTCTGATTCTGCTGACCAGGCCTTTCCGTGTGGGCGATTATATCCGTGTGCCTGCCGTTGATGCGGAAGGAACGGTGCGCAAGATCGATATGTACTACACGACGATCGAGACGATGCTGCACGAGAGAGTCTCTATCCCGAATTCCTCCCTGACCAACAATCAGGTGACAAATATTTCATCCGACGGAAGAAGGTATATCACCGTCAGCTGCGGTATTTCCTATTCGGCGGATATCCAGAAGGCAAGAAAAATCATGGAACACCTGCTGAAGGAGGATCCGCGCGTCGACGACAGCCATGCCTCTGTCGTGGTCACCGGGCTTGACAGCAGCCAGGTGACGATGCAGATGAAGGCGCCGGTCAGGACGGAAGACTACTGGCAGGTCACCTGGGATATGAATGAACGCGTCAAACTGGCCTTTGATGAGGCCGGTATCGAAATTCCGTACAGTCAGCTTGACATCCATATCCGCCATGACGCCGGAACGGACGAAAATCCTGCATTTTTGGGTTGCAAAGAGGACGGGAAGGTGTTAGAGTCAGAGGGTAAATGTTGACATGGTAAGAGTGGGCCGCGAGGTCCACTCTTATTTTGTGCAGAATCCGCCGTCGGGCAGAACAACCCGGGAAGACACAGGTTTTCCCGGCTCTGTGCATACGGTGCGCTGCAGGAGAAGAGGTATGAGCAGAAAGGAAAATATCGAAAAGCGCGCAGAAGAGCTTCTGATGAGTGTCCTTGAGCCTCCATATGAGTTCGTGGATCTGGAATATGTAAAGGAAGCGGGCACCTGGTATCTGAGAGCGTACTGCGACAAGGAAGGCGGGATCACGGTTGACGACTGCGAGCTGATCAGCCGTGCCTTCGAGGAAAAACTGGATGCGGCGGATTTAATCAGTGATGCCTATGTGCTGGAGGTGAGCTCTCCGGGACTCGGCCGTCCGCTGAAAAAGGAGCGCGATTACAGGCGGGCGCTCGGACAGCGGGTTGAGGTGCACACGTACCGGATCATTGATCATGAAAAGAGCTTTACCGGTGTGCTGACGGATTATGATGACAGCACCGTCACACTGGATCTGGATGATGACGGCGGAAAGAAAAGCTTCGCCAGAGAGGACATCTCGCTGATCAGAATGGCGTTTGATTTTTAAAGACCGGTTTGATACGGGCTGATTTGTTACGAACAGGAGGACAAAAGAAGAAAAATGCGTGGTAAAAAGAAGGCCGAACCGCAGGAGAATATGGTAGAAGTGCTGAACCTGATCGAGAAGGAGAAGGGCATCAGCAAGGAATCGCTGCTGGAGGCGATCGAGCAGTCTCTGCTGCAGGCTTACAAGAATCAGTATGACCGCACGGATAACGTGGTGGTCGAGATCGAGCCTGAGACCTGCAGACCGCACATCTATCAGCTGAAGACCGTCGTGGATGAAGTCGTGGATGACGAGGCGGAGATCACGCAGCAGGATGCTTTTGAGTATGATTCATCCGCCATGCCGGGCGACCAGATCAGAATTGAGCTGGATTCGAAGAATTTCGGAAGAATTGCCGCGAGCAATGCCAAGAACGTGATTCTTCAGAAGATCCGCGAGGAAGAGAGAAAATCTCTGTACAACGAGTATTATGAGAAGGAACATCACGTGGTGACCGGCGTAGTACAGCGCTATATCGGCAACAACGTGAGCATCAATCTCGGTAAGGTCGACGCACTGCTTACCGCGAAGGAAATGGTGCGCGGCGAGACATTCAAGCCGACGGACCGTGTCAAGGTTTATGTGCTTGAGGTCAGGGATACACCGAAGGGACCGAAGATTCTGGTTTCCAGAACGCATCCGGACCTTGTAAAGTGCCTGTTCGAGGAAGAAGTTGCCGAGATTCAGAGCGGCATCATTGAAATCAGGGCGATCGCCCGTGAGGCCGGCTCCCGCACAAAAATCGCCGTATGGTCCAACGATGAGAACGTGGATGCGGTCGGCGCATGTGTCGGTGTCAACGGCAGCAGAGTCAATACCATCGTCGATGAGCTGGACGGAGAAAAAATCGACATCATCAACTGGGACGAGAATGAAGCGTACCTCATTGAGAATGCCCTGTCTCCGGCCAAGGTCATTTCCGTTCTGGCGGATCCGGATGAGAAGAAGGCACTCGTTGTCGTTCCGGATTATCAGCTTTCCCTTGCCATCGGCAAGGAAGGACAGAATGCCCGTCTCGCAGCACATCTGACCCAGTATAAGATCGATATCAAGAGTGAGACGCAGGCGAGAGAAGAAGGCATCTTCGAACAGTACGAAGAGGGCGGCGAATACGAGGAAGGCTACGAGGAGGAAGAGTATCAGGAAACCTCCGATGATGCGGCCGGCGATGTATCCGGTGACGCAGCTCCGGCAGAAGACGGGGATGAAGAGACCTTTGAGACAGCACCTGCGGATGATGATGCAGAAGAGTCAGGCGCTTCACAGGATGCCGGTGATGCTGATGAATCCGGAGAGCCTGCAGAATAAATAAGAGCCTGCAGAATAAATAAAAGAAGACAGAGAATTCAGATGAGTGAAGGAAAAAGCATGCCCATGCGAACCTGCGTGGGATGCCGTGAAAAAAAAGAGAAGAAAACGCTAGCCAGAATCGTAAAGAGGCCTGACGGTTCCGTCGTTTATGATGAGACCGGCAGACAGAACGGACGCGGCGCCTATCTGTGCAGAAATACAGCGTGTCTGAAAAAAGCGCAGAAAAGCCATTCCCTGGACAGAGCACTGAAGGAGGAAATCCCGCCGGAGGTTTATGAGGAACTGGAAAAGGAGATGACGGCGCATGGACAGGCATAAGGCAGCCATGATGATCGGCATCGCGCGGAAGGCCGGAAAAATCGCGGGCGGTGAGTTTGCCGCGGAGAAGGCTGTGAAGGAAAACCGCGCATGTCTTCTGATCCTGTCGGAGGACGCGTCAGATAATACGGTGAAGAAATTTACCGATATGGCTTCCGCACGACAGGTGCGGGTGATCCGTTTTCTGCCCAAGGCAGAGCTTGGCAGAGCGGTCGGGACGGGTGAGAGATCCTGTCTTGCCGTAACGGATGAGGGGCTTGCAGGAGCGATTCTTAAAGCAGCTGCAATGACAGAAAGGTCGGTGTTGTAATTTGTCAAAAATCAGAATTCGGGAACTTGCGAAGGAACTTGGCGTGGAATCGAAAAAGGTGATCGATGCGCTTGAGTCCAGGGGCATCAGCGGAAAGACGGCCGCCAGTGGCCTCGAAGACCGTGAGGCAGCGGAAGTACGTCATCATTTCGGTAAAAATCAGGACGCGGGTTCTCAGGCAGGAACCGCTTCAGGAGCACCGTCTTCCGGTGAGACAGCAAAGGCAGGTCAGATGAAAAAAGAAGGAACACAGGGAACAGATGCCGCAAAGAATCCGCAGGCAGGCGCTGCGGAAAAACCTAAAAAGAAGAGAGTTATCGCCGTGTTTCATCCGCAGAATGCTTCCAGCCGCGAAGGAAAGAATTTCGGTCACGGAAACGGGCAGAAGAACCGCGATAACGGCAGAAGAAATCCCGTCGGAAGACCGGGCACAGCACATGATCCGCGCCACGGCCGTGCAGAGGAGAACAGAGGCGGACGTCCGGCCGGCAATGCGCCGGCGGCAAAGACACCGCTTGTTCATGTACCGCGTCCTCACGGCGTGATCCGGAATGAGAATCCGAAGCCGCCGGTGAGCAATGTGCCTGAGAAGAAACCGCAGATGAGCAATGTGCCTGAGAAGAAACCGCAGATGCCGGCTGAAGAGGCAGTAAAGGACGAGATCCGCACCACAGCGGCCGCACCGGTGGAAAATGTGACGGCGCGTCCTGCGGAAGAACCGAAGGTATCCCCTGTGACACCTGTGCAGGAGAAGCCTGCGGCAGCCGAGCAGAAACCGGCAGAAACAGCAGAGAAGACGGCCGGGACAAAGGATGTGCGTCCTCAGGAGACAGCCCGTCAGGAGTTTCAGGGCAGACCCGCTGCCGAAAATACCGCATCTGTGCAGAAGACAGAAAATCACGGTCAGGCAAGACCTCAGACCGACAGGAACAGAAGAAACGGTCAGGATCGTTTTTCCGGAAGAAACACCGGAGACAGAAACGGTCAGGACAGAGGCAGAAAGCCTTTTGCGGACAGAAACGGCAGAACCGGTCAGAGCGCTCAGCCGGGTCGTCCCGCTTTCGGTAACCGCCGGGGCGGCGCTCCTTTCGGCAGACAGGAGGGCGCAGGTACAGGCGGACGTCCGGGCATGCATCAGGGAAGACCCGGTGCGCACGGCGAACGTCATGCGGGTGGTGCAGCTCCCGCGGAGACCGGTCTGAGAAAGCCGGGCCGCGATGCGAGAAATCACGATAAGGACAAGGCAAAGGAAGATTTAAGAGGAAACAAGTTTACGAATGACAGCCGCAAGGGGCAGCACGGTCATGACAACAGAAAGCTCATCCCGAAGGCGCTGCAGAAGCCGGTGCACAAGAAGGACGAGAAGAAGGAAGATAAGGTGACCGAGATCAGGGTGCCGGATAAACTGACCATCCGTGAGCTTGCGGAAAGAATGAAGATGAATCCGTCTGTTATTGTAAAAGACCTGTTCCTGAAGGGTGAGATGTACACCGTCAACCAGGAGGTCGATTACGACAAGGCGGAAGAGATCGCGATGAATTATGATATTCTCTGCGATCACGAGGAAACCGTTGATGTCATTGCCGAGATGCTGAAGGAGGACGAAGAGGACGAGAGCAAACTGGTTCCGCGTCCGCCGGTAGTCTGCGTCATGGGTCATGTCGACCACGGCAAGACCTCCCTTCTCGACCGCATCCGTCACTCTCATGTGACCCAGCGCGAGGCGGGCGGCATCACACAGAACATCGGTGCGTACTGCGTAACGATCAACGGCAGGAAGATTACCTTCCTCGATACACCGGGTCATGAGGCCTTCACGGCCATGCGTATGCGCGGTGCAAACTCCACGGATATCGCGGTGCTCGTCGTGGCAGCGGATGACGGTGTCATGCCGCAGACCATAGAGGCCATCAACCACGCAAAGGCCGCCAATGTGGAAATCATTGTGGCCATCAACAAAATCGACAAGCCGGGCGCCAATCCGGACCGGGTAAAGCAGGAACTGACAGAGTACGGCCTTGTGGCTTCCGACTGGGGCGGCCAGACCGAAATGGTTGAGGTTTCCGCGAAGACAGGTCAGGGCATTGATGATCTTCTGGAGACCATCCTGCTGACGGCGGATATTCTCGAGCTGAAGGCCAATCCGGACCGTCTCGCGAGAGGTCTTGTGCTTGAGGCAAGGCTGGACAAGGGCAGAGGCCCTGTGGCCAACCTGCTTGTGCAGAAGGGAACGCTTCATATCGGCGACTACATTGCCTGCGGTTCCGCGTACGGCAAGGTCCGTGCGATGACGGATGAAAACGGCAGACAGGTCAAAGCGGCCGGTCCGTCCACACCTGTCGGCGTACAGGGTCTGAACGGCGTGCCGGATGCCGGTGAGGTACTGCTGGCGACGGAGACCGACAAGGAAGCAAAACAGATTGCGGCGACCTACGTCAACGAGCGGAAACATCAGCTGCTGGAGGAGACCAAGTCCAGAATGTCGCTGGATGCGCTGTTCGATCAGATCAGGGACGGTTCTGTCAAAGAGCTGGAGCTGATTGTCAAGGCGGATGTACAGGGTTCTGTCGAGGCGCTGAAGCAGGCGCTGGAGAAGCTCTCCAACGACGAAGTCGTGATCAAGATCATCCACGGCGGCGTCGGTGCCATCACCGAGTCCGATATCTCGCTGGCCGCAGCTTCCAATGCGATCGTCATCGGATTCAATGTCCGTCCGGATCAGACAGCCAAGGCACTGGCGGACGAGCAGAAGGTTGATGTGCGTCTGTACAGAGTTATCTATCAGGCCATCGATGACATCACGGCTGCCATGAACGGCATGCTGGAGCCCGTCTACGAGGAGAAAGTCATCGGTCATGCAGAGGTTCGTCAGATCTTCAAAGCCTCCGGTGTCGGTGCCATTGCCGGAAGTTACGTGCTCGACGGTTCCATCCGCCGCGGATGCAAGGTGCGCGTGCAGAGAGGCGAGGATCAGATTTTTGAAGGCAACCTCAGCAGCCTGAAGCGGTTCAAGGATGATGCAAAGGAAGTCAAGGCAGGCTATGAGTGCGGTATTGTTGTCGACGGATTTGACGGATTCGAAGAGGGAGACCGCATCGAGGCCAGCATAATGGAAGAAGTGCCGCGGTAACAGGAAACACGCGGGAAAGATATCATGAGAAAAAACAGCATTAAGAATACAAGAATCAATGAGGCCGTCAGAGAAGAGCTGAGCAATATTATCCGTTCCGACGTCAAGGATCCGCGCATCGCCATGATGACGAGCGTGACTTCCGCGACGGTGGCGACGGATCTGAAGACCTGCAGGGTCATGGTCAGTGTGCTCGGCGATGAGAAGGCCAAGAAGGATACCATGGAGGGCCTGAAGAGCTCGGCCGGATTTATCCGGCACGAGCTCGCGCAGAATCTGAATCTGCGCAATACGCCCGAACTGATTTTCCGTCTGGACGAATCCATCGAATACGGTGTGAACATGTCACACCGTATCGATGAGGTTCTGGCGGAGGACAGAAAAAAACGTGAGGAAGGTCAATGATTTCAGGAAATATCGGTGATTATCTGGATGGCGTGAAGACGGTGGCGATAGCCGGCCACGTCAATCCGGACGGCGACTGTGTGGGCTCGGTTCTCGGCATGAAGATGTATCTGGAGGACAATTATCCTGAGCTTCAGGTTGATGCCTATCTGGAAAATCTGCGCGATGTGTTCCGGTTTCTCAGGGGATCGGATGAGGTCCGCATGACAGCGGAAGAGGGAAAAGCATATGATCTGATCATCCTTCTGGATATCAGCAGCCGCGACAGGATCGGTGTGATTCAGCCGCTTCTTCCGCTGGCAGATAAGATTCTGTGCTTCGATCATCACGTCACCAACAGGGACCATTACACGTGGATTTTTAATTATCCGGAGATGAGTTCCACCGCGGAAGTAATCTATCATTACATGGATCCGGACAGCATCTCGGAGAAATGCGCGGAAGCGCTGTACATGGGAATTGCGCACGATACCGGCATTTTCCAGTATTCGTCCACATCGCCCGTGACAATGCGAGTGGCCGCGAATCTGATGGAAAAGGGCATTCCGTTCAGCCGGATCGTTGATGATACCTATTATCAGAAGACTTATGCGCAGAACCAGATCATGGGCCGGACGGTCATGGAGTCAATCCTGGTTTTCGACGGCAGACTGATCATCGGCTATGTGAAAAATAAGGATATGGCCTTTTACGGCGTCGAGCCCAAGGATATGGACGGGATCGTGAACGAGCTCCGCAACACCATCGGCGTCGAAGTGGCGATTTTCATGTATGAGAGAGAGCCTTCGGTCTGGAAGGTCAGCCTCCGTTCCAGGTCTTATGTGGACGTGAGCGAGGTGGCTCAGAAATTCCAGGGCGGCGGCCATGTGCGCGCCGCAGGATGCACGATGCACGGCTCGCAGTATGATGTGATCAATAATCTGACGCTTTATCTGGAAAAAGAGCTGGCTCCGGCAGAAGAGGAGCAGACGGAGAAGTCATAATCCGGGGCAGGCGGATCGTATGTATCGGGGGAATATCACAGACGATTCGGAGACAGGATCATGATTAACGGAGTCATTAACGTTTATAAAGAGGCCGGTTTTACCAGCCACGATGTAGTCGCAAAACTTCGGGGCATCGTTCATCAGAAAAGAATCGGCCACACGGGAACACTGGATCCCGAAGCGGTCGGCGTGCTGCCTGTCTGTTTCGGCAAGGCAACAAGGGTGACGGACATCCTTACGGATGAAACGAAGACCTATGAGGCGGTGATGCTGCTCGGTACGGACACCGATACCCAGGATAAGACGGGCCGGGTGCTGCGGCAGCAGGAGGTATCCTGCACGGAAGATGAGATCCGCGAGGTGCTGAAATCCTTTGAGGGAGATCAGATGCAGGTCCCGCCGATGTATTCGGCACTGAAGGTGAACGGAAAGAAGCTGTACGAGCTTGCCCGGGAGGGGAAGACCGTCGAGCGTGCGCCCCGTCCGGTTCACTTCTATGAAATCAGGGCGCTTTCCTTTGATCTGCCGCGTGTGACGATGCGCGTCGTCTGCTCGCGCGGCACCTATATCCGCACGCTCTGTCATGACATCGGAGAGAAGCTGGGATGCGGCGGGTGTATGGAACATCTGACGAGGACCAGGGTCGGGATTTTCAAGGAAGAGGATGCGCTGACGCTTGGCAAAATCGCCGAGATCGTCGCTGAAAACCGCCTGAAGGACATCGTGATCCCGACCGATCAGGTTTTTTCGGGAATTCCTTCTGTTTCCACGGGAAATGAAGGCGATGTCCTCGCCCACAACGGAAACAAGATTCCCACCGGCATGCTCAGTGATGTGATGACGCAGATATCTGAGATGCCGTTCACCGGAGAGGTGCGCCTGTACGACTCGGTCGGGATTTTTACGGGACTGTACCGTGTGAATGAGGACCGCAGCATGCTGATGCCGGTCAGAATGTTCTACGATCCCGCGGATGTTATGGTTGACGAGAATCCCTATGTGAAGTTCTGCGGCGCCGGGGACGGCGATGCCGCAGTATCATCACAGAAGAAGAGTGACGGTAACGTCAGAAGCCGGTTACAGGCTGAACGGGGATAACCCGGAGCATCAGAATCAGGATGACGGTAACGTCAGAAGCAGGTTAGAGGCTGAACAGGGATAACCCGGAGCATCAGAATCAGGATGACGGGCATGACAGCCGGGAGCGGATGCGGAGATAACCGCAGGGAGACCTGCGCACGGAAAGGCTGCGGAAGATGAAATATATCAGAAATGTGGACACTTATGAATCGCCGGCTGCCACCGCGCTGACGCTCGGCAAGTTCGACGGCGTTCACCGCGGTCACAGAAAACTGATCGCGGAAATTCACAGACTTGCCCGCGAGGAGGAATGGCAGACGGCGGTTTTCACGTTCGACGTTGCGCCTCAGATTGTCATGGGTGCCCGGCCGCAGCAGATGCTGATGACCAATCCGGAACGTGCGGAAATCATGCGGGAGCTGAACGTTGACCAGCTGATCGAGTGTCCGTTTACGGAGAAACTGAAGTCCATGACCGCGGAGGACTTTGTCCGGGATATTATCGTCGGAAAGCTTCATGCGAAGGCCGTGGTCGTCGGAACGGATTTCCATTTCGGGAAAAACCGCAGCGGTTCGCCGGAATTTCTGGCACAGATCGCCGGAAAATACGGATTCCGCGTCCTGGTGATAGAGAAGGAAAAGGACGGCAGCCGCGACATCAGCAGCACCTATATCCGCGAGGAACTGGCCGGCGGCCGCATAGAGAAGGTGACGGAGCTCCTCGGTTATCCGTATTTCGTCACCGGACAGATTGTTCACGGCAGGCAGCTGGGCAGGACGCTCGGCTTCCCGACCATCAACCAGATCCCGGATCCTGCCAAGATGCTTCCGCCGCACGGCGTCTATTTTTCCAGAACGCTCGTCGGGGGACGGCTCTATCAGGGAATCACGAATATCGGCGTCAAACCGACCGTGGACGGCAGCCGGCTCGGTCTGGAGAC
>Ga0256406_1002490_pt1 | contig 25822 bp, 21 predicted proteins | sample RumenRJG_03DNA_FD_185986 | JGI IMG/M metagenome (GOLD analysis project Ga0256406, IMG submission 185986) | Bovine rumen microbial communities from Lethbridge, Alberta, Canada - RJG_03 | ecosystem: Host-associated > Mammals > Digestive system > Stomach > Rumen | place: Canada: Alberta | collected...
TATCTTTTCATCAGTGGCGAGGACCGCAGCATCCTCTATCTCGGTAGCAGCAACACACTCTACTGGCCGTCCCGTGCAACTTATATATGGTCTTGCCGTGCCTACTTCCAACTGAGCGGCATCGATGATTCGAGCGAGGCTCCTTTCCGTCGTTTTGTGTTGAACTTCTTGGACGAGCAAAATGACGAGGACGAGACAACGAACATCATAGCGACGGAAGATGTGGAAAGTCGGATGCGTGATGGTGTCTGGTACACGCTCGACGGTCGCCGACTGAGCGGAAAGCCTACGGCACGTGGCATCTATGTGAACAATGGACGTAAGGTTGTCATCAAATAAGGAGGACTGAACGATGAAGAAAAACTATATGAAACCCTTTATGGAGGTGGTGAAGTTGCAGCACCAAGGCATCATCTGCACTAGTCCTGCGGGATTGAAGGGCATCAATACGAATCTCAGCGAAGCGGACAAATTCATCTTGGGTGGTAGTGACGAAGACTATCTGGGCGAAGGTCGATGAGCCTCCTTGAAAAAGTTAATATTGGCGATCACAACAGGGACGGACAGGTGTTCTATGAGGCGGCATAGTGTCTGTCTGTCTCTTTCCTGAAAGGCTCCATGCAATAATGAAGCCTTTTTTTCGTTTTTAGAAATATGCAACGGAAGATTTTCCACATATTGATTTATATAGCGGTGCTGATGGTGTGTGCTTGTGCCAACGAAGGGGTTGCCTTCAAGAAGGCGGAGCAAAGTTATGCCATTGGCGAATACTATGCGGCTTCAATCAATTATAAGAAGTCGTATTCGCGCTGTACGCCGAAAGAGAAGGATAAACGGGCGGTCAGGGCTTTCATGATGGGGGAGTGCTACCGTCACATCGGTTACACGCAAAAGGCGATGGCGGCTTATACAAATGCCATCCGATATAACATTCCAGACAGCATGGCTTATCTGCACTTGGGACGTCAGCAGTTGAAGGCAGGACAGTATAAGCAGGCAGCACAAAACTTTAATCAGTATCTGGAATTTGACCCCGGCAATGAGTTGGCACGTAGTGGATTGCTCTCCTGTGAGTTGGGTCCACAATGGAAGGCGAAGCCGAATCAGTATAAGATTAAGAAAGAGGCGGTGTTCAATTCTCGCCGTTCGGATTACAGCCCCATGTTGGTGGGTGACGATGCCGACCAACTGGTGCTCTCTTCCACCCGTAAGGAGGCTGCAGGCGATGATATATCAGGCATTACGGGTTTGAAGTTTGGTGACCTTTTCTTTTCCCGTAAGAATGAACAGGGCAAGTGGCAACCAGTGGATGTGATAGAAGGTGAGGTGAATACGGAATATGACGAAGGAGCGTCATGCCTGAGCCCTGACGGCAAGACGATGTACTTCACGCGTTGCAGCAGCGACCCTGACTATCCGCGCTATGCCGAAATCTGGCAGTCGCAACGTAGCGATGCCTCATGGAGCAAGCCGACCAAGTGTGTGATTTCACGCGACACGCTCACCTCCTTTGCCCATCCAGCGGTCAGTCCCGATGGTCAATGGCTCTACTTTGTCAGCGATGCACAGGGTGGTGAGGGTGGCTTGGACATTTGGCGTACACGCATCCTCAGCAGCGGATTTGGCGGCATGGAAAACCTCGGACGTCCCATCAACACGGCGGGCGACGAGATGTTCCCTTCGTTCCGTCCGAATGGCGACCTCTATTTCTCTTCTGACGGTCACCCGGGCATGGGAGGTCTGGACATCTTCATCGCCCACGAAGATTCCATTCGAGGCACCATCGTGGAGAATCAGCAATATCCGCTCAACTCTTCTGCCGACGACTTCGGCATGACTTTCGAAGGAGTGCATAACCGTGGCTACTTCAGTTCTTCGCGCAACGACGGCAAAGGTTGGGAACACATCTTCTCGTTTGAGTGTCCTGAAATCTTGCAGACAGTGACGGGATGGGTGTATGAGAAAGACGGCTACGAACTGCCTGAAGCCCTCGTCTATATGGTGGGCAATGATGGCACCAATCTGAAACTCTCTGTCAAGGGCGACGGCTCTTTCACACAAGTACTCAAGCCTGATGTGGATTATGTGCTGTTGGGCACCTGCAAGGGTTATCTGAATGTGAAAAACGAGATTCGTGTGGAAGATGCCGAGGAGAGTCATGAATATACGCTACAGTTCCCATTGCCACCAATCAATGTGCCTGTGCTCATCGACAACATCTTCTATGAGTTTGACCGTGCAGACCTCACGCCCGAATCGACGGAAGCGCTTGACAAATTGGTGGAGATGATGAACGAGAATCCCAACATCACCATCGAACTCTCTGCCCATTGCGACTACCGAGGCAATGATGATTACAACCAGCGACTTTCTCAGCGACGTGCCGAGTCTGTGGTGCGCTATCTCATTCAACATGGGGTGGCAAGGGATCGCCTCACTGCGGTGGGTTATGGTGAGTCTCGCCCGAAAATCATCACCAAGAAACTGGCTGAAACCCTCCTTGCTGGAGACCCCAAGGTGGAGGTGCACGAAACAGATACACTGACGGAGGCATACATCCTTGCATTCAAGGATAAGGATGCTCAAGAAGTGCTCAATGCCCTCAACCGTCGCACTGAGTTCCGTGTGCTCCGCACCACCTATGGCACTACCCTCAATGAATACAAACCCGAAGAAGAGGAGAAGAAGGCGGCTGCCAAACGTAAGGAAGAAGCCACCGAAGAGGAGAACTTTATTTTCTAAAGGAGTGGGGGATGTTAGAGAAGTTAGAGAAGTTAAAGGAGTTAGAGAAGTTAGAGGAGTTAAAGCCGATACCTTGACACCAGTATAACATTTGGCTCTAACTCCTTTAACTCCTCTAACTCCTCAATTACCTCCTTTACCTCCAAAGAAGTTGATTGATACTATTCGTTGATGGACTCTTCGGTGTTCTCATTCTCCTCTCCGATGAATTGATATTCAAACTTATCACTCTTTGCAGAGGGGAATTGAGAACGTGGGTCAACTTCTGGACGGTTCTTCAAGTGGTTGATGATACGGTTGTAGGCATCCATCGCACTGAAGGCTCTGAGACGCACACGGAAAGGTGTGTCCACATATTTGCACTTGCCTGTTTCAGGTATGGTGAGCACACGCTTGAACGTAAGTGCTGCTTCCCACCAACCAACTTTTTCTTCGTTGAGGGCATCAAGAATCGTCTTCTTGCGTTCTGCCATGGTGGTGATGCGCTCTGCTTTCTGTTCCTTGCGCATGGCTTCCTCTTCTTTGAACTGTTCCAGATTCTCTGCTTCTGTCTTCAGGAAGAGCACATAATTGGAATAACTCACCTTCAGACGGAACGGGTAGAGGTTGGATGAGTTCAAGAATGTGGTGATGCGGCTGGCAGCATTGCTCTCCACCTTGATTTCTGGTATCGAACGGAGAAAGTCGATGGCTTCTTCCACGGACTTTACCAAACATTCGTGATCGAAATATCTAACGTATAAATTCATTTGTGTTGTTTTGCTTTGTTTCAGTGTGCAAAGATACGAAAATAAAGTGAAAAGTGAAGAGTGAAAAGTGAAAAATCTATTTTACCTGCCATCCGAATGGGGGATACTTAGATTTTTCACTTTTCATTTTTCACTTTTCACTCTTCCTGATTCTCCATTCAGCAGGATAGAGGTTGTTTGCCCTGTTGCCGATGTTCTTGGCAAAACCGAGAGGATGTCCTTGATAGGTGATGAGCACATAGCCTTTGGGTGTGTTGGCTGGCAGTTGCAATGCTTCTGTGCGAAGATAGGCGATGGCTTGCTGTTCATCTACTTCTGCAATCGGGAAGACTTCTTGGTTGAGGCAGTTGCTCATGGCAAGGCTTTGGCTGGGTTGCAGGTTCTTTCCTTTCACAGAGGCGAGTTCGATGCCTGCATGCACTACTTTCAGGTTGCGCTGGACTTGGTCGTAGAGCGCATGATGCAAGGTGGAAATGGCACGAAACGCATCTCCCTCTTCAAGGATGGTGAAGTCTTCGTTTTCCGATAGCCATCCTTTCAGTTCTTGGGGTATCTTAGGGGTGATTTTTCCCTTCTTCCCCTCTTTCAATTTCTTGTGCCGCCCGTTGCCTATTGGCTGTTGTCTGTTGTCTGTCGTCGTCTTCCGCAATACGCTGACGAAGAAGCCTTCGCCTTTCACCCGATGGGGGTAGAAGTGGGTGTTCTTCTCTGTCAGTCCCCATTCGGGCAGGGGATGGCATGAGAGCACATCGGCTCCTAATGTCTTGGCAATCCATTCCACGTTTTCTTCGTCTTCGAGGGGGTTGTAGGTGCAGGTGCTGTAGATGAAGAGACCGCCTTCTTTCAGTGTGTGCCAGATGTTGCGCACGATGTCGCGCTGCCGTCGCCAACAGGTATCGACATTGGCAAGGCTCCACTCCTCGATGCTGGCAGGGTCTTTGCGGAACATTCCCTCGCCCGAGCAGGGGGCATCGCAGATGATGAGGTCGAAGACATCACTAAATGCTCCGAAATCTTCGGCATAGTTGTTGGTTACAATGCAGTAGGGATTGCCCCATTTGATGAGGTTTTCAGCGAGGATATTTGCTCTTTGCCGTACCACTTCGTTGGCAATGAGCATCGAACCTTCAGGCAACTCGGACAATGCTAACGTGGATTTTCCGCCTGGGGCTGCACAGAGGTCGAGTGCGGTGACAGGCTCATTCACATATTGTTTCAGTATATGCGACAAGAACATGGAGGATGCCTCCTGCACATAATAGCAACCTGCATGAAACAAGGGGTCGAAGGTGAAGGACGGACGTTCGGAAAGATAGAAACCATCGGGACACCAGGGGACAGTTGAGAGTTGAGAGTTGACAGTTGGGAGTTGGAAGTTGGGAGTTGACAGTTGACAGTTGAGGGCAGAGAGGGTCTTTTTATTATTTCTCCTGATGCTGGTGGGGGCTGGCAAAGCAAGTGCCTCGGCAAGTTGAGCATACTCTTCTTTGCCGAGGAAAAGAGTCATCGTTCGCTCGAAGTCAACGGGTAACGTCATCATTTACTGTTAATTGTCAACTGTTTTCCTCTCCAAATCCACAAACGCATACCGGTAAGCATGCTTCTCATCCACCTCATGTTCCTCTCTGAAGGTTTCCACCCACTCACTTTCATCTATTTCTGGAAAGAATGTGTCTGCCTTCGTAGGCGTGTCATAAATGTAGGTCAGGCACAGACGGTCAGCCTTTGGAAGGGCTTCCCGATACACCGATGCGCCACCAATGATATATACATCGCCTTCGCATGATGCCAGCGCCTCCTCCAGAGTGGGGTAGAGGTCACATCCTGGAAAGTCTTCTGCCTTGCCCTTACGTGACAACACAATGTTTCTGCGGTTGGGCAATGCACCTTTGGGTAGACTTTCAAATGTGCGTCTGCCCATGATGATAGTGTTGCCTGTGGTGAGTGCCTTGAAGCGTTTCAGGTCGTTGGGCAACCAATATATCAGTTTGTTCTCAGAACCGATGGCTCGGTTCTCGGCGATGGCTACAATGATGGATAACATATTTATTTACAGAAATATAATTCATGGTTAATTTGTGATTGATTAATGAAATTTCGTGTTAAGAAGGAAACATGAATTGTCATAAATTATCCATGAATTATTTATGAATTTTAGACAGAAACGGTGGCTTTGATGTGTGGATGTGGGTCGTAGTCGGTCAGCGTAAAGTCCTCGTATTGGAAGTCGAAGATGCTCTTCACATTCGGATTGATGTGCATCTTGGGCAGTGGGCGAGGCTCACGGGTCAGTTGCAACTTGGCCTGTTCGATGTGGTCAAGGTAGAGATGCGTGTCACCTGTTGTATAGACGAAATCGCCTGGCTGCAAGTCGCACACCTGTGCCACCATCATGGTCAGCAGTGCATACGATGCGATGTTGAACGGCACGCCAAGGAAGGTGTCTGCACTGCGCTGATAGAGTTGGCAACTTAGTTTGCCGTCAGCCACGTAGAACTGGAAGAGGATGTGGCAGGGTGGCAAGTTCATGTTTCCCAAGTCTGCCACATTCCATGCCGACACAATCAGTCGGCGTGAGTTGGGATTGTTCTTGATTTGCTCAATCACCTCGCTGATTTGGTCGATGTGCCCACCGTTGTAGTCGGGCCAACTGCGCCACTGATACCCATAGATATGTCCGAGGTTACCGTCTTCGTCAGCCCATTCATTCCAGATGCGCACACCACGATCTTGCAGCCACTTTGCATTCGTGTTGCCCTGCAAGAACCACAGTAGTTCGTAGATGATAGATTTTAGATGCAACTTCTTCGTAGTCAGCAGTGGAAAGCCCTCCTGCAAATTGAATCGCATCTGATTACCAAACACCGAAATGGTGCCTGTTCCTGTGCGGTCGCCCTTCTGCACTCCTTCTTTCAGGATGCGGTCGAGCAAGTCAAGATATGGTTTCATGATGTAGTCTTTTTGATTTCCTTTGCAAAGATAGTACAAATTGGGCAAAGAAAAAAATAAACAGTTTGTTATTTTCAGTCGAAGAGTTGCCCGTCACCGTTGCGGTCGAGCGTGTGTGCCAGTTTGTCAATGTTGAGGCTGCGTGCAGAAGCATCAACGATGTCTTTATAGACGCCGCCTTTCTGGTATAGTTCATCTGGATTGCCAGACTGTTCCACGCGTCCATCGCGGAGGGCGTAAATCATATCGGAGTCGATGATTTGACTGATGCTGTGGCTGATGATGATGACGGTGCGGTCGCGCTTGATGGCATCGATGCTTGCTTTGATCTGTTCGGTGGCAACAGCGTCGAGGCTGGCGGTGGGCTCGTCGAGGAAAATGATGGGGGGATTCTTGAGGAACATACGGGCAATGGCGATGCGTTGCTGCTGTCCGCCGCTGAGGGCTGTCGCCTTGCTCTGCATGCCTTTGGGCAGTTTCATCACTTGGTCGTAGATGTATGCTTTTTGAGCGGCTTCGATGACTTCAGCGTCGGTGGCTTCGGGCTTGCCATAACGAATGTTTTCCTCGATGGTGCCTTCGAAGATATGGTTCTTCTGAAGGACGAGCCCGATATGGTCGCGGAGGAACTGGGTGTCGTAGTCGCGCAGATCAACGCCATCAAGGAGAATTTGTCCGCAATCAGGTTCGTAAAACTTGTCCAACAGATTGACAATGGTAGATTTGCCTGCTCCAGAGAGTCCGACGAAGGCAGTGATGCAACCACTCTCGATGTTCATGTTGATGTTGTGGAGTGCTTTGGTGCCGTTGGGATAGGTGAAATCCACGCCACGAATCTCGAAGTTGCCTTTCACTTCTGCGGGACGGTAGGTGCCTGACGGTTCGGTTTCTCCCTTGGCATCGAGGATGTCGAAAAAGCCTTCGGCATAGATGAGGGCATCGTTGAGGGAATCGAAGATGCGTTGCAGTTGTGTGATAGGAGCGGTGACGTTGGCGAAGAGCATGACGTGATACATGATTTTACCGATGGTCATCCCTGGATACTCGATGAGCACAAGATAGGCAGTGAGGATGATGATGAGCACGGTGCCAACCTGCTGCACGAGGCTTTTCATACCGTCGAAGTAGAAGGAGGTCTTGCGCACTTTCATCTGGTTGTCAGTGAACTGCGTCTGGATGTCCCACTGCTTCTGGCTCTCAATGTTCTCGCGGTTGAAGGATTTGATGACGTTCATGCTCTCGATGATACCGACGATGCCGTTGCTCTTCATCTCGCGGAACATTCGCATGTTGGCACGCCATCCTTTCAGCCGATGGGCTTGGGCAATGGTGATCCAGATGTAGATGGGCACGATGAAGAGGGCGGTGAGGCCCACATAGATGTTAGCGGCGAACATGAGGATGAGGGCAAAGAGGGCACTGGTGAAGAGGGGCAGTAGGTCGATGAAGACACTCTGCACGGTGACGGAGAGGCTGCCGACACCTTGGTCAATGCGGGTCTGCAACTTGCCTGTCTCGTTGCCTGAACGGGAGAAGAATGCCATGCGGTAGTTGAGAATGCGGTCAACCACGGCTTGGGAGAGGTCTTTGCTGACGAAGATGCGCATGCGCTCGCCATAGTAGTTTTGGGCATAGCGGATGATGGCTGCAAGCACTTCCTTGCCGAGCAGGATGATGGAGATGACGGTGAGGATATGGGCAGCCTTGCTCCATTCGAATCCTTCAGGAACAATGAGGGCATTGATGGCATCGACGGTGCGGTCGAGCACAACGGCATTGACCTGTGCGATGAGTGAACCAATGAGGGTGAGTGCCAAAGTGGCTACCACCAGCCATTTGTAGGGGCGAACATAAGGCGCAATCTTGCGCATGAGGGTGATGAGATTCATCGGCGCGTTTCTTGATGAGAGGGTTTGTATTTGTCTTTGCAAAGTTACAAAAAAAGAGCGACTCACATGGCGTGAGTCGCTCTTTTTTCTATTATAAATGATTTATTTTTCTTGCTGTTTGTTAGCCGAATACATAATCTTGAGGGCATAAGCCTTACGCAACACCTGTTTTACGTCGGTGATGATACCCATAGGGGTGTGGTGGTCTGCCTTGATGGAGACTGTGTAGAATGGCTTGTCTGCTTCAGCCAATTCACCACGCTCTTCCATCACGAAGTCGTAAACTTGGGGTGCCTCGAGGATTCTGTCGTTCAACTGAATACGGTGTGATGAACCATATTGTCCCTTCAGAGCATCGGTTGGCTGACCAATGTAGATGAAGGATGTACTGGACTTACGAGCCAATTTCTCAAGTTGAGTACCGACTGGCTTCTCAAACTTCACCTGCAACGTCACTTCACGCATGGTGGTAACCATCATGAAGAAGAACAGGATGGTGAAGATCAAGTCAGGGAGAGATGAGGTGTTCATCTCTGGCATTTCTCTGCCTCCGCCTTTGTTAAATCTGCTCATTATTGTTGTCCTCCATATTTCTTTGGTTCTGCCTCAGATATCTTCTGTGGATAGACATCGCGTACAATCTTCTGTTGGTCAGCATCCAACTGGTCATATTTATAACCAAATTCCTGTTTGGAGAATTCGTCACGAATCTCGTTGTATGCCGATACCAAAGCGTCCTGCACGGCGAAATAGACTCCGTAGTCAGTACCGCGGTCTGTCTGAACAGAGATGACGTGGTTTTCCGTCACCATGAAAGTCTTACCCAGTTCTTTCACTTTGTGAGGCTTGAGTTCAGGCAGGTTGGGTTTGTTGTCCTCGTTTTTGATAAACTCTTTCGCTCTCTCCTTCACGTCAGCAAGCGTTGCATAGTCATCGCCGATGAGGAGGTAGTTGTCCTTGTTGATACGAATGTTCAGGATGTTACGTTCCTTCACTTTGATTTCGTTGTTCAATTGGTCATCCTCAGGTGGCTTAGGCAGCGAACGTGCCAAACCCTGGTCGGTGTCCATTGACGTTGTGACAAGGAAGAAGATGAGCAACATGAATGAGATGTCGGCTGTAGAACTGGTGTTCAGTCCTGGCATTTTTCTTTTCTTTCCCATATTATTTGCTCTGAGTTAAAGGTTTACTTCTTACTGGTAATCATGCTGTAGGCAGTTACAACGACTGTCACAATCGTCAAAACGAGGATGGCAATCATTGATGTGTCTGTCAAAATGATGTCGGAAGGAATGTTCCAGTCTTTACCATTGATGAGCAGCACTTCGTCTTTGTTGGCAAAACCTACGATGAGACCTGCAACAACACCAACGATAAGGGTTCCCCATGCAATGAGACCAGCCTTGCTTGCCATGCCTTTGTCTTCGTGCTTAGACTTGTTGGAGCCATTCACAAAGCCATAAATCACAGCACCTACAGTGATGATGATGGTGGCAAAGATGAGGATGTAAGTCCAGATGAGCAGGAGGTCTGTCATTTGTGGATTTACTTGTTTGATATTCTCCTCATAAGGCGTGTTGTAGCCTACGAGCAGGAAGAGCGCCATGACCACGAGTGAGATGCCGATAAGGCTCCACAGCACGATCTTGGAGATTTTCTCCACTTTATCCTGTGCGCTTATTACTTGTACTTTATCCATTTTGTTTCTCCTTAATTAAATAGTTAGTGACTAATTTGAAGAGATTAAGATTTGTCTCGGATACATTGCTCCGAAGTTCTTAATTACTTCTTGTTGTTGTACTTGGCAACGATGTCAAGGAGAGAAATGGTAGAGTCTTCCATCTTAGCGGTGAGACCTTCGATTTCAGCGAGGATGTAGTTGTAGAAAATCTGAAGAATAAGGGCAACGACGATACCGAAGATGGTTGTCAAAAGGGCCACCTTCATACCACCTGCAACGACTGTTGGAGAGATGTCACCTGCAGCCTGGATGTCATCGAATGCCTGCACCATACCGATCACAGTTCCCAAGAATCCGAGAGATGGAGCCATACCGATGAAAAGGGTGATCCAAGAGCAACCGCTTTCGAGTTTAGAAGCCTGCACTGCACCGTAAGCAACGACTGACTTCTCCACTGCGTCAGCGCCATCATCCATACGCATGAGACCCTGATAGAAGATAGAAGCGATAGGGCCGCGAGTGTCGCGTGCGATAGCCTTTGCACCTTCGAGATCGTTCTTGTTGATAAGTGCGTTCTCAACGTCCTCAATGAGTTTCACTGTGTTCACCTTAGAGAGTGCGAGGTAGATGATACGCTCGATACAGAATGCGAGACCGATGATCAAAGCGATGGCTACGAGTGCCATGAAGCCTGCAGAACCTTCAATGAACTTAGTCTTGATGTCCTTGTACATACCGGTCTCAACTGGCTCTGATTCAACTGGCTCTTCGTCAACGACTGGAGCGGCTGCAGTGTCAACAGCAGCAGAATCTACCTGCTCAGTAGCAGCAGAATCTGCACTTTCGTCCTGAGCTGAAGCGGTTTGTGTCATACCAAATGTAAACACACCCATCAATGCAATGATTGCAAAAATTTTTTTCATTGTCTTGAAAATTTTAAGATTAATAACTTATTTAATTTTGTTTTGTTATTCTATCATGCGTTGGAGGATTGGAATCGATTGTTGTTATTCCTTATTCCTCTCTTCTTCCTTGCGGAGAGACGGGGATTCTTGCTGCGCAAGCGCTTCGCGATAACGCCCCCCCTGGTTCTCATCCCCTTTCTTCCTTGCGGAGAGACGGGGATTCTTGCTGCGCAAGCGCTTCGCGATAACGAACCCCCTTGGTTCTCATCCCCTTTCTTCCTTGCGGAGAGACGGGGATTCTTGCTGCGCAAGCGCTTCGCGATAACGAACCCCTTGGTTCTCATCCCCTTTCTTCCTTGCGGAGAGACGGGGATTCGAACCCCGGATACGCTTTTGACGTATACACGCTTTCCAGGCGTGCCTCTTCAGCCACTCGAGCATCTCTCCTTTTATGTTCTCCTTTTTGTGGCGTTTGCAAGGTGATAACACCTCACATTTGGGCATTTTTTTCCGTTGGAACGGATTGCTAACCCATAATTCGGGACAAAAATAATGATTTTTTTCTTATCAATAATTGTAAAAAGGTGGAAACTTTTAAATTTTATCGAAAAAAGTCAGTTTTTTGAAAACTTTGAGCGTATTTTTAGTGGTTTGAAGCACAATCTCGTCAAAACTGGTGTCATAAATCTCTGCGAGTTTCTCGGCTACATATTTGACGTATGCACTTTCGTTTCTTTTGCCTCGATTGGGGGCGGGAGCCATGTAGGGAGAATCCGTTTCGAGCACAATCCTTGATAAAGGGATGGCGTTTTTGATGACATCCTTCAAGGTGGATTTCTTGAATGTGAGAACTCCTCCGATGCCCAGCATGAAATTGGGAAATGTGAGCAGGTCGAGGGCTTCTGCTTCGGTGCCTGTGAAACAATGGAACACACCATAGAGGTTGCTGTTGCGATGTCGTTCCATCACTTCCATGAGTTCTTTGTGGGCATTGCGTGAATGAATCATAAGGGGAAGGTCGTATTGCTCTGCCCATTGCACTTGGCGCTCGAAGACTTCCAACTGTTCTTTTTTGTGGGTGGCATCCCAGTAAAGGTCAAGCCCTACTTCTCCGATGGCAATGATGGGGGAGGAGGTAATGTCATTGGAGTTGGAATATGCAGTGAGGAGTTGCTCCAGTTGGTCAAGGGCTTGGTGGTAGTTTTCGTCCATGATGTTCTCAGGGTGGAGTCCTATCATGGGGAAGAGATAGTGGGGGTGGGCTTGGCATACTTCAAACAGGTGGGGGGTGTCCTTCAGACAAATGCCGGGGATAAAGATTTTTTCCACTCCTGCCTCCTTTGCCCGTTGTATGACGTCTTCAATGTCTTCGGCAAATTCTGGTCCATCAATATGTGCATGGGTGTCTATCATCCTTTCTTAATATTTTCTGCCAAGCAGGCGGTTGGCGAATGCACGAAGTTCTGCTTTCTTGGCTTCATCCACTTTCACCTTGTCGAGGCTTTGGAGCGACAGGGCGAACAATTCCTCGATTTTCTGTTGGGCAAGTTTGTCGATGCCCAATATATTATATATATGTGTAACTGCTTCGATTTTTTCTGCTGAGTCAAACTCTTGGGTGTTCATCCATCTGTCTAATTCTGCCTTTTGTTCTTGGTTGGCACGCTGGTAGGCATTGATGAGCATGAAGGTCTTTTTGTTATCCACGATGTCGCCTCCGAGTTTCTTTTGGAACTTAGTTGGGTCGCCATACACGTCGAGCAGGTCGTCTTGCAGTTGGTAGGCTAACCCCATCTTTTCTCCAAATTTGTAGAGATTCTCCACGTCTTCCTGGTCACCACCGCCCAACATGGCTCCGATTTTCAGTGCGTAACCCAAGAGCAGGGAGGTCTTCATGCGAATCATCTCCATGTATTCTGCTTCGGTCACATCGTTGCGGGTTTCGAAATCGATGTCGTATTGCTGTCCCTCACACACACCCAGGGTTGCCTCGATGAAGGCTGTCCATGCGGCATCGTTCTTCATGCCCTTGTTGAAAAGTTCGTATGCCATGATGAGCATGGTGTCACCAGAGAGGATGGCTGTGTTGTCGTTCCACTTTTTATGTACGGTCGGGTTGCCGCGTCGCATGTCGCTCTTGTCCATTAGGTCATCGTGCAGCAGGGTGAAATTGTGGTAGGTCTCCAAAGCCAGCGCGTTATTGATGATGGCATCGACATCGTCGCGGTAGAGGTTATACCCCATGAGCATAAGCAAGGGACGGATGCGTTTGCCGCCAATGGACAGGATGTAGCGTATGGGGTCGTAGAGCTTTTTCGGTTCAGTGTTGTACTGAATGTCCTCTACGGCGGTGTTGATCTTTTGTATGAGTTCTGTTATCGTGTGCATATAGATATATAATGTGTGAAACTTATTGTTCATAGGTCATAAATAATGATTCATTACCTATGGAACGACTTCCCGACTGTGTGCATCGTGAAAGGTTTGTAAAAAAATGCCGCACAGCAGATGTGTGTGCGGCATGTTTGTTGTTCCATCATCGTCGTAAGCGATGGAGATAAAATGCTAATTTATTGCAAACGGAATGTGACAGGGAGAGTGAAGCGTACACGTACAGCCTTACCACGTTGTTTGCCAGGAACCCACTTGGGCATTGCCTGTACTACGCGCATGGCCTCCTTGTCGAGGGATGGGTCTGCACCACGAATGACTTTGGGGTCAACGATGGAACCGTCCTTGTTCACGACAAATTGAACCATCACACGACCTTGGATTCCGTTCTCCTGAGCCATTGGTGGGTACTTCAGGTTTTTCTGAAGCCACTTCATCAACTCATTGTCACCACCAGGGAAGGATGGGTTCTGTTCCACCACTTCGAAAATTTCGGTTTCGTCACCTTCTTCCTGTATGGGACCAGGAGCAGCCATTACAGGACCTGACACGTGAGCAACTGGACCGGATACTGCCTCGTGGGTGTCCTCTGAGGTTTCGATCTTCTCTTCCTCGATGTCAGTGTTGTTATCGACGATGTCGAGGATTTCAGCTACTGCCGGAGTCTCTGCTGGTGGAGGTGGCGCTGCGGTGAAGATAGGCTGAGTGATAGGAACCACTTCCTCCTCAGATACATACGCTACTGTTGAGTAAACAACGTCTGTTTCTTCATACGTTCGAGTGGTGTACTCGAAGCATGCAAACATGGCAGCAAGGGCTACAATGTAGCCAATGAGCAGTCCGGTGCTTTTTGTGCCCTCGAGGTCTGCTTTTTTAGATTTCTTTACTTCCATAGATTATATTTATTTTTTAGTTATTTCTACGTTTTGACACACTGATAAGCCGCCTTTGGGCAGCCCTCGCGTTCAGTTCCGAGGCAAAAGTAATACTTTTTTTTCGTTCATCAGCTACAATTGACATTTTTTTTGATAAAAGAATGTTTTTTTTTGTTTTTAATGTCAGTTCTGCTCCGAATTTGTAATACTTCTGATATAAATGTCTTGCTGTGGGAACGGAATCTCAATGTGGTTGTCGTTGAGCACTTGATAGATTTTTTCTTTGGCTTGTGCTGTGAAAGAAATGCGTTGATCAACGAGTACCCAAACTACAAGTAGCAAGTCGACGCTGCTGGCACCAAAGTCGGAGAATGCGACCAATATGGGGTGCTTCTGTGTGACGATATCTCTGCCATCGGGTGTTTTCTTGCAGATGCTTTTGATGCCTTCCACAATCAAGCGTCTCACTTCTTCCACGTTGGTGCCGTAGGACACTCCGAATGGGATGGCAATGCGTTCATACTGATGGTTGCGGGTCAGGTTTTTGAAGTTCTTGCTGAAGAGGTCGGAGTTGAGAATGGCTACCACGCTACCGTCCAGGGTTGTGATTTGTGTACTCTGGTAGGTGATGCTCTCTACTTTTCCAATCATGCCGTCACATTCGATGTAATCGCCTACACGCACACGTCCCGACATGAGGGAAATGCCGTAGAAGAAGTTTTCCAAGAGGCTCTTAGAGGCGAAGCCCATACCCGTTGACAAACCGCCCGTCACGATGGCAATCCCTGTCCCTGGCACGTGGAGCATTAAGAAGACTGCGATGATGTAGATGCCCCAAATCAACAAAGCGATGATGTTACGTGCAAGCGTGGCATTGAAGTCCTTGTTTTTATGTTTTCTGCGATAGCGGAACCAAGAGGAACGGACTAAATAGTTAATGTATTTGAAAATGAAGAACAAGGCAGCCACGAGACAGAACTTGGAAATAGATGCAGTGAAGAGTCTGTCAACATGAATCTCTCGGATGAACCAAGTGATACACAACTGGCGGAGGTCAAATATCGCCGCTGCCATGTAAACGCTGATGATGATAGAGAAGACAGCACAGACAGGAATGAAGGCTCTGTTGACAAAGTCGTACACCCAAGTCTGGTCAACGAAGTCACCTCTCTTCATTTTGTAACGAATCTCATCTTCTTTGACAGCATCTCCGTATGCCCTCTTGATGCGTCGGCAGAGGGGTCCATTTTCATACATCTCCATGAGGTCATAGCAGCAGGTGATAGTGGCGATGGCGGCAAGTTGGAATGTCCACCAAACGATGATCTGGACGCCCATAAGCGTGAAACCCACCCATGAAAGGATGCACGATGCCAGCATGACGAAAAGGGATATGGAGCAGTAGATGGCATCGCTTGTCGGTATATTCTTCCAGCATTGCTTTAGCGAGATAATCTGCCAAATGGTGAATGCAAGAAGAACTGGCGGAAAGGTGATGTTGACCAATGTGTTGGGAATCAGGATAATTCGGAAACAGATGACAATCATCGATATGAGGATGAAAGGCGCATAAACTTTGGCTCCATCCTTGATTTCTTCCCCCTTCAGGCGAATGATTAGTGACACGTAGATGGCTTCTATCAGCCAAGCCATTTCAATCATGAGGTCTGTAGCCATCAGCATCAGGCTGTGGTGAATGATGGTGCGGACAATCATGACAGCAACGGCAAAAAGGAACACGGCAAGTGCAATGATGAGCGTGCCACGTTTCTGCTTGAACCTTTCGGTGCGGAAACGTTTGGGAACCAGCCAGCGGAGAATCACATTGCTGAGAATGGCTCCTCCAAGGATGTAGATGAGCATGAAGATGCTGGCAAACAAGACGATGCCGCCTCTCCACTCAGACCTGTATTCTTTGAATTGCCCATTGCGCCCACGCTCTTCCAATGGTTTATACTTGGTGTTGAAGTCGTCCTTTATCCGTTCCCATTGACGAGGAATGGCGGAAAGAATCCGAAGATAATTGGTGCCGGGATTGATGAAGATGCTCTGTTGTAAATCTGTGTATTTTTCCTGGGCAAAGTTGTTCAGCCTATCTATGCGGAGAAACAAGTCTGTGTAGTGCTTGTTTTCTTTCTCCAGCCTTCTTAGGATGACTCTCATATTCTCCCGTAGTGTTTCAGCGTATTCGATGCACATGGCACGGTCTTTGATGCCTTGGGCATCCAGCATGAAAGTACTGCTCTCTTCTGTTTCGGAGGTCGCTCTGCTCGTGCTGTCAGCCTTGTTTTGTTCATCGTCTGCGTTGTCGGCATCGAGCATGGCTGGCGGTATTTGTTTCAGAGAGTAAATCAGACTATCGTAGTTGGCAATCTCGAACTCAATGTTCTGTTTTATCTGGTCGAAAGGGATGGTGCTCTTTTGAAACTCACGATACAAGGAGGTTGCCTCTTGGCAAGCATACGCCATGTCGAAGGTGAAATCCTGTCCTTGCGAATAAAGGATAAGACTTGTCGTTTCGCAGCGTTTGGAGATGGCAACGAGTCGTTCGTGTTGCGCTTTACTGCGTTCTTCCATCTGCTTCATTCTGGCTTTCTGCCTTGTCCACTTGTTGTATAGTTCGAGACGCAGAACGTGCAGGGTATGTCCCAAGTCCTTCTCTTTTAGCACTGCTTGGCTTTGTAGTGCTACGGACAGGAGGAGTATCAGTGTAATAAGAATCTTTTTCACGATGATGCTTGTTTTTTTATGGGAGTGGTATTGTGTGAGGTTTATGGGTTTTGTGTAAGACTGATGTATTGTGCCTGGTTGCAAGTCTTTCGGAAGTGCTATTCTACATCCATGAAGTTTTTGGCGCGTGAGATGAAAGATTTCCCGATTTTCATGCTTCTCTTGCCATCGTTGGCACCCTCTTCCAGTGCTTCTTCCATGATGTCGTCCTCTGTCACTGCATCGGGAGCCGCTTCTTCTTGGTCTTCCTCCATGAACATCTCTATGTTCTTTCGTACATTGCGCGTGGTGCCGACCATCCATCCTTTGACACCTCCATTTCGTCGGAAGGCTTCATAGCGGCGTCTCCTCTTGATGCGCGAGAGTTTCATGCCACGTTTGCATCGTTTCGTCCACGCAACAATGGCTTTGCCTCCTTGCACGATGAGTCTGCCGAGTTTTTTGATGGTAGGACGTAGGTGAATAATGCCTTGAATTGTCGCTTTGACAGCAATGACGATACCCTTGGCTGTGGCTTTCGTCGCCACTTTAATGCCGCGCCATGTGGCTTGTGCTCCGATGGATATGCCATGAATGGTGGCTTTCCCTGCAATGACGCACCATCTCCCAAAAGTTTGGGCTGCCATTTTGAGCCATGCCTTGGTCTTGGCAACCTTCTCTTGAGTGTTGTTGTCGTGCCACCATTCGTTCAGACGTTTACAGCCTGTCTCTGTAGCCTGCATGCACCACAAGACACCCTTTAAGAATCGCTTAAAGAGCCAGACAAGGAATCTCCATATCAGCACGATAATCAGTCGGAGGAGTTCACGCATCAATTGCGATGCACTTTTCCCCGTGGATTCTTCGTGTTCATTTTGTCTATCTTCTTCAATCATATTGTGGTGCTTAAATCTATAGCGGAATGATTTTAGTGCGAAGGTAGCACAAAAAAATCATTTATCGGCATTTTGTTTTATTAAAGTTTTTAAATCGCTCAAATAATGTTCAATCTCCCATGAAAAGTATGATGGCAATCAAAATGAAAAGTACACCTGTTATGCCATTAAGCCATTGTTGGAAGTGCTCAAATCCGTGACTTAGTTTTGCCGCTTTATCGACGGCTTTGTGCATAAGCCAGGCAATGACAACGACTGGGATGCTGGCTGACAGCCCGAATGTGAGCGGAATCATGGCTCCGACTTGACTAGAAATGCTTAGGGGAATCATCATGCCAAAATAGAAAATGGCACTTTCGGGACAGAAGGCAAGAGCAAGTGTCATGCCCAAGACCAATGAACCGAAGGGACCATTCCGCTTAATGATTTTTCCGCTGTTGTGGCAATTGTCTCCATGATGATGGCGGCGAAAGGCTCTGTATAGTAGATAGAGCCCGAAGGCAATCAATACGTAAGGAACTGCCACCTCTGACTGCGAGAGCACGTTCTGCAAACCTGCCACATTGCTGCCGCCACCTATCAAGCACATGGTTATCCATCCCAATAACGTGTAGGTGATGGTTCTGCCTAATGCATAACTGATGCCGTCAGCCAACTTCTTTCCGTTGCGGTATTCATACGCCAAGGCGGAGATGCTGATGGCAAGTTGACAAGGGTTGAGTGCAACGAGCACACCAAGCACAAATGCAGCCAACAGAGGAAAATCTGCTGACTGCAAGAAGGTGTGAAGTATGTCGTTGATGTTTAACTGCATAGGAGTAAAATAATCACTTGCGCTGTAATGATGCGCAGGAACATGGACAGAGGATAGACTGTTGAATATCCAACGGTTGGTATTCCGTTGTTTGCGTTGGATGTACTAAACGCCAATGCTGGTGGGTCAGTGGTGGCTCCACTCATGATACCCATGAGTAGGAAATAGTTCATCTGCCACTTAATGCGGGCAAAGATACCCATGGCAAGTAGCGGTATGACGGTGATGAGGAAACCAATCCACACATAATGGACACCTCCGTTGATGACGGTATCGACAAAGTTGCCACCAGCCTTGATGCCGACACTGGCAAGGAAGAGCACCAGCCCAATGTCTCGAATCATCAACGAGGCCGAGTTGGTCGTGTATGCAACCAGCTTGAGTTTATAGCCGAAACGACCTAACATGATGGCGATAATGAGCGGGCCTCCTGCCAAACCCAACTTGACGGGCATTGACATGCCTGGGATGTTGATGGGTAGCATACCAAAAATGATGCCGACAAGAATTCCGAGGAATAGGGTGAGCAGATTGGGCTTGTCCAATTGCTGCTTCTTGTCACCGATTCGGTTGGCAAAGCGGTCAACAGCATCTTCGGGACCTACAACGGTGAGAATGTCACCTACTTGCAGAATCAGACTGGGGCTGGCAAAGAGCTCGATGCCTGAACGGTAGAGACGGGTGACGTTCACGCCATACATGGAACTTGCATGCAGACTTCCCAACGTTTTTCCATTGATGTTATCTTTTGTGACGGTGTGCTTTCTGGATGCCATTGGTACATCTTGCTCATCCCATTCGACCGCCACTTCTGGACCAATGAAGGCCACAATGGCTGCGGCATCTTCTTCAGCACAGACAATGTAGAGTTTGTCATCGACATTCAACAGCGTCTCTTTGTTTGGAACGACAACATGGCCGTTGTGGAGCATTCGTGAACAAACAAAGTCGCGTCCAATGAATCCCCTCACTTGCAGAATAGTCTTGTCGGCAATGGCGGGATTGAACACCTTGACAGTCATCAGATGAGGCTTGACAGCCTCCCGATTATTCCTTTTGTTGAAATGCTCCTCTTCTTTCTGAAAATTGACTTTGAAGATGATGCGGATGAGGATAATGCTGCTAATGATGCCCACTACGGCAAGGGGATAGGCACAGGCATAACCATTCGCAATTACGGGCACACCTCCTTGGAATGGGTGAATCTGGTTGATTTGCTCGAGGGCAGCATTGGCAGCACCAAGACCCGGAGTGTTGGTGACTGCACCACACAAGGTGCCGACCATCATGGGCAGATTATCGACTGCTGGGATAACATTGCGGAAACCATAATAGATGGCTAACATCACGGCAATGTTCAACAACACAATTCCGGCAGCAACGCCATTCGCTTTCAATCCTCCTTGCTTCAGCGATGTAAAGAAGGACGGACCGACCTGAAGTCCGATGCTGAAAACGAACAGGATGAGCCCAAAGTCTTGAATAAAATTGATGACAGCGGTGTTTTCCTTAATTCCGCCACGCATCAGCAAGTCACCAGCCAGAATACCCACAAAGAGTATCCATGTTACGCCCAATGTTACTCCTTTTACTTTTATCTTATTGCCAAGGAATACGCCCATAGAGATGACCATGGCATACAATATGACCGTATGCGCTACACCACCACCAGTCGTGAAGAGTTCGATTAGCCAATCCATATCAATCGTTGTACAATTGTTCTTTTGTTAAGTGTTTCGCCCAATATGCAGGCTGATTCGGGATGCAAATTTACGGCTTTTTTTCGGCTTTCACGTTCTTCACGTTGAAATTTTCCACATATTCTTGATGGAAATCGGTGTTTTGGGCTTTAATGATTAGATTTTCGAATGTGAAGTTGCTAAGGCGGTATTGGTCTTGTTTCTGTTTCACATTGAAAAAAACATCGCAATCGAATGTGATATTTCGCATGGTAATGTAGTTGCTGTATGACATCGGAATGGTTTCTCGTCCCTTCAAATCATAGAATTGTGTCCATGGGGCAACCAACAGAAAATTCTTTCCAGTTCCTTCTATGTCCTCCACCCTTATATGTTCATACAACTGTGGTGTGTCGGGGCGCATCTTTAGCCATAGCAAATTGTTCGCTTCCGTCACTTTGATACGACGTAGTATGATATTGTGGTTATAGACAGATTCGCTTCCTAATGTCAAGCACCCATGACAAAAACCATATTCGCAATCTTCAATAAGGATGTTTTCATTGCCACCATTTCCTATCATCTCCGGAAACTGATTGATGTCAATACCGCTGTAGGATGTCCGCCAGTAGTCTGCATAAGGGCCTTTGCCTCCCTTGATGGCAATGGCATCGTCGTTGACACTCATGTAGCAATCTTTGACCAATACGTTTTTCACCACATCAAGGTCTATGGCATCGGTGCTGGGCGCTTTTACTGGCTTTGCAGGAGAATAGATGTGTAAACGCAGTAACTTGACGTTCTCACAATTATAGATGTGTGTAGTCCAAAAAGCGGAATTTTGCAATTTCACCCCGTCTATCTGTACATTTTTGCAGTTGCTGACATACACTAATCTGGGGCGTTGCTCGTCCTTGTTTGTGCATTGCGGATTCCAACTCCTTCGTTCCCAAAAATGTTTCCAGAAAGTGAGTCCGTTTCCGTCAATGGTTCCCTTTCCCGAAATGGTGAAGCCATCTAACCCGTCAACATTGATTAATGCTGAATAATATAGGCAGGTTTCGCCTTCGATACGTGTTTGTACGATAGGGTAGTCGCTTGGGTCATTGCTGCCCATTAAGGTCGCTCCGTCATAAAGGTACAGATGTACTCCTTGCCTGAAAAACAGTGCTCCGGTCATATAGGTGCCTTCTGGAATGATAATAACACCACCCCCTTCTTTTGACACACGGTCAATAAGGGCTTGCATTTCAGATGTGTGAAGTTTTCCGTCATTCACCACGCCATAATCTGTCACGCGATATGCTTTCCCTAATGTTTGGATGTCAACGGGACGGTTTTGCCTGAACCAATCATTGATTTCCATGCCATCAGGCCATTTGTCAATCGTCTTTTTTGCGAAAGATGGCATGCACATGAGTGCGCATGCCATCAATGATAGAAGTGTAATTTTCATGTTATTTGAAAATGATTTTCTTCACTTGACCGTTACTGTATTTAACAATGTTAATGCCTTTCTGAAGAGTGTCCAACGAGATGCCTTCTGTTGTATAGATGCCAGCAATGGTGCCCTCCCCGTCAAATGTGTTGTCATTGACCGTGATCGTGCTGATTCCTGTCTCGATTGCTTTCTGCTGATAGGCAGCCAGTTCGTCCTCGCTGAGGATAATCCATTGTTGGGTTGTCGCATCGTCGCTGTAATTGAACGGTTCTTGCGAGATGCTTCCATATCCTCTACGTTTGGAAAAAGAGGCGGCACTCATTGACTGGGAACCGGAGCTCTCCCAAGTGAACCAGTATCCATGTGTCTTGTTCTTTTTTCCATCTATTTCGATGGTTACATCCGTGCGGTCTGGCATCAATTGAAATTTCTCAGTGCTGCTTGGATTTGTCGTAACAACTCTTACGCATAGATTGCCCGTGGTGGGGTGGGTGAGGTATTTGCCTGTAGAAGCGTTCTTGAACGAATATAAACTGTTTTGCGGATCATATTCCATGTACCATGCGGCAGAATTGCTGATGACTTCACCTGTCAATAAAGGTCTCCATGCAATATCAGTGCTGGCACGCTGGTAGAGCAGACCTTCCCCCAAACCTCCTTCTGAATCCTTGTTCATCAGGTAATATTTTTTCAAGGGGTGATAAATGTAACTGTAGCAAGGTGTTCCGGTTTTATTATTCCATGTAGCATTCAGTCCATCCTCGTGCATCGCCTCCACAAACATGGCATTGGCACGATAGAGCAATTGTGTGTTGTTATCCTCGTTAGCACCATTGATGCCATAGTCGATGAGTTTGTTGGTGCGTCCATTGGTGTTTTGTGCCCAACCATGTGTGCCGTCACCTACGACTTGTACTTCTTTGGAGTTTTCCATGAATTGTACAAAGTCGTTTGCACGGCGACCTTTCCACACCCAATCATGTACATCCGTATTGTCCCAACTGCCTATGGCATCAAACCCCCAAGCTATTTTTCGTGTGCCAACACCTACACCATGTGCAAATTCATGCTGAACAGTCCCTGTACGTTGATAGGCTTCGGCTTGACTAATGTTCATCTCTCCACCGTATTTGCATTCTGCTGTTCCACTTCCAGCTCCTGCTCCCCATACATAATGACCTGACAGATTGAACTTTTTGATGGCAGTGCATTCGTTGTAGTTCACAATGCCATTATTGATGGCTTGGACAATACGTGCATTTTGAGCATCGTCACCCTCATATCCGTAAGTCCAAGTGCAGGATGCTTTGGGTAGTGTCGCAATATATTTGGACTCGCCGTAAGCGACAACATTGTCTTTGGTGATGACGTAGGGACGAATCCAGTAGAATGTTTCAGGAGTGAGAGGCTCAATCACGTAAATCGAACCTTCGTGGCTATAAGCGTAAGTTGACACACTATCCATTACCGTGGGTTCGGGGTTGCTTTTTGAGAAGCAGTATCCCCGTTCCTTGATGGTGGCTCCATTGGTCGTAACCGTAAATCGTCCCAATGCGAACACTCCACCGATGGCTATGTAGTCATTCCCTTTCACTGATGGAGTGGCTCCGCTGGCATTGGCATACAGTTCGGCAAGTGCGGCACGCTCTTCTTCATATAGTCGTGCATCTTCAAGTGCAGCACTCTCGCTGGCATTCCCGTTGCGATAAAGGCGGAAATTGTCGCAACAGCAATAATTGCCGGTAGCATTGGTGAGTCTGAAACCAATCGTGATATTTCCATGCAGATGAGTGAAGTCAACCGAATATTCACCAGGCGTTGTGATGGCTGTGGTGTTATCTCCTGCAAAAACAACAGCTCCACTTTGTGCAGCAGTAGGACTGTCTTGCTGAATGTTTTGCGCTAATACCTTCAGTGTATATTGGCCTTGTGGCAGATTTTTCAATTCTTGGGTGATGGAGGCAGAGCCGACGCCGTTCCCTTTGTTTGTCCACTTTTCTACATACACACCGCCATGTTTTGCAAACGAAGCATTATTTTGCATCTGTATCCCTGAAACATTCCAGTATGTGAGATAGTTGATTTCAAAATCAGGGTTCTTGATGTATTGTTCAGTGACATCGGTTTGGCCCTTTATGGTTGGCACAATACCTGCGATAAAAGCGATTGTTGATAAAAACTGTTTCATATAGTGATAGTCTTCTTGCCGTGAATTTATAATTCTATTGCACTCTCCAATGCCAATGTCATCATATCAGTAAAGGAGTTTTGCCGCTCTTTAGCAGTCAGTTCCACATGGCTGACAAATGAATCGCTGATGGTTAACAAGCATGCTGCCCGTTTTCCTAATATGTTGGCATTGTGGAAGAGCGCAAAACTTTCCATCTCGACGCAGTCACTCCCTGTCCGCTCAGCAATGTCCTGCCACGTACCTTGTGAGGGGTCTGAATAGAAGACGTCACTGGATTGTACGATACTCATCTTTAAATTAATACCCAATTCTTTTGCTTTCTTTTGGATGACTTCATTCAGTTCCACACTGGGCTTGATGCTTTTTTCTGTCATGCCACCTTGCACTTTCGCAAAGGAAGAATCACTCACAGCACGTTCTGCCAATGTCACATCCATTACATTCAACCAGTTGCGGTAACTACCGGCAGAACCAACTCGAATGATGTTCTCCACACCATAGAACTTGAACAACTCGTAAGAGTAGATGCCAATGCTGGGCATGCCCATGCCGCTTGCCATGACAGATACGGGAACTCCTTTGTATATTCCTGTGTAGCCAAGCATATTACGTACCGATGTGACCAACTGGGAATCCTTCAGAAATGTTTCTGCGATGAACTTTGCTCGCAATGGGTCACCAGGCATGAGAACTGTCTTGGCGAATGCACCTTCTTGTGCTGATATGTGTGGTGTTGCCATAATTCTTTATTATTTTTTAATGAGTATTTTGATAGACTTTCCGTTTGCCTTGATCACGTAGATGCCAGGAGAAAGCGTTGCGTCTGGAGCCAAAGGGGTTCCTGTCGTAGTGTAAACCTCAAAATGTTTCGCCCCATCCACATAGATGTGCCCATTAACAACGCGTGGGGTGAATGAACCTGTCATTGGGGCCGTGGATATTGCTTCAATGGCTGTAGGCACAGAACCGCCTTCCTTGTATGGGGCAAGCGCCACCCATCCGACTTGGTCGCGGTACGCCTCTTCTGAGGTATCCTTCGATATGGTATTGTTGCCAATAGTCAAATCGCGGTCAACGATGCGTTTGATCTTGAATCCTGTAGTCCATGTAATGTCGTCCTCCTTTTTCGTCACATTGGTGCGCCGCAACATGCACACTGCAGGATAATTGTTTGTTTGCAGGGCTGTCAGAAGTGTGGGCCGGTAGAGGTTTAATTGCTCCATCTTTGTGGAGTTGCTGACTTCGTCAAACAAGGGTGCGTACATAGTATTGGACTGCGCAACTATACCATAGATGTCTTCGTCTTCCCCCTTGCCTGCAGCAATGATGAGTTGGTTCTCTTCGTCCATGAATCCGATGCCGGGAGTGATGGCGAAATAACAAACGGTTTGGGCGCGTGAGATTTTTGCACCTGTAACTTCTTCTGGATAAATGATACATTTGAATCCTGTGTTGGTGATGTCGAACACTCTTGTACAATAAACCATGCTCGAAACCGTTGGCTTACGAATTTCTGTCAAAACGATAGGGGTCACTCCCTCTGGGAATGGTTGCTGGAATGTCACCTCTGTGACCTCTGTCCAATTGTTGCTCTTTGCTGTTTGGGAAGTGAAAGCCCCGACTTCACAATCAAGGTCGCCATATTTGAAGTTTCCCGCAGGATGCACCAAAAAAGGCATTTCTTCATTGGAGTCAATCCTGCCGGTATTGTCCCTCCAGGGGAGAATCTGGCAGGAGAAATAGTCTTTAGAGTATTTGTTTGCAATATAGTTTCCGGCACGGAAGGAGGTGTTCTTATTTGTCATTGACCCCATGAACATGCAGATGTCTGTGGCATTCTCCACATCAAGGGATGTGGTGAAGTTAATGTCGTTTCCTTCAGTGGATGATAGGGTGACTGTGCCGTATTGA
>Ga0256406_1002491_pt1 | contig 25809 bp, 14 predicted proteins | sample RumenRJG_03DNA_FD_185986 | JGI IMG/M metagenome (GOLD analysis project Ga0256406, IMG submission 185986) | Bovine rumen microbial communities from Lethbridge, Alberta, Canada - RJG_03 | ecosystem: Host-associated > Mammals > Digestive system > Stomach > Rumen | place: Canada: Alberta | collected...
TATACATGTGGAGTTAAAACGCAGTCGTGTGGATGTATCCCAAGCCGTGTTCCAACTGAAACGCTATATGCACGAGGGCATCTTCAGTAATGGCATCTTCTCAATGGTTCAGATTTTCGTTGCTATGACACCAGAGAAAACCCTTTACTTTGCTAATCCAGGCACAGAAGACCGTTTCCAGAAAGAGTTCCAATTCCATTGGGCAGATTTCAACAATCAGGAGATATTCGACTGGCACCGTGTAGCCACCGAACTTCTGAATATTCCCATGGCACACCAGTTGATTGGCTACTACACTATTGCCGATGACAAAGACCAAACGCTGAAGGTGTTGCGTTCCTATCAGTATTTTGCCGCCAGCAAGATATGTGACGTGACTCATGCTGTCAATTGGGATGAGCATGAACATCGTGGCGGTTATATCTGGCACACCACTGGCTCTGGTAAAACGATGACCTCGTTTAAGTCAGCACAATTGATAGCTAACAGCGGCGATGCTGACAAGGTGGTATTCCTAATGGACAGAATCGAACTGAGCATTCAGTCCCTCGATGAATACCGTGGCTTTGCAGGAGAAGATGAAAGCGTGCAGGACACCCAGAACACTGTTATTCTCGCATCCAAGTTGGACAGCACTAGTAATGAAGACAGGCTTATTGTGACATCTATCCAAAAGATGTCGAACATTAAGCCCGGGCCGAGCATCGATGCTGCCATGATTGAGCGTATCGGTAAGAAACGGCTTGTGTTCATTATTGACGAGTGCCATCGGTCGGTATTCGGTGAAATGCTACAGAGCATTAAACGCACCTTCCCACGAGCACTGCTCTTCGGCTTCACGGGAACACCTGTTTTCGAGGAGAATGCCCACAACGAGATAATGACTGAAACGTTGTTCGGTGACATGCTCCACAAGTACACTATTGCCAACGGTATTCCCGATGGTAATGTGCTTGGTTTTGACCCCTATCGCATCAATACTTACAGTGACGAAGAATTGCGCGAAAAGGCAGCCCTTTGTCAATTGGACGTAAAGAGCGTCGAAGAGATACAGGATGATCAAGAAGCCATGAAGACCTACAAACGCTTCATGGAAGAAATGGAGATGCCCGACACCTACACTGACAGCACAGCCGAAACACGTCATGGTGTGGAGCATTACCTGCCTAAAGACCTCTATCAGCAAGACATCCACCATCAGGCAGTAGCTGCCGACATCATGGGCAAGTTCGACCGAGTAAGCAAGAACCGTAAGTTCCATGCCATCCTTGCCACACAGAACATTCCTGAGGCCATAGCCTACTACAATCTGTTCAAGGCGCAGTATTCATCGATGAACGTTGTTGCCGTCTTCGATAACAACATCGACAATAGCGATGAGGGCATTGCCCGTGAGGATGCCATACTGGAGATGCTGACAGATTACAATGTCAAGTATGAGACCAGCTTCCAGTTATCGACATACGGCAAGTATAAGAAAGACGTTGCCAAACGCCTTGCTCACAAGAAACCATATACTAACATCGACCATGACCACACACAGCAGATTGACCTGCTGATAGTCGTCACCCAGATGCTGACCGGCTATGATTCCAAGTGGGTCAATACGCTTTATGTTGATAAGGTGATGAAGTATGTGGACATCATTCAGGCATTCTCTCGCACAAACCGACTGTTCGGACCAGATAAACCATTCGGCACTATCTATTACTACACGTTCCCCTACACGATGGAACGTAACATCGAAGATGCTTTGGAGGTTTATGTTGACCGTCCACTTGGCGTGTTCGTGGATAAGCTGGAAGACAATCTCATGAATATCAACAGGAAGTTCCTGCATATACGCGACATTTTCCACTCGCATGAGATATTCAATTTTGAAAAACTGCCTGATACCCGTGAAGACCGAAGAATGTTTGCACAGGACTTCAGCAGCATGACCCGTTTGCTTGAAGCCGCAAAACTTCAGGGCTTCGCATGGGAAAAGAGAGAATATGAGTTCAAACATGGTGATACATACACGCATATCACCATGGAGCTGGATGAGCAGACATATCTCATCCTCCTGCAACGTTATCGCGAGTTGTTTGAGGGAGGCTCTGGCGGCGGCGAAGGCCATGAGTTCGACTACCCCGTTGACACCTATATCACGGAGACCGGCACAGGAGCCATCGATGCAGAATACATCAACTCGAAGTTTGTGCGTTTCATCAAGCGTCTATATACCGACGGTCCTGGCAGTGAACCGACAAGAGAGGCTTTACAGGAACTGCATAAGACTTTTGCCTCACTGCCACAGAAAGACCAGCGTACAGCCATTCTCATTCTGCATGACATACAGCGTGGCGACCTGCAGCCCGAAGCAGGAAAGACCATTCAAGATTACATCAACGAGTATCAGCTGAAGGAACTGTATAAGCAGATTCTAATCCTGTCTGAGGCTACAGGGGTAAATATCAGTATGCTTCAGCAGATAATAGTATCAGGGCCTACGGAAGAGAATCTGGATGACTTCAACCGCTTCGCAGAATTGCGCCTGACGCTCGACCCCATCAAGACAAGGGTTTTTATTACTAAGGTTGAAGGCTCAGAGCCTAAAGCCCGAATGGTGAGTGCCAAGGGTGCCAAACTGCTGAAGGATTTCATTCTCGACCCAGAACAGCGTGAGAAGATATTGGCAGCATACCTCAATGATGACGTTACCATACAGGATGTGGTCGTTGAACAACCATCTGTGGATGAAGGTTTTGCCGCTTTGGAGAATCCGACACCAGCCGGAGAAGAAGATACAGAATCGGGTATGACCATACAGTTCATGCCCCATATCAACAAGTCAAAAGCCGAAATCATTAAGATTATCGAGTTTACACTTACTGGAGTCAAGCAAAGTATGCGGTCAACGAGAGAGATTGTAGAATCCTTGTTCTATGTAATGGACAAAGAATCAATTGAGTCTCTCGACGGTGTTGGGCTATTCCTTCACAGAGCGTTTATCAATCTGTATAAGGAAGGTAGCACTATTGTTGATAAGTTTGTAGCCTTCAATTTGCTTGTTACTAAATTCGAGGCATATCTGAAGAAACTCTATTACTTGATGAAGAATGAAGAGGTGAAGCCTCAGAATGAAGGCGAGTCTGTAACTTGGGCAAACGTAATCCATGACATCAGACCGCTGTGGCAGTTGAAGTATAGCACCGATGATGCAAAACAAGTTCTGTATCAGTATCTGCTTATGGTAAAGGAGTGGCGCAACAGTGAGTCACATATCTCGCCTACAGCATCAGAAAAGGAGTTGAACGGAGCTATCAGCATCATTATAACGATGTATTGCTACGCTACTGGCTCATGTATAACAGACCTGGAAATGAACGGCCATTACATTGAGGATGGTCATACCACCTCATATAGTATGGCGGCAGAACCACCCGTTGATGCCTATTAAAGACTTCTTAATGTATGCGTTATGACCCAAGATGAGAAATGGCAAATACAGTATGAGCAGATGATGGCTTTTATGGAAGAAAATCATCGCCGTCCTTCTAAACATCGGATAGAAGAGCATGACATGCTCAACTGGTTCAAGCACACCAAGAAGCTGATAGCAAAGGGAGGTTATCCCCCCGAAAGGCTTGAAAAATTCGCCCGTCTCATGGAAGTGGCAGAAAAATACAGAAGATTAAACCAATATAAGTAGATGGAAGAGAAGTATATCAGAAATAGATTATATCATCATCTGGCATGTAGAAGAGACGATGCTGCTATCAACCCATGGCACATTGACGATTTTCTGGCTCATGCCTTAGCCATACTATATCCGTATGTCAGAGATGGTGAGATTGAACAAGAAGATAAACTGAAACTGCCATTTCAAGCTATAAGGACTTTCCGTAAAAGTTCAAAGGATAAGGTGTACTTTGATTCTCTAACTGAATTGTCTTTGATTGATGCCATTAAACATATATGGCTACCAAAGATTAGCAACAAAGATGAAATAGTATTGTCTTTTTTTCTGGTGGACCATGTGTCGGAATCTGGCGAGATAATGGTCAAGAGTAATCTTATCGAAACTTACAAGAATCTTAACATACCTCACACTGGCATGAGATATGGGTCTGTTGATTATGAATATACCATAAAAGAAGGGAACGATAAAGATAAGAAAGAAGCATCCAGCAAAGAGCAACTATATGACAACGAAGCTATCGTTATCACCCCATCTTCGCCTAAACGGAAAAACACTACTGATTTTCCGAGAAGTCAAGAAGAACTTGACTTTCTTGACATGTGGCAGAGAGAGTCTTTGCCAACATCAATTAAAGAAGGCGAATTTATATGGCAGAAACGTATTTCGCTCGCAAAATATGAGAAAATTAAGGAAGGGTTGATAGCATTACATCTTGAAGAAAAAAATGCAAAGTTCATTAGGAGATATGCTTTCTATATTGTCGTTTTCTTGGCCGAGTGGTTTAAGAGGGAATATGACGGGTATCAAAATGAGCGTGGATTATCTATGATTGGCATTAACTCCCAGCAATCAAAAAGGATTTGGGAAGATGCAAAATTACCCAATTCCTATCTCATTAACTCTGGTGTAAACGAATGGTTATTCTCTATATATGTACTTGGCGGCTTTCCAATTTCTTACATCAGACGAGTGCGAAGATTTGATACTCTTTTTAACAGCATTTGGACTCTCCGACAAGGTGATGATATAGATGATGAGATTTTGGAAGACATTTCAAATTCATTTGACACGAACAACTCTGTCTATCAAGAATCAATGAAAAGAGGAGGTAGTCTTTTTGCCTATATCGAAGACTTGCTTGATGATGAGATTCCCTTATCAGAAGATGATAGACAAATAGAACCATATAAATACTTTTGTGAGATGCTCTCAGAGGGCAAGAGGACATGTTATAACAATTACTTGTCCTGCTCTTGGAGCATTTATACAGATGAGATAAGTGAAGACATTGATGCTTATATTAATGTCAAGATTGGGCCTAAAAAGAATCGTTGCTACATACCTTACGATTGCATCTTGCAATGGAACATCGGAAGCGAAATAAAAGAATTTGTGCTTGGTTTAGAAACTGATACAGGAACAAAATCGGAACAAACAATCAGGTTTTCTAAAGAAGGCAAATACTATGTCGGATGGGGCGATTACACCTCATTGTCGATGCTATTTGATATCAGAAATACAACATCAATCAAAGTTCTCCTATATGATGCAACCGACATTGACAGAGAAAATGGCAAGGCAATTCTTGAACCATTTATATTTCCCGATAAATGTCAGTTCTACAAATCAAGTAGTCCCTATAGATGGAGTTCTTTGACTAACACGTCGGCTCCCTCCGGCATTTTGTTTAACATCAATCGATTTCAAATTATTGATGGGAAAGAAAATTCACGATATTTAGTGAGAGCAATCAACGATGATAATGGCTGGATGTGGGTTCGTATACATGATGTTGTCACACTAATAGACATTGAGACTGAAAAAGAATATATTTACAATTCCAAGCAGGGCGTATTAAGCATAACCTTTGCAAAACAAAAAGGTATCTCCTATAATGACAATGGAGAAGTTCAACATGTCTCTATGAATGAAGATGGGACATTTATTATTGAGACGATACCTCTCATGCTTGGCGTAAATGGCATTAAACAAGTCAAACTTCATCCATTCGAAGCAAACATGAAGGCCCAAAAGGTTACTAATTATGAAGTCGAATTTAAGCAGAGCGGATGGAATTATGAGAAGCTGACATCAAGAAATGTCCCCGAGTATGGTATCATTCATCTCAAAATCAAGCACAAAGATTATAAACCTGTCATAAAGAAATGTTATTTTGTTCCACAGCAAGACATATTAAAACGTAAGTTGGAAGCTAAGAGAATTGTATTTACGATGGCAGGAATTGACATCTGGAAACCTGAGAATGATGAGTACATCAAAGATTCCGGGGCCTTAATTTATGATAACGATGAATACGACCATTCATCAGATACCATCCCGTTCCGTATAGGAACCAAGACAGACTATATCGTTTTAGATGTGTATAGAGCAGATAATTGTCGCGAAATATCATTTAGGGATTTAAATGGGAATTTACATGTTATTAAAAAATCAGGTAAAGTTGAGATTCCACTTATTATCAAAAACAGATTCTCGGTACGAATAATTGACGAAAATGGTGTGAGAAGAGCTGAGCCTGGTGCACATGTATTATTGAACAACGATTTCATCTCGGGCAATCACAATTTACGGTATATTTATAAGGATGATACCGACGAGGAAATACGCTATTACTTATACACTTCAAAAAGTGTAGCAGGTCTTAACCGAAGCATTCTTAGAATATCTCCAAAGCACAAGAATAACTACCAATTTTACTATTGGTCTGGGAATGCAAAAGAGCAACCCGTCAAATTAGAGACCACCTATCAAGAAGATTCAGAACATTTGGAAATTCCATTGGATTGCTTAAACAATCAGGGCAAAGGGATAGTTTTTCAAAGCCTTAAAGATGCAATTCCACCCAACTATGTCTATCCATATTATCCATCACAATCGGTGTGGACATACTTGGTTAGCAGGACTGCATCTGATGAGGAAATTATACAATCATTGAGGATTGCAAAAGAGCATAATGTTTATTTCTCACAGTTCTATCCCTTATACACGCTGTTTAACAGGTATGACAATGGCAGGGAACTTGTAAGAATTGGTCTGAAGTATTTGCAACTTTACAACAAAATAGATGATATACTCTCTCTCCATAGGTTTGCAAGTGAGTTCCATTTCGAATGGATGTTCTTGCCATATAGATATTGGAAAAATGTCTGCAAGAGCAAAGATGATCAGAATTTGGCAGAAAGGTTGTTTAGAATGAACCCAAGAATTACAGCCCCTACAGAAAAAGTCAGTTTGGACAACATACTTGAATTATATTGGCATTTACCCTCTCCCAATAATTGGAATTTCCAGCGGCAAAAGAAGTTTGAGAATATTGCCATGCAAAGTATGAGAGCAATGCCAAAGGATTATTCATTCTTTGCACAAAGGTCAAAAAGCGGGATAATAACATTCCCAGAGAAGAATATAGAGATTCTTACAGAGGTGTATTCCAACAATATGTTCTACAAGAATCTATTAAATGCAATCAACGAAAAAATAATAAACAAACAGAGATAATTATGAATTTTACAGAGCTTTATAAAGAGAACAAGCGTGCCGTAAAAGAGCTGCTTACGAGCATGTGGTGTTCAGAGCCCAGAAACGAGCGGCAGAATAAATACGCTGTTGCCATCAAGAAGTTGATAGATACAGAACTGTTCGCTTCTGAGAGTCACATGCCATTAGTGCAATGCATGGACATGTATAAGTCAAGTACTGATGCAGAAGCAGCCGATGTGTTCAAAAATATTGATAAGAATCTCTGGCTAAAATGTATTGCACCTAAGACATTCAATCCATACAAGCATCAAGTTGAAGCGTGGAAATCATTGACAAATCAAACAGGGCCTAAGAAATCAATGGTTGTGACCACAGGTACCGGTTCTGGTAAAACAGAATGCTTTATGTTACCATTGGTTAATGATCTGCTTAATAGAGGATGTGTAAATAATGAGATTCAGGCAATCTTCCTGTACCCATTAAATGCTCTGATGGAAGACCAAAAAGAGCGTCTTCAGAAATTACTTGCTGGAACCAGTTTGAAATTTGCTGTTTACAACGGCAATATGCCCAACAACGCAGGAAATTTGAATTCAAAACGTGAATCTGAAAGAAATGAAGCTAAGCGAGTAAATGAGGAGCGTAAGTCATATCCTAACATTATTGCGACACGGGACGAAATGCACGCAACGCCTCCAAACATATTGTTGACTAATCCGACTATGTTGGAATACATGCTACTCCGCCAAAAAGACCAGTCCCTTTTCACGAAAAAATCTCTTCGCTGGATAGTGATAGATGAAACTCATACGTTCAGTGGTGCTGGAGCTGCGGAATTATCAATGTTAATTAGACGAGTCTTGGATGCTTTTTCTCTTGAACCTTCAGAAATTCGTTTTGCCACATCTTCGGCAACAATTGGAAATGCAAAGTCCAAGAGCGAGTTAGAAGAAAATAATGAAAAACTAAAAGAATTCATATCAAAAATCACAGGGGTTACGCTTGAACAAGTAGATCTAATAACTGGTGAAAGAGATTCAAACATAACGGATACCACTAATCCTGAAGTTGCCCGTTGCAGGAAAATCTTGCATTTGAATGATTATGTTCTGTTGAATGATTTATTCCCCGGTGAAGACGAATCTATTGAATCAAAACTGCGCAAACTGGACAACTTATGCTCATTAGAAAATTCGCCGTTAAAGGCAAAGGTGCATTTTTTCTATCGTGTACCCAACAATGGGCTTCGTGTAAGACTGGATGATTTTAAAGATGGTGTTTTCAAGTTAAATTCAACAATACCGTTATCCCACACATCGACTCCATATCTTGAATTAATGAGATGTGAGCATTGTGGTGAATATTTTGCTATTGGAGAGTCCGTTCCCGGCTATTCTCACAAATATCGTGCACTTACTACAAGCGCAGAAGATATTTTTGTAGATGATAACGATGGACCTGTTAGAAAACTTGTATTCGGTTTATCAGACAAAGAAATAGATGACGATGCCCGCGATGGAGATAATCTTGTAAGCATCAATGCTGATGAATATCACAAGGAAGACAACACGTTTGTCAATGGTTGGAGTATTGTTCAAAATGTTAAGTACTGCTGTCCTCATTGTCACAAACGGGTGATTGGTTCAGAAAAGGGAAACGACCAAAATACAGACCCCGAATTCCAAGTTGAAGACAGTGAAAATAGAGGCGTTAATAAAAATGCAAGCGCATTCCGCGTTTATGCTCCATTAATTTCTCGGACATTAGCTCCGAGTATATTAAGTCAGTTGAAGCAAAAAACTGGAAGTTCTGAGTTGCCTCATAATGGCCAGCAGTTTATTAGCTTTGTTGACAGCAGAAGAGCTGCTGCCGAGTCAACTATGCGCCAGAATATTCAAGAAGAAAGATTATGGGTTTATAGTCGCGTATTCGATGTCCTGAACAAAAAGAGAATTGATGCAAACGGCTCTTCTAAATCAGATGAATATCTGAAATTAAAGTCACAATACGAGACATTGACATCAATGGCAGATTTAGAAGATGCTGCTAAAGCAATAAAAAATCAGCTTGACCTAATGGAGGCGGAAAGTACCAACAGCTCCATGTCATGGAATCAAGTCTTTGAATTCTTAATGAATCAGAAAGAAAGCGAATGGCTTGCATATCAGTTCGTAAATAAGGGTGAAAATGACTCGGAAATAGATACTCGCGAGGATAAGGTTGAGCATATAGCAAAAGTAAAATATGTTTTGTCGGTAATGGTGGAATTGCTGGCTCACCGGCCACGTCAATCTGCTTCACCAGAAACGATGGGATTAATAGCGACAACATATCCAAAGTTAAATAACTTGATAAAGCTTCCACAAAGTGTCGAAGAATTTAATAAAAAATTCCTTGATGGAGGTAAGAAAAAGATTGATTTGGTAGAATGGAAGAATCTGTTAAAGATATTCCTTGACAATGTCGTTCGGTCCAATCAGTCTATTTATCTTCAGAGAAGCAAATCTCCAGAAGACACTATTGACATTTTTGCATGTCAAAGATACGGAACAAGGAAGCCATCACGAAGGCCGACAAAAGAGCCGCACATCTCTGATGATTCTAAAGGCTCAATTTCTGCGGTAGCTGGCTTGATCGGTAATCTTATTCCCAATCCAAACAACAAACCCCTTACGGATATTGTATTTGAGTATAGGGAAGATATAAATAAAGTATTGAAATCACTTTGGACAGATTTAACAAGACTGGAACTCCTTCAAATCAGCCAGCGGTTTGAGAATAATTGGGTTCCTGATGAAGTCCGGGAAATAGATGGTATGATGACAGACCCATATAGGCTTAATGTTATTGATATTTCTTTCAAAGCCTTGGAGAAAGCTTGGCTTGTCGATTCTCGTTCACCAGGAAAACAATATCCCGCTTTGCGACCTGTTGACACCTTGTTTATGGGATATTCTCCTTATTTGATTGGTAACAAAGCAGTTAAACCAAGCTCTGAAATGCAGGAATGGGAACCATGTCCATTTAACAAGGGAATGATTGAAGACTCCAAAGTTAGTCGAGATGAAATTCTTTCATGGGCTACTCAAAAACGTTCACTCTTGTGCGATAATGGCATTTGGGGCGAAGATGGCTGCTTCTCATCAAGACTTAATGAAATTTATTCATACCCTGATATATTTGTTCAGGCCGAACATACTGCTCAGGTGAACAAACTGTTGTCTAAACACAGTCAAGAGCTATTCAAGCAACAGAAACTCAACATACTTGCATGTTCAACAACCATGGAAATGGGCGTTGACCTTGGCAACCTTGAATTGGTTTTGATGACATCAATACCTCCCCACCCATCAAACTATAAGCAACGTGCTGGTCGTAGTGGTCGAAACGATGACACGCGAAGTGCATGTATCACTTTGTGCGGTTCTGATGCTGTTGGCCTAAGAACCCTTGACTATCCAATGGAACAGCTAATAAACCGTAATATGCAGGTTCCTAATGTTGATTTGCAAAGTCCACAAGTAATACAGCGGCATGCAAACGCTTATTTGTTCAGAGAATCACATGTATTCTTTGACGATGTGCCTTCGGAAAGAAACAATTTAGGACAAGAAGTAATCAGTTTCTTTACACCTTATTATTTTAGCGTTAATGAAAAGAATGGTAGATTCACTATTCGTAATAATGACGCTGAGGCAACTGAAATTTATCCTAACAATGGGCTTGGTAATGTAAACGAAACAAAATACAACTCCTTCCTCGAATACCTGAACAATGGTGAACGAAACAATGGTGAGTTGAGTCTTGACAAAGTCAAAGAGTCACTAAATAAAATCCTTCGTGATACCTGCTTTGAAAATGGTGCCGACGGATGTGTTGAGCGTTGCAAGTCTGATATGAGGGGATTGTATGAGTCTCTGGATTTAAAGGTTAAGGACATCGCTGATGCGTATCTGCAGGAGAAGGATAGGCTATTAGGTTCAAGTAAACAAACAGACAAAGACAAAGTTGAGGGTGGAGCTGTAAATTCTGGATACGGCTATTTGCTACGGCATAAATTCTCAGAGCTGCTGTCTCAAAATTTGCTTACTTTCTTAGCAACCAATAGATTTACTCCAAATGCGAACATGCCTGTTGAAATAATTGAGTTCCATGTCCATTTGAAACGTGATAGCCAAAAAGAGTTTAATTACTCTCTACGAAAATCCAATGATCCTTCTTATCCACTCCACGAAGCTATCTCACAATATGTCCCCGGAAATACGATTGTACTGGAAAACAAAACAAGTATCATTCGAGGTATAACATATACTGGGCAGTACAAGCAAACGTCAACTTTCAAAAAAATCTATTCTGATGGAGAAAATACAGTAATAGATTTTCCACATCGTTTAGAGAAAGAGCCAAAAGATTGGTCTATTTCCAGATCAAAAGAATTAGAGCTTATCGAACCCGTTTCATTCATACCCGATGTGAATGAAGAGTATTCGCGTGTCATAGATAAAAATGCTTATACTCAGGTGAGCGCACAATTGATTGGTGCTGGCGTCTGGCAAAATGGTGACTCTCATAGCATGATAGCAATGCGCAGCAATCGGGATTGCTGTGAAGCAAAAATTCTCTATTATAATGAAGGAATAGGCTACGGCTATTGCTTCTGTCCCGATTGCGGTAAAACTTTACTGGAAACCAAACCAAGGATTGGTAGATTTGATATACCAGAAGGCATGAATGACCAACAGCCACAAGACGGCGGCCGTCCATTCCACTATCACATTGATAGAAGAGATTACAAGAACAAAGGAAAAGGAAAGCGTATTCCATGCTATCCAAAGAAAATTTACAGAAATGTTATTCTTGGCGGCTTGATACAAACAGACTATTGTGAAATAAAAATTAAGGATTTGTATGGCCACTGGGTTGAGCGTAGCACTGAGAATGATTCATTCTTGATTACGCTTGGAATTCTTTTTACTAAGGCATTCACGGAATACATTAATAAAGATCGAAATGACGTTAGCTTTGCTTTAATGCCAAATGGTCATTTATGTATTTTCGACACCAATCCTGGTGGTTCCGGCTATTCAAATGAACTGGCAGGACAACGAACTATGCTGGCGGTCATAGACAAATCCATAGAAATTCTTAGCGAATTGAAATCGAAGGATGCTCTTCTTGACAAGTTCACTCAAAAATATCTCGACAAGATAGATATTGAAACTGTTAAAAAGTGGATTCTTAAAGTGAAAGAATCCATGGAAGCCATACCCGAAAATGTTCTAAACATCTTTGGTAATGCAAAAACAGCAGTTGTTGAAGACATCTTCAGGGATTTCCGCAAATATGGAATGAGCAACTCCGATAAAATCATTTTTGTCAATTCAGATTGGGACAAATGGTTATACGATTCGGATTCACAGACCACACAGACCCTCACTAATGGATTCAAGCAACGTTCGCAAGATATCAGGTCAAAGTCAGATAGTGTTGTTATGGCGATACTTGATTCAGAAAAGATACCTGTTCCTGTTGAACGGATAATACTAAAAATAGAAGATTGGGGAAAAGTATATGTAGCTAGGAATTGTATGCCCGAGGGATTCTATCCTCTTGCTATTGTCGGTGGAAATCTATATTTCACGACGAACAAAGATTGTTCTGACGCAAATTACGATTGGGCAAGAAGCGATGTGTATTATATACCTGTCGTAGAAGGATATGATTTCAGCCTTAAAAAGTATGATGTAAACATAAACGAGAACAAACCTAACATCAAGAAGTTCAAACTTGATATGTCTGCGCATATCAGAATAAATTCTTCTAATCTCGGTAGTATTGTTGAAGCTGAAATCCAACCAATTGTTAATGAATTTGTGGGGTACTGTTCAACGAGGTCTCATTCATGCATTAAGATTACATATCAAGATGAACACCTTAAATCTGCAGCAGCCATAGTTACAACGCTCCAGTTTATAGAGCATTACATAAGAAAGATGTCCAACCATTTTTCCGTTATCTTTTTAAACGAGGAATATGATGAACCTTCGCGAGGAAACACTATCTTCAACAACATCACCAATGATTATGATAGGAATGACTTATTACGTAACATTTCTGAGGATTGGAAAGATGTTATAAATAACGATGGTATGGAATGTGATGATATTCAGATAAAAACCATGCCAGCCAGATCATTACCTCATTGGAGAAGTCTAACATTTGAGTGTGATGGCAAGAGCCTTTGTTTTTATCCCAATGGGGGAATTATAAATGAATGGTTCGAAGACCGTGCTAAAACAAGTGGTAAACATTATTCCAACGATGACATTACGACTGAAGACGATATTCCTTTGAGAAGATATAAAGAGATTATGTACGACGTGGAAATTCTTGAAAACTGATTGATTGTATGGAAAATTCCAATAATATCATAAACCATAAGAACCTCAAAAAAGAGTTCCTACTCTACCTCGAAACTCGCATTCCTGATTATCGAGTGCCTGCTTCCATATTTTTTTCGTCGATCAATACGGCGTTGAAGAATTTTGCAAAGAAGCAAGGCCATGAGATAAAAAGTATTCTGGATATAGATGATATCCAACTTCTCAGAGGCTGGCAAGGTATTCTTGGCCGTAATGACAAACTGGTTTACAACAACAGGCATAACGAGACGAAAGCGCAAGAGGGACTGCGGTATTATATTGATTTCTTGCAAAAGAAAGAAAAAAGTGTTGAAGCACAGCAAGTAGTGGTTCTTAAAAAGCCTAATACAGAAAATGTTCCTGCTGATGCTTATAAATGGCAAAGCATCCAATCAATAATAGAGTTGCTACGACAAAAACACAATATTTTGTTGTTGGGAACTCCCAATATGGATTTGGACATCATGGCACAGGACATTGCTGTGCGATTGATTGTTGGGAGAGAACATATAGAACATCTTTCTGATGACGAAAAGGGTGTCTTGAACGAACACATAGCCTATTATTCTTCAGAAAGGATGGAATCTAAAAACGACACCACCTTTGAAAATCTCTGTCTAAAAGCGAAGAGAGACATCAATCAACAGGTCGAAGCAGCCATAATCGAATCACGCTTTGAAAAATTGTGCGATGCCATATCCCAAAAGGATAAAACAAGATTAACGTGCAGCGACAAAAGAGATTGGCTTGCGAAATATGACGAGAAAGAGAAAGTTATCCTCGTCGAAGGAGATAGATGTTCCCTCAAAACTATCAAGTTTGCTTATTATGACAAAAAAATTCAAGATATTGAAGTACTGCAAAATTTTAAGTTAAAAGAATTGCGGAATATAGGTGTGACAGGCGATGTTGCACATGTATTTGCCATACTAAAAAAAATCCTTGAAGAGAAAGGTGCAAATGAATCAATAGAAAAGGCATATTCAACTTTATGGGAGAAGGTAAGAAGAGGTGACATAAAAACTCTACCAATGAAAAGTGGCAAACAAACATCAAGACTTTTTGTTGATGTTGACAATAAAGATACCATATATTTTGTGCAACAAAATGATGGACTTGGTATCAATATTGAGAAAGTCCTGTCTGTGCTGAATGGTACTACATCTAAGGAATTGTCAAGAGGTTTGGATGGAGTTTTAAACCAGATTGACTCAGGTTTTGAAATAGGCAATAACATGACAAGGGCATCACTTCCTTATGTCTACATCATAAATGAAATCAAGTATGGCAGAATGGATGAATATTTGGGAAGTTCCAGCAATATGTCAGCCTCGCAAAATGCAGGCATAGATCAAACCGGAAATTATGGTTGGGATGCATTGAACAACAAGCTTCATCATCCCAATAATGTGTACATCATTGCCACATTGAGTGATACTGAGCCTGAAAACACGAATGAGTTGAGCAACATTTTTGTCATTGAACATGTTCAAAACAATAACAATGAGAATAGTACATATACCTATCAGCAAAGACTGGAAGGACGTGTTTCGGAAGCAAAAGTACTACGCAGGTATCGCAATAGAGCCGCCCGCAATGAGTGTCTGGAAAAATCTGGCTATACTTGTTATGTATGTGGATTTAATTTCGAAAGAGTCTATGGCGATATAGGAAAAGAATTTCTTGAAGTTCACCATAAAAAGCCATTAGCAACATACTCGCAGGAGCACGAAATACCAGTAGAGGAACTATGCGCTCTATGCTCAAACTGCCATTCGATGGTACACCGTAAACGCGAAGTGCTTGACGTGGGTAACTTAAAGAAAATCATCGCAGAAAACAAGAAAAAACAACTTAAATCTACCGAGATATGACAAAAGGAGAAAGAATTGTTCGCATATTTTGCAACTATGTGATTGACCACAAGGTCAAACTCAATGACCCTGAAGAGGATGATTACGGACAGTGCGTGAGTGAACTGGAACTGTCTGAGGTTCTAAAGGGTACGAATATCAAGATGGAAAACGTCACCATCAATGACTTGGCATTGCTGGCGACGTTTCGTGGTGACGTTTGTCGCAACAACGATGAGAACGAAAAGTATTACGGCGAAATTTTCAACCTTGTCCTCATCGTTGTAGAGAATGACATTCGTATAGAGATTTGGGACGGATTCTAAGAGAACTCAAAGAAGTATGAATATGTGCATGGACAATAAGCTTGACATGATTCGTGGCTCACTGATTGGCGGTGCTGCTGGCGATGCACTCGGCTACGCCGTGGAGTTTGACAGCTACAATAAGATTATTGGCAAATATGGGGAACCAGGCATTACTGAGTACGAGCTTATCAACGGTATAGCACAAATCAGTGATGACACTCAGATGACGCTGTTCACCGCCAACGGCATGTTGATGGGCTTGACCCGTGGATTTATGCGAGGTGTCGGTGGTGCGCCGGAAATGTATGTGGAGTACGCATACAAGGATTGGTACGAAACGCAGACAGAGCCTTATAGTGCTGAAAAAAGCTACGGCCACACTTGGCTTGGAAAGATTCCGGCATTGTATGCTCGACGTGCACCAGGCAACACCTGTCTTACGGCCATCAATGCCATGATAAACGGCAAAACGCCAATGAACGACAGCAAAGGATGTGGCGGTGTGATGCGTGTGGCTCCATACGGACTCTTCTGTGCTTCGAAAGACCACGTGCGCTATAGCATAGAAGAGATTGACGTGGCAGGAGGTGAGATTGCACGCCTGACACACAAGCATCCGCTCGGCTGGATTCCTGCAATTGTCCTGACTCACATACTCTATCGGATAGTCAAGGAAGAAGGTTTCAATGGCCAGAACACTGTCGCAGCTCGGAATCGATTCGAGGGAATTGTGACAGAAGCATTGGAATTGCTCCCCAGATTGGTTGTCAAGAACAACGTTTCAGACGTGGACTGGCAACAAAAAGAACAAATTGGGAACGTATTCCATAACGACGTGGAGCGTCAGAAAGAACTGATAGAGCGTGCGTTGATGCTCGCAAAATCTGATCTCACGGACTTGGAGTGCATCAATCGTCTGGGCGAAGGTTGGGTTGGCGAAGAAACATTAGCCATTGCTGTGTTCTGTACAGCTCGTTACATCAGCGATTTCGAGAAAGCCATTGTCGCCTCTGTCAACCATAATGGTGACAGCGATTCGACAGGTGCTGTAACTGGAAATATCATCGGTGCCATAGTAGGCTATGACGCTATTCCAGAGAAATTCAAGAAGAACCTTGAACTCCACGATGTGATACTCTCAGTTGCCGATGACCTGCATCAAGGATGCATCATCAGCGAATACGCAGAGATTGATACCCAGGAGAAGATACAATGGCTTAAACGCTATTGCGAGATGCGTCCAGCCGGTTTCGAGCATCTGTTTTAAACTTTATTGAGAAAATCTTATGATAGGAAACGATTATACAAAAGCGAAAGTCTGGATGTGGGGCGGAGAAATGAACACATTCAACAGGGCCAGATTGACATGTGGTGATAATGTGTCCCACCAGATGCGTGATTACAGCCAATATGATGATTACAAGAGCATGAGGGCTGATTATCAGAAGGCACATGGCAACACAGATGTCAGCATTCCCGATGCTTACTGGAAGTTCATGAAGAAGGTTAGTGTAGGCGACATCGTTGTGGTATTTCAGAATGTTGAGGTCGGGAAAGAGAACCATCATAAAATGCTTGGTTGGGGTGTGTTTACATCGGAACTCATCAATGATACAGAAAGTAGCAGTCCTTTGCAGAGAGATGTCGAATGGAAGAAAGTGTTGGATGAATCTATAACGACTGGCATAGTGAGAAACTCTCTGTTTTTCCATGAAACAAATGAGGAACAAGCTAAAGCTATCAAGATGCTACTCGGCATTATACCTAACGAAACAGAAAATACAAGAGATAATATGGATTACCAAAAGTACATTAAACTATTGCGTAGGAACTATAACTTGGTTCTGACTGGTGCTCCTGGTACGGGAAAAACTTTCATGGCTCATATAATGGCCATGCAGATGGTGTTGGATAAAGCCATAACTGAGAAATACGACCCTTCTGATAAAGAGAAAAAGATTCTTCAAGAGCACATAAAGTTCGTACAGTTTCATCCTTCTTATGATTACACTGATTTTGTAGAGGGGCTGCGTCCGATGCCTCAAAAGGAAGACAGTACGGAAATCAATTTTGTCCGACAAGATGGAGTTTTCAAAGCATTTTGCAGGGAGGCAATACTCGCTAAAGAAAAAAACACTATCGGAGCAGCTTACGATAGTTTCGTTAAGTCCATAAAGAAGGGCGAAATAAATACGATTCCGTTAAAGACAAAGATGTCAACTCAGTTGTCTGTAACAGACGGTGAAAACATCAAATGGTATTCAGAAAATGAGAAAGACAACATATCGAGTAATGCCGTGTCTAAGCCCCGAATTATTGACCTCTTCAAAGTATTCAACACAGTAGAGAAACTGGAGAATATGTCGAGCATTCAAAATGAGGTAAAGAGTGTGATAGGCGGCTGTGATGCCACATACTTCTGGGGTGTTCTACACTATCTCCTGGAAAATTATGACATCAAGGAGAATCCTTTTGTTTTCATCATCGATGAAATCAATCGTGGTGAAGCATCAAAAATCTTTGGTGAACTATTCTATGCTATCGACCCTGGGTATAGAGGCAAGAAAGAAGATGCAGATTTGGTACAGACACAATACCAGAACCTTGTTCCTAAAGACGATGTCTTTGGCAAAGGATTCTATGTACCCGACAATGTGTATATCTTAGCCACCATGAACGACATAGACCGCAGCGTGGAAAGCATGGACTTTGCCATGCGCCGTCGTTTTACATGGGTAGAAGTAAAGCCATCTGATACGGAGAGTATGCTTAACACACTTGGAGAGCCATTGGCAACAGAGGCCAAGTCAAAAATGAAGCGTCTGAATGACGAAATAGCACGGACTGATGGTCTGGGTTCGGCTTATAGCATTGGCCCAGCATATTTCAAGAAATTGGAAGTTAATGGTGGCGATTTCGATGAATTGTGGGACATGAGCATTGAACCGCTACTGAGAGAGTATCTGCGTGGTTTCAGAGATGCGGAATCCATTCTTGGAACATTTAAGAAGGCATATAATGCCAAAACAGAATCGATTGAAAAACAAAGTACAGTAGGAGTAGAATGAACATTTGCCTGACGGACAATCAAATCGGCAAGATCTTCTCACGAGAGGAAATCAGCCCTTTGTTCCGCATTGCCAATAAATCGATTGCTGAGTTATGCAGGACGAATGAGAACTTGCTCATTTTTCCAGAAAGCATAACAGATGTGAAAGACGAAATTGGCAAATCATCTATCGTAGATATTCAAATAACAGAAAATCCTGAAACATTGAAAGTTTCAACTGGCAATGTAATGGGATTTGTCGGCGTTGGAAATCTTAAATTGAAGATAAAATCACGATTTGATGAGGGACGGGATGATTTCCTTCTGCACTATATGCTGCAACGTGTACTTTCCTACAATCTGTTCAATCTCAACCATAGCAGTGAATTTGATGACGTTTTTGACTTTCTCATGTTTATGTTCCCTCCTCTGCTGAAATCGGCCATGAGACAAGGGATTTACAGGGAATACAAGAACTATAGTCACAATGATTCGAATATACGAGGGCCTATAAATTTCAACAGGCACCTTGCAAAGAATGTTCCTTTTGTGGGAAATGTAGCCTATTCCACAAGGGAATACAGTCATGACAATAGTATGACCCAATTGATCCGACATACGATTGAGTTCATGAAGACAAAAAAGTTCGGACAATTCGTACTGGGGATAGATAAAGACACGAAGGAAAATGCATTGTCGATACAGACATGTACTCCCACATATAATAAAAATGAGCGGAGCATTGTTATTGGTAAGAATCTCAGAATGAAGGCGCACCCCTACTACACCGAATATCGTCCGCTTCAATCACTTTGTCTTCAAATACTCAGGATGGATGAAATCAAGTATGGAGAGAGTACGGACGAAATAAGCGGTATTCTCTTTGATGGAGCTTGGCTGTGGGAGGAATATGTCAATACTGTTTTGAGCAGCCACGGATTTATCCATGCAGAAAATCTTAGACAGAAGAATGGATTCAAGCTATTCAAGGATGGGACAGCTCCACGCTATCCAGACTTTTATAATCAAGACATGGTTCTTGATGCCAAGTATAAGAGGCTTGGAAGCTATGACAGAGTAGCCGAAGTAGATAGGAACGATGTACATCAGGTCATCACTTACATGACTGCATTACGATTGAACAGAGGTGGTTTTGTTTCTCCTTTGGAACGCAAGCAAGAATGTCCCCCATGTTCAACAGTTATCGATAGCAACATGAGACTGGCTATATATGGTATAGAGATAGCGAAGGAAGCGTTATCATACTCAGATTTCTGCAAGGCTATGGCCAAAAGAGAAGAAACATTTGTAGCATCACTTAATCAGTGAAAGATATGACGCGAGAAGAACATATAAAGAAGTATTTCAACGAGGTGGATGGCATTACTGCGATATGCCGTTCTGACATATCATGGGCCAGAGGAGAATACCAAGAGTTGGAAATCGGCAAGACTTATCAGGTGTCACATATAGGAATCCTAAGTTCATTCAGCAATATTATGCTGAATGGATTGGAACGTGAGTATGATGCCGGATGCTTTGACCTTTACGAATATGGAAGAGAACTGAAAGATAGTTATACAGACGACCCTCGTTTTTGGGCACCGTACTTACGGGAGCGTTACCGCAATACCGACCCGCATTTTTCAGAACAGATAGAGGAAATCGCTATTCCCGCCCATCTCGCCAGTGTTGAGAAGGAACACGACGTAAAAATTCTTCTTGCTGTAGAATCTGGCAGCCGTGCATGGGGCTTTGAGTCAAAGAACAGCGACTGGGATGTTCGCTTTATCTATGTCCATAAACCTGAATGGTATTTCAAGGTTGAAGAGCAGCGAGATGTCATCGAACACATGTATGAGGATGACGTGGATTTGGCTGGTTGGGAGCTAAGGAAAGCTTTATCGTTGCTAAGACGAAGTAATCCCTCGTTATTGGAATGGTTCAACTCACCGAAAGTGTATTATGTGAATGAAGAGTTTGCCAAGCGCATACATGCAGTTGAGGAGGATTTCTTCAACCCTATCAAGACGATGTACCACTACAATCACATCTATAATAAACACAATGAACGATACCTTCAGCAGGAAGGCTATCCCATGAAGCGATTCCTGTACTATTTACGTGGAATATTGGCTTGCAAATGGATTGAAAAGAACAAGACCCTGCCCCCAGTCCCATTCAAAGACCTTATGGATGCGACCATTGATGAAAGTGGTATTCGAGAGAAAGTTGAAGAACTTCTTCTGATAAAGAAAGAGGAAAAGGAATGTGATATGCTTGTCGTTGATGATGCTTTGGTACAGTACGCCAAGCGATGGGCGGACTACTATAATGAGACAGTTGGCTCTTTCAGACCAGAGCAGAATGAAACGTCAGCAGATGTGCTGGATGCAATCCTTTACGACATGGCAAATTCTTGGCAGTTATGACAAGACAACACATAGTATTTCTGACCGGTGCAGGTGTGAGCGTGGAAAGTGGTCTCAGCACGTTCCGTGGCAAGGATGGACTGTGGACAAATGAAGAATGGGCATATCTGGCCAGCACCGATGCACTTTATAATGATACGCAACGGTGTCTTGATTTCTATAACATCAGGCGAAAGAAACTGGCAGAGGTAGAACCGAATGATGCTCATCGTATGATTGCCGAACTTGAAAAGGAGCATGAGGTGACTATCATTACCCAGAACGTGGATAACCTCCATGAACGAGCCGGTTCCTCCCATGTCATTCATCTGCATGGGGAACTCAGTAAGGTCTGTTCAATGGATAATCGCACAACCTGCGTAAAAGAATATCCGCTTTCCACACCTATCATGGTCGGCGACAAAGCAGAAGACGGAGCGCAACTACGTCCGTACATCGTGATGTTCGGAGAATATGTCGATAGCATGAATGTTGCCGTCGACTATGTAAGCAAGGCAGACATCTTCGTCGTCATAGGTACTTTGTTGAAAGTATATCCTGCCGCAGGCTTCATCAACTATGCCCACCATGAAGTACCCAAGTTTGTCATTGACCCAGGTGACATGGAGCAATGCACAGAATTGGGCTTCACACATTTCAAAGCATCCGCCACAGAAGGAATGGAAATGCTATTAGAGGAATTCAAAAATTTATAAGCACGAGAAGAATGGATAAGAACGATATATTGGAAGCATTAAAAAGCAAGGTGTATTATGCGGAACTACCTTCTAAGATGGAAGTGAACATCGTAAATGATACCCTATTTATCATAGTTGATGCGGATGGGGTTCTGCAAAATATGCAGAACGACGCATCGGCCTTTGAGGGATGGATATTCTGCATAAGGTCGTTCTTCCCAGCAACAAAGAATGTTGTCATTGATTGGGTAACTCCTACTTTCTCGCTGGAAGAGAAGGTTTCTGTCAATCAGAGGAAACATTTCAATCGGTTCTTGTTACGTGCCATCTGGTTTGTGGAGAATTACACATGGGCGAATGTCGCTTCAAGCAAGAAAGAAGTTATAGAGGAGTTCCGAAATAGCTTCAACTCTCTTACCCTTAATTTCCCACTTCAAGATAGTAAGGATAAAAGCGAGAAAGGTGAGAATGACCGAAAGATGAAGTATGAAGCAATGCTCGAAACGGCTGTCTATCAGTATTTGTCCACGTTAGGTCGTGCCAATCACCAGTTGCCAATGGGCTTGTTTGATAGTACGGTAAGTAAGGTCACTGCTATCACTCCTGGGGGCGCAAGTCAGGCTGACCTCTGGAGGATTGACAAGAATGATTTCTGCGTATATGAGCTTAAAGACTGCATCAATACAGACAATACCCATGTCGGTATCATCACCGAACTGATGTTCTATGCCAATGTCCTGTATCGTCTTCTTGTCTCACACGAGGTACAATATCCGAACGAAGCAGAGAGATTCCGCACAGACAAAAGGGATAAAGCTTCAAGAGGTCTTGAACTTATTCTTGATGCCATTCATGCGCACAGCATCACAAATATCAAGGCTGTTCTTCTGACTGACAGATTACATCCTCTCATCGAATATGCCAAAGAACAGCTATTGGCAGATATGAATCAGGGAAAGGCTGCTATTAAGTTTGAACATTCAACTGTGTTGCAGCTTATGCCAGCTGAATTTATACCAACACCTACATACAAAGAACTTCAGGGAGCACAACAGATAAAGGTGCTACATACGTTGCCTCAGTTCGAGAGAGTAAAAGGTGGTGGCACATGGAAAGCAGGTCTGCAGAACATCAACTTACCTTATATCATCGAGGATGGCCAAGAGGTGACAAACCTTTACCCCTCCATACGCAATGCTGCCATAGAGTATTTCCGTAAGAATGGCATCGGATGGTGGAAAAGCCATGATGCCATCAACAGGCCTACAGGTCACATGCTTTCTTCTCAGATAAGTTGTGTGAATCATCTGTTCCCATTCATGTGGCAAGAAGAAACTGAGGCTCTTCTATCAATACTCAACTCTGTCCAGAGCAAATATCAATTTACGAGAATCATCCCCAATTCGTTAGATAGAAGCGATTGCAACGGAAACGTATGTTTTGAATTTGTATGGAAGAATCGTACATTGCTTGGTGAAAGGACTGAGAAGCGCGGAGCTATGTGTACTTCTATTGATGCCGTCATATATGCAGAAACAATTGACAATAAGCGCATACTCATCCCCATTGAATGGAAATATGTAGAGACCTACGAACACAAACGCGCTCCACAGGTTTCTATAGACCGCTATCCGTCACGCATCCATGTTAATTCCAATATCAAGGCATGGAATGATACATACGAGTACGACCCAATATATGAGCTGGTGCGCCAAACACTGTTAGTGGAGAATATCATCTGGAGTCATGACGCTGATTTGCCTGTAGATGATTACATACATATCAATGTCATACCTGATGGGAACGAAGAATTACGCAAAGACATAAGCACTTATGCCCAAGGTCTGAAGGATGCAAGCAAATTCATCGTCATTGACCCTAAGAAACTGATGCTGCCCATCAAGGCAACACATACCGATTTGTACAACTATCTTGATGCCCGATACTGGCAATAAAAGACGGAGGAACTAATATGGAATATACTTACAAATATCCAAGACCGGCAGTTACTGCTGATTGTGTAGTCATCACTAAGGAGTTGGAACCAAAGGTTCTGCTTATTCAACGCGGCTTCGAGCCCTTCAAAGGATGTTGGGCTTTTCCGGGTGGCTTCATGAATATGGATGAGACCACAGAAGAATGTGCTATCCGTGAACTGGAGGAAGAAACGGGGCTGCAAGTATCGGACATCCATCAGATTGGTGCATACTCAAAGGTTGACCGTGACCCAAGAGGGAGAACCATAACGGTTGCTTACCTCGCTATCGTGGACAGGCAGCTGACCGTCAAAGGTCAGGATGATGCAGCCAAGGCAGAGTGGTGGCCAATAGGTGCCCTTCCACCTCTTGCCTTCGACCACAATGAGATCATGGCTGACGCAATAAAATTGTTCAACAAAATACAATAAGCATATGGGAACAGTAGATATTCAAGAAACAGTTGAGGAAATCCTCCAGAGTGACAAAGTTTATTGGAACGAAGACAAGTTTACTTTTGATGAATATGAGGCAATCATCAGACAAGCCGTTGAAGAAGTGACAGAGTCACACTATTCCATGAATGACGGCGAAATAGACGATTGGGACATGTGGGAAAGTGACGTAGTTCTGAAAGCAAATGAGCTGTTGGGAAATGACGACGAATAAGTTTTCAATTCTGTCCGTATCGAGAGTTACTGAAATGTTAAATCGGACATGATTGTTAAATAATCGCGATGATTTAACCTTTCTGAAACCGTTATTTCAGAAATTATCCGTACTTTTGCACCCGAAATATTGTTGAACCCTTTAATCATATAGAAAGGGTGACGCGAATGAGTATAAAGTAAGTTATATCACACAACAGCGAGTCTGGCGGCTGCAACCAAAAGTTGCGGCAGTGTGTTGTGTAACCATTCAAGGCTCACAATTCCAACTATTATAGTCATTAATCATACATGCCACTGATATGGCGTGTTGAATAAGCGTAACAACAATATGGGCAATATAAAACCAAAAGAACTCAGCAAACTTGGATATACAGACAATGCGGCACGAAGCATCGCCGTAGAGATTATCCATAAGTATTGCAAACATGATAGTCAGGAGGATATTATTACCATCCTGCAACATATTATCCAATCACCAGAAGAATATAGGCAAGATGCCACATGGGGAAAGCTGGCTTTGGCACTGTCACCCCAAAAGGCAGAGACGTCGATGTACTCATTTCGTGAAGTCCCAATCTCTTATCGCATCTTTGGAGAAAACGGCATTGACGATTTGGCCAAAAGTCAGATGGCGACAGCCATGCTTCTGCCAGTCACCATAGAAGGTGCGTTGATGCCAGACGGCTGTGCAGGATATGGGTTACCCATCGGTGGCGTATTGGCTACCACCGACGATATTGTCATTCCATACGCCGTGGGCAAGGACATCGCTTGCAGGATGAGCCTTACCATTCTTGATGCCGGTGTGGATTTCTTTGACAAACATTATGATAGATCCGTCGAAGCACTGGTGGACAACACAGCCTTCGGCCTTGACGGAATAATTCCGTTCAAGCAGTATCATCCGTTGTTCGACAAGAATGAGTTTCGTGACATCGCTATCCTGAGGAAAAACCGTGAAAAAGCCATCCGTCAGTTAGGCAGTAGCGGCAAGGGCAATCATTTCGTAGATTTGTGTGAAGTGAATCTCGATGAAAACAACGGCATGGGTTTACCTGCCGGTTGCTATGTCGGTATTCTCAGCCACTCGGGAAGCAGAGGTTTGGGGTGTAAATAGTAATTGAAAAGTATACCACCATAATAATTGAAAAGTATACCATGTAGGTCTTGGATTTTACGTTATAATAGTAGTTCACAAGAGTGCTGTTTAACGTACAAAGAGTAAAAATGATCGA
>Ga0256406_1002492_pt1 | contig 25788 bp, 22 predicted proteins | sample RumenRJG_03DNA_FD_185986 | JGI IMG/M metagenome (GOLD analysis project Ga0256406, IMG submission 185986) | Bovine rumen microbial communities from Lethbridge, Alberta, Canada - RJG_03 | ecosystem: Host-associated > Mammals > Digestive system > Stomach > Rumen | place: Canada: Alberta | collected...
TTTGCCTCCGCCTTCCTCCAGACGCCTCCTCACGTCAACGCCCTTGGCTTTGGCTGTACTCTTCCCACTGCCGGGCGAGTTAGGGACTTTCACCCATTAGAGCGTGCGCCCGCCGGGCGCACCAAAACGCCGTCCGCTGCATCTTTCGCAGCAGGCGGCGTTTTTCTGTCATTCGGTTTATTTTGTCAGGATTGCCGTCCCGTACGCCGGGAGGGTGAGTGTACTGCCGGAAAGGGTAATCGCATCACTTGATACGGTCAGAACCGCGGCAAGATCCGCATAATCCGAAGATGCCGTATCAGCTGACAGATCAACACTCTGCTCAGAATCCGAGCAGTTGATGATGACAAGGACAGGATCCAGAGAATCGTCCGCCATCGTCCTTGTAAAGGCACAGATGTCATCCCCGGAGATTCCTGAAACCGTTTCCGTGCTTCCGCGCGCAATCACCGGAAAGGCATTCCGGATCCGGATTGCATTGCGGTAATAGGAAAGGATCGAGGTCGGATCCGATGTCTGTACATCCTCCGGATCATACTTCATCGTGACCGTGTCCATATCCGGCGGCCCGACAGTCATGCCATCGCTGTTTGCGTCCTGTGTCCAGTACATCGGTGCCCGCTTGTCCTCGTCCTTGCCGGATCCCTTCATGCCGATTTCCTCACCGTAATAGACAAAGGCATCTCCCGTCATCAGAAGGTTCAGTCCGCCGGCAAGTTTCGTCTTCGATCCGTCGTCTCCCGCATAATACCCGGCGCTTCGTGCCATGTCGTGGTTCGTGTAGAAGGGAGCGTTCACGTAGTCCATGTTGTAGGAGGAATACAGGACCTCTTCCTTCATCATCTGGTCCGAAAAGCTCTGTGCGCTGATCTTTCCCTGCACCGTCTTTGCAATTGTCCCCTCCTGCCCGGCAAACTGAAAGTCGAACAGGGAGTCGATCCCGCTCTGATAGTAGGTCGCATAGACGCTCTGATCGTCCCAGCACTCTCCGACAAGATAGGCATTCGGATTCTGTCCCTTTACCGTGTCGGTAAGCCATTTCGTAAATTCGATGGACTTTGTGCTGTCGTCCGTGTAGTACGAAGTCATCGCATCAAGGCGGAATCCGTCGACACCCTTGTCCAGCCAGAACTTTGTGATATCCGAGATTTCAGATCGCACTGCGTCCGAATCAAGATTCAGATCCGGCATGCCCGACCAGAACCTCGCCTCATAGTACCAGTTAGTCCCCGAAAGATTCTCGTACCCGTCCTGCTTCTCCCGGGAGAAATTGTAGTAGTCGACATACGGGCAGACGGAATCGTCCGGCTCCTCGTCCTCTCCCAGTGTTTTCAGATAGTCCTTGGCCTTCACAAACCACTCGTTTTCCACCGAGGTGTGGTTGACCGCAAGATCAAGAATCACGCGGATTCCCCGCGTGTGGCAGGCGGACAGAAGTTCGTCAAAATCGTCCATGGTCCCGTACTGCGGATCAATGGTCTCATAGTCGGCAGTGTCGTACTTGTGGTAGGTCGGGCTCTTGAAGATCGGCATCAGCCAGATCTGCGTCGCTCCAAGGTCGGTTGTCGTTTCCGGATCGCCGTCATTGATGTAATCGAGCTTTTGAGTCACACCCTTGAGATCGCCGATGCCGTCTCCGTCACTGTCATAAAACGAATAGACAAAGATCTCATAGGTAGTGCGGTAGTCATCGTCGATGTCCGCAGGCACAAGAGATGCATTTACCTCGTCCATCTGACTTGTGCCGTCATAGGTGAGGGTCTGTGCATCCGATGATTTGGACGAACGGTTCCCGCGGTTTGACTTTGTACTGCTCTCCTTTGTCGAGGCTTCCTGTGTGTTCTCCGCAGTCGATGTCACAGCAGACGATGCCGTCGATTCTGCTGCTGCACTGTCCTCTGTACCTGCATTCGTACCTGCGCAGCCGGTCAGGAGAAGGCCTGCAAGAAGCAGGACAAAGGCTCTCTTTTTATGGTTCATGTGATTTTCTCCGGATACGGCAAAGCGCCGCGCCAGAAGGCGCGGCGCCCTGCCGTGAAGGAACAGAACTGGCGCAGCTTTTACTGCAGCCAGACCGTCGCCAGAAACAGATGGCTTTCGATCAGCCCTTGACTGCGCCGCCGGTAACACCTTCGACGTAGTACTTCTGCAGGCACATGAACAGGATCGTGACCGGAATCGCGACCAGCACGCCGCCTGCGCAGAAGCGGGTGAAGTAGCCCTGGTAGTCATTGGTCCAGACCCATCTTGTCAGGCCGACTGCCACGTTGTAGGAGGCATCGTGACCGAACGCGATGTAGGAAGCAAAGACGTAATCGCACCAGGGTGCCATGAATGCGGTGAGCAGCTGATAGATGATGATGGGCTTGGAGAGCGGAAGGATCATCTGGAAGAAGATCTGTGCTCTTGATGCGCCATCAATGCGGGCTGCCTCATCGAGTGCCTTGGGCATCGTGTCAAAGTAGCCTTTGACCACGTAATAGCCCATGCCGGAACTTGCCACATAGGTCAGGATCAGTCCGGGAATTGCTCCCTCCTGAGTCAGGCCCATGTTCTTTAACAGGAAGTACATGCAGATCATGGTCAGGAAACCGGGGAACATGCCCAGAACCAGCCAGAATCTCATGAGAAGTGTTCTTCCCTTGAACCGCATTCTCGACAGGGCATAGGAGACACAAAGCACAACGGCTGTCTGCAGGAATGCCGTGATGAACGCGATCAGGACCGTGTTTCCATACCATTTGAGGTAATTCGACTGTGTGGTATCAAACAGGAACTTGTAGTTGTCCAGCGAGAAGCTCTTCGGAATGATATAGGGCGTCATTCCGCCGTACTCCGTTGCATAGGAGCGGAAGCTCTGCATCACAATTCCGTAGAACGGAAACAGCCAGATAATGCTGATAATAACCAGAAGGATGTAAGTCGCAATATTTCCGGCCCTGCGCTTACCTGACATGGAAGCGTATTTTTTTTCATTCTTAGCCATTACTGGAATCCCTCCTCATCCTTGACCGACGGCAGCATGTTGTAAACAATCAGGGAAATCACGGCCGTCACGATAAAGACCATGATACCGATGCAGGCTGCCATCTTGTAGTTGGTTTCATTTACCGTCATCTTGTAGAGCCAGGTGACCAGAAGATCGGTGTGGCCTGCATTTGCCGAGAGTTTCGTGGACGTCGGACCGCCCTGCGTCAGCAGATAGATGACGTTGAAGTTGTTGAGGTTTCCTGTGAACTGTGTCAGCAGGAAAGGACCCGTGACGAAGAATATATACGGCAGAGTGATGTTGAAAAACATCTGGCGGTTGTTTGCACCGTCAATGCGCGCGGACTCATACAGATCTTCCGGGATATTCATCAGGAGGCCTGTGGCAATCAGCATCAGGTACGGAATACCGACCCAGATGTTGATGAGCACGATCATCACCTTGGCCAGCGTCGGGTTATCCCAGAACGGTATGGCATTCGAAATCAGATGATGGGCCAGAAGGAACTCATTTACAAGGCCGTCTGTTGCGAACATCTTGGAAATATAAAGGAGCGATACGAACTGAGGAACGGCGATCGTCATGACAAGGATCGTTCTCCAGACTTTCTTAAACCGAATGCCTTTCTTGTTGATCAGCATGGCAACCAGAATACCGAGGAAGTAATCGATAAAGGTTGCCAGCAGTGCCCAGACCAGGGTCCAGGCAAGGACCGCACCGAACGTGGAACCGAAGCCGTTGGAACCGAATGAGAACAGGTTTTTGAAGTTCTCCATTCCCACCCAGGTAAACAGGTGCGTCGGGCTCTGATGCGTCTTATCGTAGTTCGTGAATGCCACGCAGATCATGAAGATGATCGGCAGCACCGTAAACACGAAAATGCCGAGCATGGGGAGCAGAAGGAGGGTCTTGTCGAAGTTCTCATCCAGGAGGGAGGCAAGGACCTTTTTGTTCGTCGGCAGCTTTCTTCCCTGTGCAAGTTTTGTCTGCTCCACGAGATTCTCGCGGACATTCAGCCGCCAGACGAAAATGAATGCGGCAATGATGCACAGTGTCAGAAGGCCGTACAGAAGAATCAGGAAGCTGTTATCTCCGTAGATAGTCTTTCTGCCTTTTTTCGTCGTCTCTATTGTGCCGAGCGTTCCCAGCTTGGAAAGATATCCTCCGCCGAAATTGATCATGTACCAGATGAAGAAGATCTCCGTGGCAAGAAGTGAAAATCCCTTGACCAACTGTCCTCTCCGGATCGGCCCATATCCCATGACAACATAAGACATTCTGGTTTTGGCATCGCCCTTTGCAAAGGTGGTGCCGATTTCCCTGAAATCCGCGCCGATTGCCGAGAAAAACGCGGCAACCGGATTCTTCTTTTTCGCGGTCTGTGACGCATTAGCCATAGCTCAGTCCTCGTTCCTTTATAAACGTGCTGTACTGTGAAAAAGAAGAGCCGACAAAGCTTTACTTTGCCGGCTCCGGTTCATCCCCTTTGAATCCGACCAGACAGGGTTCTCAGCGATTATTCGTTGATTGCACCCTCAAGGTTGGACTGCAGCGTATCCAGAGCTGCCTGGAGATCATCATCGGAAGTGGAAGAAGTCAGCGTGCCGGAATTGATATCAGAACCGATAGCGGCAGCCAGATCCCAGTAAGAGTTCGGATACTGACCCTGCGGGATATCGTACTGCATCTGATCGTTCAGAGCGGTCAGAGCGGCATCAGCCTTGACTTCATCAGACTGCTGTGCATTCGTGTTGGACGGGCCCCAGCTAACTGCCTCATAGCGTGCAAGCTGGACATCTTCGGAAGTCAGATAATCAGCAAGTGCATCGCAGACAGCGAGCTTGTCCTCGTCTTCCTGCGGCTTCTCGCCCAGGAGCTTGTATCCGGAGAAACCGGACATCTGATAGGTCTTGCCATCAGAACCTGTGAAGGACGGCAGCTTTGCGCATGCGTAGTTGTCGCCGAACAGCTGCTGAACCGTAGCGGAATCCCATGTGCCATCGACGATGGCTGCGATCTTCTCGGAGTTTGCATCACCTGCGGAGGAACCGTTCTGGAATGCGGAGGAAGATGCCATCTTGATGACTTCCTTCAGAGCAACCATGCCTTCCGCACCGTTGACGTTGATATCAGAGCCGGTGAAGTTGCCGTCTGCATCTGTGTCATAGGTGATATTGCAGCCCGTAGCAAAGAAGAAGGACGGGATATACCAGCCGTTTGCAATGTCCATGTAGAAGTACTTGCCGGCAGACTCGCAATCGGAAAGGATCGTGTCAAGATCCGAAGGATCGGAAATGACGGACTTGTCATAGTACAGGAAATAGCCGTTATCGGAGGTCATCGGATAAGCATAGATCGAATCGCCAACCGTTGCAGCGGCAACAGAACCCTCATCGTTGTTTGCGGTGACTTCTGCTGCGTAGTTGTCAGCCAGAGGCTCAAGAGCGCCTGCTGCAACAAGACGAGCCAGCTGATCCTGTGCGAAGCCGTAGATATCAGCGCCTGCCTCAACATCGGTGATCATGTTGGAAGCGGCATCGCCCTCGCCGACAGCCTCAACCGTGAACGTTGCATCAGCAAGTCCCGGATACTGTGCCTGGAAGTTTGCGATCTGCTCCTTCGTGAAATCGACAACTGCGTCTGCAACCCAGACCTTGATCTCACCGCTGTAGTTCAGATCTGCTGCAGTCTCGGTGGTCTCCTCGGTTGCTGCAGAGGTCTCAGCTGCGGCTGCATCGGTGGTCTCAGCTGCAGCAGTGGTTTCTGCTGCGGCTGCAGTGGTGTCTGCCGTCGTAGAAGCGGTATCCGCCTTGCTGGACGAGCTGCCGCAGCCTGCGAGCATGGCTGCTGCCATGGCAGAGCAGATGACAATACTGACGATCTTCTTCTTCATTCTGTTCCTCCCTGAAACAAAAAATAGAAAAGTTTGTTGGATCTTCGATTTCGATATTTTTCGTAAGCCTTGTTTCGAAATATCTCGGAACCGTTTCCGATTTGAATGCTAACACTTTTGGTGAATACAATCAATACAAAATCATCTTGTTTTGATAATTTGTCAGTTTCGTCCAAATAAAATCCAGTTTTATTATGCATATCGCTGTAATCATGCTTTTGTGGAAACAATTACCGGTATTCTATTACCAATCCGCACAAAACAGCCCTGTGATTCTGCATAAGAAAAAAGCGCTTCCCCGATCGTTTTTTCGGTCTGAGAAGCGCTTTCCTCGAAATTTCACGAAATATTTTGTCGTTCCAGCCTTTAATAACTCCACTGGTGCCGGATTACGCGCTTGACGAATTCCCCATTTGTCTTTGTCTGACTGAAAAGCCCGATGACGGAATCCGTCGCCTCCTCAGCCCGGTTTCCGATGAAGGAACTGCGAAGTATGGAAACACACTCCTGTTCCTCGGGTGTCAGTAGCAGGTCGTCCCGGCGGGTTCCCGACTTGGCGAGGTCAATAGCCGGAAAAACACGCCGCTCGGAGAGCTTGCGGTTCAGGACCATCTCCATGTTGCCGGTGCCCTTGAACTCCTCATAGACCACGTCGTCCATCTTGGAGCCGGTTTCAATGAGTGCCGTTGCAAGAATGGTGAGGGAGCCTCCCTCCCGCATGTTGCGGGCGGCGCCGAAGAACCTCTTGGGCATGTGCAGTGCTGCAGGATCAAGACCGCCGGAGAGCGTTCTTCCGGAGTTCTGTTCCGTGAGGTTGTAGGCTCTTGTAAGTCTGGTAATCGAATCAAGCAGGATCATGACATCCTGCTTCTGTTCGACAAGTCGCTTTGCGCGCTCGATCGTCATTTCGGCAACGCGCTTGTGGTGCTCGGGCAGTTCATCGAAGGTAGAGTAGATGACCTCGATGTTCGGCCCAGCAATTGCCTCCCGGATATCCGTGACCTCCTCGGGGCGCTCATCAATGAGCAGAATAATGAGATGGATCTCCGGATTATTGATCTGGACGGACTTTGCGACTTCCTTGACGAGCGTCGTCTTGCCGGCCTTCGGCGGGGAGACAATCATGCCGCGCTGACCCTTGCCGACCGGACACATGAGATCCATGATGCGCATGGCGACGGACCCGCCGGCTCTCTCAAGACGGATTCTCTCATTGGGGAAGATCGGCGTCATGTCCTCAAAGTTGCGGCGCTGCTTTGCAACTTCCGGATCCATGCCGTTGACTTCCGTCACATACAGCAGAGCGGAGAACTTCTCGCTCTGGGTCCGCACACGGATATTGCCGGTGATAATGTCGCCGGTCTTTAAGTTGAACCTGCGGATCTGGCTGGGCGCCACATAGACGTCGTTGTCCCCCGGCATGTAGTTGTCCGAGCGGATGAAGCCAAAGCCGTCATTCATGACCTCGAGAATGCCGTGCGCGATGTCTCCGGAGTCGAGCTCTCTGTTATAGCTGTCCTTGTGTACCACCGGCTGCTGTTCGCTGCGGGGCGCTGCAGGCCGCTTCTCTTTCTTCTCCTCTTCCGCTTCCTTCTGCGCACTCTGCTGCGGACGCGGTGCAGGTTCCTCCTTTTGCAAAGCTGCCTGTTCTCTTATTGGATTCTCCCGGCGCTCCCGCACCTGGGTGTTCCGGACAACCGTCCTCTTTCTCCTCTGGGGAGCAGGCTTTGCGCTCTCCTTTGACGCAGATGCAGCGTCCTCCGCAGGAGCAGCAGCTGCCTTCTCGCGCTCCTTCTCCCGCTTTTCTCTCTCCTTCTTCTCCTGTTGCTTCCTCTGCTCTTCCTTCTTTGCTTCTTCCTGTGCATCAAGGTCAAGCATCATCTGAATCAGGTCCGCCTTTTTGATCCGGTTCGGGACCTTCAGTCCCCGCGTTGCGGCGATCTCCCTGAGATCCGTCACCTTCAGCGAATCATACATTTCCTTTGTCATGAAAAACTTCTCCTTGGGGTATGGCAGAACCGTCCGTTTGTATCAGCGCCGGCAGAAAAAGGAAGCCATTCTTCCCGCAGTTTGCCGGATTGGCTGTCTTTGTTAAATGAATCCTGTTGGGATAATAAACTGGATTTTATGCAGATCGTTTCGGGCCAGAGCCGATGACTTCTGCAGAAAGACACGATGGTAATGTTTATAAAAACACGTTATTCCTGATTCAGAGTTTACGTCAGGAATTGACAGATTGCAATATTGTTTTTGTTCGTTTTCCAGCCGTTTTCCAGAAGAAAACACCCTTTCCGGGGTACTTTCCCGGAAAGGGTGTAGGTGTATCCATGCTATTCCGTGTCCGGCTTTGGCGGGGCAAGCAGGATCTGAAAGAGCTGTGCATAGACCTCATCGCACTGCTTCTCAAAGTTCCTGCAGACGAGCTTTGCCGATTCCTCGGTCGGAAGGTTCAGGTCAAGGGAGAGCAGTGTCGTGCTGCCCTCCTGCAGATCCATGTGAGCGGTATATCCGCCCCCGGTTGCCCGGTAATGCTGTGTCGTGATTTCCCGCGCGCGCTTCAGTTTCTGGCCGTTCGCCGTCAGATACTTCTCGATGTCGTCCTTCTGAATGGCAGTCAGATGATTCTCGAACATCGCAAGTGCCTGCTCGCCCTCCGCGGTGATCGAAAAGCAGAGCCGGTCCCCCGCCTTCTCTTCTTCCATGTAGCCGTTGTCCTCCAGGGCTTCAATAGTATCAGACAGGGACAGAAAATCGACGTACCCTCCGTGCAAAAGGAAGTCCGTCACCAGAAGAGAGGGGAGCTTTTCCTTTGCCCTGTGAAGCATGTAGAGAACGAGGAGCTGATGAATACCGATAAGTTCCATGTCTAATCCTTTTTCTGATCCCTGGGAAGGAGCTGTTCTCTCTCCCCGTACTTCTTCTTTCCGGTAAGCTTTGCCATGTGATCACGGATTGTGACCTCATAGCCATTTTCCGATGGCCTGTAGAAGGACCTGTCCTTTAAGGCATACGGCAGGTACTGCTGTCCGGAATAATGGCCCTCGTAATCGTGGGCGTACTCGTAACCGATCCCGTGTCCCAGATCCTTCGCATGGGAATAGTGTGCATCCTGCAGATAGGGAGGAATCGGGAGATTTCCGGATTTTTCCACCTCCGCCTGGGCATCGTCAATGGCAGTGGTTGCGCTGTTGCTCTTTGGCGCCGTCGCCACATACGATGCCGCCTGGGCGAGAATGAGCTTCGATTCCGGCCAGCCCACCCTCTCGCATGCAAGACTTGCCGCCACGGCAACCTGAAGAGCATTCGGGTCTGCGTTTCCCACATCCTCGGACGCACAGATCATGATGCGCCTTGCAATGAATTCCGGGCTCTCCCCGGAGTTCAGCATGCGGGCAAGATAGTAGATGGCCGCATCCGGATCAGAGCCGCGCATGCTCTTGATAAAGGCCGAGATCGTGTCATAGTGATTGTCCCCGTCCCGGTCATAGCGCTGTACCCTCTTCTGGATGCACTCCCTTGCAACCTCCATGGTGAGGTGGATCTTTCCGTCCGCAGACGGCGGTGTCGTCAGGACGCCGAGCTCCAGGGCATTCAGCGCATGCCTTGCGTCCCCGTTTGCCATCTCGGCGAGGAAATCCTTCGCATCCTCGTCCATCACCGCATGGTAGTTGCCAAGCCCCCGCTCCGGATCCGTGAGGGCCCTGTCTATGAGTGTTTTGATATCCTCCGCCGTCAGGGGCTTCAGCTCAAAGATCATGCTCCTTGAGATAAGGGCGCTGTTCACCTCAAAGTACGGGTTCTCCGTCGTCGCTCCGATCAGGGTCACCGTCCCGTCCTCCACATACGGCAGCAGATAGTCCTGCTGAGACTTGTTGAAGCGGTGAATCTCGTCGACGAACAGAATGGTCTTCTTCCCGTAGCCGCCAAGTCTCTGCTTTGCGGCGTTTACGGCGTCCTCCATCTCCTTCTTCCCGGCACTGGTCGCATTGATCTGCACGAACTCGGCACTCGTCGTGTTCGCAATCACCATCGCCAGTGTCGTCTTACCGGTTCCGGGCGGCCCGTAAAAGATGATCGAGCCCAGATGATCCGCCATGATGGCGCGGTACAGGAGCTTTCCCTTTCCGATAATATCCTGCTGTCCCACGACCTCATCGAGGGTGCGCGGACGAAGGCGTGCAGCAAGAGGAGATTCCTTCTCCCTGTTTTTCTCCTGCATGTAGGAGAACAGATCCATATCCATAGTTCACCTCAACTCATTGCTTTATGATAGCACATGAGCCTGCCATCGTCCCCTGTGGATGAAAAGAAGGCCGGGGTTGCCGGCCTTCCATACGCATATCGTTCTGCTGTCTGCTACTGCATCTCAAGCTCGTCATAGAAACTCTCAAGAAGAGATGCGCTCTTCTGCAGTGCGGAGAGTTCCTTTTCTGCAAGCGGGATCTCCACGATCTCCTTCGAGCCTGTTTTGTCGATGATCGTCGGCACGGACAGCCAGGCATGATCGATCCCGTACTGTCCGGTAAGTCCCACGGTCACCGGATAGATGTGATTCTCGTTAAACAGAATACTCTTTACGATCGCTGTTGCGGAGGAGGCGATGCCGTAGCAGGTGTTGCCCTTGCGGTTGAAGATCTCCCACCCGGCTTCAATCGTCTGCTTCTGCAGATCCTCCTTCGTCACGGACTTCGTGCGGTCGCTGTTGTCCTTCATGACGCTGTCGATGTACTTGCCGCCGATCGTTGCCGAGTTCCAGGAGACAATCTCGGAATCCCCGTGCTCGCCGCAGACAAACGCCTCTACACTTCTTGCATCGAGATCATAGAGCTTTGCAATCTCACAGCACAGTCTTGCGGAATCCAGGTTCGTGCCGGAGCCGATCACCTGGTTTCTCGGAAGACCGGAGAGCTTCCATGTGTAATAGGTCATGATATCCACCGGATTCGAGATCACAAGGAAGATCCCTTCAAAACCGCTGGCCATGACGGAGCCGACGATGCTCTTCATGATGGCCATGGAGGGCTTCAGCATCTCCAGACGGTCGTGGGAGTCCTTCGGCATCGGTGCACTTGCCGTGATGATGACGATGTCGGCATCGGAGCAGTCACTGTAGTCTCCGCTGTAGACCTTGATGTTCCGGTTCATGAAGTAGACGGAGTGTTCCATGTCGAGCGCCTCAGCATAGGCCTTGTCCTTATTGACGTCGATGAGAACCAGCTTTTCACACAGGCCCTGATTCAGGATGGTATAGGCACACGTTGCGCCGACATTGCCGCAGCCGACGATGACAACCTTGCTGTCTTTGAAACTCATAGTGATGATCTCCTTTTCAACATACTTCTGACCATCATAGCGCAATCTGCGTCCCTGAATGATACCGATTTGCTATGCTCTATCCTTCGTTTTCGGAATACCAAAGACCTGAGACGAAGTACAGAAGGCTGACCAGAGTATAGACCGGATAATACATCCCGTGCTCGTCCTTTCCGCTTCGGATCAGTTCCAGGGCGTGTTTCCTGTCAAAGAGCCGGTAGCTTCCGAACTTCTCCGAGCCCACGGCCCCGTTATGGTTGATGACGGAAAGATCCGGCACGTCAGCGACAATGCATACAAGGCCGTTGCTCTCATCGGTCATGCCCGGAGAAGAGAATACAAAGGGAGAGATCTCGAAGACGCGGTCCGAATCCTTTACCTGAATCCCGGTCTCCTCGTACAGCTCCCTCACCGCAGTAGTACGGATCGGGTGCGGCTCCTTTTTATCCGCTTCATCGACAAGCCCCGCCGGCGGGGAGAGCAGGTACTGGCCGGTGGGATAGCGGAACTCATACTGAAGATAGAGACGCGGCTCTTGTCCGGGACTTGTCAGGATCACGGTAAGATTCACCCCGTCCGGAGCAGAGGCTTCAATCTCCTCTCCCGTCATCGCCGCATTGAGGTTCTCCTTTGTGTGGCGCGTCGCGTCATAGTAATGCTTTCCCGGCGCGTACTGAAGATCATAGACACTGACAAAGCGGGAGGTAAACACCTCCTTTGCACAGTCCTTCGGCATCTGAAACTTCTCATCCATGACAGGTATCCCCCTTAAAGTTCGTCCAGCATCTGCTGCGGATTCTGATCCGCCTTCACCTTCTGCAGGGCCTTCACAATAATCCCGTTCTCATCGATGAGATAGGTCGAGCGGACGACGCCCATCGATACCTTCCCGTAGAGCTTCTTCTCCTGCCAGACGCCATAGGCCTCAATGACTTTGTGATCCGGGTCCGAGAGGAGCGTGAACGGAAGGCCGTACTTTTCCTCAAATTTCTTGTGGGACGCCACCGAGTCCTTCGACACGCCGAGGATCACGGCTCCCTTCTCTCTGAAGAGCGGATAGCGCTCCGCAAATCCACATGCCTGCTTTGTGCAGCCGCTCGTCATGTCCTTGGGATAAAAATACAGGATTACCTTCTGTCCGAGATAATCCGACAGACTGTGAGGAATCCCGTTCTGATCCTCCAGTGTAAAATCCGGTGCCTTTGTTCCGATTGCAATGAGTGCCATGGCAGCCTCCTTTCCAGGTCTTATCCAGTGTATCATTTCTTTCGGACAACAAAAATCCCCGGTTTCCGTTTCCGGAATCCGGGGTCATGTTCGTAGCCCGTGCGGGAATCGAACCCACGATTCTGCCGTGAGAGGGCAGCGTCTTAGCCTCTTGACCAACGAGCCATTTTGTTCTGTCGGAAGCTCTCGCTCCCGGCGACGAACGTTATATTACAATACCCGGCCCGGTTTGGCAAGCACTTTTTTGCATTTTTTTATCTGAGACGTATGTCTCTTATCTTTTGTTCCCTAGCAGATCCTCGGCAGCAACTCTCCGCCGGGGCGGGGAAGGATGGTCTGTGTGCCCACGGTCGTGTTCATGAGAACGCGCCCTGCATTCTGTGCCGTGACCTCTCCGATGATCGCCGCATTCTTCGAATACTTTCCCTTCCGCAGCGTCTCTACAAGTTCCTCTGCCTTTTCCTTCGGGGCAAAGACCACAAGTCTTCCCTCGCAGGCCAGATAGAGCGGCTCCAGTCCCAGCATGCCGCAGACGCCCTTCACCGCGGGATCTACCGGTATCCGGTCCGCGTTCAGCGTGATGCCGACACCGCTCTCCGCAGCAATCTCATAGAGGACTGTCCCGACGCCGCCTCTTGTCGCATCCCGGATCACATGGATGTCCTTTGTCACATGGAGCATGGACTCCACCGTGCCCCAGAGCGGCGCGCAGTCGCTTGTTACATCGGCCTCAATCCCGTACTCGTCCCGCGCAAGAAGGATTGCACAGCCGTGCCGGCCGACATCACCGGTGACGATGATGGCATCTCCCGGCTTTGCGTTCCTTCCGGAGAGGCTGACTCCATCTGTCATCTCGCCGACGCCTGCTGTCGTGATAAAAACACCGTCGACCTGTCCTTTCCCCGCGACCTTGGTATCCCCGGCAACAAGATGCACGCCGGCCTCCTCTGCCGTCTTCTCCATCGCCTCCGCGATGGTTTCAAGGTCCTGAATGGAGAATCCCTCCTCGATCTGGAAGGCGCAGGTCAGGTATTTCGGCCGTGCGCCCATGCAGGAGAGATCATTCACGGTTCCGCAGATCGAGAGCTTTCCCACGTTTCCGCCCGGATACTTCCAGGGCGAGACGATGAAGCCGTCCGTCGTCATCGCGATCCTGTTTGTCGACAGGGTCAGCACCGCGGCATCGTCCTCGGTAAAGTCCGGATTGTCAAAGTGTTCCTTGAAAACATGGCCGATAAGCTCTGCGGTCTGCTGGCCGCCGGCTCCATGGGCCATGGTGATGGTATCGTTGTCCATTTACTGATCTCCATACTGAAAATAGGCACTGCAGGTTCCCTCGTTCGAGACCATGCATGCACCGACCGGGGTAAGAGGCGTGCAGACCTTCCCGAACAGCGGACACTGTACAGGCCGGATCTTTCCCTGCAGCACCTCGCCGCAGCGGCAGGCGGGATTGGCGCGTCCCTCGATCTTCGGGATGCCAAACTTCACCCTGGCATCATAGTCTTTGTACGCTTCCCGAAGCTTTAAGCCGGACTGCGGGATCACCCCGAGCCCTCTCCACTGGGTGTTGGTGCTCTCCATGTATTTCTCGATGAGCGCGCGGCCCTTCGGGTTTCCCTCCTTCCGCACAACTCTGGGATAGCAGTTGGCAAAGAAGGGCTTTCCCTCCGGGACCTTTGTGACGATATATGCGATCGCCGTCAGGATCTCCTCCGCGGTAAACCCGCAGACAACGCCGGAGATTCCCTCCTTTGTCAGTCCCTCCGGGATGTCCGTCCCCGTGATTGCGACCACATGCCCGGGATACAGGAAGGCATCTGCCGCATCCTTCATTGCACGGTAGGCATTTGTCATCGTCTTGTTGGCAACAAGAAGCGAAAAGTTATTCAGTCCCAGATCCATGGCTCTCTTCAGGGCAAGGCAGGCAGAAGGCGTTGTCGTCTCGAAGCCGACCGCAAGAAATACCACCTGCTCATCCGGGTGGTCCTTTGCATAGTCCACGGCATCCGTCGGGGTATAGACCGTACGGATCCTTGCTCCCTTGGCCCTTGCCGTTGCCATGCTTCCATCGGTTCCCGGAACGCGCACGAGGTCGCCGAAGGTCGTGATCGTCACGTTCTTTTCAAGAGCAAGATAAAGCGCCTCATCGATAAACGACACGGGAGTTACGCACACGGGGCACCCGGGTCCCGAGATGAGCTCGATGTTTTCCGGCAGGAGCTTTCGGATGCCAAGACGGAAGATTTCGTGCGTATGAGTGCCGCACACCTCCATGATCCGGATCTTCGATCCCTTGTAGGATTCGATCCTCTCCTTCGCGTCTGTCATGCGTCAATCTCCTTCATCAGGTTGTTCGTCTCCTTCTTATCATCATCGGTGATCTTTGCGATCGCAACCCCCGCGTGAACCATCACGTAGTCACCGGGATCGAGATCGTCGAGAAGCTCCGCAGAGACCTCTCTTCTTGCGCCCGATGCGTCCACGAGCGCCGTGCCGTCTCTGACACTGACCACTTTTGCAGGAAGTCCAACACACATGATTTTTATCTCCTTTTCTTCAGCTGATGCATCGCATACACGGCCTGTCCAAGACAGATCCCGCCGTCATTGGGCGGAATCAGGCTGTGGCGATACACGGCAAATCCATTTGATTTCAGCGCTTCTTCGCAGAAGGCAAGAAGCAGCCGGTTCTGAAATACGCCGCCGGTAAGACACACCTTTGAAAGATCCGTATCCTTCCGGACAAGCACGCACCCCTGTGCAATGAGCTCTGCAAGGGCTTTGTGGAACGATCGCGCAAGGTCTTTGGGATCCTCTCCCGCAAGACGGCCTTTCAGGACCTGTTCAAAGAGCACATCGGTCGGAAGGACATACGTATCCTTTTCCTTCCGGACGGGAATCGAAGGAAACAGGTCGTCCTTTGTCCCTTCTTCCGCCCCGTACATGAGCGATGTCGACGCCTCGCCTTCGAAGGTCGACAGACGCCGGATCCCAAGGAGGGCTGCCACCGCATCAAAGAGGCGTCCCGCACTCGTTGAGGTCACGCAGTTGAGGTTCCGGTCCCGTAAGAGGAACTGGGCCGCAAGCTCCTGCTTCGAACACAGACCAAGGCTCTCGCACAGGTCTTTTGTCTTCTCCCTGTCTCTTCCCGTCGTATCGTAGAGCATCGAGACCGCGATGCGCCAGCCCTCGCGGGAAGCGATGTCCCCGCCCTGCTGCGTGAACGGAGTGATCTTCCCGGCCCTTGTAAATCCGTCCAGGTCCGATACGAGGATCTCGCCGCCCCAGATCGTCCCGTCCGTTCCATAACCCGTGCCGTCAAATGAGACGCCGATCACGTTCTCTTCCAGGTTATTCTCCGCCATGCAGGAGAGCACGTGAGCATAGTGGTGCTGAACAGACAGCACCGGAATGTTCCTCTCTTTTCCAATCTCCAGTGCGATCTCCCGCGAGTGATAGGACGGGTGCAGGTCGCAGCAGATGACCTCGGGCTTTGCCTCAAGAAGGCTCTCCATGCGGTCAATCGATTCCCGAAGAGCCCTGCAGGAGCGAAGATCCGAGAGGTCCCCGACATAGGGAGACGGGTAGTACAGATCATTTCTCGCAATGCAGAACGTGTTCTTCAGCTCTCCTCCGATCCCGAGAGCCATGCCCTCTCCCTGTCCGTACAGGAACGGGAGAGGCGCATAGCCCCGGGACCTGCGGATCATGTACGGGGTGCTGTCATAAAACTCCATCACCGAATCATCCGCCCGAAGAAGGATCGGCCTGTCATTTGTCAGGAAGGCGTCCGCGATTCCGGAAAGCTCGGAAAGCGCCGTCTCCTCGTCCTTTGCGATCGGTGCGCCGGAGATGTTGCCGCTCGTCATGACAAGAACGTCCGGCATGCGCACGCCATCCGGATTCTCAAAGAGCAGCACCTGAACCGGCGCATAGGGAAGCATCACCCCGATATCCGGATTATCCGGCGCCGTGGACGGAGCGATAGACGATTTTTCTTTCCTCTTCAGAAGAAGAATCGGCTTCTGATGCCCGGTAAGAACCTTTCTTTCTGCCTCAGAAATCACGCACTCCCTCTCGGCAGTGCTCTCATCTCTCATCATCACGGCAAAGGGCTTTGCCGGACGCCTCTTCCTCTCCCGGAGGCGGCGCACCGCATCCTCGTTTGTCGCATCACAGCAAAGATGAAATCCGCCGATCCCCTTGATCGCAACAATCTTTCCGTCTGCGATGAGTTTCCGTGCTTCGGTGATCGCTCTCTGATCCATCTCCCCTGTGGGAAGAAGCTTTACCCTGGGACCGCAGTCATTGCAGCAGACAGGCTGGGCATCATAGCGGCGGCTGTCCGGATCCGTGTACTCCTTTTTGCAGGCAGGGCACATCGGGAACCTCTTCATGCTCGTCCGCTCCCGGTCATAGGGCATCGACTCCATGATCGTGACCCTCGGGCCGCAGGCCGTACAGTTGATGAAGGGGTGCAGGTAGCGCCGGTTATGAGGATCAAGAAGTTCCCTTCTGCAGGCAGGGCAGATGGCGATATCGGGGCTGACATACATCTCGCCCTTTTGCTTGCTGCTTTCCCGGATCACAAAGGAGGAATCCTTTGGCAGGATTGAATCGTCCGCTCGGATCCCGCCCATCGCCTTTTCATAATCGCTTTCTTTGATCTTCTCCCGGATGACGCGAAGCACCACCGCGCGCTCCGGCGCTCTTCCCGAAAGATCTTCCGCAAAAGAGGCTACGGTTGTCTCCTCTCCCCTTACATAGATTTCGACATAGGGGCCCCTGTTGCAGACACTCCCCGCAAGGCGCGCCTCATCGGCAAGTCTGCTGACGAAGGGGCGAAATCCGACGCCCTGCACCACGCCGTAGACGCGGATTCTCTCACAGCTGATCATGCCGTTTCCTCCTTCCCGGAAACGGCATAGTGCGGGAACGCGATCCTGGATCCTGTAAAGAACGGAATGGCAGCAAGAAGGCTCTCATCTGCAAGAACCGCGTCAAAGTGTCCGTTCCTCACAAGGGAAAGATAGGCGTCCTCGTCTGCAAGGTGCATGTCAGAGGGCTCAGCAAGCTCCTTCTCAAACGAAAAGAACGTCGCACAGGTGATGTCCGCTTTTGCGTCTGTAAGACGCCGGATCCGGTTTCGTCTCGCATCTGCCATCACCTGCTGATGGACGATGAGGATTCTCTTTCCGGAAAGAGCTGCATCTTCCTCCATGCCTGTCGTATCAAAGGGCTCCGGAAGAATGCTGTACGGTGTCCCGTACTTCTTCTGAAGATACTCTGCCGGTGCAAGGCCTGCGGGGGATACCACCAGGTTTTTCTCCATGCGGCCGGCTTCCCGGAAGAAGGAAAGGCTCCCCGGCGTGCCGTAAACCCGGACGGTGTCCGCCCCTGTACCTTTCAGTGCGCTTTCCAGTCTCTCCTTTGCATGCCGGTTCCCGAAGTCCAGGGAAGTCAGCCCGAAAATGCCGACGCTGTTGTCAATCACAGTCCGGTCATCGCTTTCCGCAAAGGCGTCAAGAAGCGCAAGGTATGCCTTCTCCACGCCCTTGTCGTACCAGGCGGCGCCGTTGGTGTCGATTGCAAGGACCGGGATGCCAAGGGGCTTTTCCGCCATCTTTTTCAGAGCGCCAAAATCCGTGCCGATGGTTGCGGGAACGGGAGTCCCTACAAGAGCGGCAAAAGGGGCATCTGCATGTTCTGCGACCTTTGCAAGCTTGTCGATGAGAGCCCTGTCCCGTCCGAAAATCGCGTCCATGTCCCGAAGGCCCGCCGAGAAGATCCAGGGCTCCTTCCCGGAGGCGTCGGACTGCACCCAGCCCGGCAGGTCAAAGCCGCAGATATTTCCTGTGCAGCCGCCCGCATCCACGATGACGATGATCCCGGAAAGCCCTGCAAGGACGCTGACCGCACCGGACTGATCCGGCGCGAACGGAAAGATGATTTTGTGAAGTCCCTTCATGCTCTCTCCTCCAGTGCCCTGTCCATCTGTGTGATAAGCTCCGCAAGCCCCGCATATCCGAAGGGCTGAAGATCTCCGTTCCAGGGAACGTTCCGGGTATTGGCATGATAAAAATGCGCATCCTGTCCGATCGTAAGGTCCACCCTTGCGCTCCCGCAGTCGTAGAAAAGCATCGTCGGAGAGAGGTTTGTGTACACTCTCGTATCCGGCGAGAGAGCTGCAAGTCGCCTGATGTAAGGAAGATCATTTGCCGTAACCGAGGCAAAGATCTCTTCCACGTGAAAGCCGTACCGGGACAGAGCAAGGGAGAGCTCAAACGGATTGGCATTCAGGGTCTCTCCGATGGAGATGTGAAGATCCCTGTGTTTCTTCTGAAAGGCATTCAGAGCGCTCTTTGCGGCAAGAAAATACTTCCCGTCGTCAAGAGATGCACCAAGCACCCGGGAAAGTCCCTCATACTGGCGGTGGATCTTGTCCAGCTGATAGAGGCGTCTGATCTCAATGGACGGTATCGAGAGTCTCTCCTCGAGATCCTGCGCCGCAAGCATTGCCTCGGGGTTCAGCACGAGGTTGAAGTTGGCCTCTGCCATCTCCTGAAACTCTCCGTAGTCCCTGCAGGAAGAAACCTGCCGGATCTTTCGAAGGCCGAAGGATTTCAGGATGGAAAACAGTTCGCTCTCCTGATCAATATCGGAAAAGAAGCCGAGGATGTTGCAGGCTCTCGGATTCTTCGCAGTCTTCGGCAGAAGGTCGTAGATTGTCTGCCGCACGGTCTCCATCGGAGGCTTCCTGCCCTGTCTTGTCAGCGCGTACATGGTGCAGGGACGCACCGGCACGCCTGTCGCCTCTTCTGCCTTTGCCGCGACCCTGTCCCAGTCCGTTCCAAGGAGCGCATCGACGCAGGTGCTGCACAGGAAGACAACGGACGGCTTCTGATCCAGGAAATCCAGGATCTCCTGCACCGCCTGCGGAATCTTCTTCAGGTGCCGTCCGGTCACGATGTCGGATTCATCCATGAGAAGGAAGAAGTAGCGGTTTTCATACCCCTTCACTTCGGACAAAAGTCTTGTGTTTCTCCCGCAGCAGGCGGGTGCCACAAGGAGCATGACAGAGCCCGGGACAACAAGGGCGGCACGCTTTACGCCAAAGCCCTGGGCGCCCGGGGAGTGGAATGCAAGAGTTGCAGGAGAGGCATAGATCAGCTGCTTTGCAGTGGAAAAGGCATCGGGGATTGCATCGGATGCCGCAAGCTCCCCGGCGCTTATGCTGTAGGCTTTTGTTTCTTCCATCAGGCCTCCTTCAGAAGTTTATCTGCGATGGAAAGAAACAGACGGCTGATCGGAAGATCTATGTTCCCCTCAATCACGGTCATTCCCTCCTCCTCAAAGCGGTTGATGTCATCGCTTCTCGGGATCGTTCCGATGATCGGGAGATCCCAGCTTTTCGCAAAGGCTTCGACCTTCTGCTCCTCGTCCGGGATGTTGCGCTCATTGAAGAGGATTCCCGCAACGCTCGCATATCCCCTATCCTCAAAGTTCTGGACCGCCCTGCAGATATTTCCGGCGGCATAGAGTGCCATCTTCTCTCCCGATGTCACGATGAGGACCTTCTCCGCATAGCCCTCCCGGATCGGTGCGGCAAACCCGCCGCAAACTACATCACCGAGTACATCGTAGAGGACAACATCCGGCTTCTCGCTCTCAAACAGCTTCAGGTCATCAAGGAGGGAAAACGTCGCGACAATCCCACGGCCGGCGCAGCCAAGCCCCGGCGTCGGACCGCCGGTCTCAATGCACAGGACATCCCCGAAGCCTCTTTTTGCCACCTCGGAAATGGCCGTCGGCTCCTCGTCGTGGTCTCTGAGATAGTCCATGACGGGGGTCAGTGCCTGCCCGTGCAGAAGGTTGATCGTCGAATCCGCCTTCGGATCACAGCCGATCTGGATGACCTTTTTCCCGAGGCTTGCAAACGCCGCCGCAAGATTTGCCGTCATCGTTGATTTCCCGATGCCGCCTTTTCCATAGATCGCAAGTTTTAACATGGCACTCCTGTCCATCAAAAAAGCCCCTTTTCCGGATCTTACGGAAAAGAGGCGCAGTCATCCCAGCTTTACTGGATTTTTAACGGGAGGACAGTCTCCTCCCAGGGCTTCTCTTATCGCGCATCTCGGTCAGAACGCATCTTCCCGATCCGTCAGATGAAGTCATTATAGTAAGTTCCCGGGGGGCAGTCAATCAGGCGAGGCAATGCCCAGGATCTGCTTTGCCCTGCCGGCATCCTCCTTCCGTACCTCGAGATGATAGAGCATGGCAGGCTCTGCCTTCGTCCCTGTGCCCGCATAGTCGGAGGGCCGCATTTTCGCCCCACACCCGCCGACGGGCATGGGCTCCGTTCCCCAGCTGTGCGTCCGGATGCCGGCATCGTTCAGCTGCTGTTCCGCCCTCTCGAGTGCCGCCTTATCTTTCCCTTCCAGGATGGTTTCCTTCTTCTCGAAAAGCCACATGATCACTCTCCCTGAAGGTCCACGCCGTCGGCTTCCATGAGAATCTTCATTGCCTGATACTGATCGTCCTTCAAAACCTCAAGATGATAGACAATGCGCTGTTCGTCCTTGTTCACCATGGTTTTGCCTGCCCAGTCCGAAGGGCGGAGACCAGCGCCCTGTCCGGTCACGGGTACCGGCTCCGTCTCCCAGGTGTGGACCCACAGTCCCGCATCGGCAAGGAGTTTCTTCTTGCTCTCCATCTCTTCTTTCCTGTTGGTATTGACCAGTGTCACTTTTTTTCGGAACAGATGCATGGTACTCCTTCTCTCTAAAGCATGCGGATGCGGTTCTGCAGCATGCTGCCCACCGCGTCTGCAAACAGGTTGAGGCTCCGGATTCGGACAAAATCCCGGCCGTAGATTCTCTGGCAGTTCTGCAGCGCATCATCCTCGCCGGTAAAGACGCAGAGCACGCTGATGTCCTGCATCCTCGCCGCATGGACCTCCTGGGCGGTGTCCTGCACGCCGACGCCCGCCGCATAATCCTTGTATTGGCCAGTCCCGGACCGGACTTTGATGACATCGTTTGGCTTGCAGTCGGAAAGCACGATGAGGATTCTGTGATCTGCATGGTTGTCCTTCATCATGCCGGCAGCAAGGCGTATGGCAAGGCCGTCCCGGTTTGCTCCGCTCGTAAAATACGAAAAGATCCTCCGGTTCTGATCGTTTTCATTGTAGTCCCGAAACAGGTTCAGGATGGTGTACCCGTTCAGGGAACAGAAGGAATACACCCGCACCGGGATATGGCAGGCGGTAAGCGCCTGTGCAATCATGTACCCCTGTGCGGAGACCACCTCCTGCCGGTGGATCTGAGAAGTCGAGGCATCCAGCAGGATGTCCACCGTCAGATTCCCGTTGTCTCCGAGAATCCTGTGGTCGAACACCCTGTCATCGTCCAGCTCCAGTGCACGCCAGATGCGGCCTGCATTCAGGCGGTCATAGCTCGACTTTACGATCTGATCGTCGAGATGAACCAGCATGGAGTTTCGGATTCTCTCCGTCAGCTTTTCGATCTGGGTGTGATAGCTCTGCTCCTTTGCGTGGAACGCGTCTTCATTCGCCTTTGCCTGGGCAATGGCCTGCTTTTTCATCTTGCCGGCATAGCCCTTTTCGAGCATCTCCTTCGTGTAATCGCCGCGCGTCACGTGCAGATGCACATCGGTGTGGTTTCCGGTACAGTAGGTCTTCTCCCAGTCCTTTACGGTCCTGTCATCGAGCAGCGATTTTCCGAAGTAGTCGGTGATGTACTCCTTCATGCCCTCATCGGTCTGTGCACTGTATGCCGCAAAGGCAACGGAGAGATGACTCTGATCGAGAACGGCGGAGCCGTACTCCTCCACGTGTTCCCCGTAGCCAAATGCCAGGCGCCTGACCGGGCCGAGGCTTCCGTGTTCGCCCTTTTTTCTCCTTCGAAGGAAGAAGAGGGAAAAGGGATTGATCGGGCTTTTCTTCTCTTCCTCTTTTCCCTCTCCCGGTCTTCGATAGGTAAAGAACGTCGAAAGGGTCGTTGCAATCGCATCGATGACCCCGTCTGTATCAAGATCCGGCGGAAGCTCAATGGCATCGAGAAGCTTGACATCGACCGGGTCCGGAAGGCCTGCGTTCTGCCCAAGGCTCCTTCTTAAATGTCCCAGAAAAATGACATCGGACCTGTCGTGGCTGATGCCGGGCTTTACATGTGGAAGCTCCCTTATGGCATATTCGTGGCGAAGATAGGGAAAGACCGGCCGCTCGTCCTTTTCCTTCAGGAAGGTGGCATTTTCCAGAGCAATCCAGAAGAGAGACTCGTACACGGTCTGATCGACGGTCTCACTGAAGGTGTTGTAGAAGAGTTTCAGCTTCTTCCAGTCGTAGTGCCTGTGGATGGCGCCGACAATGCTGTTCCAGTACAGCTCCGCCCGTCCCTGACTGTCATAGACGCGGAATCCCGGGGCAATCGTATAATCCTGCGCGCCGTTCCAGATGAGGTTTGCGGCGCGCCTCTTTTCAAATTCGGAGATTTCCATCAGTCAAAGATCTGATCGCGGGAAAGATTTCCGGGGAAGCGGACCGCGATGAGATCCGCCACCAGCTGCCGCTCATACGCGTCAAAGCACTTGTTCGTGATGCCGAGGTTCAGCGCCTGGACCACGGGAAGACCATCGTCCATCATGCCGATCGCCGCAAGAAGTCCGCGAAGATCCAGTGCCTTGGTCGAGATCTCTCCGCCCTCGCACTTCTTCTGAATCTCCGAGAAGAGCTCCGCGAACTGGGATGCATAGTCCTTCTTCAGGTCCTGATATTTATCCGAAATCAGTTTTTCGAGGTTTTCCTTTGTGATGACCGGCATCTGAATGATCATGAACCGAGAGGCCAGTGCCTCGTTGATCTCCCTCGTTCCCGCATAGCCGTAGTTCATCGTGCCGATAAAGCGGGTCGCAGGGCTTAAGGAAACGCGCTCATATCCCGGTACATCGATGATCCGTCTGAAGTCCAGGGTTGCATGCAGGACTGCAAGAGATTCATTCTTTGCCATGTTAATCTCGTCGAGGACGCCGAAGCCGCCCTCTTCTGCAGCCTCGAGGATGGGTCCGCGGCGAAGTTTCACCTTTCCGTCCTCAAAGGTATCCGTGCCGATGAGCGTTGCCGCATCGGTGTTGATGTAGAAGCTGATATCCCACTCGGGGCGCTCAAAGGCCGCGGCAAGGCCCTGTGCGAGGACGTTCTTGCCGGTTGCCTTCGGGCCGACAAGCAGCAGGTTTTCGCCTGCGAGGATGGTCGAGATTGCCTCCTCCCAGACCTCTTTCCCGTAATAATTGTACATGGGCTTCGGGATGCGGACACTGTCCGTGTTGCTGCTGTAGGTCTTCCGGAAGTTTTCTATCTTCTGAAGAAGCCGGTCAGAGACGCCTTCCCGGGAGAGAAATTCCAATATGTCCATCTGTATACTCCTGTCTTTTTCTCATTCTCAATGGCAACATCTTACCAAAACAAACCGGGCAGGAAAAGTTCCTGCCCGGTTTGTTCTTACCTTATGATACCTGTTCGATCAGGCGTTTGCAGAAGCGGTATTTGCCGCTGCTGCCTTCTTGTTTGCGTTGAGGACAACGACAACCAGGTAGACGATCGTGAACACGGCTGCAACCGCATAGGCTGCATTCCAGCTCATCAGGCTGGTACCGGTGGTCTGTGCCGGGTTGTGAATGAAGTAAGCGCAGGTGCAGAATGCGTAGAACGCAGCCGGGATCAGCGGGATCCACATGAACTGCTTCTTGCCGTGGATTGCAAGGTATGCAGCAATGCATGCCAGAGCAAACAGAGAGATCATCTGGTTCGCCCATGCGAAGTATCTCCACAGGGTGTTGAATCCGTTGGCGTCCATCTTAGCCCAGATCAGGATCAGATAGACCAGAACGAAGACCGGGATTGCAAGGCCCATTCTCTTGCCGTTGTTGTCCTGCTTTAAGTGCAGGGAATCAGCAAGGGTCAGGCGCAGGGCACGCAGTGCGGTATCGCCGGAGGTGATCGGCAGAACGATGACGCCGATCAGGCCGACCATGCCAAGGACAGGGCCCATGGCGTTCTTGCAGATGACACCGACAACGGAGGTTGCGGCGATCTGATGATAGAACGCACCGGTCTCGGAGGTGAAGTAACCTGCCTGAAGAACGCCGTCCTTCATGGCCTGTGCTTCGCTCGAGAGCTGCAGGAACTTGTTCGAGTCAGCCAGGATCGAGACACCGCCGGCATCTGCGCCCAGGTTGATCATGCCCATCGTGCCGGCTGCCCAGCACATGGCGATGAAGCCCTCGACGATCATCATGTTGTAGAAGCACATCTTGCCGTTCTTCTCGGACTCCATGGTTCTGGAGACCAGTGCGGTCTGCGTGGAGTGGAATCCGGACAGGATGCCGCAGGCAACCGTCAGGAAGAAGACCGGGATAAAGTGACCTGCGCTGAAGTAGGTCGCAAAGTCAAAGCCCGTGGTGTTCATGACACCGGCCGTGCCGTCTGCTGCGGTAACGGCAACCGTGCCGCCGACCGTATTCCAGGCATCCCACACGTTGGTGAGCGGGTAGCCCTTTGCGAAGATCGCGATGAAGATGCCGACTGCGGACAGGACCAGGATGATACCGAAGATCGGGTACACGCGGCCGATGATCTTATCGATCGGGAAGACCGTAGCGATCAGGTAGTAGACGAAAATGAAGGAGTAGATGACCCACGTGGAAACTGCGGTTGCGGAACCGGAGAACCCGAGGACCTGCGTGGAAAGGATATCGCCGGGGGTGTAAATGAACACGGCGCCGACCAGCAGGAGCAGGATGCACATGAAGACATCATACAGAACATACACACCCTTGTTGGTGTAGTTCTTGATCATGTCCGGCATCTGCGTGCCGCCGTCTCTCGTGCAGATCATGCCGGAGAAATAGTCGTGCATGGAGCCGCCGATGACGTTTCCGATCGGGATCGCAAGGAATGCGATGGGTCCGAACAGAATGCCCTGAATGGGTCCGAGGATCGGGCCGGTACCTGCGATGTTCAGCAGGTTGATCAGGCTGTTTTTCCAGGTCTTCATGGGCACGTAATCGACGCCGTCCTGCTTTGCGTAAGCAGGTGTCTCGCGATCATCGGGTCCGAAGACATTCTCGCAGAACTTTCCGTACAGCGCGCCGCCGACGAAAAGGATCGCGAGACCGATAATGAATGTTGCCATAATGGTACTCTTCCTTTCTCTCCATACATGATTTCGATGCAAAACGGGAAGCTATTTTTTAGCCATCCTGCTTTGCAAGCCTCCATTATTAACTGATAATTGTGATTTCAACTACAAGTACACGTTTCGAGCAGGTAAAGAGGCTGCTCGAGG
>Ga0256406_1002493_pt1 | contig 25782 bp, 16 predicted proteins | sample RumenRJG_03DNA_FD_185986 | JGI IMG/M metagenome (GOLD analysis project Ga0256406, IMG submission 185986) | Bovine rumen microbial communities from Lethbridge, Alberta, Canada - RJG_03 | ecosystem: Host-associated > Mammals > Digestive system > Stomach > Rumen | place: Canada: Alberta | collected...
ACTTCTCAGGATCGGCTTGGGCATGTCTTCACGGGGATCTCTTCCCGGCGCGTTCAGCTCCTTTACGATATCCCGCAGTGTCGGCTCCCCGATTCCGAGCTTTTCCGCCATCGACGGATAGTCCTTTACAACCACCTTCTGTCCGGATTTCCGGGTCTGTCCGGCTCCGGTTACCGCTGCCGAGGCGAAGAGTTCTTCCTTGTCCAGGCCGAGCTCATCGACGAGTGCATCCGCAGCGCCGTAGCTTTCCGGATGAACGCCCGTATTGTCCAGAGGCTCACTGCCTCCCGAAATCCGCATGAAGCCCGCGCACTGCTCGAACGCCTTCGGACCGAGCTTCGGAACCTTCAGGAGCTCCCTGCGGCTGACGAAGCGGCCGTTCTGCTCACGAAACTCAACGATATTTTTTGCCAGCGTCTTGCTGACGCCGGACACATGCTCCAGAAGAGGAGCGGACGCAGTGTTCAGATCCACGCCCACGCGGTTTACGCAGTCCTCGACTACGCCGCCGAGCGCCTCTCCGAGCCGCTTCTGATTCATGTCGTGCTGGTACTGTCCCACTCCGATCGCCTTCGGATCGATCTTGACAAGCTCCGCCAGCGGGTCCTGCACGCGTCTTGCCATGGAAGCAGCGCCTCTCTGCTCGACGTCAAAATCCGGAAACTCCTCCGCAGCAAGCTTGCTCGCAGAATATACGGAAGCGCCCGCCTCGTTCGTGATCATGTACTGCACCTTGCAGTCCGGAATCTCCTTCAGAAGATCCACGATGATCTGCTCGGATTCTCTGGACGCGGTTCCGTTCCCCAGAGAAATCAATGTGACGTGATACTGGCGGATCCAGTTCTTGACCAGCTTCTTCGCCTCCTCGAGCTTGCGCTGATTCGGCTTCATGTTCGATGACGGCGGAACCGGGTATACCACCGCGGTATCCAGCACCTTTCCGGTCTCATCTACAACCGCAAGCTTGCAGCCGTGCGCATATCCCGGGTCCCATCCGAGAACCACCTGCCCTGCAATCGGAGGCTGCATCAAAAGCTGCTCCAGGTTTTTGTCGAAGACCTTGATCGCACCGTCCTCCGCCTTCTCCGTCAGCTCGCTTCGGATCTCGCGCTCAATCGCCGGTCCGATCAGACGCTTGTAGCTGTCCTGCATGGCCGCAATCAGAACCGGCATCGTATACTGGTTGTTGTTTTTGATCAGTGTGTGGCCAATAAAGAGAATGATTTTTCTCACATCCACCTCGATGTGGACGGACAGGATGTTCTCCTTCTCCCCACGGTTAATCGCAAGCACGCGATAACCCGTGATCTTTGACACCGGCTCCTGAAAATCATAATACATCTCGTAGACCGATTTTGCCTCCGGGTCCTTCGCCTGTGAGACAAGAATACCGGTCTTTCTCGTGAAGTTACGGATACCGGTCCGGAAATCGGCGTTATCGGAAATCATCTCTGCGATGATATCGGAAGCACCCGCAACTGCCTCCGCCGCGGTTTTGACCCCTTTTTCCTCACTGACAAAGGACTTTGCCTCTTCCTCGACCGGATGCGTGATCTTCTGCTCCAGGATAATCTGCGCCAGCGGCTCCAGACCCTTCTCCTTCGCCACTACCGCACGAGTCCGGCGCTTCTGCTTGTACGGCCGGTAAATATCCTCAAGAGCGACCAGCGTTTCCGCACCGTCAATCGCCTTCGACAGCTCATCCGTCATTTTTCCCTGTTCTTCAATGGAAGAGCGTACCGCCGCCTTTCTGTCCTCCAGGTTTCTCAAATACCCCAGTCTCTCGCTCAGATTACGAATCTGCTCGTCATTCAGTTCTCCGTGCTTCTCCTTGCGGTACCGGGCGATAAAAGGGATCGTATTTCCCTCATCGATCAGGCTGATCACCGCCTCCACCTGCCACGGCTCAATCTCCAGTTCCTTCGCAATCTGTTTTGCAATATCCATCGGTCCAATACTCCAATACTATTTTTCTCTGAATTACTTTACTAAAAAAAATCACAATCGGCAAGTCTTTCACCGGATTCCCTCTACCGCGATCCAGTTCTCTCCGTCCTTCGTGTGAATCGAGACATCGGAGAAGCCGGCGTTTCGGAACAGTGTCCGGTATTCCTCTGCCGTCGGCACTGTCATCTGATACCTGCGAATGTTCTCTTCCGCGCTTTCCGGAAGGCTGCCGTTGTCGTAGATGTCCGCGATCAGCATGAAGTGACCGCCCTGCTTCAGCACACGTCTGACTTCTTTCAGGCTCTCCTGCGGCTCCGGCCAGAAATAGAAGCTTTCCACTGTTGTAATCGTATCAAAGAATTCATCGTCAAAAGGAAGCTCCTCCACGGATGCCTGCAGCACGCACATTTTTCCGGCGGAGACATCTTCCTGATTCAGCTCCAGAGACTGATGTACGGACACCGCCGAATAGTCCACGCCAACCACATAACCGGCTCCTCTCACGGAAAGCCTGTGCAGGGTGGCGCCTCCCCCGCAGCCGATATCCATGACCACATCCTGCGCCCGGAATGTCAAAAAATCCAGGCCCCAGTTCGTCACAGCGTCATGGCTCTCGTTCATGCGGTGAAGCATCTGTGCCCCGGCCTTACCCGAAGGCTTGGCCGGATTGCCCTCCTCCGTAATTCTCTGCTCCTCTGTATTTTTTCCCTGATCCTCTCTGTATTGCTTATTGTCTTCCACTATCATTCACCTGACCTTCTCTGCATCGCTTATCATGTCCGTGTTTGCTCTTGATACATTCTGCAATCGCTTATGTTCTCCCGGACTCTCTGCCATCTACCAGCTTGTCTTATGCTCGTCCGTGACCTTGCCAGTCTCCTCATTTACCAGATAAAAGCCGAGCAGCTCTGTCTCGTAATCACCCGATGGATACACCTTCTCAAGCACGATCTCCCACTGCGTTTCTCCGCCTTCCTCCTTCTCTCCATTGTCATACAGCCCAAGCTCAAAGGGAACCGCACTCCCGTCCTTGTCCTCAGACCCGCTGTATATAACTGCATACATATCGCCCTTTGCATTCGCTGAAAACGTTAGATCGGAATCCGGATATTCTCCGGACTCACGCAAGTAAGTATATACCCTCTGCATCGCATTCTGCGCGCCAAAACCGTCATCTGTTTCCGCAGACGCGGTGCTGCTTTCCATGCTGTCCGATCCGCTCTCCGGATTCTGCTCATCTCCTCCGACCGGGTTTCCTGCTTCTACAGAGCTTCCCATGTCGCCTGCGCTGTCTGTTTCGATAGAACCTCCCATTTCATCTGAGCTTTCTGTATCATCCAATGCCGCAGCATCAGATTCCGCCGAAATGCCTGTGTCAGCTGCATTTTGATCATATCCTCCGGCTTCAGACCACTCCTCCATAAAAATCGGATCCATCGCCCGATAATAGTGCGTTCCTCCATAAACTCCGTCTACCGCAATGTAATCGTATTTTCTTCCCTTATTCGTATATGCATCCGGAATACCGCGCGCAATGATTCGCTCCTCTCCGAGAAAAAAGAGTTCAAACGTCACCATTCCCGCACACATGACCAGAAAAAATATCCACAAAATGCTGGCTGTGACCTGTCTTACCAGCCTTCCGCCTTTTGCCGGACCATGTTGTTTCTTCACGGCACGCAGAAAACGGTACAAAACCCAAATGCCCAGCACCAACACGAAAAGCCCCGCAAGCAGTCCCGCCACCATGTTGTAGTCCGGCTGCAGATGCCACCCCGCTCTCAGACAGCTTCGTGCCGCCGGATAAAACACACAGTGCGCAAGCATTGCCCCGAAAATAAGCGCAGGAAAACCAGCTGCCTTTGATTCTTCCCGCGCATTCGCAGCCGCCCTGACAACCTCCCCATAAAATGCTTCTCTGTCCTCACCATCTTGTCTGTTCTCTTCACACCGGTGAAACCAGGACCGAATGGTGTTCTCATCCGGAAATCTTCCGGTGCCTTCCTTTATCCCGATGAACCGGATATACCATGTCTCTGCCAGACTTCCAGCGGCACGCGGATTTACATTATCTTCAGACGGGCTCCCAGCGGCACTCGGATTCACATTATCCTCAGACGGGCTCCCAGCGACACTCAGATTCACATCATCTCCGGTCAGAAGACTGACTGCCATCTCCAGAAAGTCATATAGCTTCAGCTGCCTGACCGTAAGCGTTTCCGTGTCAATTTCTCCCAGTGCCTGCTCCGCCGCATGGAGTCGGTGCATATCCAGATCAAGACCGGCCATGGCAAGGAGGACTTCTGCTCTGCTTTTCTTGCTGCGTTTAAAGAGATAGCGATAACGGTACAGCAGAAAATCATGTCTGCCTTCGGCCGGAAGTGCACGTGACAGACGTACAAACAGGTTGTTGATGAAGACAAGCAATCCGCCGATCAGAATTAATACCGCCAGAAACATCCATAGAATTCCGCCAAACGTCACGATTCCCGGAGCCAAAAGCTTCCAGATTATAAAGAATCCAAGAAGCAGCCAGAGTACAGGCATGCAGGCAAACGACAGAATCCTGCACGCCACAGCCAGTCTTTTCCCCTGCGGATTCCATTCATACATGCGTTTTTGGTCCGGCTCATTGGCATACGGATTCTCTCTACTATCTCTGTCCTCCCGATTCATGCCTTCCTCCTTTCCGAGCTGCATTCCTTGCTGCTCGTTTTATCTCATTCCTTCTATCTACCTGTTGCGCTTTTTATTCCCTGTAATCCTTGTCTGTCTTCCTATCTTCGCACTATTCGATCCGTAACGTCAAGTGAGACTGCACTCAAAAATCCCAGATATCAGTCTCCGTGGAGGGATTCTGATACCTGGGACCTGTTATGTTTTTACTCTTATCAAGGCTTCTTCTTGTTCCATCACCTCAGGATAACCAGCCCTGCAGCGAACGAAACAAAATTTGCCACAAAAGAATAGAGGAAGGGACGTACTTTATGATTTTCCTTACTTGCTTTTTCCAGCAAGAGGAGATACAGAAATCCCTCTGCTATTGCGATAATTACTTCACCGTGTATGATTTTCTCAAAAAGCAGATCATCCGGGTGTGAGAGTTGCAACTGATAGATGTATACACCAAGGGATAATGCTGTCTGTGTCGCAAAATTCACCGCAATGACGAACAGCCATTGCTTTTTCTTCCAATACTTAAAGCACAGCGCGATCCCCCACTCAATCACAATCGTAAGCAGAAGCCGTTTAAAATATCCCTGCCAGTCAAAGGTACTATGGACACGGACCGATTCATCTGCCTCATTCACATCCACCGTGAACTCGCGGGAAAGTCCATACGCAGTCACAATCTCAGATTCCATATACCGTCCGGAATCCGGATCGTACAGCAGAACCTTGAATTCCTCCGGCGGAAAATAATTCCATCTAAACACGGGATGTTCAGAATCAATGATATCGTATGTGCCCAGAAAATAATAACTGTCTTCATACGTGTTCAGAGAATCCCAGACGGATTTCTCAATCTGTTTTCCTGAATACAATGTGGAATCCAATCCATACCCGTTCGGATCATATTCCTCCCGTTTCTCCCAAGGCCCCAATCCTTTCTCCGATGAAAGCAACGTGACAACCCAACTCTGGTGAACGTCCCGGAACGTGAGCATCAGATTCGCCTTCGGAAAACTGTCGGCTGTAACATCTCTACAGGAAAATATCAGAACAAGAATAATACAGGGAAGAAAAAAAGATTTTATTAACCTCTTACCCATATCTTGTACCCCTTTATTCCGCCATAATATGAATATTTTACAAATCTTCCATGATTGTTCCATCCATTCATAACAAGAAGATATTGAGTCCCAGACGTACTATTTGCATAACCAATAGCAAAAACATCATGCATGTTTCTTGCCCAACTATTGTCATCAAACCTAAGCATCAAATGAATCGGGCAACCCAACATCATTCTCATCTTCACAAGTATTTCTCCTTTCCATACACCAATACCTTCGAATAACAATGACCATTATTTATATACATATACTATCATATTTTCTTGATTATTTCATCCATAATTTTCTATCATTTCTTCATTGTCCATATTATTTCAAGTATTATTGAGCTTATATACCCATATTTCATCGATAATATAAGCAAAAAGGCGTCGTCTTGTAAAGACATGTTGAAATACCATTATTTCACAGACTTCAGTTCTTCCATATATTTCTCAGATCATCACCACATTGTACTGCCGGTTCGTAATCATCAGTGCCAGGCATTCTTCATCGTCGGTCCGGAACCGTTCATTGACATAGCGCGGCGGAAACCAGATGAAATCTCCCTTCGTGCACACGCCGAAGGACGTCAGCAGTCTGCCCCGGATGATGTAGAGCCCGTACGCGCAGGTATACCGGTGAGCAGGCCTTTCAAAATCCGCCGGAAAACGGACATACTCCACCGTCATTCCGGTCTCGTGATCGATGAGCAGCGGCTTCGCATAGAACCGGCTGCCGATCGGTTCCTCTTTTTCGCACCAGATCTCGCTGTCAAAAGCAGGAAAAATTCTCAGCTGGTTTTCTTTCTTCTCAAGTTCCCGAATCACGCGTTCCTTATGAGATTCTTCATCGCTCAGAAACCGGATATCAAACGGTCGGTTCGCCACAAACAGAAAATGACAGTCGCCTCCGGGCGCTGCGCCGTGCCCGCACGGATAGCCTGCCGGATTCCAGATAAACGTCTCAGGCTTGTAGACCGCCTCCCCCATCTGCAAAGCTCCGTCAATCACATAGATTCCGTGCGCGCAGTTGTGCCTGTGATCCGGCTTCCAGTACCCTTCCGGGTAATGGGAAAACCACAGCACTGCTCCGTTCAAAGGATCATTGATCATCGGCTTATACTCTGACTTGCAGCTTTCTCTTTCATCATGAACCATCCAACCGTCTCTGTCATACACGTTAAAAACCTTCGGTGATAATAATTGCATCGTTCTTCGCGCCATAATATTTTTTCTTCCCCTTGTATACCCACCTGTCGGCAGCCCTTTATAAACGGTTCCCCACCCGCAGCTCGCTCTGTTCTTCGTAACGGTTCCTCGCCCGCAGCTCGCTCTGTTCTTCGTAGCGGTTCCCCCGCCCGCAGCTCGCTCTGTTTTTTGTAACAGTCCCTCACCTGCGGTACAGTCTGTTATTATCATTAGTATAAAACTCTCTCTAACTCATTACAATCCGAAGCTACCCTGGAAATCTTTATATGTTGTCCATACTCACCCATCCCGAATCGCTGCAGCGCTGTGAAAGCCCTGCCCGCCCGGTATGACCCAAACAACAATCGTGACAACAACCCTGTTCGCTAAGTGTTTCACATTTTTTTCACAATTGTATGCACAAAAGAACACATATTTTTTTTACTCTTTTTCTAAGTGTGAAAATTGGCCTGTCTTCTCCCACGGGGGACAGCCGCCTCACGCAAACTTGATAATATGAAGGGAGTTACGAGATGATTGAAGTTGAACATCTGACGCGGCGCTTCGGCGATCACATTGCGGTAAATGACCTGAGCTTCACAGCGGAAAAAGGCACCATCTACGGCTTTCTAGGTCCGAACGGCGCGGGAAAATCCACGACCATGAATATGATGACCGGTTATCTGGCACCATCGTCCGGAACGGTCAAAATCGACGGTTTTGACATTCTGAAGCAGCCGGAGGATGCCAAAAAGAGAATCGGCTACCTGCCGGAGATTCCCCCGGTCTATCCGGATATGACAGTAAAGGAGTATCTTTTCTTTGCGGCTGAGCTGAAGGAGGTACCCAAGGCAGACCGCGCGGCCGCCGTCGAGAATGCCATGCAGAAGACGGGTACGAAGGGCATGCAGGATCGCCTGATCAAAAATCTGTCAAAGGGATATAAGCAGCGTGTCGGCCTGGCGCAGGCAATCATCAACAATCCGGAGATCATTATTCTCGATGAACCGACCGTCGGTCTGGACCCCGAACAGCAGAAGGAGATGTTTGACTACGTCAGAACGCTCCGAGAGGATCATATCATCATTTTGAGCTCTCATATTCTGTCTGATGTCAGCAGCCTCTGCGATTATGTGTGGATCATCAGCAAGGGACAGCTCGTCGCCAGTGACAAGCCGGAGAACCTGCGCACTGCCATGAGTCACAAACAGGAGATTATCATCGACGTTCTCGGTGACAACGAACAGGCCCTCGGCGACGCGCTCCGCCGCATCGATCTGGTGTCCGGCGTGAATGTATCCGTTGCAAAGGATCCCGGAAAGGGCGCACCGCTCCAGCTTCATGCGGTCATTCACTCCGAGCAGGATCTGGACGTCCGTCCCGCTATCTCCCAGGCAGTTTTCGGCGCGGGCATGTACTTCCTGTCCATGAACCGCAGTGAGCGCTCCCTGGAAGATGTCTTCCTTTCTCTTACCAACGATGACAGTCCTCGCTCATCCGGAGAAAACGCCAAAACCGGCAAAAAAACGGCGGAAACTGCACCCGCAGAATCCCGAACGGATTCAAAACAGACAGAAGCCAGTCAACCGAATTCCGATAACGTCAATTCGGAGCACGATGATTCTGACCGTAAGGCTTCTGAGCACATGGCTTCTGAGCATAAGGAGGTGTCGGACTGATGAAGGCAATTGCAAAGAAGGATTTTCAATCGAATTTCCATTCCGTAACGGGCTGGCTTTTTATCGCTGTATTCTGGGCCTTCCTGTCATTTTTTGTTTCCAATTATAACTTTCTGAGCTTAAGCTCGGACATCACAAGCGCTGTAAGCACCGTTGAGATTATTTTCCTCATTCTGATGCCGATTCTCTGTATGCGGTCTTTCTCCGAGGAACAGCGCCAGCGGACCGACCAGATCCTCTTTACCGCTCCGGTATCGGTGGGACAGGTTGTATTTCAGAAGTTCCTGGCTCTTGCCGAGATCTACACGATTCCCGTTCTGATGACCTGCGTTTACCCGCTGATCCTGTCGGCATTCGGAAATGTTTCTTTCGGATCGGATTATATCGCCATCCTCGGTATGTGGCTCTATGGACTCGCCTGCATCGCAATCTGTGTTTTTGCCTCCTCCCTTACGGAAAATCCGATCATTGCGGCCGTTCTGTCCTTCCTCTTCCTCTTTGTGATGTACCTGATTCCGACTATCAAGAACATGGTCTCTTCCAATACCGTGCTCACAAAGTTCCTGTCAGCCATCAACGTCCGGGGACAGTTTGAGAACTTCCTTTCCGGAAGCCTGAACATCACCGCGATTATCTATATGGCGACCGTCATCTTCCTCTTCCTGTTCCTGACCACGCAGATCATCCAGAAGAGAAGATATTCGATTTCGAAAAAAACGATCTCCTTCGGAGCATACAGCTCGGTCATGATCGTCGTTGTACTCGCCATCACTGTGGTGGTGAACCTTGCAACCACAAAGCTTCCGGATTCTGTGCAGAATATTGACGTCACCTCCAGCCGCCTCTACTCTCTGACCGATGACACGAAAAAAATCGTCTCGGGTCTGACGGATGATGTGAACATCTATGTTCTGGACACGGAAAGTGCATCAGACAAGACCTTGAACAAGACTCTGAAGAGCTATGAGGCACTGTCCGGACATATAAAGGTAAGCTACGTCAACCCGGCTGAGGACCCGACCTTTATCCAGAAGTACACCGATGACTCTTCGAATGTCTATATGAATTCCCTGATTGTCACCTGCGGCGACAAGAGCAAGATTGTCAATTTCAGTGATATCTACGAGACCTCCATGGACTACACCACGTACTCGCAGAAGACCACCGGATACGACGGAGAAGGACAGATCACCTCTGCCATCAGCTATGTCACAGGCGACACCAATCCTGTCATCTATACCCTGACCGGCCACAACGAAACCGCTCTTTCCGCCACCTTCAAGGATTCCGTAAGCAAGATGAACATCGATGTGAAGGATCTGGATTTCATGCAGAATGACAATGTTCCGGACGACGCGCAGGCCGTCATCATCAACGCGCCGACCTCCGATCTGTCCTCTGACGATCTCAAGAAGCTGGAGAATTACTTCGATAAAGGCGGAAATGTCATCGCGGTCACAAATTATGAGGCGACCGGCGATATGACCAATTACAAATCGCTTCTCTCCTACTTCGGAATCACGCTGAACGACGGCGTCGTGCTGGACAGCGACAGCAGCCGCTATTATCAGTATCCTTCTTACCTTCTTCCGAATGTTCAGAGCGATGACATCACCTCCGGCATCACAAACGGATATGTCATTGTGCCGTTCTCGCAGGAGCTCACCTATGACAGCTCCAATACACAGGTCGCATACACACCGCTCCTTGAAACTTCAGAGAGTGCATATGTGCACAGCAGCGTCAAAAACGCATCGGATATGGAACAGACCGACAGCGACCAGCTCGCCGCAAGGATCGTCGGACTGAAGGCGGTGAAGACGATCAGCAGCTCAGGCGGAAGTACTACAGACACTAACTCCTCTTCCGGATCGAATTCTGTATCAAGCAGCTCATCGGCCTCAAGTGCCACTTCGAGAAGCTCCTCGACTGCAGAAAATATATCAGCCAGCTCCTCGGCCTCGGAAAGTGTAACCAGCACTTCCTCTACCGCAGACAGCAATACAGCAACTGTCACCTCCACGGCTGTCGTATATACGTCACCGTTTATTTTCAACGATAACGCAAACCAGATGGTTTCCGGCTCCAACCTGTCGCTCTTCAGCGGCTCGATTGGTGCAGTGACCTCCGACAAGACAACGATTTCGATCCCGTCCAAGTCCCTGGACAATACAACCATTACCATGGCGACACGCACGGCAGTCATCCTCACCATCCTGTTTGTTATCCTCATCCCGGTCGCTCTTCTGGTATGCGGTATCGCAATCTGGGTAATCCGCAGGAAGAGATAACCCGAATGCATGCACAATTACCGCATAAAATAGTTCACGGGAATTACAGAAATTTTTTCATTCATACCCTGTTGATCTCCCAGTGGGAGAAATTCGGAACATGACACGATATAGCGGCAACTTAAGCGAACAAAACAACAGGAATGGAACATTAGAAAAGAACGGACAAGGCAAAATGAAAAAACAGAAAATTCAGCTTATCATACTTCTGGTCATTCTGGGCTGCGCCATCGGCGCCTATTTCGCCGCAAAGGCATACAGTGCTCATAAAGAGGCCAGTGAAAAGAGTACCACCTACACCGCACTTTCCCTCTCGGACGACGACATCTCCGGAATTCAGAACATAACCGCGACCAATGACGTCGGCGGATTCAATGTCAATCATGACAGTAACGCCGACACCTGGAGCTTTGCAGACTTCCCGGATGAAAAAGTGGACACCACACAGATCAAGACCATGACCGATGCGCTTTCAAAGCTCACCTCAGACAACGAAATCAAAGATGTAACAGATTTCACCCAGTACGGCCTGGACAAGCCGGCCATGACGGTCACCATCACCCTCCAGGACGGGTCCACGCATAAGCTTGAAGTCGGCAATTACAACAGCCAGATCTCCGAGTACTATCTTCGTGTCGACGATGCGAGTACGGTCTACACGATATCCTCTACGATCTACAGTGATTTTAACGTGACGACCTCGAACCTTGTGGCGACCAGTTCTTCCTCCTCGAGTGAAGAAACACCCACCGAAGCCGTTTCCGGATCATCTGTAACCGCCTCTTCGACTGCGTCCTGAACGAGCCAACAACAGAAACCAACCGGAATGTACCGTTCAAAGTACAGGCCTTTTCAGTCTCACAAACGGCCCTCAAAGAAAAGACTGTCTGAGAAGGGCTCTCTGAAAAGACTCTCTAAGAAAGGCTTTCAGAAAAAGGCTCTCTGAAGAAGGCTCTCTGAAGAAGGCGAAGCTCCCGACATACCCGCAATTCAGCGGATACCGGGAGCTTTTCCGCTTCTCCACCGGATTTTCACCCTGTGTTCACTTTTTCTTCACGTTTGTTTTCTATCATTTAATTAATCGATGTAACCGACATACTATTGATATTGACATACAGGGATGCACGAAACGCATCCGCTCGAAGGGAGACATGAATCATGAATGATGACCAGAACAATAATGAGATGAATCCGAACACTCAGAGTAATGATGACGTGAATCAGAATAATGACTCCACGAATCAGAACAACAATACTTTCAAGCAAAACAATAGCGGAACAAACGGGAACAATTCCTGGGGGAATCCGGATGCAAACCAGAACACAAACACTTCCTCCGGAAACTACAATCCCTGGAGCAATAACGGAAACGGAAACCCTTACGTTCGAAACGGCAACAGTTCCTGGAACAATAGCGCGAACAACGGCAATTCCGCTGGCAACGGTCCCTGGAGCAATAGCTCCAACAACGGCAATTCGACAGGCAATGGTCCCTGGAGCAATAGCTCGAACAACGGCAATTCCGCTGGCAATGGCCCCTGGAACAATAATGGGAATTACAATGGTTCCTGGAATCAAAATATGTACGGCAATGGCAGCCACAAACATCACAGCGATATCGGAAAGAAAATCGGCTTCACGGTTCTCACCGGAGCAATCGCCGGTGTTGTAGCCGCGGGAGTCCTGTCCTTGACAATCCCGTCTGTCATTAACAGTTCCATGAATAAAGCTGCTTCCAGAATTGAGAAGAACATTGAATCAGACATTTCCGACAGCCTCCCCGATTTCAGTCAGGGCAACGGAGGATTCCAGTTCCCCGGTGGAAACGGCAACGGAAATTCCGGAAACAATAACGGCAACGATTCTGACAGCGGTAATTCAAACGGAAGCGGCAACGATTCCGACAACGGCAAATCAAACGGAAGCGGCAATTCTGATCAGAACAGCGTTGACAGCAGTTCCGAAGACTCTTCCTCGGTAAATGAAAACGCCGGGTTCCTCGGAATTACCTGCGCAGATATCGATTCTCTGACAGATGTCGATACCTCCGGATACCCGGAAGGTGTATATGTCAAGACCGTTCTCTCCGGCAGCCCCGCGTCTCTCGCCGGCCTTAAAGAGGGTGATATCATCACAGCTGTTGACGGTAAATCTGTCACCTCCTACGATGAATTGAAGACCATCATCTCCGGTCATTCCTCCGGCGACAAGATCAAGCTCACAATCGAGCGTCAGGACGGCAGCGACTGGAAGACCTCCACACACGACGCCACGCTCATTTCCTACGCCGAGGCGCAGGGCAACTAAGCCATAAATTGAATATTGGTGGCTTACATCACAGAAGCGGGAGCACGCGGTATTTCACCGGCGTGCTCCCGCCCCTGTTAAATATATAAATTTGTACGAAGTACCCAATTTGTGCTGCACAGTCTCAGATGTTTTCTGTGATCGGATCATGCTGCACAGTCTGAGACATTGCGATGTTTCTGCGAGCAAACCTGCTTACAGTCCCATTGCAAGTGCTTCCTTGATGGACTCCTCGAATATCTCAAGTCCTCTCTCTGTCTGCTCGTCTGTCATTACGAGCGGTGCCAGGAAACGAACGATGTTGCTTGCGGTTCCTGCATTCTCGATCAGAAGTCCCTTCTGAAGTGCGCACTGAATCAGGTTTGCGGTGAACTTGGTAGCCGGCTCCTTTGTCTCCGGATCTCTTACGAACTCGATACCGATCATTGCGCCGAGTCCGCGGACATCACCGATTACCGGATATTTCTTCTGAAGCTCTTTGTATCTTCCCATCACCATCTCGCCGATATGTCTTGCCTTTGCCGGGAAGTCATCTCTGAGATAGATCTCCATAACCTTGTTGCCTGCAGCCACGGAAACCGGGTTGCCACAGTATGTGCCGCCGATGGTTCCCGCCGGAACGGCATCCATGATCTCTGCTCTGGCAGTGATCGCACTGAGCGGCATACCTGCTGCGATCGATTTTGCGGTTGTAACGATATCCGGAGCAGCACCTGCCTCAGCCCAGTACTCCGATGCAAAATATTTACCGGTACGGCAGTTTCCGCACTGAACCTCATCGGCAATCAGTAGAATTCCGTTGTCATCGCAGATCTTGCGGACTGCTTTAACCCATTCGATCGGAGCCGGGATGAATCCGCCCTCGCCCTGGAGAGGCTCAACGATCATGCATGCAACCTCATTTGCCGGGATTCCCTCGTCGAATACCTTTTTCAATCCGTTCAGATAGTACTGGATGGCTTCCTCTTCGCTGTATCCCTTCGGTGCACGATACAGATACGGATACGGTGCACGATAGATCTCGGCCGGGAACGGTCCCATGCCCTGTGCAAATGCTTTCTTCGCGGTCAGCGCCATCGTCAGGTTGGTACGTCCGTGGAATGCGCCGGTGAAGCAGATCACGCCTCCGCGGTGAGTATAGGATTTTGCGACCTTGATTGCATTCTCATCACACTCTGCGCCGGAGTTTGCGAAGTAGGTCTTCTTTACATCGCCACGGCAGGGAATCAGCTTGTTCAGTCCCTCTGCCAGCTTTACATATCCTTCATGACAGATTACGTTGAAAATCGTATGGAAATATTTCTCGGACTGTTCCTTAACAGCCTCAATAACTTCCGGATGAGAGTAACCGATATTCAGAACACCGACGCCGCCGATCCAGTCAAGGAACTCATTTCCGTCAACGTCCTTTACGATTGGACCTGCGCCGCGCTCGATAACGACCGGATAAGTCTGTCCACACAGAGCCTTCGGAACTGCCGCGTCTCTTCTATCCAGAATCTCCTTTGCTTTCGGTCCCGGAACCTGTCCTGTTACAATCTTCGGTAAATCTTCTGCTAATGCCATTGTCTTTTCCTCCTGTACAAAAAAATATTTAACATTTATATATCTGGTATGGATCACGGGCGGCCCGTGTCCGTGCCTTCATGAAATAACGAAACAGCTGTCCCGGTCTTCTGCGGCCTTCTTCTCACCGCTCACGCGTATACACATTCAGGAGTCCTCTACAACTCGAGAATGAGACCGATGTGTCCCACTGTTTCTGGGTATATGCACTCAGGCTGTGCGGGCAAGATTCAAAGATTCTCCCTGCAGTGCTTTCCGGTAAAGCTCCGCAACATCCTCCTCGGAAAGTTCCGTCGGATTATTGGCAAGGTTTGCCGCAGATACCTTAAAGCAATTCTCTGTCAGCCAGGGGATATCGCCCTCTGTGACTCCGAGATCTTCCAGCGTGATGTCCAGATCAAGCTCCCGGAGCAGGCTGCGCACCTTCTCTGCACAATCCTCTGCCGTAAATCCTCCGAGCATTCTCGAAAGCTTTCCGTATTTGAAGCGGTTTCCTTCCCAGGAAGCGGCAATTGCGTAAGGTGTGATCGCCGCAAGCCCCTTGCCATGCGTTACATTTTTCAAACCACTGACCGGATGTTCCATGGCATGTGCAAGCGTCACTCCCGCCGTGTTGATGACCATTCCGCCGATGGTGCTGGCGATGGACATCGCCTCCCATGCCTCTTTGCTTTCCTTTCCCTGATACAGATCAACCAGATTTCCGACAATCAGCGGAATCGCATACATACAAAGCGCATCGGTGAAAGGCTGTGCCTTTCTGGCTGTATAGGCCTCCATGCAGTGACACAGAGCGTCAAATCCGACAGAAGCAAGCACCTTCTTCGGCATCGTCATCATATTCTCCGGATCCACAATCGATGCCTTCGCAACGATAGCCGGGCAACGGAGAGACTTCTTGTCGCCATTCTCCGGATTTGTCAGTACCGCAAAACCGTTTCCTTCGGATCCTGTTCCGCATGTTGTCGGAATCAATACCAGTGGCAGTGCCTGATCGCTGGACTTCCGATTATAGATATAATCATCAACATCGCCGTCATTGACCGCCATGAACGCCATTCCCTTGGCCGCGTCCATGATGCTTCCTCCGCCGATGCCGACTACCACATCACAGCCTTCCTTCTTCGCCAGATCCGCACCCTCCTGGGCCGTTGTGGTGAGCGGGTTCGCAGTAACCTTGTCATACAAAACCGTCTCCAGTCCTGCCTCATGCAGGCTCTCCCTGACTCTGTCAAGCAATCCCGATTTCTTCGCACTGGAACGGCCGGTGACGATCAGTGCCTTCCTTCCGTATTTCTTTGCCAGTGCTCCGGCTTCCTTTGTTTTTCCATATCCGAATACCAGATTGACCGGAAGGAAATACTGGAAAGAATCCGGAATCGCCGATGCATCTCTGAGCGCCGCCGCTCCGACCGCATTCACTGCCTTCGCTCTTGCAAAATCCGGAGATAATGTCTTCGCCGCAGCTGCCGCAGCAGGCGCTTCGCCCGCCTCCGCCGCCGCAATTCCGGCTGCCGCCTGACGTTCTCTCGCCGCCTCGGCATCCAGCTCATCATTCGCCACATCGACGAGCGTTCCGAACTTCTCCCCATACTTCACCTTGCATACGACATAGAGCACGCCTCCGAAAGCTCCCCAGCCTCCGGCGATCGCCCACTCGGCAAGAGAAAGGGTAGCCCCGGTTCCCGGCAGGATGTACATCAGAACCATAAATCCGGAAAGAACAATCGCGAAAAATCCAACGACCTTATAATGCTTTACCTTATACGGTCTCGGCATCTCCGGGGCCTTCTTCCGAAGGAGCACGAATGACATCGCAACCATACAGTAAGCAAGGCAGCAGGCAAGGTTTCCCGCATCAACGATCCAGACAAGCATCTTCCTTCCGGCGAACGGTGCCAGACAGCTGAGCGCCCCGATCAGAACCAGAGAGGTAATCGGTGTCTTATATTTCTCATGAAGCTTTCCAAAAAACTTCGGAATCATATAGGACTCCGCCATGGAATACATCGCACGGCTTCCGCCGATCAGAAAGGAGTTCCAGCTCGTAACGATGCCGCACATGCCGCCTACAATCAGTACCTTCGCCATCACCGATGTCTTGAACGCCGCAGCCATCGCGTCCGCGGTCACCAGTCCGGAACCGCTGGAAGCGGAGGCGGCAATCGCATCCGAATTCATCACATAGCCTACTGCAAAAATAACCAGGGCATAGAAGGCAACCGCGAGGACGATAGAAAGCAGAAGCATCTTTGCTATTTTTTTCAGCGGAACATTGATCTCCTCCGCCGCCTGCGGGATGACGTCAAAACCAATGAAATAGAAGGGACTCATCATCGCCACGCGCAGGACGTTCCTTGCGATTCCGCTACCGGAACCTACGAACATCTGGCCTTCCAGATTGCTCGGGCTTCCCGTAATCACCGATGCAACGATCAGAAGAATTCCCGCCGCCCCGATGATAATGGTGAGGATCGTCTGAAGGATCGCGGCCGTCTTCGCTCCCCGGATGTTGATGTAGGTAATGAAGATAGACATGGCTACCGCAACCGCAAGCCACGACGCATATACCTTGAACCCTGCGATCGTATACAGATATCCCTTCAGAAATCCGGGATAAATGTAGGTGATGATCGTCGGAAGCGCGCAGGCCTCAAAGCATACCACACTGACGTATCCGAGAATGATCGCCCAGCTGCAGACGAAGGATCCATTTGCGCCCATCGCCTTGAAGCTGAATACATGCTCGCCGCCGCACTCCGGCATCGCCGGCGTCAGCTCCGCATAGGTCAGTCCGATGAAAAATATCATCACGCCGCCGAGAATAAATCCGAGCACAGCGCCAAGCACGCCGCCTCTCTCGATCCAGTCGCCGGTAGATACTACCCACCCCCAGCCGATCATCGCCCCGAATGCAATGACCAGGATATCCCAGGCACTGAAAACCTTGGTAAATTCCGATTCCTTTTTGTTTTCCATGCTTGCCTCCCTCACTCTCCCGAATGTCTTACGAATTAATGCCTCTATTCCGACGAGATAAAACACGCTGCACGAGTTTTTTCTCGCTATCGCGACGCTCGCCGCACACGAATCCTTTGCATTCGGCTGCGGCTGCCTCTTCGCGTAAACACCAAAGGCGCCCAGACAGAATCTTTCATCTGTCCGGACGCCCTTGTCCCTCTTCCAATATCTTCATTGAGCAATACTGCATGCGGCCTGTTCCGCCCTCTTTTATTCATGAAGCATTTCGATGAACATCAAAAGATATTTTGCGGTACCCTCCCAGCCGAGCTTGCTGCTGTCGATCATCAGATCTCTTCCCCGTCTGTCACCTCTGTATGTTCCGGTGATGTACTTATGCCTCGAATGATTCATCTCATCGTAATAATCAATGGAGGCTTCCGCCTTGTCTCTCGAAATATGATCCTGTTCCATGATCGAATCGATTCTCACATTTTTCGGCGCATAGATAAAGAAATTCAGGACATCGTCCCTGTCCTTCAGGATGTAGTTTGCGCTCCGCCCGATGATCACACACGAGGATTTCTCGGCCATATTGTGAAGGACCTCATACTGTGTATAAATCACACGGTTGGTAAGGTTCGCGTATCTCGGCCCCAGGCTCGTCTCAAAGCTGTACTTTACATTCGCCTTGGTATCCGCCTCCTTGACCAGCTCCTTATCCACTCCGAGCTGATCTACAACCTTATCGATCAGATCCCGGTCATAATACTCAATGTTCAGAGCATCTGCAAGCATCCTGCCGATCTGGGGACCGCCGGCACCATATTCACATCCTATCGTGACAACCAAATGGCTCATACAGCCGCCTCCTCATCCTGTTATTCATTCGCGGTCAAATCTTCAGATCTCTCAGATATTAACCTTATAATTATCAGACATATCATATCCTGGTGAATAATTAATATTAAGCATAATTCTGAAAAAAAGATAAAGAAAAAGCGCCCTGCACATGACATTGTCACATGCAAGACGCCATTGTCTTTCTTTTCGCACTTGATTTATCTGACATTGAGTAGGATAGCACGTAAAGATGCGGATCACAATAATTAATTCTAAGTAGATTCTGTCCTGCCTTGATACTTGTTACTGTTCACTCACAACTATGTACGGCAAGGATTTTACAGTCCTGTTGCCATTCGCAAACTGGCTGTAACAAAGTTTTATCCTGATTTTATGAAGCTGCGGAACTCCTCAGGCGCAAGCGCCTTCGTCAGACAGTCCTCGCAATCCACTTCTTGAAGAATTCACGGATAAAACTTTTAACAGCCAGTAATGCTCAGGCAAAGGTACTGTAAAATCTTAGCCGCTTTAGGTGGCGCGTGAACAGTAACTGATACTTCTGTTCAATCACCCGGCATATTTTCCCGTAATTCCAAGCAACAGATCCCTCTCCATACGATACTGCTGCAGATGAACCTCCAGAGCCGCGTCTGCTTCCACCTGTGACGCGCGATCCATTGTTTCTCCGGTTCCTTGCGTCTGCGCGCCCGCATTCACCGCGGACAATGCCTTTCCTCCGGCACCTGAATACTTCCTGAGATCCTCTACGACCTCGGATACCGCGCGGCAGAAGGGTGTCAGACTCAGATTGGCAGAAGCCCCCTTGAGGCTGTGAGCGATACGAAAGGCTTCTCCTCTGTCTCCGCAATCCAGCGCCGCCTCCAAGGATGCAAATTCCGGCGAATCCGAGAACTTCAGGATAAGCATCCGGTAAAACTCCTCGTCGTTCATCACTCTCTGGATGCCTCCGTCCGTGTCCGCTCCCCAATTCCTTAATTCCTCGATCAGCTTATCCATACCGTCACCTCCCGTCGGACATCGTCGTCAGTCAAACCTGGTTTTTGCGGCTCATCACGTCCGACATCACCATGATCAGACGCTCGGGCTCGATCGGCTTGACCAGATGAGCATCCATTCCGGCATTAAAGCTCTCTTCGAAATTCTCCCGGAAAGCATTTGCCGTCATTGCGACAATCGGAACCTGACCCGCACCCGGAATATCGTGCATCGCTCGAATTTTGCGGGTAGCCTCCAGGCCATCCATGACCGGCATCAGGATGTCCATCAGAATCAGGTCGAAGCGGCCGTTTTCCCTGCGAAACAGATCCGCGGCCTCCTGCCCGTTCTTTGCGCTGACAACCTCTATGTTCCTGCTGTATAGAATCTTGCGCACAATCTCAAGATTGATTTCGTTGTCGTCTACCACCAGCACTCTCTTGCCGCTGAAATCCATCTCCTGCGAATCCGGACGTTCCTCATACTGCTCCTCTGCCAGCGGAACGGTGAGCGTGATCGAGATCCGGGTCCCCCTGGAGGCATCTGACTCGGCTGTAAGCGTATCTGTGCCCATAGCGTGTACATAGCTCTTCAGGATAATCAAATCGATATCCAGGGAACCGATGTGCGAATCAATCTTACTCTTCAGGTAATCATATGGCTGGAACAGGACCTTCAGCCGCTCCTGATCGATAACGATTCCCCTGTCTCTCACCGAGAATTCCAGCGTTACCATCTCCTGCGTGCGAAACAGCTCTCTCACATCCAGATCGATTCTTCCTCCCTGAATGGTGTAATTGATTGCGCTCTGCAAAAGCTTCAGCTGAATCTGCTGCAGACAGTGATGGTCCGCCATAATCGTCAAATCCGAAACGTTGCCCGTATTCATGCGGAAGATCAGGCCCTTCTCGTACATCGACGGCGCGATCATTCGTTCTATCTCCTCAAAAAAGGGCTTGAGGTAAATTTCTTCCTCGTTCAGGACGATTTCATTTCTCGAAATCCGACGCAGATCCAGCACGTCATTGATCGTCTCATTCATATAGGTGCCGGACATAGACACCTTGTGAAGATAATCGTCGAAGGCAGTATTGCTTCCAAGATCCGACTCGGCAGCCCTTGTGAGGCCCATGATGGAGTAGAGCGGCGTACGGACGTTTCTGCTCAGAAGCGTCAGGAAGGTGTTCTTCTCGTCACTTTCCTTGTCCGCCTTCTGCAGAGCCTTCTCAAGCTTCCGGATATGCGCGCTGACATCATGGAAGCCGCCGGTCGCATCCCGGATTCCCATATAGATGATGTCGTCCTCGCCCCGGAAGAACGTGAACGCGCAGACGCTGAGACGCCCCTCTTTCCCGTGCACCGTGTTGTATACCTCATAGAACCGCTTTTCCTGAAGCTTCGCCGACACATTCTCCAGCTTCAGTTCATTCAGTGTCTTCATCGGATCCGCATCCGCCGATACATCGAGAATATAGGTGTAGATGATCTTCTCAAAATCAAACCGCATCCCGGTACTGACTCTCCAGGCATCATCTCTTGCGGCAAGCGTCACGCCCTCGCCGGTCAGAAGATCAACCCTTAGAAAAACCTGATAAACGTTCTCAAAGATACAATCAAAAAGATCCAGCTTTTCCTTTTCTGAAATATCCGGATTCATACTTGTCCCCCTTGCCTCGTAGCCGGTCTGTATGTGTCTCGGAAGCCGCCGTGAAAGCGAGCCTGTACGTCATGCCATCATATCACAAGGCTCTGTGAGGCGGTAAAGAGTAAGCAGAGACGATCCGGCAAAATTTTGCCGTTCTCTGCGATTTTCCGTTATCTTTTATATTTAAAATTATATCACACCAATAAATGCGAAGTAAATCCGCAGCTCATACACTTTTGTTTCCTGTCAGAGCGGATTTATGGTCTCGATGAGCGTCGCGAACAATTTTTCCGCATCCAAAGGCTTCGTAATGAAGGAGTTCATACCGCACGAAATGGCGCGGTTTACCGATTCTTCAAAAATATCCCCGGACATCGCGATCATCGGAATCCGCTTCAGATCCTCCCGTTTGGAAGAACGGATCCGCTCCGCCGCCTCGTAGCCTCCCATGGTCGGCATCATCAGATCCAGTATCACGGCGGCATAGTAGCCTGGCGATGATTTTTCCGCCATCTCCACAGCCTCTCTTCCGTTGCCCGCACAATCTGCCGTTATTCCGGCACGGCTCATCATCCGCAGTGCAATTTCCCGGTTGATCTCGTTGTCCTCCGCGAGAAGAATTCTCTTTCCCTTCAGGACGGAATAATCGTACTCTCCGCTGCCGTCCCGGGAAACCCGGCTCCGTCCGCCGCTGCCGCCCGCTGCGCCCTTCTCTGGCGTATCCTCCTTCGGAAGCCCGAGCATAAGCGTCACCGTAAATACCGAGCCGACACCTTCCTCGCTGGAAACCGTAATCCCGCCTCCCATCTGTTCCGCAAGCGTCTTCGAAATCGAAAGGCCAAGTCCCGTCCCCGAACCGTACCTGGAGGGATCCCGGTTTTCCTGGATGAACGGCTGGAAAATTTTTTTCAAAAAATCCGGGCTCATTCCGCAGCCGTTATCCGAGACGACGATCTTCAACTTCACTTTCCCATTGGCTGCCTGATCAGAAAACTCCACGCGGACCGTACCGCCTTCATCCGTGAATTTCACGGCGTTGTTCATCAGATTGATCAGTATCTGCTGTACCCGCATCCGGTCGCAGATGACCTCCGGGATCTGAACACCGCTGAAGTCATACGCTACGCGGACCTTCTTCCGGTCTGCAATCGGACGGATGATCGTGTCCGCCGCCGTGTTGATATCGGACAGGCGCGTCCGCTTCTCCGACAGCCGGAACTTACCACTGTCGATTTTGCCGATATCCAGCACATCATTGATGATGCCGAGCAGATACTGCCCGGACATATTGATTTTGTGCAGACAGTCCACCGCCTCATCCACGTCCTTCGCCTTCATGCCAAGGCTGGACAGGCCGATCACGGCATTCATCGGCGTGCGCATCTCGTGGCTCATTCTGGACATGAACATATTCAGATTTTCGTTGGTCTTTTTCTCCGCCTGCAGCGCGTCCTTCAGCTCGTCACCCAGCCGTTCGATCTGCTTCCTCTGGTTATAATCCTCCGTCACATCGATAAAGCTTCCGACCAGACCGATAATCGCGTCCCCGTCGTAAATCGGCGCCTTCGTTGCCAGGATGTCCCGTTCCTCGCCGCGGATTCTACACTTCCCGTGAACCAGAAGCGTACTTTCACCCCGCAGGACTCTCTCCTCGTCCCTGCGGAACTGCTCCGGTTCCCTATGCCATCCCATCTCTTCATCGGTCTTGCCGATCAGCACCTCGTCCGACGGAAAGCCGTAAAAATCCAGAAAAGCGCGGTTGACGCCGACAAAACGCCGGTCCGTATCCTTCCAGAAGATGCAATCCTGCGTCGTCTCCAGAACCTTATTCACCAGCAGCTTGCGCATCTTCTCCGCCGAGGCATTCTGTCGGCGGCGCTCCCCGATCGTTTCTGCTTCCGGAAGCGTACAGTATACGAGGATTCCCTCCTCTCCCAGACTTCTGCCGTAAATCACGGCGGGATACCATCGGTAGTCGATATCCTTCGTCCGTCTCAGACGCACACGGTATACATATTTCTGATCCGTAAAATTCTTCATTCCGGCGAAGAGGTGGTCGATCCGCCTTCGATCATCCGGATGCATCCACCCGCCTTCTTCCGGGATATTCTCCTCGTCGGCGAAAAATGCTTCTACACGTTCCCGGTCGATCTGAAGAAATTCCAGCAGCTTATCCGTCACCGCCTCACAGTATATTTTGTCCGGCTGCAGCCGCAGAATAAGCATCGGCTCCGGAATTTTCTCCATTTCTGTTCTGGTTTCATCCGAAAAAAAGCTCGTCTGTTTTCCCATATCTACCACCCCGCTGTTCCTATGCCACGAATCTGCTGTTGAAAAACAGAAAATACATCACCGGATTTCCGGCAGCCTTTCCTCATAGAAATATTTCGAAAACATCGCCAGATACTGCGGATCTCTGGCGCCCGCCGTCTCATACGACGAATGCATCGCCAGCTGCGCAAGACCGATGTCCACCGTATTCATGGATACCTGTGTGTTGGAAATGTTGCCGAGTGTTGACCCTCCCCGCATATCCGACCGGTTCACAAATCCCTGACAGGGGATTCCATGCGTCTCGCACAGGCAGCGGAAAATCGCCTCGGACACTCCGTCCGTCGTGTACAGCTGGTTGGCGTGGTTTTTGATAACGATTCCGTGATTCATGCGCGGGCGCAGAACCGGGTCCGCCTTGTCCGGAAAATTCGGATGCACCGCGTGTGCGTTGTCCGCCGACACCATAAAGCTGTTCGCCAGAATCCGATGATAATCCTCCCGCCCCAGGCCCAGGCCATCCATAATCCGGTCCAGCGTATCCTTCAGGAATGTGGATTCCGCGCCCTGCTTGCTTCGGCTACCGGTCTCCTCATTGTCGAAGACGCAGTGCATGCTCAGAATTCCCTCCCCGCATCCTGTCTCCATCCCGGAATCCAGAAACCCGAGGAACGAGCAGTAGCAGCATTCCAGATCATCCAGCTTCGGACTGGAAATAAATTCCCTCTCTGCTCCCCATACGGACTGCGCCATGCGGTTCACGAGAAAAAGATCCTCTCCGAGAATTTTTTCTCCCTTCTCCTCCCTTACGCCCGCAGCATCCGCAATCAGCTTCCGAAAACCTTCCCTGTCTCCATTCTGGCTGAAAAGCGGAAGCATATCCTTCTGCACATTTTATTTCATTCCGTCATTGGCATCCCGGTTCATGTGAATTGCCAGAGATGGGATCATCACAAGATCCCGGTCAAGATTCACCAGTCTCTGCTCGATCCGGACCGCCAGAGATTCTCCCTTTTCTCCCGGCACAAGCACCAGCACCCGTCCCGCCACGGAAAGCGGCCGGTCAAACCACGTACTGCAGAGCATCCCGCCGTATTTTTCAATATTCAGCTTGATTTCATTCCCATTCACACAGATCTCCGGAGAGGGTTTCACCTTGAATGTCGGAGAATCGCTGTGACTCGCGATGATGTGCGCGCTTTTAATTCCTCCCTCCGACAGCTCCGGAAGCCGGAAGGACAGGATCGATGAGCCATTCCGCGTCACAAAATATCTTCCGCCCGGCTTCAGATCCCAGCCCTGCTCCTCCCTCAGTTCCTCATAATCATGCTCAAGAAGCTCGTTCTTCAGATTTTCCACAACATGAAAACAGCTCGGCGACCGCCGGATAAAATCCAGCACGCGCTCAGACGCATTATCAAACATTTATTCTTCCTCTTTCCTTCTCTGGTAATAATTCAGATGCCTCGAATTCCCCATGCGGGCATCATGCGCAAGAACATTCCGCTCCGTCTCATCCAGCTTATATTCCGGGACATGTATCTCGTCCCCTGACGGCTTCAGTTCCTCCGGGTTCCGGATAATATGCGTGCCCTCATGCGATTCCACGTCTTTCACTTCCGGACAGGCCTCTCCTGCACGATTCGTTTCCCGATCATCCGGCTTCGCATAACGCCCCCCGAAGTCCGGAACATCCGCGTTCTTCCTTCCTTGATTCAGGCCCATCCTCTGCGCATAATTGAGATGAACCTCCCCCTGATGCCCGTAATTACCGTAATTATCATATCCGCCCGCAGCCGGTCTTTCTCCTGCGCCAGAACGTGCCGCATAATTCCGACCATCCGCATCCGCCATTCGCTGCGCGTAGTTGCGCCGGTCATATGCGGCCTGCGCATCGCGCAGCGCCGAATCCCTGTCCGCGTCAGACGGAATAAAGAACCGCAGAAGTCTCGTCTTGTGCATGACGAAGATACACAGATCCATGAACAGGTGCGCAATCAGCGTGCTCACGATAACTCCGTTTGATTTCAGCAGAAAATCCACCTTAAACCCGTACCAGCAGACAATCGCCGAATAGACCGCCATCAGTCCCAGAAGCGGCAGATTTCTCCACAGGCCTGCGATCGTCTCCTTGAACCAGTCCCAGGTAAAATCAAAATACAGAAAACGCCCTGCGGCAAGCAGCAGGAAATACTGAATCAGCGTGTCGTAATTGTCGTCCTGATAGATCACCTTGATATACAGCAGAATCAGGATGATGTAGAAGGAACTTAAGAGCCGGATACAGGCCTTCTGCTCCGACTTGATGTG
>Ga0256406_1002494_pt1 | contig 25765 bp, 26 predicted proteins | sample RumenRJG_03DNA_FD_185986 | JGI IMG/M metagenome (GOLD analysis project Ga0256406, IMG submission 185986) | Bovine rumen microbial communities from Lethbridge, Alberta, Canada - RJG_03 | ecosystem: Host-associated > Mammals > Digestive system > Stomach > Rumen | place: Canada: Alberta | collected...
TATTAACGGATATGGGAGGCTTTTCGGCGGGAGGCTGATGGAATGGATCGATGAGACGGCCGGGCTTGCCGCTGTGCGTCATTGCTGTAATATGGTGACAACGGCAGCAGTGGACAATCTGCAGTTTAAGGCAGGAGCCGGTCTCGGTGATATCATTGTAATCGTTGCCAGGGTGACATATGTGGGCCACACATCTTTGGAGGTCCGCGTTGACACCTACGTAGAGGAAGTGAAAACAGGGACGCGGCGGCCGATCAACCGGGCTTTTCTGACGGAGGTCTGTGTGGATGCGGACGGCAGGCCTGTCCCGGTTCGCTATGGATTGAAGCCGCAGACAGAGGGGGAAAAGGCTGATTATGAGGGAGCGCAACGACGAATTGCGCTGCGCAGGCAGCGGAGAGAGGAAGGATTCTGACAGCCGGAACCGGGGACCGCGGAAAAGCGGCGGAAAGCACCCCTGGCCGGAGGCGGAATCGAGTTTCTATGACCAACTTCTGGAGAAAATCATACAGAGCGGCATGACGGATGCCGAGATTTACCGGCGCGCCGGCATGGACCGGAGGCGGTTTTCGGAGATCCGCTGCCGCCATAATGTGATGCCGAAGAGAAGAACGGTTTTTGCTCTGATTCTGGCGCTTCATCTGAGCTATGATGAGGCGGTGGAGCTGATGCAGTGGGCGGGAATTGCTTTCTCCCCGGCAAGTCAGACGGACCAGATTGTAAAATATTGCATCTGTCACAAGATTTATGATGTCATTCTGGTCAATCAGATGCTGGACGATATCGGAGAAAAAATTCTCTGAAGCTTCCGCGGCATGGGGGATAGCAATGAATATTCGGGAAGAAGTAAGAAGGATGAAACAGGCGGCGCCGGAGATGGCAGCCTCGCCGGTAGAGATGCGGAATAGGGCGCTGGAACGGATGGCGGCTGCACTTCGGGAGCACCGGGAAGATATTCTTGCCGCGAACGCGGCGGATCTCGCGGCGGCGGAGAGTGCCGGTGTCCCGCAGGCGGTGAGAAAGCGTCTGCGCTATGACGACAGCAAAATGCGCGACAGCGCGGCAGGACTCAGGGAACTCATCCAGCTGCCGGACCCGGTGGGAAAGGTGCTGCTCCGCAGGGAACTGGACAAAGGACTTGTTTTGACGAAGGTGACGGTTCCGATCGGTGTGATCGGCGTGATTTTCGAGGCGCGGCCGGATGCGATGGTGCAGGTGGCGTCGCTGTGCATCAAGAGCGGAAACTGTGCGATTCTGAAGGGTGGGAAGGAGACGGCGGGAACGAACCGCGTGCTCTTTTCTCTCATTCATCAGGCGGCGGTGGAAGCGGGACTGCCGGAAGCGGCGCTCTTTCAGGCGGAGGCACACAGTGAAATCGATGAGCTTCTTGCCTGCGATGACTGCGTGGATCTTCTGATCCCGAGGGGATCGGGGAAGTTTGTCCGCTATATCATGGATCACACCAAAATTCCTGTGATGGGTCATTCGAGCGGCATCTGCCATATCTATGTGGATCAGGAGGCAGATCCGGACAAGGCGGTTCCGGTCATCCTGGATGCCAAGACGCAGTACCCGGCCGCCTGCAACGCGGTGGAGACGCTGCTGATTGACCGCGGGATTGCCGAATCGTTTCTCCCGCGCATCGTATCGCAGCTGGCGGCAGCAGGCGTGGCCATCCATGGCACGGAGGAGGTGGAAATCCTGCTCAGAAGGGCGCTGGAGAGCGGCACCGGTGCGGCGGACCGGGATCTTATCGGCGGCGCGCTGCAGTCCTACGACGTCTGTCAGCCGGAGGACTTCTCGAGAGAATACAATGATCTCGACCTTTCTATCCGCCTTGTCGACGGCGTCCGGGAGGCAGTGGAGCATATAAACCGGTACGGCTCTCATCACACGGACTCCATTCTCACGGAGAACGCGGAGACCGCGTCGTATTTTCAGCAGATGGTGGACAGCGCCGGCGTCTACTGGAACTGCAGCACGAGATTTGCAGATGGATACCGGTACGGCTTCGGCGCGGAGGTCGGCATCAGCACCGGAAAACTTCATGCGCGGGGGCCTGTCGGACTGGACGGACTGGTAACCTATCAGTATCGTCTCACCGGAAACGGCGATGTTGTCGGCGACTATGCAGCCGGGAGAAAGGAATTCCATCACAGGGATCTTCCACTTGCCTGACCAGGGGACAAGGGAGTATACTGGGCAGGCTGTCCGGTGCATTCAGGCGGGCTGTCTGAATGCGGACTGCAGAACAATTCCATACGAGTGTTATGCCTGCCGCGGATTTCTGCCGCGACATCCTCCTTCCCACTCGCACAAAACTAAAGGAGATCATTATGCAATCTGTTTCTCACTCCCAACCTGTCACCGCGCATCAGCGCACGATATGGACCGTACAGGCCGGCATTATTGCCGCGCTGTATCTGGTTCTGACCATGCTTGCCGCAGGATTTGATCTCGCGAGCGGAGCGATCCAGGTGCGCTTTTCCGAGGCGCTGACCATTCTTCCTTATTTCACGCCCGCTGCTGTTCCGGGCCTTGCCATCGGCTGTCTGATCGCTAATTTTGTCACCGGGTCCGCGCTGCCGGACGTGGTTTTCGGCACGCTGGCAACTCTGCTTGGTGCTATCGGCACCAGGGAGCTCCGGAAGCATCGCTTTCTGTGCAGTTTTCCGCCGGTCATCAGCAATATGATTATCGTTCCGCTGATTCTGATCTATGCCTATGGCGTGCCGGGCGGTTTCCCTTATCTGGCCGCCACGGTCGGCGCCGGGGAGGCGGTCTGCTGTGTCCTGTTCGGCCAGATCCTGATCAGTGCTCTGAGGCCGGTCCGGAATCAGATATTCGGACAGATGTAATAGAATATATAAGCATACGGAAAAGCAGGTGCGGCAGGAAGGAACCGCACCTGCTTTTCCGTATGCGCACCCGATGGCGGCAGATATCAATCCACCAGCAGAGCTGACTGCTCTGACCCGGATTGGATGGAAGATGGAATGGGCAGCGACAAAGAACCAGTCACGAAATATCACTTGACAATATGTAGCACACTACCTATCATGGGACATGTCACATGCTACATGTCCTACGCAAGTGGGTAAAGCAACGATGGAACAGATTTGCAGTGAACGACAATTGTGTGAACCGTGCCGCACAGAAGGCGGCGCAGGGAAATCAGGAGCATGATGAATCAGCAGGGTTACAAAAAAAGAACATTCGAGGACGCGCCGCTCGCGTTTCAGATCAAGATGCTGGATGAGAAGATGACCTCGATCTGGAATGCGGAACTCTCGGCCTACGGGCTTACCTTTTCTCAGTTCCCGGTTCTGATTTATCTGGTGAAGAATCAGGACCACAAGGTGACCCAGAAGGAGCTGTGCGAGGCGGTTCATGTCAAGCACCCGACCATGATCGGGCTGCTGGACCGGCTCGAGGAGAAGGACCTCGTCGTGCGCAGGCGGGATGAGGAAAATCACCGGTTCAACCGCATCGCACTCTCGGAGCGGGGCCTTGAGATGATGCAGTCCTTCCGTCTCGACCGGATCCGCTCGGATCAGCAGACGGTGGAGGGCCTGAGTGAAGCAGAGATGCAGGAATTGTCGCGGATGCTGGGGCTGGTGTACCGGAATGTGAAGCGGATTGAGACATCGCTGACAACGGCAGATGCTGATACCGGGACTGCAGCGGGAGCACCGCCGGGAGAACGGAAGCAGGACGGGACGGGATAAAGGTTCCTGAGAAATGCAGGGTGTTGATATCCGGCAGCAAGGCAGAGAGTGAGTGCCGGAAAGTACACAGCATAGTCTCAAGAAACAGGCTGAAGAATTGGTAGAAAATCTATGATTAAAACATTGGCAGCACAAATAAAACAGTACAGGCTGGTGTCCGCGCTGACACCGCTCTGGATGGTGGTAGAAGTGGTCTGTGAGATGATCATTCCGGTGTTTATGGGAATGATTGTCGATAAGGGCATTTACGGCGGCGATCTGCACTATATCTATTCCATGGGCGGAAAGATGATCGTGGTCGCGCTGTTCGGCTTTCTGTTCGGCGTCCTCGGAGGTGTCTGCGGAGCAAAGGCATCCACAGGCTTCGCCAAGAATCTCCGCAAGGCCATGGACGACAACATCCAGACCTTCTCTTTTGCCAATATCGACAAATTTTCCCCGTCGAGCCTCGTCACGCGGCTGACGACGGATGTGACGAATCTGCAGAATGCGTACCAGATGATTCTCCGCATGGCGGTCCGGGCACCGATGTCCATGATTGTGGCGATGGCCATGAGCTTTGTCCTGAGCCCGCGGCTGGCGAGCGTGTATTTGATCGCGGTTGTGATTCTGGGCACGATCATCTTCTTTCTGATGGGCTCCACGACAAAATATTTCAAACAGATTTTTGAAAAATATGATCTGATGAATGAGAGCGTGCAGGAGAACGTCTCGGCGATCCGGGTCGTCAAGGCATATGTGCGGGAGGACCACGAGATCAGCAAGTTCAAGAAGGCCTCCGCAAATATTTATCTGATGTTCCTGCGGGCAGAGCTCCGGCTGGCGGGCATGGCACCGATTATGATGGGGACGGTCTATATCTGCATCCTGCTCATCAGCTGGCTGGGCGCGCATATGATCATCTCCTCGGAGCTGACGACCGGCGCACTGATGAGTCTTCTCACCTACTGCATGAATATCCTGATGAGCCTGATGATGCTGTCCATGGTCTTCGTGATGATCACGATGTCCGAGGCGAGCGCAAGGCGTATTGCGGAGGTGCTCGAGGAGAAGACGACGATCAGCAATCCGGAGCATGCGGTGACGGAGGTCAGAGACGGCAGCATCACCTTTGAACATGTGGATTTTGCCTACAATAAAAATTCTGAGGAACCGGTACTGAAGGATATCACGCTGGACATTCATTCCGGCGAGACGGTCGGCATCATCGGCGCCACCGGCTCAGCCAAGTCGAGCCTCGTCAACCTGATCAGCCGTCTGTACGACGTCACAGCCGGAAAGGTGGAGGTTGGCGGCGTGGACGTGCGGGACTATGATCTTGTCACGCTGCGCCGCAGCGTTGCGGTTGTTCTGCAGAAAAACGTCCTGTTCTCCGGGACAATCTACGAAAATCTCCGCTGGGGCGACAAGAACGCGACGGACGAGGAGTGCCGCAGGGCGTGCAGGCTGGCCTGCGCGGACGAGTTCATCGATAAGATGCCGAAGGGATATGACACCTACATCGAGCAGGGCGGATCGAACGTGTCCGGTGGACAGAAGCAGCGGCTGTGCATCGCCAGAGCGCTGGTTGCAAAGCCGAAGGTGCTGATTCTGGACGACTCGACCAGCGCGGTGGATACGGCGACCGACGCCAAAATCCGCAGGGCGTTCCGGGAAGATATACCGAACACAACGAAGCTGATCATCGCGCAGCGAATTTCCTCTGTGCAGGACTGCGACCGTGTGATCGTCATGGACAACGGCAGGATCAACGGATTTGACACGCCGGAGCATCTGCTGCAGAACAATGCTATTTACCGAGAGGTTTATGAATCGCAGACCGGCGCCGGCGGGGACAACGCGGATTTTGACAGCAAGGAGTGAAAGGTTTGAAAGTCCTGCTGATGCAGGACTTTCAAACAGCAGCAGCGGTGCTGGCGCACCGGCTGCCGCATTCGGCAAAACCGCATTCGCGGATTTTGCCTCAGCGGAGTATAGGTTTGAAAGTCCTGCTGATGCAGGACTTTCAAACAGCAGCAAAGGTGCTGACGCACCGGCTGCCGCATTCGGCAAAACCGCATTCGCGGATTTTGCCTCAGCGAGGTATAGATATGGCGGAAGAAAATGCAAAGGTGGTGCGCGGGCCGGGCTCCCGGAATCGGAGAGGCATGCCGCGCCCGAAGGTGGAGAATCCCGGCAAAGTGTTTCGAAGACTCATGGGATTCGTGATGAAGAACTACGGGTTCCAGTTCATTCTCGTTCTGGTCTGCATTGTGGTTTCCGTTCTCGCCAATGTGCAGGGAACGCTGTTTACCAAAACGCTGATTGACTCCTATATCACGCCGCTGCAGAAGGCGGCGGAGGCGGGAGGGGCGGTCGATTACCATCCGCTGCTCGCCGCGATGGCGCGGGTGGCCATTTTCTACGCCATCGGAATCGCCGCGACCTATGCCCAGTCGGTGATCATGGCGTTCATCACGCAGGGATCAATGAAGAAGCTCCGCGATGCGCTGTTCGAGCATATGGAAAAGCTGCCGATCCGGTATTTTGACACGCATGCCCACGGCGATATCATGTCGGTTTATACCAATGATATCGATACGCTGCGGCAGATGATCAGCCAGTCGATCCCGCAACTCGTCAACAGCGCCATCACGGTGGTGACCATTCTGATCGAGATGCTGATTCTGTCTGTTCCGCTGACGGTACTGTCGATCGCCATGGTAGTGGTGATGATGATGTGCTCCATGCTCGCGACGAAGATGTCCGGACGGAATTTTGTCGCGCAGCAGAAGAAGCTCGGAGAGCTGAACGGCTTCATCGAGGAGACGATGACCGGGGAGAAGGTCGTCAAGGTCTTCAATCATGAGCAGGAATCGATCGCAAAATTCGATACGCTCAATGAGGAGCTGTACCAGGCGGCCTATAAGGCAAACGCGTATTCCAACATCCTGGGCCCGATCAATGCACAGCTCGGCAATGTCAGCTATGTGCTGTGCGCCATCGTGGGCGGTGTTCTGGCGCTGAATACAAACGTCGGATTCACGGTCGGCTCTCTCGCCTCGTTTCTGACCTTCAACCGGAGCTTCGCGATGCCGATCAACCAGGTCTCGATGCAGATGAACGCCATCATCATGGCGCTTGCCGGCGCGGACCGTATCTTTCGGCTGGAGGATGAGAAGCCGGAGGAGGATCAGGGCTATGTCGGTCTGGTCAATGTGAAGAACGGTGCGGACGATCAGAAACAGACCGGAGCGGAGACCGCGGGCGCGGCCGCACTGGCAGCGGCAGACGGGGGCATGAAAGAGCAGGTTATGGCAGATTCTGCTTCGCCGGACAGCTCTGCGGATGAAAAAGATGCCGAGGAGCGGCTCCGCAGCAAGGAGGTCAGCGGGCTGATCGAAACAGAGGAACACACCGGGAAATGGGCGTGGAAGCATTTCCACAAGGCGGACGGCACGACGACCTATGTTCCGCTCGAGGGTGACGTCACGTTCCTGCATGTGAATTTTGGCTATACGGACGACAAGATGGTCCTGCACGACATCACGCTGCACGCCAACCCCGGGCAGAAGATCGCGCTGGTCGGATCGACCGGCGCAGGCAAGACGACCATTACGAACCTGATCAACCGGTTCTATGATATCCAGGACGGCAAAATCCGTTACGACAACATCAATATCAGCAAGATCAAAAAGGCGGATCTGCGGCGCTCGCTCGGCATAGTCCTGCAGGAAACCAACCTGTTCACCGGCACGGTGGCGGACAATATCCGCTATGGCAAGCTGGATGCGACGGAGGAGGAGATTGTCGCCGCGGCAAAGCTGGCAAACGCAGACGGATTTATCCGCCGCCTGCCGCAGGGCTATCAGACAGAGCTGCGCGGAAACGGAGCGAATCTGTCGCAGGGACAGCGGCAGCTCCTTGCGATCGCAAGGGCAGCCATCGCCAATCCGCCGGTGCTGATTCTCGATGAGGCGACGAGCTCGATCGACACTCGCACAGAGAAGATTGTGCAGGATGGCATGGACAAGCTGATGGCCGGGCGGACGACGTTTGTCATCGCGCACAGGCTTTCTACCATCCGTAATGCGGATCAGATCATCGTGCTGGAGCAGGGTCGCATCGTCGAGCACGGCAATCATGAGCAGCTGCTGGAGAAGAAGGGCAGATATTATCAGCTCTATACCGGAAAGCGGCCGGAGCTGGCTTCCTGAGCGGGATAGGCCGTGGCGCGCTGGCTTCACGGCCGCCGTCCCACGGAGAAATGGCTGCTGCAGGCGAAAGCCGGTTTACCCGGCGGACGGGCGTGCACCTTCTGACGTGGTGCCGCCGGTCTGCAGGCCGGGCTGCAGTCCGGATCAATGGCGTATCCGCGTTGCGCGGACATCTGTGCGAAATTTACAGAATGTTCATGAATGGGGTCCGCTGACCGCGTTATAATCCTGATCAGAGTGCGGCAGATAAGAATCGCGATCTGACCGCATGCAGAAAACATACGGAACAGGAAGTGTGGAACAGGATCGGACGGCCGGCGATGACAGACGACAGAAAAGCAGAGCAGGAAAACAGAATAGAGCGTGATATCCTGGAGTACGGAGGCCCTGTTCTCCGTTCCGGAATCTGGGACAAGGCGATGCAGCAGACACACCACAACCGGTGGACCGTGGGCAGCCACAGCATGAGCGTCTGCGTCGCGGCGCTGCGCATGAGCTACTGGCTGGAGGATAAGCATATATGCTATGTCAACCACCGCGAGATCGTGCAGGCGGCGCTGTGTCATGATCTCGGGATCGTGGGGCGGCACGAGAAATTTGCAAACAACCGGGTCTGCTGTCATCAGCACCCGCTTGACTCCGCGGAGATAGCAAAGCAGATCTATCCGGAGATCAGCGAAAAGACGCTGTATACGATCCGCTGCCACATGTGGCCATTGTGTGTGGCGCTTCCGAAGACGAGAGAGGCAGTCATCATCACCCTGGCAGACAAGTATGTCGCGACAGGAGAGGGCATCCCTGCGGACTGGCTGGAGCGTTACCAGAAGGCGCTGAATGCCACGGTACTGCGGACAACGGTGCCGGCGAGAAACTGAAGGCAGGACAACTGAAGGACAGACAGAAAAAGGCTTGCGTGCACGCTGCACGCAGGCCTTTTTCTGCGGTGCGCCCGGCGGGCGCACCGCATATATATGGAACATCCCGTCTAAAATCTGGAAAAGTCCGTCCCGCATTCGAAAAGCGAATGCGAGACGGGCTTTCAGGATTGCTGCCTTCTCAATATCTGCTATATCTGCTGTTACGCGCTCACCTCCGGCGCGTTCTCGTCCTCGATGGCGCGGATTCTTCTCTTGTGACGCTCTCCCTCCGAAAACGCGGTGGAGAGATACGTATCGACAATGTCCATTGCCAGATTCTGGCCGGTGATGCCGGCGCCGAGCGCAAGGACGTTGGAATCATTGTGCTCTCTCGTCAGCCTGGCCTGTGTCACGCTGGTGCAGAGTGCGCAGCGGATTCCGCTGACCTTATTGGCCGTGATGGAGACGCCGATCCCTGTCGTGCAGATGACGATTCCCTTTTCGTTCGTTCCGTCCGACACGGATTTTGCAACGGCGCGGGCATACTGTGGATAATCGCAGGAAGCCGTGCTGTGGCAGCCGTAATCCGTCACTTCATGTCCCTGGCTGCGGAGATGCTTGATTACCTCCTGCTTGAGTCCATATCCGCCGTGATCCGATCCGATTCCGATTTTCATAGTGCCGCCTGTCCTCCTCGCATGCTTTATGGCGTCATTATACCCCGATGGGACAAAAACCGCGAATGATAAAAAACTCTTGTCATAGCGTCTGCAGTTCTGTATGATTGCGTAGTCAAAAATAGAAGACGCACCGCAGGCAGCTATCTGTCCGGATGCGGCGCGTCTCAAAATTCATCATGGTGAGGAAAGGATTCATGAAAGCAACAATCAAGGTTAATGTAGGAAAGCTTCCCAAGGTCGGCAGCAAAATCGAGCGCAGAGATTATTCTCAGGTGGCCTGGCACTCTTCGAATGCCGAGGAAGTGAAGGACAGCGGCGACACCTCCGGCTTTGTCGACCCGGTTCCGGAAGAAGAGAAGTAATTACTTCCGGATCCCGGCGATCACCTCGTCCGGGATCACAAATTCCTGCGTTCCCATATACATCGGCGCCACGTCGCCCTCCTGAAAGGCAATCACGAGCTGATCCGCTGAGTTAATGTAGAAGTTCTGATCCGCCGCAATGGACTTGAAATCATCTTCCGGCATATCATCGTCCAGGAAGTAGAGATTATTCTCGTCTTCTTTCATCTTCTGGCGCATCTGCTCCTTGATGTTGTCGCTGATGACTGTCACATAATCGCTGCCGTCCTGGAAGAGATCGGACAGCTTCATGACATCCAGTGTTTCTTTACTGATCACGTAGTAATGGTTTTCTTCGTAGCCGTCCGCGGATGCCGTGAAGCAGCCAAGGCGCACCGCATAATACTTGTCGTTGTCTGTCACGACATCCGTGGTCACCTTGAGTGTCTGGTATCCCTTTTCTTCCACGCTCTGCTGGAACGACGCGATCAGCTCGTCTGTTTTCTGCTCGATTCTGGCGTTCACTTCCGATGCGGACAGCTGCGCCTTCTGATTCGAACCGTCCACCGGGCTGACCTTGTTCACCTCGACGTCGGCCTCGTGCCGGTCATCCTCAAAGGTATAATGCCGGAACGTCACCAGGCGGAAATAATTGCCCACAACCGGCGCGGCCTCTGCCGCTCTGGCGATGGCCGGCGATATGTTCGGCAGGATGATGCTGACCGCGAAGACTGCCGCTGCGGTCTGCAGCGTCCTGATCAGCGGGCGGAAACGCCGGATTTTGCGGCTTCCCGAGCGCGCCTCCTGTGCCTCGTCAATATAAGCGGAATCAATATCTCCCATGGCATCCATCAGTTCTCTGCCGTCTGTTCTCATCCTTCCAGTTCCTCCTTCAGCTTCTTTCTTAAACGAAATAGTGTCGTCTTCACTTTGGCCTCTGTGACTCCGTGATGTCTGGCGATGTCACTGACCGGATCACAGTAAAAGTAGCGTTCCACAAACATATCCCGCTTCTCTGCGGATTCCTTCTGCAGAAACCGGTCGATCCGCGCGGTCAGTTCTCCGCGAAGGACCTCGTCCTCCGTACTGTCTCCCGCAGACTGTGCACATTCCGTGAGCTCGTCGAGCGCCAGGGTGTAGGTGGTGCCGCCGCGCTTGAGAGATGCAGATTTCCTGAACCGGCTGATCGCCAGATTGCGGGTGATTCTGCCAAGATATGCCCGGAGACTGTCCGGTCTCGTCGGCGGAATTGTGTTCCATGCTTTCAACCATGTATCGTTCAGGCACTCCTCGGTGTCCTCCCGGTTCTGCAGAATATGATCCGCTATGGTCCGGCAGTATCCGCCATACGCTTCCGAGGCGTCCTGTATGGCAGTTTCCTGCCTTGCAAAGAATCCGTCGATGATCGACTGATCTCTGGTTTCCATTTGTCTGACTCCTTTCCAGGTGACCTGCCATGGCTGTGGTATTCCCTGTGCCGCTTTTTCAGCGGCCTTTTCTTTCGTCCTACACCATGATAGACGCAGGATATCGCAGCGGGGTTACAACCTTTTTGACGATTTCCTGCAAACGTGCTGGAACTTTTTTCACGGCGATCATTCAGTACGGCAGCTGCAACGATATGAATGATTCCCTGTAAGCATGCGGGGCGCGGATAGACAGAATGAGATACCGGAAGAGAACCAACCGTATAAAATATCAGAAGAGAAACGGACGAAAGGCTGATTCCAAAAGCGTTCAAAATTTGCGTTCAGAATTTCGTTCAAAAAGTTAGTTTCATTTACCGGAAAATAGCCCAAAATTTCGGATTACAGTTTCATCAGTGGAAACTAGAAAACCCCGCAACTACGCGGCTTCCGCGTAATTACGGGGTTTTCTCAATAGTGGAGCCTACGGGGCTCGAACCCATGACCTCCTGCACGTCAAGCAGACGCTCATCCCAGCTGAGCTAAGACTCCAACGAAAAGAATTCTACCAGCTGGGAGCAGGATTGGCAAGCACTTTTTGCGGTGCGGAAACACTTTTTTTATGGTGCGGGAACACTTTTATGCGGCGCCGGAACTTTTTATGAAGGCGGCTCGGATGGATAAAGCCTCATTTTCGAGTGATTTCATGGGTTTACTTCTCCAGTTTTGTTCTGTGATTCCTGAAATGTCTGTTTTAAATCTTCATAATTCTGATACCCGTACACCACATAATGATCGGAATCATACAGCAGGCTTGTGGGGGTATTCTGAAGACTGTTTCCATTGTCATCCGGCAGCACACCGGAATTTTCAAACTGCGGGATCCATCCATTCTCATATTCATTGGTTTTGTCAAGGATGACAAAGAAGCGGCCCCGCGGAACATGGTTCAGCGCGGACGCGGGGGCGAGCCATGCATAACGATTGTCAAGCGGAAAGGCGCCGGCGCCTGCCAGTTCAAAATCTGTCATCGTCAGGGTTCCGTTTGAGAGCTCGGTCAGTACATTGTTGTTCCAGAAGGTGGCAAATCCCTCGGAATATCCCGCCTGCTCCACGGCTGCGGCTGCATTCCGCAGTTCTGCGGTGTTATCCTGATCGGCCAGGTCAAGGTATCCGACGCCTGCAAAGAGCAGCATGCCGAGAAGCGGGATGACCCGGACAGCTTGCTGACAACGCCCCGGGATCGTCTTCTGGTCAGACCAGACTGCCGCGGCAGGAACCAGAAACGCCATGGATACGAGATAATACCGGTCGCGGTCGTCTGCCATCAGGCCGGTCAGGAGAATGGCAACGCTGACGACGCAGACAGAAAGGAACCAGTAGGACAGAAGAATCTGCAGAACAACAGGCTGTCTGCCAGTGCGGACAGCACGGAAAGCAGCCCGGATCACAAGCAGACCGAGCAGCAGGCCGAGCAGACTGGTACATCCCCGGAGAGAGAAAACAGGGGCACCAGACCTCCAGGCAAAATTGTCCATGATGCCATGTATCATATTTTCCAGACGCCCTGCAGAAAATTCTTCCAGCGCCAGGTCTTCCATATGCTGGAAGTGATAACGTTTCTCCAGAATCAGTTTCAGAACAGCCCAGCCGGCACCTGACCAGAGGAGCGCAAAGAGAGCGCGTCCCGTGTAACAGGAGAAAAGCCGGATGAGGATACTGCCCTGCTTGAATGTAGCAGGAGAGAAGAGCGGCTTTCTGCCGGACTTCCTTTCGGACAGCAGGCAGGCAAGAACCATCGGAACATAGAACGTCAGAACATCCTTCGAGCCGCCGAGACCGGAGAGAAAAGAGAGCGCAGCCAGAACCAGCAGTGAAGGCCAGCCCTTTCGCTGCGCGCTCCTGACATGCAGAATCAGGGCGGCACTCAGCATCGCCAGAATGATATGCGGCATATAGTAGAGACCGACCAGAACGTATTTTGCATAGACGGGGGAGAACGGCGCAATCAGAAGCGGGGCAGAGTACAGGGCTGTGCTGCGGCGGATGGCGAGACTCTGCGCAAGGAACAGATAGCTCAGCAGAAGAAGAACAGCAAGTGTCAGGGAGGTGAGCACGCGCACGGTGTGCCAGCTGTCCGTGAAGAAAAAGAAAAATTCGAAGAACAGCTGGGAATTGAAGACCCGGAGCTCTGTGGAGTAGTACCAGTCCTTCAGAAAAATACCCGGATGATATGACAGCAGACGGCCGAGCAGTTCCTCACTCGCCATATCGGAATCGATGAGACTGGCTGAGGCATGCATGAGCAGATAGCTGTAGAGACAAAACCAGAAGGCAAGCCAGAGAAAAGGAACTGCTGTGGAAAGCACTCTGGGAAACTGGCATGTTTTGGCGGGCTGCTTTTTCATGATTGTGCTCCGTTTATACTTTGTGCCGCGTCCTTTGCGGCATCCGCGGGCTAAACGCCTGAATGGGCTTCCTATCGTATCGGAATATTGGCACCAGCGGCACCCATATCGGTTTATCATCAGTATATCGCAAAAACGGAGAAATGTCGGCTGCCGGGCGGCGCTTCTGCCACTGCCGGTCAGCGTTACGGACAGTGGTTGCATTTCCCCGCGCGGGGTGTTATCCTGCATCTGCTTTGATGCTACTGTGGTACACGGAACCCGACGGCGAAGACGCAATGCTGGTCTGAGCGGAACGAGGAAGCGGACACATGAGCAGGGTATCTGCCGGCACGGACTGCCGCTTTATGCGGACAGCGGCGCAGGCGGTGTTCTGCAATGAAAGGATGTCTATGCGCCTGCCGGGTTTTCCGGCAGGTGTTTTTTGTCCCAAACAAGCTAAACTTGTCAGGGACAAAAGCGGATTGGAAGGGAGCGGCACATGCAGGAAAGCGGGATGGAGAGGGGAAACCGGCTGGCGGTGATTGCCATTGTGGTAGAGGATCCGGACAGTGTCAGTCTGATGAACGAAACTCTGCATGACTATGGCATGTACATCATCGGCCGGATGGGAATTCCGGTCAGGGAACGCGGTGTCTCTCTCATCAGTATCGCAATTGATGCTCCCTGCAGCGTGATCAGCGCTGTGACCGGAAAACTTGGCAAAATCAATGGCGTTTCTGTGAAAGCAGCCTATTCAAAGGTGTAACGGTCATTGGCTCGTGCCGCCTGGCGGCACAGAAAGGGAAGAAGGAACAGTATGAAAAAGAAATTGGTATCTATTGCCATGGCACTTACCCTGGCGGTGTCGGCTCTTGTCGGGTGCGGCAGTCAGGCGGGAAGCGGAGCGGCTTCTACCGGGGCAGCTGCGCAGGAGTCTTCCGCGGCGGTGTCCGCGTCTGAGACAGCCAGTTCAGCGGAGAGCACCGCAGCAGCGGCCTCGGAATCCTCGCAGGCTGCATCCACGGAGCAGGCCGCGGCTTCCGAGGCGGTGACGGCAGCGGATGCGGCCGGCACAGAGGAGCTGGGCAGCGGCGCGGTCCGTGTCGCCACGCTCAAGGGGCCTACGGCGATGGGACTTGTGAAGTTTATGGATGAGGCGGACAGCGGTGCGCTGTCTGACGGGCAGTATCAGTTCACGATGTATGATGCGCCGGATCAGCTAGTTCCTCTTGTGGTCAAGGGAGATGTCGACATTGCGATGGTCCCCGGCAACCTCGCCTCTGTCCTCTATCAGAAGACAAAGGGCAATGTGCAGGTCTTTGCCATCAATACGCTGGGCGTCCTGTACATCGTCGATAATGGCAATCCGGTGTCTTCCGTGGCTGATCTGAAGGGAAGAAGCATCGCGGCGAGCGGAATGGGTTCTACACCGCAGTATGTGCTGAATTATATTTTGCAGCAGAACGGACTTGATCCGGAGAAGGACGTCGATGTCACCTGGTGCGACGATCACTCCATGGCGCTGCAGATGCTGATGAAGGACGATTCCCTGCTTGCGATGCTGCCGCAGCCGTTTGTGACCGTGGCACAGACCAAGGCAGACACAATCCACGTCGATCTCGACCTCACGGAGGAGTGGAACAAGACGCAGGAGAAGGCGCAAAATCCGTCCCAGCTTGTCATGGGTGTCGCAATTGTGAACAAGTCGTTTGCCGAGAAGAATCCGGACGCACTCCGCGCGTTCATGAGCCACTATGAAGAGTCTGTGAAATTCGTCAACAGCAATGTGGATGAAGCGGCTGCGCTGGTTGGAAAGTATGATATTGTTCCGGAAGGCGTTGCGAAGAAGGCCATCCCTGCCTGCAACATCACATACATTGCAGGAGAGGATATGAAGAACGGCCTGTCGGGATTCCTTCAGGTCCTGAATGACCAGGATCCCTCCGCTGTCGGCGGAGCGCTGCCGGAGGATGATTTTTATTACACGGCAGAGTGAGCGTCAGGTCGGATACACGGCTGAGTGAGTGTCAGGACGGAAAGCCTGAAGGCGGCATCGTTACAGGAGCCGTCCGGGCGTGTATAATGAATTCATGAATAAAAAGACCGGGCACAATGGAATACGTCTCTGGGCGGTGGGGTTCTGGCTCGCCGCCTGGCAGATTGCGGGCATGCTCTCCAGGGAGCATGTCTTTTTTGTGACACCGGCGGATGTCATGGCGCGTCTGCTGGCGCTCGCCGGAACGCCTGATTTCTGGCAGTCCGCGGGAATGTCGTATCTTCGGATCACATCCGGTTTTCTCCTGTCGGTGATATTCGGGACCGGCCTTGCCGCCGCGGCGGCAGCCCTGCCGCGCCTCCGGGAGCTTCTCGCACCGGTGATGCTGGCGATCCGGACCATCCCGGTCGTCTCCTTTGTCATCCTTGCCATCATTCTTGTCTCGCCGCGTCAGCTTGCCGTGCTGATCTCGCTGACGATGGGACTGCCGATCATGTATACCAACGTGCTGGATGGAATCGGACAGCGGGACCCGGAACTGATGGAAATGGCCCGCGTCTTCCGGATCCCGCCTCTTCGCCGTATCCGCCGCGTGGACGCGCCGCTTGTTCTTCCGTATTTCAGGGCAGGGCTGAAGGTGAGCGCGGGATTATGCTGGAAGGCGGGCGCTGCGGCAGAGGTGATCGGCGTTCCGGCCATGTCGATCGGACTTCATCTCTATCAGGCCAAAATCTATATCGAAACGGCGGATCTCTTTGCCTGGACCCTTGTGATCGTGCTTCTGAGTCTCGCGACAGAAAAACTTGTGCTTTTCCTCACCGACTGTCTGGCGAAGTCTCAGAGAAATTGGTAGAGTTATGAGCATGGAGCGGCACGGAGCACCGGAGGAGTCGAATCCGTGGCAGAAGTGCGGGATGCTCCGTGATCATACGCATGACAGGAAAAGGCAGCATGAATCTGAGAATCGAGGGATTGGTCAAACAATACGACGGTCGCCGCGTGCTGGATGGATTCAGCGCAGAATTCCCGGAGGGAAAAACGACCGCGATTCTGGCGCCTTCCGGTGCCGGGAAAACAACGCTGCTCCGCATTCTGTGCGGACTGGAAAAACCGGACGCTGGGGCAATCCGCGGCATGGAGGGAAGGCGCCTCTCGGTGGTGTTTCAGGAGGATCGTCTGCTGCCGGACTCGGATGCTGTCTCAAACATCAGACTTGCGGCGCCGGCATATGAAGAAAAGGAATGCCGCCAGCTTCTCTCGGCGCTGCGGATTCCTGAATGGGAGCAGAGGGGCAAACCGGTCCGGGAATTTTCGGGAGGAATGCGGCGGCGCACTGCCATTGCAAGGGCACTGGCGGTACCGGCAGATTTCTATCTGTTTGATGAACCATTCCGCGGACTGGATGGGGAAACGAAATCCTGCGTCATCGCCTGCGTGCGGGAGAAAACGCGGGGAAAAACGGTTCTTCTGGTGACGCATGATGAGAGAGAGGCGGCGGAAATGGGCGCTGTCCGGGAAATAGATATCGCCGCAGGGCAGGCGGCGCAGATGCCGCAATGAACGAAACATGGAGGCGCAGGTCCGAGCGCGTCGCGGGGGCAGCGCTGTCCCGATGAAGGGAAAATGCGGTGTGGAGGTAGAGGTATGGATGAGCTTCGAAAGCATATTGCAATCACAAGGAATCTCTGTCAGCGCCTTGACAGGACAGGGCTTGGGCTGAAGCTGCGCTCGGGCGGGAAGCTTGATACAGAGACGAGCTTTGTGACGGATCTGATGCTGTTCATGGTGGCGTTGTCCAATGGAGACGGGACCATCGACAGGGCGGAGGCGGAGGCGATCGGCCGCAATCTCGGGTTTGATGCGACGCCGGAGAAGGTCCGGGCCTTCATTGACCGGCAGAGCCTTGCCGACTGGAAGCTCAGCTCGGAGGAGATGCCGCTTACGCTGCAGGTGTTTGCGGAGGCAGACCAGGATATCCTTCAGAATCAATATGAATCCTTCGAGGACGGAACCGCGCCGGAGCTGTATGATGATGAGGAAACACCGCATGTGCCGCTCAGCATCATTCTGTACGAGGTGTATCGCGAAATCGGGTCATCTGTCATCTACAGTGATGAACAGGTGGACGAATGCGAGAATGAGGACTATAATTCATTTCTTGCGGCCATGAAACAGTATATCTGTGATGAACTGGGACTGACCGTGGAACAGTTTGAAGATAAGATCAACACGCTGGAGGAAGATGAAACATGAAGATCCTCATTGCCGGCGACGGTAAGCTGGGGGCTACTCTGGTCCGTCAGCTGTCGACGGAAGGGTATGATGTCACGGTGATCGACGAGGATCCTGCGGTTCTCGAGACGACGATGGAGCAGTATGACGTCATCACGATCGAGGGCAATGCCGCGACGATGAAGACGCTGAAGCAGGCAGGGGCGGAGGAAGCGGATCTGCTGATCGCTGTCACGGGCGAGGACGAGTTGAATCTGCTCTCATGCATGACCGCACATGCGCTGAATCCGTCGCTTCACACCATTGCCCGGATCAGAAACCCTGAGTATGTCGATCAGGCGTATACCATGCGCGAGAATTTTGCGCTCTCCCTCATTGTCAATCCGGAGAAGCAGGCTGCCCATGAGATTGAACGCCTGATCAAGTATCCGGGCTTTCTGAAGAATGACACCTTTGCGAGAGGACATCTGGAGATTGTCGAGCTGAAGATCGGCACAGGCAGCAAGCTGCGGAATGTCCCGCTGTCCGCGCTGCATGACATCATCAAGTGCCGCGTGCTGGTGGTCGCCGTGCTGCGCGAGGGGACGATGATTGCGCCGGACGGGTCCTTTGTTCTGCAGGAGGGAGACGACATCTATGTCACGGCGTCGGCAGCGGATCTGTCTGCGCTTCTCCGCAATCTCGGCATTCTGCAGCGCAGGGTGAAGCACTGCATGATTGTCGGGGGCGGAAAGGTCAGTTATTACCTTTCGCAGATGCTGGTGAAGAGCGGCCTCTCGGTGGAGATCATTGAGAGGGACGCGGAGCGCTGTATCGAGCTGGCGGATGCCATCCCGGAGGCGGCGGTGGTGCAGGGAGACGCCAGCACACCGGCTTTCCTGGAGAGCGAGGGACTTTCAGAGGCGGACTCCTTTGTCACGCTGACGGGCCTCGACGAGCTGAACATCATCCTCTCCCTGTATGCACATTCCAAGAAGGTGCCGCAGGTGATTACCAAGCTGAGCCGGGTGGACTACAGCAAGGCCATCGGCGACCTGCCGATCGGCAGTGTCATCAGCCCGAAGGAGCTGTGCTGTTCCAATATCGTCCGATATGTCAGGGCAATGCGGAACCAGCAGGGCGCCGCGGTCACCATCCACTCTATCGCGGACGGGCAGGCCGAGGCGGTCGAGTTCATTGTGGATGACAAAACCCGGCATGTGGGAGAACCGCTGAAGGATATCCGCACCAGAAACAATATTCTGATTGCGGGCATATCCCGGGGGTACCGCTCCATGATTCCGGACGGATCCTCGAGCTTTGAAATCGGGGATTCTGTCGTGGTTGTCTGCAGCGGCGACACCATTCTGTATTCTCTGAACGATATCTTTGAGGATTGAAATGAATTTTAAGCTGATGGCGCGCATCAACGCCTACATCCTGGTGCTCGAGTCCGCTTTTATGATCATTCCGATGATGATCTCTGTCATCGGAAACGAGCGGCGGTCGGCATGGGGTTTTTTTTTCGCCATTCTCGTGACATTCGGAGTCGGTGCGGTTCTCTGGCTTATTACCAGAAATGCGCAGAACCGGCTTCGCGCGAGGGAGGGAATGGTCTGCACCGGAGTGAGCTGGATTCTGCTTTCGCTGTTCGGCGCGCTGCCATTCTGGTTTTCCCGCCAGATCCCGCGCTATCTCGATGCCGTGTTTGAAACAGTCTCAGGCTTTACCACGACGGGCGCTTCGATTCTGAATGATGTTGAGGCTATGTCCAGAGGCTGCCTCTTCTGGAGAAGCTTCACCCACTGGATCGGAGGAATGGGGATCCTGGTCTTCATGCTGGCGGTTATCCCTCTGAGTGGCAAGAACGAGGGCTTCACTCTGCATCTGATGCGGGCGGAATCGCCGGGTCCCAGCGTCGGCAAAATTGTACCGAAGATGCGGGAGACGGCTAAAATTCTGTATCTCATCTACATCGGACTGACGGCGCTCAATGTACTGTTTCTGATAGCCGGAAAGATGCCGCTTCTTGACGCGCTGTGCACCGCGTTTGGCACGGCCGGAACCGGAGGCTTTGGTGTCAAGGCAGACAGCATGGCGGGATATTCTGCCTACCTGCAGACGGTCACCACCGTCTTTATGGCTCTTTTCGGTGTGAATTTTTCGTGCTATTATCTGCTGCTGAGAAAGGACTGGAAGTCTGTGTGGAAGGATGAGGAGCTTCGGCTGTATCTTGCCATCATCCTGCTCAGTGCCCTCTGTATCACAGTAAACATTCTTCCACAGTCGGCCTCCCTCTATGACGCCTGGCATCATGCGGCGTTCACGGTCTCCTCCATCATCACCACGACGGGATTTGCGACAAAGGATTTCAATCAGTGGCCGACCTTTTCGAAGGCGGTGATTCTGACGCTGATGTTCTGCGGCGCCTGCGCGGGAAGCACGGGCGGCGGCATCAAGGTTTCGAGGGTGCTGCTGCTGTTCAAGGGGCTGCGCCGCAATATTCATCAGATTCTGCACCCACAGAAGGTGCAGACGATCCGCAGCAATGGCAGGGTAATCAGCGAGTCCATCCTGACCAATACGAACGCTTATCTTTCTGCTTACGCGCTGATTGTGATCCTGAGCTTTATCGCGGTTTCGCTCGACTCCCGGTTTTCAATTGAGTCGAATTTTTCTGCGGTGATGTGCTGTTTTAACAATATCGGGCCAGGCCTCGATCAGGTAGGGCCGACCTCGAACTTTTATCTGTGCTCCGGACTGACCAAAATTGTTCTCATCATGGATATGCTGCTTGGAAGACTGGAAATTTTCCCGATTCTGGTACTGTTCTCCAGGAGCACATGGAAGAAGCTGAACTGAATGGAATAACCGGACAGGCTTTCTCCGGCAGATGGATTGATACAAAGATCATTATTTTTGGGATTTTAAGAAACGGACAGGTTCACCATGGAAGACAAGAATAAAACACAGTTACTCAAGGAATCGATTCTTTCCCAGTACAAGAGCGTGCGGCAGTTTGCCGCCGAGATGGGAATCCCCTACAGCACACTGGTCACGGCTCTGGACCGGGGCATCGACGGCATGGCATATTCCACTGTCATCTCTATCTGTGAGAGACTGGCAATCAACCCGGTTAATTTTGCACCGATGAGCGACGGGGACCGTCTGTCGGAGCAGATCACGACGAGACAGGTGATGGGACTGTATCACAAGCTCAATCAGGAGGGGCGCCGCAAGGCTCTCGATTATATGGACGATCTTTCCATGGCGGACAAATATACGGCCTGACTGGCAATGGTGCCGGCGGCACCATTGCCCCGATCCGGGAGAAAGCCCACTCGGGCGTTTCTCCTGCGGAAGCCGCAGAAAACGCGGCAGGGGGGATAAGATGCATTACGACTATCTGGTTGTCGGAGCTGGACTTTACGGCGCGGTGTTTGCGCATGAGAAAACGCAGCAGGGAAAGCGGTGCCTGGTGATCGACCGCAGAAGCCACATCGCCGGCAATATCTACACGGAGCGGGTGAACGGCATTCAGGTACACCGCTACGGTGCACACATTTTCCATACGTCAGATCGGGAGGTGTGGGAATATGTGAACCGGTTCGCTGAGTTCAACAATTACATCAATGCGCCGATCGCGCGGTATCGGGATGAACTCTACAATCTGCCGTTCAATATGAATACATTCAGCCGGCTGTGGAGTATCCGCACGCCGCAGGAAGCACAGGCGATCATCGGACAGCAGCGGGAAGAGGCGAGGAAGGAGATCGCCGGAGACCGGCAGGACTATGAACCGCGGAATCTGGAGGAGCAGGCGCTGCTCCTGGCGGGAAGGGATATCTACGAAAAGCTCATCCGCGGCTACACGGAAAAGCAGTGGGGACGCTCCTGCACGGAGCTGCCGGCGTTCATTATCCGCAGACTCCCATTCCGGTTTGTCTATGACAACAATTATTTCAATGACCGGTATCAGGGCATTCCGATCGGCGGCTACACGAAGCTTGTGGAGAAGCTGCTCGCCGGCATTCCGGTCCGCCTGAATACGGATTTCCGCACGGAGGTGCGGGATCTCGCGGAAAATCCGTGCGGCGGCTGCGAGGAATATGTCCCGATCACGGACGGTCCCGCCTGGGGGCTGGGGGAGGATACGTTTGACAAGCTGGTCTATACCGGCATGCTGGACGAATTTTTCCACTGCTGCTATGGCCCGCTCGAATATCGTTCTCTGCGGTTTGAAACCGAGGTCCTGCCCGATGTCGACAACTGGCAGGGGAATGCGGTGGTCAATTACACCGAGCGGGATGTGCCGTATACCCGGATTATCGAGCATAAATTTTTCGAATTCGGCCTCGACAGCGAGACCGGAAAACCTGTTCACGGGACGGTGATCACGCGGGAGTACCCGGCTCAATGGAAAAAAGGAGACGAACCGTATTATCCGGTGAATGACGAGCGGAACAATGCCCTTGCGGAGAAATACAGGGCGCTCGCGGCGGGAAGACCGAATGTTCTGTTCGGCGGAAGACTCGGACAGTACAAGTATTTTGACATGGATAAAGTAATCCGTCAGGCGCTTGACGCGGCCGCAGCCCTGTGCTAAATTATAAGGGCTGAGGCCGAAGGGCCTTTTCTTTATGTTGACTAAATTTCCGCATGGAGGACAAGAAAATGCGTACAAAAATCACACTGGCATGCACGGAGTGCAAGCACCGCAACTATGATATTACCAAGGACAAGAAGGCGCATCCGGAACGCATGGAGACCATGAAGTACTGCAGATTCTGCAGAAAGCACACGCTTCACAAGGAAACGAAGTAATTTCCGCGTCAATTCTGTTCCTCTAAAGGAGATCAGAGTGTCATGGCAAATGTAGAAATCACTTCCGGTGATTCCAGGATAAGAAAGTTTTTCAGAGGAGTCCGGGCGGAATGGGACAAGATCGTCTGGCCGTCCAGGGAGACTGCGCTGAAACAGCTGGCAGCTGTGCTTATCGTCAGTGTGATCACCGGCCTCCTCATTGTTCTGGTGGATTTCGGCTCCGAACGGCTGATTAATTTCCTCCTGGGCATTGGGGCATAGGAGAAGGCTGATCAATGGCAGAGAATAATTCTGAGAAGAAGGAAAGCCGGGTGCGGGTCCGCGCCGGGGTTCTTCCCGAGGTGCGCGAGATCACAAGACCTGACTTCACGAAGAGGGCCGCTGCGATCCAGGGGGCCGAGGCGGAGCGCGTGCTGACGCAGGGAGATGCGGAGCATGCCGAGCAGGTCATCAAGGAAGCGGAGAGCGACGGAACGGAAGAAAAGGAAGCGGCAGAGCAGCTGGATGCCTCGGCGGTGACAAAGGAACCGCACTGGTATGTGGCGCATACCTACTCCGGATATGAGAATAAGGTCGCGACCAATCTGATGACGACGATTCAGAACCGCCATCTGGAGGATCAGATCTTCGAGGTACAGATTCCGCTGCAGGATGTCGTCACGACAAAGGAAAACGGACAGAAGAAGGTTGTTTCCCAGAAGATGTTCCCGGGCTATGTTCTGGTCAAGATGATCATGAACAACGACACCTGGTATGTCGTGCGCAACACGCGCGGCGTGACAGGATTTGTCGGACCGGGAAGCAAGCCCGTCCCGCTGACGGATATGGAGACCAGACAGCTTGGCATCCAGACCAGAAGCGTTGAGGTTGACTTTGCAGTCGGAGATATGATTGCCGTGATCGCGGGCGTCTGGAAGGACACCATCGGCGTGGTGCAGAAGATCGACTACAATAAGAGAACGGCGACGATCAACGTGGAGCTTTTCGGCAGAGAGACACCGGTCGAGATCGGATTTGCAGAAGTGCGCAAGACCAACTGATCCTGCTGGACAAAGGTATTCCCGGTGCGGTACAATCTGCACCGTTGTGATACGCGGGCGTTTATGCCCGGAACCCGGGGCGGGCGGCATTCCGCGAATGGAAGATGCACCGTAGCTCCGTATATTGTGGGAGCGGCTCCTGCCGCGCAATGACCACGAAGGAGGAAAACATGGCTAAGAAAGTCACAGGTTACATCAAGTTACAGATCCAGGCCGGCAAAGCAACCCCTGCACCGCCGGTTGGCCCTGCACTTGGACAGCATGGCGTCAACATTGTTGAATTCACCAAGCAGTTCAATGCAAAGACCGCTCAGATGGGTGACACCATCATCCCTGTCATCATCACGGTTTACGCGGACAGAAGCTTCAGTTTCATTACGAAGACTCCGCCGGCGGCTGTCCTTCTGAAGAAGGCTGCCGGTATCCAGAAGGCATCCGGGACTCCGAACAAGGAGAAGGTTGCCAAGGTGACCAAGGCACAGGTCAGGGAAATTGCTGAGACCAAGATGCCCGATCTGAACGCAGCATCTGTTGAGGCTGCCATGAGCATGATCGCAGGCACCGCAAGATCCATGGGAATCGAAGTCGTAGACTGACCGGAAATGCAGTTCTGCGGCGGCACGTGGGAGGCTGTACAGGCCAATGACCACGAATGGAGGAGAAAATCATGAAACACGGAAAGAAGTATACTGAGGCTGCAAAGCTCATCGACCGCGCAAAGACATATGAGATCGAAGAGGCTGCCCCGATCATCAAGCAGACCGCTACTGCAAAGTTTGATGAGACCATCGAAGTGAATATCCGCACCAGCTGCGACGGACGCCATGCAGATCAGGCGATCCGCGGCGCTGTTGTGCTGCCTCACGGAACCGGCAAGACGGTCCGCGTCCTGGTCTTCGCAAAGGATGCCAAGGCGGATGAGGCCACTGCGGCAGGCGCTGATTATGTCGGCGGCATGGAACTCGTTCCGAAGATTCAGAACGAGGGCTGGCTGGATTTTGACGTTGTCGTTGCAACCCCGGATATGATGGGTGTCGTGGGACGTCTTGGTAAGGTGCTCGGTCCCAAGGGACTGATGCCGAACCCGAAGGCCGGCACGGTGACGATGGATGTCACAAAGGCTATTAAGGATATCAAAGCCGGTAAGATCGAGTACAGACTGGACAAGGCAAACATTGTCCATGTGCCGATCGGAAAGGCATCCTTCTCCGCGGAGCAGATCGTGGAGAACTACAACGCGCTGATGGCTGCCATTGAGAAGGCAAAGCCGTCCACGGTCAAGGGCCAGTATCTGAAGAGCATCTCCATCGCAACCACGATGGGACCTGGCGTCAAGCTGGTCGCCAACAAGTATTGATTTCCTGAAAGAAGCCTGATGCCGATCCATTCGATCGATTGATCCAAATCGGGCGTCTGAAGGGACTGGATGACACAAAGGACCGTCCGGCCGGAATCTGATTCCGGCCGGGCGGTCCTTTGTGATAGACTTGTTTCAGCGGAACAAGCTTGATCTTCCATGCACTGCGGACACGATCTGGCAGGAGAGACGCACATTCTTCAGAAAGACATACTTTATGAGGGATGTAAAGGGGCGGCAAGGGTGGGGATGATGAAATTCAGAAACAGGGGCGATCCTGATATAGAAGATTATGTCTCGAATATAGGAAGAGGGGAGAATGCATGGCGGGACCGGAGCCTTGACGTTTCAGCGGTTCCATGGGAAGACATACAGGATGATCCCCGGGAGAGAAATTTTCAGAAATCGGGGCGGGTTCGTAAATACAGACAGGGACATAAAAAGCGCGGCGGAAGATATTCGCCCGGCGCTGCCTTCCTTCTCACCTTTCTTCTTGTTTTGCTCGCAGGCGGGATGCTGCTGGCGGTGGGATGTATGACCGCCGGAGAGGAGACGGACCTTTTTGCAGGTGCTGAGCGGAGCAGGTGGCAGGAGGGGATCGCTGCGGTTGCAGAGGAACCAATTCCGGAGCGCTCGGGGCGGAGCGACGATACAGACATGACAGGCGCCACACAGTCAGAGCAGCCGGATGGATCGGAGCAGGGAGGCCGCGGAGCGGACGACGCGCAAACAGCTCTTC
>Ga0256406_1002495_pt1 | contig 25764 bp, 33 predicted proteins | sample RumenRJG_03DNA_FD_185986 | JGI IMG/M metagenome (GOLD analysis project Ga0256406, IMG submission 185986) | Bovine rumen microbial communities from Lethbridge, Alberta, Canada - RJG_03 | ecosystem: Host-associated > Mammals > Digestive system > Stomach > Rumen | place: Canada: Alberta | collected...
AAAACTGAGATTGATTTCAAAAAGCTAAAAACTTTGACGATTGATGCAGAGATATTTGTGGGAAGTCTATAACGCTTGAAACTTTCAGTTTGACGGAGCAACAAATTCCAATTTGTTGAACTGAATACTGACCCATAGGGGCAAGGTTGAAATACACCTTGCCCCTATTCATTTTCCATTGGGCATTCATAGAAAATGAATAAAAAGGTCAGTTATACACACCAATACTTATCTCGGACAGAGAGTAAGAAAAAGAAATATGAAACAGTAGAGGCTTTACTAAAGGAGCATCATATTATTTGATGTTGAATTTCACATCCCTATGTGGGAACAACATCGGGTGTGGGAAAATAACAACGGAATATTTGGAATGTTAAAAATGACATTGCTATGTGCAAAAAACATGGCGGTGTTATTTTTTTGCCTTTTTTCAAAATTTCTCTCCTGAAATTAGCAGTTTTGAGTCATTCCAATACATAGCTGTCGGAAGACCATCGGTTCTTACTAATTGAGGAAAGGAGAGAAGTCCTATGGGAATAAGTAAATACAACGCGGAAGGCTACTACGATCCAGTACCACAGATGGCTGTAAATGAAATAGAGAAGGAACTTCACAAGTGGAGACCGCTTGTTTATATCTGTTCTCCATTTTCAGGAGACATCGAAGGGAATACACAAAGGGCAAGAGACTATAGCCGTTTTGCTGTAGACCAGGGTGCAGTTCCATTAGCACCACATTTATTGTTGCCACAGTTTATGTCTGAAAAGACAGAAAGAGACTTGGCACTTTTTATGGATATGGTGTTCCTCGGCAGATGTGAACAGCTATGGGTATTCGGAAAGAACATCTCTAGTGGAATGGCAGCAGAGATTGATAAGGCCAAGCAGAAGAAAATGAAGATTCGTTATTTTACGGAAGAATGCCAGGAAGTTAGCAAAGACGAGGAGGACTAAACAATGGAACTTATTTTATATACGGCAGATTGTACTGGCATTCCCAGTAACTGTGTATATCCGCATGAAGTGGTAGTAGATAGCAAAGAAAAAATGGTTGAGGCTATCGAGAAGGACCATGTTTGTGCAAAGTACAAAAACAATTACAGAAGTAATGAGAATTTCATGGAGGCGAACGGTTTCTTCATGGATAACGACAATGACCACACTGATAATCCGGCTGAATTTATAACAGCGGAGAAGTTATCGGAGATGCTTGCAGATGTAGATCATGTCATTGTTCCAAGCCGTCATAATATGCTCCCTAAAGGAAGCAAGCCTGCAAAACCAAGACAGCATATTTATTTTCCTTGTCAGCCATACAAGGATTCGACCATGTACGCAGCAGTAAAAAGAGCAATTCAGAAGAAGTTCCCATTTCTTGATGATAACGCTATGGATGCTGCGAGATTCTTTTTCGGTTCGTCCTGTGATGCTGATGACATCATTTGGAATGAAGGCTTTCTTCAGATTGATGAGACTCTCGATGAGGATGATTACATCGAAGAGGCAGTGGAAAAGGAAGAGTACCAGACTGGTGGAGGTGTCATTCTCGAAGGCAGCAGAAATAATACTTTGAGTTTGTTCGCAGGTAAGGTCTTAAAGAAATTCGGAATCACAGATAAGGCACATGACCTCTTTCTTGAAAGAGCAGCAAAGTGTGACCCACCTCTTGATGACAGAGAACTTAAGACCATATGGAATAGTGCGGTTGGATTTGCAAAGAAGATACAGAGTCAGGAAGGCTATGTTCCACCAGAAGAATTCAACGCAGAGTTTGATGCCGGATTAAAGCCAGAGGATTATTCGGACATCGGAGAAGCGAAGGTTCTCGCAAAGGAGTATGGTTCTGAACTTAAATACACAACAGCTACCGATTACCTTCGTTTTGATGGTGAGTGCTGGAGAGAGGACAGACAGATGGCACTTGGTGCGGCAGAGGATTTTCTTGACCTTCAGCTTGCTGATGCGAGGGAACAGGTGGAGATTGCAGAACAAGCACTCCTCGGTGCAGGTGTATCTGAAGAGAATGTTAAGTCGGGTGGTAAGCAGCTCGAAAAGGCTGTGCCAGATAATTCGATGGGGCTGTTGTTTGCTCTTATGGGCGCTCAGACTTATTTGAAGTTCGTACTGCGTTATCGCAATTACAAGAACATCGTTAATTTTCAGAATGCAGCAAAGCCAATGCTCGCCATTGATGTGTCGGAGTTGGATAAAGACCCTAATCTTCTTAATACACCATATGCCACATTTGACCTTGAAAAGGGTATGGCGGGAGAGTTGCCACATAATCCAGAAGACCTCATCACAAAGATTACGAATTGCTCGCCGGGAGACAAGGGAGAGCAGATTTGGAGTGATGCACTTGATACCTTCTTTTGTTCAGATAAAGAACTTATCGAGTATGTGCAGATGACAGTCGGTATGGCTGCAATCGGTAAGGTGTACCAGGAACATATGATTATTGCTTATGGCGGTGGTGCCAATGGTAAGTCTACCTTTTGGAATACCATCTTCCGTGTGCTTGGAAGCTATGCAGGAAAGATATCGGCAGAGGCTCTCACGATGGGATGCAAGAGAAATGTAAAGCCTGAAATGGCAGAGCTTAAAGGCAAGCGTCTCATCATTGCATCTGAGATGGAAGAAGGCGTGAGATTAAACACTGCTACCGTAAAGCAGCTTTGCTCCACTGATGAGATACAGGCAGAGAAGAAGTATAAGGATCCATTCCATTTCGTGCCTTCGCATACACTCGTGCTTTATACGAATCACCTTCCAAGGGTTGGTGCCAATGATGATGGTATCTGGAGAAGACTTATCGTCATTCCATTTAATGCGAAGATTACCGGGAAGTCAGACATCAAGAACTATGCAGACTATCTGTATGACCAGGCAGGTCCTGCCATCATGAAATGGATTATCGAAGGTGCAAAGAAATCTATCGATGCGAACTTCCATACAGATTTGCCAAAGGTGGTACAGGCTGCAATAGACCGCTATCGTGAGGCCAATGACTGGCTTGGGCAGTTCATTGAGGATCACTGCGATGTGGACCCTGCCTTTGAGGAAAAGTCAGGAGACCTTTATCAGCAGTACCGTTTTGCGTGTATGCAGACGGGCGAATATGTCCGCAGTACCTCTGATTTTTATGGTGCTTTGGAAAAAGCCGGGTTCAGAAAGCAGAGAAGAAACACGGGCAGAATGATTGTGGGTCTAAAGCTTAAGGAAGGACAGGACTTTTTGGATTCGTGACAGTCGGTGTCAGTTAATACAAGAAACTTTTATGGAAAATGCGAGGAAGTGACGCTCACGAAGGTCAATTCCTAAACTTTTCTATTTTGAAATTAGTGTTTTGTGCCACTCATTACAGTCATATCTAAAAAGTCCTATATAAGAAAAAAATATAAAAATTTTTATATAAGGGGGTTTTAGGAAATGACTGAAATGGGTGTCACGTTTTAAAGATTTGATGGAGGTTTGCGATGCGTGAAAGTTACATCGAAAGAAAATTAGTGACAGAGACAAAGAAGCGTGGAGGTCTTTGTGAAAAGTGGAACTCCGGCACAGTAGGGTGGCCTGACCGCATTATTTTAATGCCTGATGGGAAGGTCGGCTTTGTGGAAGTAAAGGCTCCGGGGAAGAAACCAAGAAAATTACAACTCCACAGACATAAGCAAATATCGGCGCTTGGATTAAAGGTATATGTCCTTGATGAAGCAGACCAGATAGGAGGTATCCTTGATGCAATTCAATCCGCATGATTATCAGCAATATGCCATCGACTATATTTTGGAACACCCCATTACAGCGGCAATCCTTGATATGGGTCTTGGCAAAACAGTCATTACACTGACTGCAATCGACAAGTTAATAAATGACGAGTTCCTTATAAGGAAAGTGCTAGTGGTCGCACCCCTTCGTGTGGCAAGAAGCACATGGCCGAATGAGATAAAGAAATGGGATCATTTGCAGAATCTGAAATATTCGGTAGTTCTTGGAACTCCAAAAGAGAGAATGGCAGCTTTAAGTGCAGATGCTGATATCTACATTATAAACAGAGAGAATCTTCCTTGGCTTTTAAAGCAGGATAAGAAATATCTTGATTTTGATATGGCAGTCCTTGATGAACTTTCTTCATTCAAGGCAGCATCACAAAGAACAAAGGCATTTCTGAAACTTCGTCCAAGGCTTAAGAGAGTAATCGGACTTACAGGAACACCATCATCAAACGGTCTCATGGATCTTCACTATGAATTCAGATGCCTTGATATGGGTGAGAGATTATTTCAGTTTATTGGAAGATACAGAACGGCATTTTTCAGACCAGACAGATTTAATGGAAATATCGTGTATTCCTATAAAGCACTTCCTGGTGCAGAGGAAGAAATCTACAGAAGGATTTCAGATATTACGATTTCCATGAAAGCCATCGACCATCTTGCCATGCCGGAACTCATCATAAACGAGTATCCCGTGTATCTCGATGAGAAGGAAAGGAAGAAATACGATGAACTGAAAAATGACCTTATTATTCAGATGCCAGAAGGAGAGGTAACTGCAGCTAATGCGGCAGCACTTTCAAATAAGCTGTCACAGATGGCAAATGGAGCCGTTTATACAGATGATGAAAATACCATGCATATCCATGACAGAAAATTGGATGCTTTAGAGGACATTATTGAGTCTGCAAACGGAAATCCAATATTAGTGGCTTATTGGTATAAGCACGATTTGGAAAGAATCGTAAAGCTGCTTGAAAAGTTAAAAGTTCCATATTCCAAAATCGGTAGTGCCGAGAGTATTGAGAAATGGAATAAAGGTGAGTATGCCGTTGGACTAATCCATCCGGCATCAGCAGGACATGGCTTAAATCTTCAGAGTGGTGGTTCAACACTTGTGTGGTTTGGACTTACCTGGTCTTTGGAACTTTACCAACAGACCAATGCGAGATTATGGAGACAGGGTCAGAGTTCCAAAACCGTTGTGGTACAGCACATTATTGCAAAAGACAGCATTGATGAAAGAGTCATGAAGGCTTTAAGGCAAAAGGACAATACACAGACCGCCTTAATCGATGCAGTCAGAGCAGAACTGTAAATGAGTGCGAACAGCACCGAGTCAATCAGAGTCAATCCGTGGGAAATTACTTTATTAAATCGGAGGAACCTGGTATGAGCAGTAATTCAAACTTAGATCCTTACGAGAGACTTGCGAATGAAATCATTTTGCAGGCCGTTAAGGATTATAGAGATGCAAATAAAAAATTGAAGAAGGGAAGAAGGAATAAGGATGCGGAGATTACCAAATCCGAGTGTCTTAATTTCTTCCGTTCCCGTTGGTTTTCTACATTAACTGATATTGACCCAGAGTTCCTTATCACAAAACTGGATGAGGAGGATGATAGTCATGACAGTTAAGGAATTTTTAAACCAAGCCTATTTATTAGATCAGAGAATTAAATCTGACACATTGGAATGTGAAGAGTTAAGGCTTATGGCAGAGACAATTTCAAGTCCCGGCTTTGAGGAGCATTTCAATGCAAGCAGAAACACCGATGCACCATATGTTCGCACCCTTGAGAAATTGATGGAGCTGGAAGAAAAGATAATGACCGAGATGTCTTTGCTGTTGGAGGTAAAGCAGCAGATACGAGAGGTTATCAGCCAAGTGGACAAGAACGAATATCAGATGGTTCTTAAATACCGCTACATCCATAATTACTCGTGGCCAAGGATAGCTGATATGTTAAATGTGGATGCGACCACAGTTCAGAGATGGCATAACAAAGCAATCGGAAGAATGGTTCTTCCAAAAAATTGTATAAATTTGAAAATTGCTATGGTTTGCAATTAAATGCAATGGTGTCCTTTGTGATATTGTATAATCAGCGAAAAGCGAAAATGAGAAATCGGCATAAGCCTTCATGGTGGCAACCCCACTGTGAGGGCTTTTATTATGCCGCAAAGACGGAGGTGGAAATAGTGGGATATAGGAAAGTTGGTTATTTGGAACAGTGCTTTTACATCCTTCGTTACAAATTAAGACAGTGGAGGTGCAGGAAGAATGCCAAGAAAAGCGAAACACCCATGCCACCATCCCGGATGTCCCAAGCTGACCGAGAGTAGGTTCTGTGAGGAACATCAGAAGGAAGAGAACAGACGTTACGAGAAGTACCAGCGAGACCCTAACACTAGGAGACGATATGGTCGTGCGTGGAAACGCATCCGTGACAGTTATGTTAAGACTCATCCTTTCTGTGAGGTTTGTTACGAAAAGGGAGTCCTTGTTGAAGTAGAAGAAGTACATCACAAGATTCCTCTTGCAGAAGGTGGCACACATGACAGGAGCAATCTGATTTCCTTGTGCAAGTCATGTCATGCAAAGATACATGCCGAGCGAGGAGACAGATGGCACGGAAGGAGAAGTGATTCTTATGAATAAGGATAATTCAAGAGTTGCTGATTTCATAGATGAGGAACATCCACAAAGAAAATATTACAAGTGTGATTATTGTGGAGAGCCGTTCTGGAAACCAGATGCTTTCAGAAAAAGGTTCTGTTCTACGGAATGTCAGCGAGCAGCTTATTCAAAGGAACACCCAAAGAAAATAAAACCGCCTAGAAAGAAGATTACAAAGATATGTGAATGGTGCAATAAGCCATTTGAAGCGAATGTTGCACATCAAAAGTATTGTTCTAAAGAGTGTGGCTATGAAGGAAATAAAAGACTTCAAAGGCAGAGATGGGCGGAGGAGTTTATTCCTAAAGTTTTTATCTGCAAAGAATGTAATACAGAGTTTAAGACAGAGTGTGGAAATCCCCGCTCTGTTTTTTGTTGCCAATCTTGTGCAGATAAATACGAGCGAAGGAAAGAGCATCAGACCACAAGACACAAGGAAGGTCAGAAGGAACAGAAGAAACGAAGAGAAAAGCAGATTGCTACAAAGTCTGTTGGTACAGTTTCCTATGAAGCTGTCTTTAAGCGTGACGGTGGTGTCTGTCAAATCTGCGGTCTCCCTGTTCATGAAGATAAGTTCGTTGATGATTACTGGGGTGGAACTATAGATCACATCGAACCATTGTCCTTGGGTGGATACCATTCAATGGATAACTGTCAGCTTGCACATAGAGTGTGCAATTCCCTCAAGTGTCAGTCGGCAGAGCCTTACGTTATTAATTGGGAAGAGAAAGCCAAGGAGAATAATTATTGGAAAAACATATTTGATAATTATAAATCCTTGATGGCTGGGACAGGATGACCTGGCCCGGTCTAAATCTCTACGGTAGTAATTCAGGGCAACGGTGCCGCCCCTTCGTGTGGAAAAATTGCGAAATCAAACGGGGTATTAAGGACCCGAAGAATCGAGGTGAGAAAAAATGGCCAAAGATGGTACAGCAAGAGGTGGTCAGAGACCGGGAAGTGGACGCAAATCCAAGGCTCTTACTGAAAAGGTAGTAGCAGGAAATCCCGGCGGAAGAAAACTGAAGGTTATGGAAATGCCAACGGGAGCAAATCTTGATGGAGCAGATGTTCCAAATCCAAAAGACTACCTATCAGCCGTTCAGAAAAACGGTGATGTCCTTATTGCAGATGAAGTGTTTAAGGAAACATGGCTCTGGCTTAAGGAAAGAGGATGCGAGAAACTTGTGAGCAATCACCTGCTCGAACAGTTCGCTATGTGTTTAGCGAGATGGCAGCAGTGTGAAAAGGCAATCACAGATTATGGTTTCCTTGCAAAGCATCCTACAACAGGAGCTGCTTGTGCCTCTCCTTATGTAGCAATGTCCAATCAGTATATGAAGCAGACCAATGCCATATGGTATCAGATTTTCCAAGTGGTAAAGGAGAACTGCTCGACAGATTTCAATTTGGCTGATGCTGATCCGATGGAGATTCTCTTAAGGACAAGGAACAAACAATAATTTATGGAAGGAGTAACGCAGTGAGTAAAACAACTACACAAATGCAGATGGTAAAAGTGAGTGAGCTTATACCATATGTAAATAATGCAAGAACTCATTCCCAGGAGCAGGTCAATAAGCTGCGCTCGTCTCTTCGTGAGTTCGGTTTTGTAAATCCTGTCATCATTGATCAGGATAAAAATGTAATAGCCGGACACGGAAGACTGATGGCGGCAAAGGAAGAAGGAATCACAGAAGTGCCTTGTGTACTTGTTGATTATCTTACCGAGGCACAGAAGAAAGCATATATCCTTGCTGATAACAGATATGCCCAGGATGCTGGATGGGATGAGGAACTTTTGAGACTTGAGATTGAAGCATTGGAAGGAATGGACTTTGATGTTTCGCTCACAGGTTTTAATGAAGATGAGATTTCGGATTTGTTTGCAGGTGCAGATACTTCCGACACCCAGGATGATGACTTTGATTTGTCAGATGCGCTTGAGAAGGCAGCCTTTGTAGAAAAGGGAGATGTGTGGGTGGTCGGCAGACACAGACTTATGTGTGGTGATGCAACTTCGGAAGAGGATGTAGCAACCCTTATGGACGGAAAGAAAGCCAACCTTATTATTACAGACCCGCCTTATAATGTAGCCTTTGAAAGTTCTGACGGATTATCAATCAAAAACGATAAGATGGAAAATGAAAAGTTCTATGAGTTCCTTTTATCGGCATTCAAGAATATGGCCGCACATCTTGAAAAGGGTGGTGCAGCTTATGTATTCCATGCAGATACAGAAGGACTGAACTTCAGAAAGGCATTTGTTGATGCAGGATTTCATTTGGCAGGATGCTGTATCTGGGTAAAGAATTCATTGGTGCTTGGTCGCAGTGATTATCAGTGGCAGCACGAACCAGTCCTTTATGGTTTCCTTCAGAATGGAAAACACTACTGGAGTAAGAATGCCGGAAGAAGTCAGACCACCATTTGGAATTTTGATAAGCCAAAGAAGAACAAGAACCATCCGACAAGTAAGCCACTTGATTTGCTTGCATATCCTATCGGCAATTCAAGTCAGGAGAATGCGATTGTAATTGATACCTTTGGTGGCAGTGGTTCAACGCTTATGACTTGTGAGCAGACAAACAGAATCTGCCATACGATGGAACTTGATGAAAAGTATGCATCAGTCATTCTTCGCAGATATGTTGAGGATACGGATGATGCAGCCAATGTGTATGTCATCCGAAATGGAGAGAAGCTCATGTATGCAGATCTTGTAAAGGAGGTTGACTTTGGAGATGGAACAACAGAATAAAAAGACATTAACCCTCGGTAGCCTCTTTGATGGTTCCGGGGGTTTTCCATTGGGTGGAACATTAGCTGGTATCACACCTATATGGGCATCGGAGATTGAGCCATTTCCTGTAAGGGTCACAACGGTTCGATTTCCTAATATGAAACATTATGGTGACATATCCAAACTTAAAGGTTCAGAAGTAGAGCCTGTGGATATCATCACTTTTGGAAGCCCCTGTCAGGACATGAGCATGGCGGGGAAAAGAGATGGCTTGGATGGTTCACGTTCAAGTCTTTTTTATGAAGCAATCAGAATCATTAAGGAAATGAGGGAGGCAACAGATGGAAAATATCCAAGATACATTGTCTGGGAAAATGTCCCAGGAGCATTCTCCTCAAACAAGGGTGAGGACTTCAAGGCAGTCCTTACTGAAATCTGCAAAATCAAAGACGAGCAAGTGTCTGTATCTAAACCTTCAAAATGGGAAAACGCAGGACGCATCATGGGAGACGGCTTCAGTATCGCATGGAGACTCCTCGATGCTCAGTATTGGGGTGTTCCCCAGAGAAGACAACGTATCTACCTTGTCGCAGATTTTGATGGAGGGAGTGCCGGAAAAATATTATTTGAGTCCGAAGGCTTGTCAGGGTATTCTGCGCAGGGCTTCAAGTCGTGGCAAAGAACTACCTGCCGTACTAAAGAAAGCCTTGGAGAAACAAGCAATGGCGGTTTAATGTTTGAGAACCACTCACAGGACAGCAGATACACAGGACCCCTTGAGGTATCGCAGACCATTCTTTCTACTTTTGGAACGGGTGGCAATAATCAGCCGTTTGTGGTTCAGACTCCAAAGACACTAAAAATCAGATGCGGATGTGAAGGTGGTGGGAAGGGTGCCTTAATACAGGATGACCTGTCGGCAACACTTGGTACAAACAATGACCAGACCTTATTCCAACCGAGGGCATTTGGCATCTGTGCAAAGAACAGTAATTCCATGAAGTCGGATAATCCGAACAGTGGATTTTATGAGGCTGACACATCACGAACTCTTGATGCCAATGGTGGAAATCCTACTTGCAATCAGGGTGGTGTGGCCGTTGTTGCTATTGAGGGTAATGGCAGCAGACCTTCCCATAAGGGAGACGGATATAAGGAATCGGAGGTCATGTACACATTAAATGCAACCGAGCAGCACGCAGTTGCATTTGCAGATGTTCATGCCACACTTTCTGCCAATGACGGTCCCAAGGGTCCATCCAGTCAGATGATGAAGAATCCGGAAGAGAACTTTGTGGGAGAGCCTGCATTTGGAATTGGAAGACCTGCTATGAACCAGGGATACAATGCAAAGTTCAGCTTTCAGATAGAAGAGGAAGTCGAACCGACCATTGTGGCAGCGGGAGCAAGTGGTGTGGCGCATCCAAAGTTCTCATCCTCAAAGGCATCCTTCTTTACAGAGGCAAATGAGGAGTGTGCAAATACACTTGTGGCAACCGACTATAAAGATCCACCGATTGTAAATGATGAAACTGAAACGGATTATATCGTGCGTAGGCTTACACCGACTGAATGTGCAAGACTGCAGGGATTCCCGGATTGGTGGTGTGATGAACTAGGAATAGAAGAACCCACTGAAGAGGACATCGCAAAGTGGAGAGAGGTTTTTGAAGTCCATGCTAATGCAATCGGAAAGGCAACCAAGCCAAAGACAGATTCACAGATCATCAAATGGCTCAAAGACCCACAGGCTGATTCAGCAGAATATAAGATGTGGGGCAATGGTGTGGCACTTCCGAATGTTTATTTTGTGCTTTCAGGCATTATGTATTATGCACAACTTGAGAGTCAAAATTAAGGTCACTATTTTATCCCAGTAATTGCACATAATTGTTGCTATTACTGGGGTTTAGAGTGATATATGTACATACCAAAAAACAAGGAGGTACATAGCATGGTACTACATTTTAATGTAACAGGAGACAGCCGAAAGGCAATGGTCAAAGCAATTGAGAAGGAGCTTGGCTGCAAAGCAAAGTATATGGGAATGCCAAGTGCAGCTTATGAAATCGGAGCATACAGAGTGGAAAAGGACGGAACCTTATCATTCCTTGGAGATGCCGGGATTGATGAAAGCGCAAGGGTGATTGATGCCTGTGTTTTGGCCACAGGGGTTTCACCTGCAGAATGGGAGGATAACCAAATGGGGGCAAAAGAAGCCGAAATTGGGGCAAATAAGGGGGCAGACGAGCCAATTGGACTTACGGTTACCATTCCACTTGAAAAGGTAGCGGTTGGAAATCTTGCAAACCTACTGGATGCCAAAGGAGATTTGATAAGGAAGGCACTTGGAATTGCAGACCTTGGATTTTCAATTGATGAGGAGAACATTTCCTTCCCTTGGTTTGAAGAAGCAAAGCCGGAAGAGGCACTTGCCTACACCAAGTTCATATCAGCCATTTGCGAGATGAGTAAGAACCAGAAGAGAATTTCTTCCAAGGCAAAGGAAAACGAGAATGAGAAATACGCATTCAGGTGTTTCCTTTTAAGACTTGGATTTATCGGGGATGAGTTCAAGGCAGACAGAAAAATCCTACTTTCCAAACTTGAAGGCTCATCAGCATTCAAGAACAAAGAGAAGGGAGGCGAGCAGTAATGTATTTCCCGGATAGAAAAATAGTGGAGCGAGTTAAGGAGCAGTACCCAGAAGGGTCAAGGGTGGAACTTATCCATATGGAAGACCCATACAGAACTGAAATGACAGCCGGACTTAAGGGAACGGTCACAAGTGTGGATGACACAGGAACGATTCATGTTCATTGGGACAACGGATGCTGCCTTGGGGTTGTTTACGGAGAAGACTCCTGCAAGAAACTCGATACCGTCAAGGTCATTTGCTACAACGATGAGGAGACTTGGGACAGCCGCGATGATGCGATGGAATTTTACCTTAAGGCAATGGCATCTTCTGAAGGAAGTGAGCAAAGCAGGTACGCAAAAATCGTATCGGAACTTGCGATGGGAAAGGCAGTCTGCACCGATTCTGAAGAGTAATAACCATCTGGAAAGATACACAATATAAAGTGTGTATCTTTGTCCAGTAATGGTATTCCAATTAGTGTGCTTTAGAGTGATATATGTACACAACAAAAAACGAATTACACTTTTGGAGGTACATACAATGAACGAGAAAATTACAAACCAGATCGAGGAAATGAAAAAGCAGACCATCGGAGTTGAGGTCGAAATGAACAGCATCACAAGAGAAAAGGCAGCAAGGCTTGCAGCGAAGTTTTTCGGAACAGGCAGATATCAGAACACAGCAGAAAGAAACGGCTACTACACTTGGAGCGCTTGGGACGAGCAGGGAAGGGAATGGAAATTCCAAAAGGATGTGAGCATTGCCGGGATTGACAGTGAGAAATGCGAATTGGTAACACCAATCCTTACCTACGCAGACATGGAAACCTTGCAGGAACTTATAAGACAGTTAAGACACGCCGGAGCAAAATCGGATGCAACAAGAGGATGCGGGGTACACATTCACATCGGAGCCAAGGGACACACACCACAGACCATGAGAAACCTTGCAAACATCATGGCAAGCCACGAAGACCTAATTGCAAAGGCACTCGACCTTGACCACAGAAGAATGAGCAGATATTGCAGAACGGTTGACCCAGAGTTCTTAAAGCAGGTCAACAAGAAAAAGCCAAAGACAATGAGCCAGCTTGCAGACATTTGGTACGGCTCACAGGGTTGCAACTACGGAAGAAGCCAACATTATAACGACAGCCGATACCACATGCTTAACTACCACGCAACCTTCACAAAGGGAACAATCGAGTTCAGACTTTTCCAATTCGATGCACCTGCAGACGGAAAATTAAACGGACTCCATGCCGGACAGCTTAAAGCCTACATACAGCTTTGCCTAGCACTTAGCCAGATGGCAAAGGAAGTAAGAAGCGCAAGCTCAAAGCCACAGCAGAACGAGAATCCAAAATACGCAATGAGAACTTGGCTCCTTAGACTTGGGTTCATCGGGGACGAGTTCAAAACAGCAAGAGAGATTCTTACAAAGAGACTTGATGGAGACACAGCATTCAGAACAGCAAGGGCATAGTCTCCTGCCACTTTAAAAGGATGACCGCTTCGGCGGTCTTAAGGTGGTAGAAGGGTGTTTCCTTCGGAAAGGATGGATGCATTATGCAGAAAAGATATTACATTGCCTATGGCAGCAACCTAAACATCAGACAAATGAAAATGCGATGTCCGGGAGCAAGAATCATCGGAACATCAGTTGTACCGGATTATGAACTCCTTTTTAAGGGGAGCAAGACGGGATCTTATTTAACAATCGAACCAAAGGAAGGGGAGAGCGTTCCTGTGGCCGTGTGGGAAACCACAGAGGCTGACGAGGCGGCTCTTGACAGGTACGAAGGATTCCCAAGCTTTTATTACAAAGCTGAAATGGAACTGCCGATTGTCGGAATCAGAACCGGGAAGGTAAGGCAGAGAAAGGTCTATGTGTACATCATGCACGAGGACAGAGAACTTGGTATACCAAGTTACCATTATGTCGAGACCTGCCTTGAAGGGTACAGGGCATTTGAATTTGATGAGAACATTTTGTTTGAGGCAATAGAAAAAAGCAGGAGGGAATGCCATGAAGATTAATGAAAGAATACAGCCAAAGAAATGTCCACACTGTGGAAGAATCTATTCAGAGCCTTCAGCACTTTCCAGAGCAGATGGGGTAACAGCCATCTGCCCGGACTGCGGAACAAGAGAGGCACTTGAGAGCATAGGAATTGATGTGGAGGAGCAGGAAAAAATCCTTGATACCATCCATCAGCATACCAGGCAGTAGGAAGGAGTGATACGATGCCAGAACATATTAAGGATCAGATTATTAAGGTCAGAGATACAGCACTTTGCAATATGTTTGACCTTGGAATGGTAAGGGCAATTGCTAGGGAACTGGAGTGTCCTGAACTTGCAGCTTTTATCGATACGAACACCGATGAATATGTGCATTTCATAACATCCGGGGAGTAAAAAAAGTTACACTTTTCTCGATTATTAACTTGCTATTATGTGCGTTTAGAGTGATATATGTACATACCAAAAGGGAAACATAGAAAGCGGAGGAAACGGACATGAGATACATTGATAAAACAGGATGCAAGAGCGGATTTGAAAAGGGAGCAGACAAGGAAATCGAAAGCCTTGGAAAACTTACCAAGAAGGCTTGCAAGATTGCCAAAGAAAACAAGCTGGGAGTTCTTAAGACAAGACAGGGTGCTTACAGAATCATCAAAGAAAGCGGCCTTGGTGCATACGAGGATTTCCTTACAGACCTTGCAGAGGTTGATGCGTTTTTGAAGAACCTTGACGCACACAAAAGTACAAAATACTAAATATACACAATTGTTCCCGGATTTTACTTACACATATTTGTGTAATATATGCCCCAGGTAATCGTTGCTATTATGTGCATTTAGAGTGATATATAGTACAACAAAACAAAGGAGGGCAACAGCCATGACAAGATTTGAGAAGGACATAATCGAGATTGAAGAGGGAAATGAGATAGAGGTTTTGAAGAGAAGAAAGGCAGAGCTTGAGGACCTTTACAAGAAGGGCAGATGCGAAAAGAACGCATTCAGAAGACAGTGCATTGCACAGGAGTACAACAGAAAACTTGAAGAATACAACGCACTTGACGGAATGTGCTAGGAGGCTGCCATGAATGAGATTATTTTTTCCTACAACAAAACAAGATGCCATGCCTTGAAGGTTGAAAGCCTTCTTGGCGGGGAAAGCTACATCGGAGAGGTTGAAGGGTGGGAAATCTACCAGATTGACCCTCATGCATTATTTGATCAGTTCGGATTTGTAGCAATCAGAAAATAGAAAAAAAACATAGATTATGGAATGGGACTCTTCGGAGTCCTTTTTTCGTGGAAGGAGAGATGAGTGTGGCAAAGAGAAAAAAGAAGTTTGTTCCCACCAAGTTTATGGCCGAAGGGTCATATTACGATGAAGAGCAAGCGGATTATGTTGTGAACTTCATACAGTGCCTTTGCCATACCAAAGGCAAGTGGGCGGGTAAGCCTTTCATATTGATGCCCTGGCAGGAAGAAATCATAAGGAACTTATTTGGGATATTAAAACCGAATGGGAAGAGACAGTTCACAACAGCATATGTTGAAATTCCAAAGAAGAATGGTAAGTCAGAACTTGCGGCTGCCATTGCTTTGTATCTTCTGTTTGGAGATGGAGAGGCATCCCCGGAAGTGTACGGTGCAGCTGCAGATAGGCAGCAGGCATCCATTGTTTTCGATGTTGGAAGGGTTATGTGTGAAATGACACCTGCCCTTGAAAAGAGAAGCAAGATAAAGGGTGCTACCAAGCGAATTGATAATCTTTACAATAATGGATTTTATCAAGTGTTGTCAGCTGAAGTTGGAACTAAGCACGGTCTGAATGTAAGTGGACTGGTGCTTGATGAGGTTCATGCACAGCCAAACAGAAAGCTATATGACGTACTTACCAAGGGCTCTGGTGATGCCCGCGAACAGCCACTGTATTTCCTTATCACTACAGCGGGAAATGATACCAATTCCATCTGCTACGAATTGCATCAGAAGGCACTCGATATTATCGAAGGCAGAAAAACAGACCCAACATTTTATCCAGTTATATATGGTGCGGCAGATGAGGATGATTGGACAGATCCTACCGTATGGAAGAAAGCAAATCCATCTCTTGGAGAAACCATTCAGATGGAAAAAGTAGTGGCAGCGTGTGAATCAGCAAAGCAGAATCCGGCAGAGGAGAACAGTTTCCGTCAGCTAAGGCTTAATCAGTGGGTGAAACAGGCTGTCCGTTGGATGCCAATGGATAAGTGGGATGCTTGTGCATTCCCAGTTGACCCGGAAGAACTAGAAGGGCGTGTATGTTACGGAGGACTTGACCTTTCAAGTACAACCGACCTTACATCCTTTTGTCTTGTGTTCCCACCACAAAGTGAGGATGACAAGTATTATGTTCTTCCTTATTTTTGGTTGCCGGAAGAAACACTTGATTTGCGAGTCCGAAGGGATCATGTGAATTATGACCTTTGGGAGAGACAAGGCTATATCCAAACCACGGAAGGAAATGTTGTTCATTATGGATTCATTGAAAAATTCATAGAACAGCTTGGAGAGAAATACAACATCCGTGAGATTGCATTCGATAGATGGGGAGCAGTTCAAATGGTGCAGAATCTTGAGAATATGGGTTTCAATGTAGTGGCAATGGGACAGGGATTTGCATCCATGTCACCACCTACAAAGGAACTTATGAAACTGACTCTTGAAGAGAAGATTGCCCACGGAGGACACCCGGTTCTTCGTTGGAATATGGATAACATTTTTATTCGTACTGACCCAGCCGGAAATATTAAGGCTGATAAAGCAAAAAGTACAGAGAAGATTGACGGTGCCATAGCCTGTATCATGGCACTCGACAGAGCAATCCGTTGTGGAAATGACACTTCTGAAAGCGTCTATGACACAAGAGGGTTGCTTGTTTTTTGATAACAATCTTGAAATGAGACATGGATGGAGCGCTACATCGTATGGAGCAATTCAAGTTAGTTATAAATATCATTTAATTTAAGGAGGAAATAGAAATGGCAGTTAGTGGATGGCAGATTAATTTATCAGGTGAGTCAATTCCTGTGTACAGCTTCAATGGGGCAGGAACTGCAACAAACACCAAGATTGCTACTATCACAAAGAATGAGTGCTTCGTGGAAGGCACCGTACCAGGAACAGGTTGGGAAGGAAATGATATTCCTGCTGTAGTACTTGATCCAAATCACAAGATGGTTATGGGTGTTTACAAGAAGTATTATAACAATCTTGTTAATTTTGCGGATTATGCATCAAACGGTACTTCTTGGGTGAAGGTTAGCACGAGAAAGAGAAAAGTTCAGTATGCAACTACTGCATATTATGCTGACGGCTCTAAGTGTTGTGACCTTCCTGCAGGTTCTACTGTAGTGCTTACTTCTAGTTGCACTAGAGGTGCTTCTCATATGAGCTACTGTGCCGTTGAGAGCGTAACAACTGCAGCTGGTAAGACTTATAAGTTCCAGGGATGCGGATTCATCGACCTTGCTCCAAGCGGTCGTTGGGTAAATGTAGGAAGCATCTTACTTAGAAAGGCTTAATCGAAGCAGTAACATAAGTCATGAGTGCCCGGCAGAGATGCCGGGTATTTTCATGCAAGAATTAGGAGACGATTGAAATGGGATTATTTAGTGGAATTTTTAAGGGTCGAGATGCCCCTACAAACAGAACATCAGGAAGTGCCTACAGTTTTTTTATGGGAACTTCAACATCAGGCAAAAGAGTGAATGAACGAAGTGCCATGCAGATGACGGCAGTTTATTCCTGTGTCCGTATCTTATCAGAGGCTATCGCAAGTCTGCCGCTTAATGTATACAGATACAACGCAGACGGTGGCAAGGAAAAAGCCTACGACCACCCATTGTTCAGACTCTTGCATGATGAACCAAATCCTGAAATGACATCATTCATTTTTAGGGAAACACTTATGACGCACCTATTACTGTGGGGCAATGCCTATGCACAGATTATAAGGAATGGCAAAGGGGAAGTCATAGCACTGTATCCGCTCATGCCAGATCGAATGAGTGTGGATCGTGATGAGAAGGGACACCTTTATTACAGATACACAAAAAGCTGTGATGATGCGCCAACGATGGAAGGAAGTACGGTTGTGCTTGACCCTTCCGATGTGCTTCATGTTCCTGGTCTTGGCTTTGATGGTTTGGTTGGATATTCTCCGATAGCAATGGCCAAGAATGCGATAGGACTTGCAATTGCCGCAGAGGAGTATGGTTCAAAGTTTTATGCCAATGGAGCGGCACCTTCTGGTGTGCTTGAACATCCAGGGACATTAAAAGATCCTGCGAAAGTAAGAGATAGTTGGAATGCAGCCTTCGGTGGTAGTTCCAACAGCCACAAGGTTGCTGTATTGGAAGAAGGACTTAAATATACTCCGATTTCCATATCTCCAAATGAAGCACAGTTTTTGGAAACAAGAAAATTTCAGATTAATGAGATAGCTCGAATTTTCAGAGTACCGCCACATATGGTCGGTGACCTTGAGAAGTCGAGCTTTTCTAATATTGAGCAACAGTCACTTGAGTTCGTGAAATACACTCTTGACCCTTGGGTCATCCGTTGGGAGCAGGCACTTTTTAAGACACTTCTATCAGAAGAGGAGAAGAAAGATTACTTCTTTAAGCTGAATGTGGAAGGTCTCCTTCGAGGGGATTATGCAAGCCGTATGAACGGTTATGCCACAGCAAGGCAGAACGGATGGATGAGTGCAAATGATATCAGAGAGTTGGAAGACCTAGACAGGATTCCTTCAGAACTCGGCGGTGATCTGTATTTAGTTAATGGCAATATGATGCCTCTAAATGATGCGGGGGCAGCTTATGCAAATAAAGAAAAGGAGGAGACAGATTCTGATGAAGAAACAGAAGAAGTTCTGGAATTGGAAAAACCAAGCAGGAACGGACGAAGGTCATGAAAGAGTTCTTGAGCTATATGGAACAATCGCAGAAACATCATGGTTTGACGATGATGTGACTCCTAAGATGTTCCACGATGAGCTATTTGCCGGAAGTGGTCCTGTAACAGTTTGGCTCAATTCCCCTGGCGGAGACTGCATTGCGGCAAGCCAGATTTACACCATGCTTATGGATTATCAGGGTGATGTGACGGTCAAGATTGATGGAATCGCTGCCAGTGCAGCCTCCGTTATTGCAATGGCAGGCACAACAGTGCTTATGGCACCTACAGCATTAATGATGATTCATAACCCAATGACTATGGCCTACGGAAATCACGAGGACATGGAGAAAGCAATCGAGATGCTTGATGAGGTCAAGGAAAGCATTATCAATGCCTACGAGATTAAAACAAGTATGTCTCGTGCAAAGCTGTCACACCTTATGGATTCGGAAACTTGGATGAATGCAAATAAAGCAATCGAACTTGGTTTTGCAGATGACATTTTGGTGGATGAGAAAAAGAGTGCGGATGACATTCCTGCATATGCATTTTCGGGCAAAGAAACAGAGACAAGGCTTATGAACAAGCTGATGACTCACTTTAAGCCAAAGGATGAAGCGGTGAAGAAAACACCTGCACAGGCAGCAGTAATCCCGGCACAGAAACCTGCCAATGTAACTATGCCAGTTAATGAAGAAGAGACTGGCACATCAATTGAGGAACTCGAAAAGAGACTCAGTCTAATTAAACCTTAAGGAGGAATTTGAACAATGAGTAAGATTAATGAATTACGCACACAGCGTGCAAAGGCATGGGAGCAGACAAAGGCATTTCTTGACTCCCACAGAAACGAGAAGGGCATTCTTTCAGCAGAGGACACACAGACCTATGAGAGAATGGAGCAGGAGATTGTAGACCTCGGTCATGAAATCGAGCGTCAGGAGAGAATGGATGCAATGGAGCGTGAGATGGCAGCTCCTATAGCAACACCTATTACAGAAAAGCCTGACAACAAGAAGAAGGACGAAAAGACAGGTCGTGCTTCTGATGCATACAAGAAGGCATTCTGGGATCAGGTTCGTGCAAAGGACGGTGTTTCATACGAGGTTCGTAATATGCTTTCTGAAGGAACTGATTCAGAAGGTGGATACCTTGTACCAGACGAGTTTGAAAAGACTCTTATTCAGGCACTTGAAGAGGATGGTGTTGTGCGTAACCTTGCACACGTATTTACTACTTCAAACGGTCTTCACAAGATTCCTATCGTTACCACAAAGGGTGTAGCGAACTGGATTGATGAAGGTGCAGCTTACGGAGAGAGTGATGATGTATTTGGTGCAGAGCAGATTGATGCTCACAAGGTCGGTACAATCATCAAGGTATCTGAGGAACTCTTAAATGACTCTGCATTTGACCTTGAGGCCTATTTCCAGTCTGAGTTTGCAAGACGTATCGGTAACAAGGAAGAGGAAGCATTCCTTATCGGTGATGGTAGCAAGAAGCCTACTGGTATTCTTAATGCTACAGGTGGTGCAGATATCGGTGTTACTGCAGGTAGTACAACAGCTATCACAGCAGATGAACTTATCGACCTTTACTACAGCCTTAAGTCACCTTACCGTAAGAATGCTGTATGGCTCATGAATGATTCGACAGTTGCTGCAATCAGAAAGCTTAAGGATTCAAACGGTCAGTATTTATGGCAGCCTGCATTAAGAGAGAAGGAGTACGATACTATTCTTGGTAAGAGAGTAATCACATCTCCTTATGCACCTGAAATCGCAGCTGGAGCAAAGACAGTCATGTTCGGTGACTTCTCTTACTACTGGATTGGTGACAGACAGGGTGTATCTTTCAAGCGTCTTAATGAGAGATATGCAGATCTTGGCCAGGTTGGTTTCCTTGCATCCAAGAGAGTGGATGGTAAGTTAATCCTTCCTGAAGCTATCAAGGTTCTCCAGCAGAAGGCGGGTACTGCCACAGCTTCTACAACAAAATAGTATCTGACGGAGGTGGTCTTATCTTAGGATAGGACCATTTCCATTTTGGAAGGAGGAATGATTTTCTATGGAACTTATCATATCTGTAGAAGAGATGAAACAGTATCTTCGTATTGATTTTGATGATGATGATGCTCTTATTGAAAATCTTATTATTTCTTCCGAGCGTTTGTGCATGGATATTGCAAGGATAAAGTGCAGGTCTGTATTTAGACGCAAGGATACAGCAAAGGTAGCGGTCATGTATGCAGTTGCATATCAGTACGAGCATAGGGAAGATGCTGACCACCACAAACTGGAGATGACGCTTCGCTCACTTCTTTCCGGCATCAGAAAGGTGGGATTTTAATGGAAGTAGCATTGCTTAATGTAAGGATTACTTTTCAGAAGAATGAGGTCACAAAGGATGCCATAGGAAATCATAAAAATGAGTGGATTGATTATTATTCCTGCTATGCCACGGTAAGTGGCGAGAGTGGTTCGGAGAAAAACATCGCAGCAAATACTTTTTATGATGCGGACATTGCATTTACAGTTCGCTATTGCAAGGCACTAAAGGATGCTGACCCGACAAAACTTCGGGTGCTATTTAACGGAGAACTGTACAACATAACTTTTATTGACCACATGAATTTCAAAAATAAGTGTCTGAAATTCAGATGCCAGAAAGTGAGGAGATAGCATGGCAAATGTAACAGTTGATAATCTTGCGGAAGAAATCATGAAGGGACTTACCGAGTATAAGAACCTTGCGACTGCCGATATGAAGACCGCTGTAAGAAAAGCTGGAAGGTCGGTAAAAAAGGACATCCAAGCAAATGCTCCAAAGAAAACAGGTGCCTATTCGAAGAGCTGGACTGTAAAGACCACGAAAGAAACTTCTGAATCTTTGGAACTTACAGTACATTCTCCAAAGAAGTATCAGCTGGCACACCTGCTTGAAAAGGGTCATGCTAAAAGAGGCGGTGGAAGGACAAAGGCAATCCCACACATCGCACCTGCAGAAGAAAAAGCAGCAAAAGACCTTGAGGCAGACATTAAAAGAGCACTTGGAGGTTCATGATGGAAGAGGTAATAAGAATTATGGAAGAGATTGGGCTTTCCTATGCGTATGATCATTTCGCAGAGGGAGAAAGTCCAGATCCACCATTTATCTGTTATCTGTTGCCGGAAGATGATAATTTCGCTGCAGATGGAGTTGTATATTACAAGGTAAGTGGTGTGAGAATTGAGCTATATACGGATTTTAAGAATCCGGCTATAGAGGAAAAGGTAACAGCCGTGCTTGATAGCCACGGTATTTTTTATGCAAAAAACGAGGTATGGATTGAGGAAGAAAAACTCTATGAAGTAGCCTTTGAGTTTGAAATGCCAGTATAAGGAGGAATTAACGATGGCTAATAAGAAGAACAAGGTAAAGTACAACCTTAAAAATGTACATTACGCATTGCTTACTATTGATGAGCAGGGCAATGTATCATACGGCACGCCTGTTGCTATTCCGGGTGCTGTATCGATTGGACTTGATGCAAATGGAGAACCTAGTAACTTCTATGCGGATGGATATGCGTATTACACGATTTCCAACAACATGGGTTATGAAGGTGACCTTGAGATTGCGATGGTTCCTGAATCATTCCGTTTGGATGTTCTTAAGGAGAAACTCGATGACAATAAGGTTCTCATTGAGGATGCAAATGCAGAGACAGCGAACTTTGCACTCTTGTTTGAGTTTGATGGAGATGTAAGAAAAATCCGTCATGTCCTTTATAAGTGTGCGGCAAGCCGTCCTTCCATTGAGTCACAGACCAATGAGGATGAAATCGAAGTTCAGACTGAGACACTTACCCTTACAGCTACACCACTTGAAAACGGATTTGTTAAGGCAAAGACAGGTGATGATACTACCGATGAGGTTTATCAGAACTGGTACAACGAGGTGTATCTTACATCCACTACTAAAGGAAGCGAGGAATAATCCATGAGCATTATGAAGAAAGTGGAGATAGATGGAAAGCAGGTGCCATTTAAGGCATCTGCAGCTATCCCTAGAATTTATAGAATAAAATTCAACAGAGATATTTATAAAGACCTTCGTTCATTGGAGAAGGCAGTGGGAGATGGGGACGAGACAAACTCCAACCTTGATTTATTCTCCCTTGAGATGTTTGAGAACATTGCGTATGTAATGGCCAAACACGCAGACCCATCAATCCCGGACACACCAGAAGAGTGGCTGGATGATTTTAACACCTTTTCTATTTACCAGGTGTTGCCAAGCATTATTGAGTTATGGGGCCTTAATGTTCAGACGGATGTGGAGTCTAAAAAAAACTTCGCCCAACTGACAGGGAAATGACAACCCCATTATTCCTACTTCGATGCGTACAGCTTGGAATAAGCATTCGTGACCTTGACCTTCTTACGATTGGGCTTGTGAATGATATGTATGCGGAGAATGGAAATGATGATTATAAAGGCTATAAGGAATTAGCCACACAGCAAGATTTTGACAGATTTTAAGGAAGAGCATCGGCAGAAATGTCGGTGCTTTTATTGTGATTATTTAGGAGAGGAGGAAGACCGATGGCAAGTAGAATACAGGGTATTACCGTTGAGATTGGTGGAGATACTACCAAGCTGCAGACTGCCCTTAAAGGCTTAAATGGAGAAATTAAATCTACACAGAGTCAGCTTAAGGATGTAGAGAAACTCTTAAAAATGGATCCAGGTAATACAGAACTTCTTGCACAGAAGGAAAAACTCCTGGCACAAGCCGTTGATGAAACCAAGCAGAAACTTGAGACTTTGAAAACGGCAGCAGAGCAGGCTAACACAGCACTTGAAAATGGAGATATTACGCAGGAACAGTATGATGCACTTCAAAGAGAAATCATAGAAACAGAGGCTGACCTAAAGAAGCTAGAGACAGCCGCCAATCAGTCAGCTACGGCATTACAGAAGATTGGAAATGCCGGAGAGAAGATGAAAACAGTCGGTGATGGTATGCAAGAGGCAGGAAAGAAGATGCTACCTGTTACGGCTACCGTTACAGCACTTGGAACCGCATCTCTTACAACGGCTGCGAATTTTGAGAGTTCGATGTCACAGGTACAGGCAACTATGGGTATTACCAAAGACTCCATGTCAACCCTTAACGGACAGAGCGTAAATACAATGGATGCCTTAAATGATCTTGCAAAGGAGATGGGTGCATCAACCGCCTTTTCAGCAAGTGAGTGTGCCGAGGCATTAAATTACCTTGCGCTTGCAGGATATAGCACACAGGAAATGGCAGATACTCTTCCTACTGTACTTAACCTTGCGGCAGCAGGTGGTATTGATCTTGCATCAGCATCGGATATGGTAACAGATGCGATGTCTGCCCTTGGTATGGAAACATCTGAGGCTGATACAATGGTTGACCAGATGGCAAAGACGGCTTCATCTACCAATACATCCGTTGCACAGTTAGGAGAAGGCATTCTTACTATTGGTGCAACAGCCAAGTCGATAAAGGGTGGAACGGCAGAACTTAATACGGCTCTTGGTATTTTGGCTAACAACGGTATCAAGGGTGCAGAAGGTGGTACACATCTTCGAAATATTATCCTGTCATTGCAGAACCCTACCGACAAGGCCGCAGCCCAGATGGAGGCACTTGGTGTATCTGTATACGACTCTGAAGGTAATATGAGATCCATGAATGATATTTTGGGTGACCTTAATACATCAATGGATGGAATGACCTCGGAAGAAAAAGCAAACATTATCAGCACAATTTTTAATAAGACAGACCTTTCTTCTGTAAATGCTTTATTAGCAAACACAGGAGAGACTTGGGATAGTCTGCAAGGCTCTATTACAAACAGTGCCGGAGCAGCACAGCAGATGGCAGACACCCAGCTCGACAATTTGCAAGGTCAGTTAACACTCTTAAAGTCAGCCCTTGAAGGACTGGCTATTTCTTTTGGTCAGTTACTGATGCCTGCAATAAAAAGTATCGTTGGAGTGGTTCAGAATGTTGTTGATTGGCTCAATTCACTTGATGAAGGAACAAAGAAAGTAATCGTTACGATTGCGCTTGTGGTTGCGGCTATTGGTCCCGTGCTGATTGTTGTTGGAAAGATCATATCTTCGGTTGGAACAATTATGACGGTTATTCCGAAACTTGGTGGAGCCTTAAAAGCTGTGCAAGGTGCTATGGCAGCCTTTAATGCTGTATGTGCCGCGAATCCATATGTTCTGATCATTGCAGCTATTGTTGCTCTAATAGCAATATTCGTTGTGCTTTGGAACAAGTGTGATGGATTCAGACAGTTCTGGATTAACTTATGGGAAGGAATCAAGTCAGTTATTTCTACAGCAGTTGAAGCTATCAAAGGGTTCTTTATGGCAATCATTGATTTTGTAAAGAACAACTGGCAAGGGTTACTTCTTTTGTTAGTGAATCCGTTTGCCGGGGCATTCAAGCTTTTGTATGACAACTGCGAAGGATTCAGGAACTTCATTGATGGGGCGCTTGAAGCAATAAAGACAGCGATATCAAACGCATGGGAAGCAATAAAGACAGGAATCACCACGGTATGGACAGCAATCACAGGTTTCTTTACTACGGTTTGGGAAGGTATCAAGAATATTTTCACTACTGTACTTGAAGTGATAAAGACAGCAATTACAACCTATATCAATGCGTACAAGCTGGTTATTACAACGGTATTTACTGCGATACAAACCGTAATCACTACGATTTGGAATGCGATATCGACTTTCTTTACTACGATATTAAATACCATAAAGACAACATTTTCTACGGTGTGGATGGCTATTCAAACAGCGGTGTTAAGGCCGGACTATAATTGACCCAAAGGGCCGGAAAAAAATGACCCACCTCATACCAAAATGGATTACCATAATAAGTGAGCAAACTTGTTAGGGGGTAGTCCAAAATGATAGGAAGTGGG
>Ga0256406_1002496_pt1 | contig 25755 bp, 17 predicted proteins | sample RumenRJG_03DNA_FD_185986 | JGI IMG/M metagenome (GOLD analysis project Ga0256406, IMG submission 185986) | Bovine rumen microbial communities from Lethbridge, Alberta, Canada - RJG_03 | ecosystem: Host-associated > Mammals > Digestive system > Stomach > Rumen | place: Canada: Alberta | collected...
GAAATCCAGGCAAAGAGAAAGGCAGCTGCGGAGGAAGCGATGAAGCAGGCAAGAGCCGCGGCAATCCGGAAGGTGGTGGAGACGCAGGCAAAGCATCGCGGACCGGAAATCGCGGAGAGCACGGTGCTCGGAGCCGTAATCGGAGATGCGCTTGGCGTGCCGGTCGAGTTTTCCACCCGGGAGGATCGGGCAGCTGATCCGGTGACGGACCTGCGCGGCGACGGCACGCATCACAAGCCGGCCGGCACGTGGTCGGACGACAGCAGTCTCCTGCTCGCGTCCCTGTGCAGCCTGGCGGAGGGAACGCAGCTTGATTTCACAGACGTGATGGACCGTTTCTTCGCCTGGAGAATGCGGGGCGCCTACACGGCGGATGACGGAGAGGCTTTCGGCGTGGGCAATACCTGCGATGCGGCGATCATGGCCTACGCGGCGAACAAGCCCGCGCTGCAGTGCGGACTGACCGAAGAGGACAGCTGCGGGAACGGATCCCTGATGCGCATCGCCCCTTTCGCGCTGCTGCTGCTGCGCCGCGGACATACGTTTGATGAGGCGGACCGCTACATGATTCATCAGGCATCCTCCCTCACCCACGCGCATCCGCGCTGCAAGCTGGCCTGCGAGATCTATGCGGTCACGCTCCGCTCTGCCATTCTGTCAATGGGGTTGAAGAAGAAGGAAGCAGTGCTGCAGGAGGCGATGAATGATCTTGATCTCTTTTACCGCGGACCCCGCGCCATCGCAGACAGCGCGGACGAGACCGAGGAGGAGAAGAAGCTCGATGAGGAGGCCATGGAGAATCACCGGTCCTTTGTGAAGGATTATGACGAGGTCCGCGGCGAATTCAGTACCTTCTCGAGACTCGGCGATATCGAGGCGTTCAAGGCTCTTCCGGAGGAGGACATCCGGTCCACCGGCTATGTCGTGGATACGCTCGAGGCTGCGCTCTGGTGCTTCCTCAATACAGATAATTATAAAGACTGCGTACTGAAAGCGGTGAACCTCGGCGGAGACACCGATACCATCGCCTGCGTGGCGGGCGGTCTCGCCGGCGCCTACTACGGAAAGGAGAACATTCCGCAGGAATGGGTGGACGGCGTCGCCAAGAGCGGATGGATCAGAGAAAAAGCGGCTGAGTTTCAGCATAAGTGGCTGGGCTGAATTGATATCACCGCAGGATGCGGTGATATCAATTCAGCCAAAAGAATGCGGAAACGGAGGCTTTCAGCCTCCATTTCCGCATTCTTCCGGGCTGTCCAAACGGCATGCTGCCGGCGTGCGATTGCCTGCAAGAATTGCGCCTTGCGCAATTCTTGCGTTTGAATCTGAATCAAGGCATTGGTGCCAGGTAAAACCTGTCAGATTGCGCAAGGTGCAATCTGACGTTTGAGTCAATCTACAGGCACATAGTGCCGGCAGACGATTGCCTGCAAGAATTGCGCTTTGCGCAATTCTTGCGTTTGAATCGGAATCAAGGCATGCAATGCCTTGATTCCGATTCAAACCATTGACTACCCCCCGCGGCGCGTCTTACAATCACAGCGATTACGGTATCCTTAGGAAAAGAGGACGAAGCTATGTATAAGAAAGTCAATCCCGATCTGAATTTCGTGCAGCGCGAAGAGAATACGGCAAAGTTCTGGTCGGATCATCAGATCTTCGAGAAGAGTGTCAAGGAAAACGAAGGTCATCCGATTTATATGTTTTATGACGGCCCGCCGACGGCAAACGGCAAGCCGCATATCGGTCATGTGGAAACCCGTGTCATCAAGGATATGATTCCCCGCTATCATACGATGAAGGGAGAGCAGGTTCCGAGAAAGGCCGGCTGGGATACGCACGGCCTTCCGGTGGAGCTTGAGGTGCAGAAGGAAATCGGCATCTCGGAGAAGAATCAGAAGGAACAGATCATGGCCTATGGTCTGGAGCCTTTCATTGAGAAGTGCAAGGAATCCGTCTGGAAATACAAGGGCATGTGGGAGCAGTTCTCGAAGAAGGTCGGCTTCTGGGCCGACATGGAGCACCCTTATGTCACATACTATGACGACTATATCGAATCTGAGTGGTGGGCGCTCAAGACGATCTGGGACAAGGGGCTGCTTTACAAGGGATTCAAGGTAGTGCCGTACTGCCCGCGCTGCGGGACGCCGCTCTCGAGCCATGAGGTGGCACAGGGATACAAGACGATCAAGGACCGCACGGCCATCGTCCGCTTCAAGGCAAAGGACGAGGACGCCTATTTCCTCGCATGGACGACCACGCCATGGACGCTCCCTTCGAATATCGCGCTCTGCGTCAATCCGGAGGATACGTACGTCAGGGTAAAGGCCGCGGATGGCTTCACATACTACATCGCCGAGGCGCTGGCGGACAAGGTGCTCGGTCCGACCGCTGAAAAGAACGTGACGAACGGCGAGGTGCCGGAAGGCAAGGCCTATGTTGTGCTTGAGACCTTCAAGGGAAAAGACCTCGAGTACAAGGAGTATGAGCCGCTTTACCAGTGCGCGAAGGACGCCGTGGATGCACAGCACAAGAAGGCTTTCTTCGTCTACTGCGACGACTATGTCACCATGACGGACGGCACCGGTATCGTCCATATCGCACCGGCCTTTGGTGAGGATGATGCGAGAGTCGGCCGCAAATATGACGCGCCGTTCGTCCAGATGGTGGATGACAAGGGACGGATGAAGCCGGAGACAGGCAAGTTCGCCGGCATGCGCTGCAAACCGACGCAGAAGGAGATTGAGCAGGAAGGCGCGGTCAGCTGCGATCCGGAGGTGTTGAAGGATCTCGACGAGCGCGGCATTCTCTTCGCCGCACCGAAGGTCGAGCATGACTATCCGCACTGCTGGCGCTGCGATACCCCGCTGATTTACTACGCCCGCGAGTCCTGGTACATCAAAATGACCGCGGTCCGCGACGATCTTGTGCGCAACAACAAGCAGATCAACTGGGTTCCGCCGACCATGGGCGAGAAGCGCTTCGGCAACTGGCTGGAGAATATTCAGGACTGGGCGCTCTCGAGAGACCGTTTCTGGGGAACTCCTCTTCCGGTCTGGGAATGCCCGGACTGCGGCAAAAAGATCTGCGTCGGCTCAAGAAAAGAACTGGCGGAGCTCTCCGGTGATGAAAAGGCACTGACGACAGAGCTGCACCGGCCATTCGTGGATCAGTTCACCATCCCCTGCCCGGACTGCGGCGGTACCATGCACCGCGTGCCGGAGGTGATCGACTGCTGGTTTGATTCCGGCGCCTGCCCGTACGCTGAGCTGCACTATCCTTTTGAGAACAAGGAACTCTTCGAGAAGCAGTTCCCGGCAAGCTTTATTTCCGAAGCGGTGGATCAGACCCGCGGCTGGTTCTATTCCCTTCACGCGGAGGCGACGCTTCTCTTCAACAAGCCGGCCTTCAAGAATGTCATCGTGATGGGTCTTGTGCTGGATGAGAACGGCAACAAGATGAGCAAGTCCAAGGGCAATGCCGTCGATCCGATGGAGGCCCTGAACACCTACGGCGCCGACGCGATCCGCTGGTACTTCTACACGAACAGCGCACCGTGGCTGCCGAAGAAATTCTCCGGCAAGGCAGTCAAGGAGGGACAGAGCAAGTTCCTTGGAACGCTATGGAATACCTACGCGTTCTATACGCTGTATGCCGAGATCGATCAGTTCGATCCGACAAAATATACGCTGGACTACGACAGGCTGTCCGTCATGGACAAGTGGCTGCTCTCCAAGATGAATTCCATGATCCGGGATACGGACCGGAATCTCGCAGCCTACAAGATCCCTGAGGCGGCCGCGGTTCTCGAGGATTTTGTCGACGACATGTCAAACTGGTATGTGCGCCGCGGCAGAGAGCGTTTCTGGGCAAAGGGCATGGAGCAGGACAAGATCAATGCCTACGAGACGCTGTATACCGCGCTGAAGAACGTCTGCCTGTGCGCCGCGCCGATGATTCCGTTCATGACGGAGGAGATTTATCAGAACATCGTGCGCAGCGTCGAGAAGGATGCGCCGGAGAGCATTCATCTCTGCCGGTATCCGGTGGCGGATGAGTCGAAGATCGATCCGGAGCTCGAGAAGGATATGGACGAGGTGCTGAAGATCGTCGTCCTCGGACGTGCCTGCAGAAACGCCTCGGCGATCAAGAACCGCCAGCCGATCCGCGCCATGTATGTCAAGGCACCGGAGAAGCTTGAGGACTTCTATCAGGCGATCATCCGGGACGAGCTGAATGTGAAGGAAGTGACGTTCACGGACGATGTCCGGGCGTATACGACCTACACCTTCAAACCGCAGCTCAAGACGGTCGGACCAAAATACGGCAGACATCTCGGATTCATCCGGAAAGCCCTCTCTGAGCTGGACGGCAACAAGGCGATGGACGAGCTTGACGCACAGGGCGCGTTGACACTGCAGGACGGCGATGCGCAGATTTTGCTGGCGAAGGAGGATCTGCTCATCGACATGACTCAGCAGCCGGGTTTTGTCGCGCAGGAGGACGGTGCGGTCACGGTTGTGCTGGATACGAACCTGACGCCGGAGCTGATCGAGGAAGGTTATGTCTATGAGCTGATCTCCAAGATTCAGACCATGCGCAAGGATTCCGGCTTCGAGGTGATGGATCACATCCATGTATCGCTCACCGGGAATGACAAGCTGTCCGACATTGCGGAGAAGAATGCGGAAATGATCACGACGAAGGTGCTGGCGGACGGGATCGGCCGGAACGAGGCACTGGAGCATGAGAAGGAATGGGATATCAACGGCGAGAAGGTGACCATCGGCGTGCAGAAGATCTGATTGTCGGGGCGCATAGAGAATCTGGCTGCCGCGGCGAATAGAAGATCTGATTGCCGCGGCGCATGTGCCGAATGACGTTGATCGAATATCGAACCCGGCGGGGTTCTCCCGCGGATGCCGTACAGAACGCGGCACGGAGGTGACTATGGCAGTGACGAAGAGACCGGCATTTCATTTTGACAAAGAATTATTCCGCCGCAGCGTGGAGTACAACATCCGGACCATGTACCGGAGAGAAATCAAGGATGCGACAAAGCAGCAGGTGTTCCAGGCGTCTGCCATGGCGCTCCGCGATCAGATCATCGACTGCTGGATGAAGACGCAGAAGGCGTTCGGGGAGCAGAATCCGAAGGAAGTCGTCTATCTCTCCATGGAGTTCCTGATGGGCCGCGCGTTCGGCAACGACGCCATCAATCTGATGGCATACAAGCCGATCGCCGAGGCGCTGAAGGAGCTGGGCTTTGACATCAATGCCATCGAGGACGAGGAGCCGGATGCCGCGCTGGGCAACGGCGGCCTCGGGCGCCTTGCCGCCTGCTTCCTCGATTCGCTGGCGACGCTGAACTACCCGGCATACGGCTGCGGCATCCGCTATCACTACGGCATGTTCCGGCAGAAAATTGTGGACGGGTATCAGGTGGAGGTGCCGGACAATTGGCTCAGGAACGGCAATCCGCTCGAGATCAAGCGGCCCGAGTATACGCAGGAGGTCCACTTCGGCGGATATGTCTCGAGCTACCAGATCGAGGGCGGCCGCACCATGTACCGTCAGGAGGGCTACCAGTCCGTCAAGGCGGTGCCCTACGACATGCCGGTCATCGGATACGGAAACGGCTTTGTTGACACGCTGCGGATCTGGGATGCCGAGCCGATGGAGGAATTCCGTCTCGAGTCCTTCGACAAGGGAGACTATGCCAAGGCGGTTGAGGAAGAGAACATGGCCAAGCTCATCACGGAGGTCCTGTACCCCTGCGATGATCATTATCAGGGCAAGGAGCTGCGGCTCAGACAGCAGTATTTCTTTGTGTCCGCCTCGATTCAGCTGGCTGTGAAGAAATTCCTCACCAGAGAATCGGACCTCATGAAGCTGCCGGACAAGTATGTATTCCAGATGAACGACACCCACCCGACGCTCACCGTGCCGGAGCTGATGCGGATTTTGATGGACGAATACGCGCTGACGTGGGACCAGGCGTGGGAGATCACGACGCACTGCTGCGCATACACCAACCACACCATCATGGCGGAGGCGCTGGAGAAGTGGCCGATCGAGCTGTTCTCCAAGCTCCTTCCCCGCGTTTATCAGATTGTCGAGGAGATCAACCGCCGGTTCCTGCTCGCGGTTCACGCAAAATACGACGGCACGGGCGTCGATGTCAATGAGAAGATCCGGAAGATGGCGGTCATCTATGACGGACAGGTTCGCATGGCGAATATGGCGATCGTCGCGGGCTTCTCGGTGAACGGCGTGGCGCGTCTGCACACGGAAATTCTCAAGGGCCGTGAGCTTCACGACTTCTATGAGATGTACCCGGAGAAGTTCAATAACAAGACAAACGGCATCACACAGCGCCGTTTCCTGCTGCACGCCAACCCGCTGCTCTCCGACTGGGTCACCCAGAAGGTGGGCGAGGACTGGATCACCAACCTCGAGGTGCTGTCCGATCTGAAGATCTACGCCGACGATGCGAGGGCGCAGAAGGAGTTCATGCAGATCAAGTACCGCAACAAGCAGCGTCTGGCAAAATACATTCTGGATCACAATGGCATTGTCGTCGATCCGCACAGTATTTTCGATGTGCAGGTCAAGCGTCTGCATGAGTATAAGAGACAGCTGCTGAATATTCTGCATGTGATGTATCTGTACAATCAGCTCAAGGCCAATCCGGGCATGAAGATGAACAAGAGAACCTTCATCTTCGGCGCCAAGGCGGCCGCCGGGTACCGCAATGCGAAGCTGACCATCAAGCTGATCAATTCAGTGGCGGACGTCATCAATAACGACGAGTCCATCGGCGATATGATCAAGGTCGTCTTCATCGAGGACTATAAGGTCTCGAACGGCGAGATCATCTTCGCCGCGGCGGATGTCTCCGAGCAGATTTCGACGGCATCCAAGGAAGCCTCCGGAACAGGCAACATGAAGCTGATGCTGAACGGCGCGGTCACGATCGGCACACTGGACGGTGCCAACGTCGAGATGCTCGAGGAGGTCGGACAGGACAACATGGTCATCTTCGGCCTGACCTCGGAAGAAGTCATGAACTACGAGAAGAACGGCGGCTATGATCCGTATGAGATTTTCAACAACGATCCGAACGTCCGTCAGGTTCTGATGCAGCTGGTCAACGGCTTCTATTCTCCGGACGACCCGGAGCGCTTCCGCCCGCTGTATGACTCCCTGCTGAGGAGCGAGAACGGCAGCCCGGCAGACCGCTACTTCATTCTCAAGGATTTTGAATCCTATGCAGCCGCGCAGCGTCGGATCGACGAGGCGTACTCCGATCAGAAGAGATGGGCGAAGATGGCGCTTCTCAACACCGCCAGCGCGGGCAAGTTCTCCTCCGACCGGACGATCCGGGAGTATGTCCGCGACATTTGGCATCTCACGCCTGTCTATCCGGGCAAGCCGGTCCGCCACACGAAAAAGTCTGCGGCGAAGAAGGCAGAGGACTGAGAGGACAGCGCCTGAACATTGATCAAAAAAAGACCGCCTGTGATCCTTGTGGATCACAGGCGGTCTTTCCTTTATCAATCCGATGTCCGCCGTTCATGTCCTTATGCCAGCCCTGCGCCGACAGACCAGGGCTGGCGCTGATACCGGAACCGGGCGTCTATTTCTGCCGGTTGTAATTGATGAGGCAGCCGTCCAGGATAATCTGGCGCTCCTCGTCCGTGAGGTCGCCGAGTGTCACGGTGAAGGGTGTCAGGTGTCCACCCTCCGGACTTCCCGGCGCGGAAGATTTTATCACCGCATATCCGGTGATGGTCTCCTGCTTTTCCGCGACCGCTTTCCGGATTCCCGGGAAGAACAGCCAGTCGAGGTTGTGGAACGGCAGATCGCCTGACGGGATCAGGAACGGGAGCATACCCCAGTTGATGAGGTTGCTGCGGTAGCGCTTGGTGGCATATTCGTTCGCGATGTTCGCCCAGCCGCCCAGCACCTTCTGGCAGCTTGCGGCCTGCTCGCGCGCGGAGCCGTCGCCCGGCTTCACGGCAAAAATGGTGGAGCCGATCCCCATGTTTTCGTGCGACACATCCGGGAACTGCGCCTTGATGACAGGCATCACCTGCCGGAGCTCCGGCAGGGTCTTTCCGGCGCAGGAGCCGCCCGCGAGTGCCTCCTCGGCGGCGCGGACCTCCTTCGCGAGGCCGACATACTCCGGCACGCGGCGGGAGAGCGTGAACTCCGCGAGGCCCAGCGGATTGGAGCGGTAGCTCGATGTCTCGCCGGAGGGAATCAGCTCATCGGTGGTGGTGACCGGGTCGTGGATTTCCGCGGTCACCTTGAGGATCAGGTTCTCCGGGAGCGCGCGCATCGACGGCCAGTCCTTGATATTCGGACCGAGAATCAGCTTCTCCTCCGGATGTGCAACGCCCTTTGAGTCATAGACCCGGTTTTCGTAGATGCTCCGGTCAAAGTGGTAGGTGTACACCGGAATGTCGCGGTCGAGGTCTGTCGCCGGTGTGAGGAAGCCCTTGTTCGCGGCGGTCGCTGCGATGGAGCGGGCGTCCATGAGCGCGACGAAGGCAGCCTGTCCCTTCTGCGGCTTGGAACCCTCGCGGTTCGGGAAGTTCCGGGTGGAATGGCGGATCGAGAAACCGTTGTTCGCCGGTGTGTCGCCGGCACCGAAGCAGGGACCGCAGAAGCAGGTCTTCATGACCGCGCCTGCGAGGGTGAGCTTTGCCGCACAGCCGTTTTTCACGAGTTCCAGATAGATCGGCATGGAGGCCGGATAGACATCCAGCGCAAACTCTCCGTTTCCTGTCCGTGCACCATCCAGAATTTCCGCTGCGGCGCACAGATTTTCAAAGCCGCCGCCGGCGCAGCCCGCGATCACGCCCTGATCGACCAGAAGCCGGCCGTCCACGATTTTGTCCATGAGAGAATAGGACGCGTCACTGCCGAAGACCGTCTTCGCGCGCTCCTCCGTCTCGTGCAGATAATCCGGAAGATTGGCGTTGACTTCCTCGATGGGGTAGGCAAGGCTCGGGTGGAACGGCATCGCGATCATCGGACGGATTTTGGAGAGGTCGATGTCCACCACGGCGTCGTAGTAGGCAGCCGCGCCGGGAGCAAGCCTGCGATAGGCCTCGCTCCGCCCGTGGATGTCGTACCAGCTCTTCGTGCGGTCATCGGTCTCCCAGATGGAGCTGAGGCAGGTCGTCTCTGTTGTCATGACGTCGATGCCGATGCGGAAATCCATGGACAGATTCGCGATGCCGGGACCGACAAATTCAAGCACCTTGTTTTTGACAAAGCCGCTCTGGAATACGGCGCCGATCAGGGCGAGCGCCACATCCTGCGGGCCGACGCCGCGGACGGGCGTGCCGGTCAGGTTGACCGCCACCACCTCCGGATAGCGGATGTCATAGGTCTGGCCGAGCAGCTGCTTGACAAGCTCCGGGCCGCCCTCTCCCATCGCCATGGTGCCGAGCGCGCCGTAGCGGGTGTGGGAATCCGAGCCGAGGATCATGGCGCCGCATTCTGCCAGCATTTCGCGGGCAAACTGGTGGATGACCGCGAGGTGCGGCGGGACATACATGCCGCCGTACTTTTTCGCGGCGGAGAGGCCGAAGACATGATCGTCCTCATTGATCGTCCCGCCCACGGCACACAGTGAATTGTGGCAGGTCGTCAGCGCGTAGGGCATCGGAAATCTGGTCAGGCCCGACGCTCTGGCGGTCTGGATGATGCCGACATAGGTGATGTCGTGGCTTGTCAGCTTGTCAAAGCGGATGCGCAGATTCCGCTCGTTATCCGAAGTGTTGTGCGCGGACAGAATCTGATAAGCCATGGTCTGCCTGCGGGCCTCGTCCCGCGTGATGGACAGCCCGGCTACACCGGACATCGCGGCTGCCTCGCCGCTGTCCGCGATCCACTGACGGCCGCCGATGTAATAGGCGCCGCCGCTGTGCAGTGTAATTCCTTTCATAGGCTCCTCCTGCTTCTTACTCCCATTGTCTTCTGAATCGAATCATCACCTGATGCGAATCATCACCTGATGGGATGTGTTTTTAGTGAAATCATCGCCTGGCGTGATGCGTATCTGGGTCGAATTATCACCTGGCGTGAAGTATGTTTCTGGAAATCAGTTATCAATCCGTTGCTTCGTATACAAGGATACATTGAAACAACAGGACTTGCAAATCCATTCATGATCACGGATGGCATGTCCATTCATGATCACGGATGGCACGTTTCCGGCTCCGCCTGATACGGATGGTAGTGACTGGCGGAAATCCTACAAATAGATTCATGACTATGGACAGCCCGTTTCATCAGCGGGGCTGACGGCGCTGCGACTGGTAGACGATCCGCCCGCCCACAATCGTATAGCGGATGACGCCCGGCAGTGTCTCTCCGATGAACGGGGAGTTGGATGCTTTGGATGCAAAATCCGGCCCGACAGACCATGCTGCATGAAGATCCGCGATACAGAGATCCGCGGGAGCGCCCGCGGCAATCCGCCCGGCTGGCAGATGATAAAACGCGGCCGGGTTTACGGTGAGGTCCGCGACGAGCTGGGAGAGCGGAAGCACTCCCGGGAGAACCAGATTCTTCAGGCCGAGCGAAAAGGCAGTCTCGAGACCGATCATGCCGGACGGTGCCTGCGCAAAGGGACGCGCCTTTTCTGCCGCGGTATGCGGCGCATGATCGGTGGCGATGATGTCGATGACGCCGTCCGCGAGCGCCTCGACGATGGCCTGCCGGTCGCGTTCCAGCCGGAGTGGCGGATTGCAGCGGGCCAGTGTCCCTTTCCGAATGACGGCCTCCTCGGTCAGGGAGAAATGATGCGGCGTCGCCTCCGCGTGGATGCGCGGATTCTTTCTCCTGGCGGCGCGGACAAGGTCCACAGATTCCGCGGCGGAGATGTGCTGAATGCAGAGCGGCGCGCCGAGAGACACCGCGATCCCGAGATCGCGGCGCACCATGGAGATCTCTGCATTCCGGTCTGCACCGGTGAGCCCGAGATGGGCCGCGGCTCTCCCGCCGGCATTGACGCCGGGGTTCGGGACAAATGCCGGGTCCTCCTCATGCAGGGAGACGGGCACATCCAGCTCTCTGGCGTTCCGGAGCGCCTGCCCGAGCAGCGCGGCATCGAGAATCGGCCTGCCGTCGTCCGTGAAGCAGGCGGCGCCCGCGGCGCGGAGCGACCGCATATCGGTGAGCTCCCGGCCCTCCATATTGCGGGTGACGTTGGCACAGGACAGAAGATGAATCGGCGTCAGAGCGCCGCGCCGCAGAATATCCTGCAGCGTTTCCACGGTACAGACAGGCGGGCGGGTGTTGCCCATCAGAATAACGGTGGTGTAGCCGCCCGCAGCGGCTGCGGCAGCACCTGTCTTCAGGTCTTCCTTTTCTGTAAAGCCGGGATCACGGAAATGAGAGTGCGTATCGACAAAACCCGGCATGACCGCAAGCCCGCCGGCATCGAGAACGGAAAGACTGTCATTTTCTTTTTCTGCCGGGGGCAGATCACCGTCCCGGAGGTGCGGCGCAATGCGTGCAATCGTTCCGTTTTGAATCAGGATATCGCGTTCGCCCTGTGTCCCGGAGGCGGGATCAATAAGCCTGCCATTTCTGATGAGCAGCATGAAACTCCTTTTTTGCCATATGGCGCTGTTTGTGCTTTAATGAAAGAGATTCTTGTATACAATAACGGCCCTGGCAGAAACGCTGACACCGGAACAGCACGGCACCAGTTTTCCAGTCAGGAGAAAACCCGGTCGGCGCGTCTCCTGCGGTGCTGTAAGGAGCGCGGAAGATGCGTGAGAGACGAAGGACTCTCTGTTCGAGATCGTCCGCGCAGCGCTGTAAGGAGCGCGGCGTGAGTATGATATGATGATAGCACGGAATGGTGCGGCGCAGGTCTGATTTTGCAGGCGGGACGCTGCGTTTCCCGGAGGAATTCTGCGATGATTAGAGCAATACTGGCGATGGTGTGGGCGGTACTCTTTCTGATTGTAAGTATGCCGGTGCATCTGATCTATCTCCTGATCGGGCGCTTCAGCACCGCAAGGCGGGACCGGTTCATGCAGGCCTGGGTGAAGGCCGGGTTCCGCGTGGTGCTGTTTCTCTGCGGCGTGCGTGTCACGGTGAAGGGAAAGGAGAACATTCCGAAGGATCGCGCCTGCGTGTATTATGCGAATCACCGCAGTATTTTTGATGTAATTGCTGCCTATACCTGCCTGCCCGCGCCGACCGGTGTGCTGGCCAAGCAGGAACTCGGCCGGATTCCGCTGCTGAACATCATGATGAAGGACATCTACTGTCTCTTTCTGGACCGGAGCAGCGCGGAGAAGGGGCTGGCGACGATCATGCAGGCAATTGACATCGTGAAGAGCGGCGTCTCATATATGGTTTATCCGGAGGGCACCCGTAACAGGGAGGAGGGAACGCTGCTTCCGTTCCACGCCGGAAGCTTCAAGATTGCGCTCCGCACGCAGGCGCCGATCGTGCCGCTGACCATAGTGAATACCGGAGATATCTTTGAACCGCACAAACCGTTTGTGAAGCCGCAGCATGTGATTCTGGATTTTGGCGGGCCGATCGAGACAAAGACCATCAGGCCGGCGGACCGGAAGAAGCTGCCGGATGAGGTGAGAGGCATCATCGCGGAAACCTATGAGAGAGACAGGGCAGAGCTGTAATGGCCGTCCGGACCTGAACAGACAGTGGGGACGGCAGCAGGGCGGCCCGGAAGGAAAATAACTGGACGGCAGCGGCAGAGCGGCCCGGCAGGAAAATGGCTGGACGGCAGCGGCGGGGCGTCCGGCAGAGAAAACAGGCTGGCAGCGATAAAGTAGCAGGACAGGGTGAAAACAGCATGAAGAAAGTGATTCTGATGACAATCCGCAGGACGGAGCAGCTGGCGGACGGGATTTACCGGACGGTGCTCCATGCGCCGGAAGGGGATGGCTTTGGGACGATGATGCCAGGACAGTTCCTCGGCATTTATCCGAATGACCCGGCCGCACTGCTTCCAAGACCGATCAGCCTGTGCAGGCAGGATCCGGGGACTGGAGACCTCGTCATCGTGTATCGGACCGCAGGACGCGGGACGCTGGAGCTGGCGACACAGTCGGCCGGCAGTACGGTGCGGGTCCTCGGCGCTCTCGGCAACGGCTATGATCTGTCCCGCTTCCGTGGAAAGAGAGTGCTCCTGCTCGGCGGCGGCATCGGCATTCCGCCGATGCTGGAGCTGGCTGCAAGGCTCGCCGGGGAGAGCGGAACGGCAAAACAGGTGACGGCGGTACTCGGGTACCGCAGCTCGGATTTCTTTCTGCTGGAGGAGTTCCGGAAGACCGCGGACAGGGTCCTGATCGCGACGGACGATGGAAGTGCCGGCACCCATGGCACGGTGCTCGATGCGGTGAGGGAGGACGGCACGGCGTTCGATATCGTGGCGGCCTGCGGCCCGATGCCGATGCTCCGCGGTGTCAAGCAGTTTGCGGAGGAGCGGGGGACGGAGGCGTTTCTCTCGCTGGAGGAACGGATGGCGTGCGGCGTGGGCGTGTGCCTGGGCTGTGTCTGCCGGACGGTGAATCGGGACGACCATTCGAAGGTGAACAACGCGCGGGTGTGCACGGAGGGACCGGTTTTCCTGGCCTCCGAGGTGGATATCTGAGTGCAGCAAAACATAAAAGAGAGCCCATTCGGGCGTTTCTCCCACGGGCGCTGCAAAGAACGCGGCACGGGGTATATCAATAAGATGAATTTAGCAGTTAAGATAGCGGGAATTGAACTGAAAAACCCGGTGATGACGGCGTCCGGAACGTTCGGATCAGGTATGGAATATGCGGATTTTGTCGATCTGAGCCGGCTCGGCGCGGTAGTCACCAAGGGCGTGTCCGATGTTCCCTGGGAGGGCAACCCGACGCCGCGTGTGGCGGAGGTGTACGGCGGCATGCTCAATGCCATCGGCTTGCAGAATCCGGGCGTGGAGACCTTTGTCAGGCGCGATCTCCCGTTTCTCGCCGGACAGAATACGCGTGTCATCGTCAATGTCTGCGGGCACACGGAGGAGGAATATCTGCGGGTGGTCGAGCGGCTGGGACAGGAAAAGGCTGTGGACATGCTGGAGATCAATGTCTCCTGCCCCAACGTGACGCGCGGCGCGCTGCAGTTCGGACAGGATCCTGCCTGCCTCGAGGCGCTGACCTCCCGAATCAGGCGCGTCGCCAGGCAGCCCATCATCATGAAGCTCACGCCCAATGTCACCAGCATCGCCGATCTGGCGAGAGCGGCAGAAGCGGGCGGCGCGGACGCCGTTTCGCTGATCAACACCATCACGGGGATGAAGATTGATGTGGAGAGGCAGAGATTTGTCCTCGCGAACCGAACCGGAGGACTCTCCGGCCCCTGCATCAAGCCGGTCGCGGTGCGCATGGTGTATCAGTGCGCCAGAGCCGTTAAAATTCCAATCATCGGCATGGGTGGAATTGCGAGCGGAGAGGATGCGGTGGAGTTTCTGCTCGCAGGGGCGACAGCGGTTGCTGTCGGCATGATGAATTTTCACGATCCGCACACGACGGAGCATGTTGTGGACGGTATCCGGGACTACTGCCGCCGGCATCATGTCAGCGACGTGCGGGACCTGATCGGCGCGGTAAAGGACGCGTAAAACACGTGACGGGCAGGCAGCGGAAGAGCAGGACCGCAGCGCTGCCTGTGCGGTCCGGGCATGAGACGGTTTGCAGACGCCGCGGCGCCAGAAACCGGTGAAAGGGAAAGAAAGCCTGACGGTGCAGAAGCAGGCGGAAGGCGGAAACTGGCCATGGAAATCACACAGAAGGCATATGCCAAATTAAATCTGGGATTGGATGTCACCGGCAGACGCGGTGACGGTTATCATCTGGTGGATATGATCATGCAGACGGTGGGCATTTTCGACACGCTGACGGTCCGTTCTCTTCCGGAGAAAAGCGCGGATGCAGTGACGCTGCAGATCACGACAGAGGACGAGAAGAAAGCCGGACAGCTCAGCGCAGGAGAGGACAATCTCGTCGTGCGGGCGATCCGTGCCATGCAGCAGAGATATCGGCTGGACTGCGGCTTTGAGGCAGAACTGGTCAAGCGCATCCCGGCGGCGGCAGGCATGGCGGGCGGCAGCGCGGATGCGGCGGCTGCACTGCGGTGTGTGCGGGCGCTGTGCGTCCCTGACGCCTCGGACAGAGAGCTGGAGCAGCTCGCGGTGACGCTGGGCGCCGATGTGCCGTACTGCATCACGGGCGGCACGAAACGATGTGAGGGCATTGGAGAGATTCTCACAGATCTTCGCCCGGCACCGCAGTGCGGCGTGGTGATTCTGAAGCCTCCGGCCGGTGTCTCCACACCGTGGATCTACCGCGCCCTGGATGCCTCTTCTATCGAAAGACATCCGGATATCCCTGCGATGATCCGCGCGGATGAGGCGGGAGACCTCCGGCAAATGATGGAAGAGAAGACCGCGTGGAATGTCCTGGAACCAGTCGCGCGCGGGGCTTTTCCCGAGATTTCTGCAGCAGAAAACTATCTCTGCCAGGCGGCGGAATCGTCAGGTGCTGGCGGGGAACTGATCCGTATCATGATGACCGGGAGCGGACCCACTTGTTTTGCCCTGTTTGAAACGATGAAGCAGGCGCAGTCGGTCTTCCTCAGTCTGAGGCAGAATACGGTGCCCCCGGAGTGGGATCTCTTCTGCACCAGCTTTATCGATACCCGGCTGGCCGCACAGATGCAGGATTAGATGGCAGGCTGACAGGAAGCAGCCGGAGAGCCATGGGAGCATGCAGACTGGTACGCTGTATAGCAGGTAAAACGGTGCCGCACAGAAAGCTGCCGGGGAATGACGGGAGCTGCTGCCCTGGCGCAGGTACGGGCGGCGGGCCAATTGGAAAGTGAAATACAGAAAATGAAATCAGATCAGACAGAACAGGAGAATGAGCAGTATCTGCCGCTCCGGGAAACCGTATATAACAAGCTTCGCAGACAGATTCTCACGGGCGAACTGAAACCGGGGGAGCGGCTGATGGAAATTCATCTGGCGAATAAGCTGGATGTGTCGCGCACACCGATCCGGGAAGCAATCAGAAAACTCGAGAACGAGGGACTCGTCCGGATTATTCCCCGGAGCGGGGCGCAGGTGGCGCAGATTTCGGAGAAGGAGCTGAAGGATGTGCTGGAGGTCCGGCGCTCGCTCGATGCCCTCGCCGCCCGCCTCGCCTGCGAGAGAATGACAGACATGGACCGCAGGAAGCTCAGGGAATCCTGCAGCAATTTTGAAGATGCCGCGCTGGAGGGAGAATCTGTCGCCATCGCGGAGGCTGATGTGGCTTTTCATGAGGTGATCATCGGTGCATCCGGAAACCGGCAGCTGGCCGATATTCTGCACCATCTTGCGGATCAGATGTACCGCTACCGCTTTGAGTATATCAAGGACGACAGCAACTATGATCAGCTCATCCGGGAGCACAGGCAGCTGACCGAGGCGATCGTGTCCGGGGATGAGGAGACGGCAGTGGCAGTGTCACACAAGCATATCGACAGGCAGGAGGCCGCCATTCTGGCACAGCTGAGGAAGCGGCAGACGAAACAATAGACGAAGCGTTTCCCGCCTGTCTGCCGGGAAATATGCGGCGCAGAGGGATGCATGACATCGGGCACAGCCCGAAGGACAGTGCGGTAAAAACTGCCGCAGACTATGCGGCGCAGAGGGAAAAATGAGTGAATATGTATGGCTGACTGTGACGGGAGAGCAGACGCATCCCGACGGCACAGCGGAGAAAAATGCGAGCCGGAGCCGCGCACGGCATGAGATTCTGTCTGACGGATCGCATGTCCTGATTTCTGAGGAATCCCTGGAGGACACAGGGAAGACGGTCACCAGCAGAATCGTGGTCTCCGATCACAGGATTACGGTGGAAAAAACGGGAGATTATGCCTCCCGCATGGTATTTGAGACCGGGCTGTCGCACAGCCTTGAATATCGCACGCCCTACGGCACGCTTCCCATGACCATAGAGACCAGTCATGTGATGGCGCTCGCCGTCAATGAGAACCTCCATGCGCGGGCAAAATACGACCTGATTTATCAGGCGGGGGAGCCTGTGCGCTGCTCCGTGACCATCCGGACAGAAAAAATCCCGCAGGACACACAGGACGGAACGTCCTGATGCGATACCTGCTGGAGAATGGCCTCTATGTCAGACAGAAAACCCCGCAGGACACGCCGGACGAAACGTCCTGATGCCGTGCCTGCGGGGAACAGCCTTCATGAATGCTTCCCTGCATGACGATCTGACAGGGAAGAACCCGGGGATGCGGAACCGGCTTATTTCACAGGTTTTGCACCGGCCTTGACCTGCATCTTCTCTACCCACTGCTTGAAGCGGCTCTTCTTCGGCTTGTCTGCCGGGTTTACCTTCGCGCCGTGCAGACCCTTGACGCCGACCATGTAGATGCCGCTGATCTGTGCCTTCACTTCTTTCCTCACCGGAATGTCGTCGAAAATTTTATCGTCCGCAATCAGCGTGAGAATCTGGGGACCGGCCTTTACCTTGACTACCGGCACCTTGGAGCGGCGCAGCAGCTTCGGCGTCTGATCGATGACGGCCTGCGGCAGTCCGGCGTCCCGCAGCCGCATTTTCTTTTTATCGATGATGAGAAGCGAAACCGTCTGCTTGTGCGCTTCGATCTGCTCCTGCTGCTCTGCCTGACGTTTCTCGGCGCGCTTGCCGAGAAAATAGAGAACTATGGTCGCTGCGACCAGAATTCCCAGAATGACAAAGAAAATAATCCAACCTGTACTCACAACCTTAACCTCCGAAAAATGGAATTCTGGAATCAGCGAACCAGGAATCAGCGCAGCCTGTTCTGCACTGCAGCCGCCCGGGTGGTTCCTGCACCATCTTATCATTGATCGGCCTTTGCGTGAAGTCTCACGCGATGCTCTTCCTTTGCTTTTTTCAATGTGCTAAACTGTGTTAATTGCAGAGTCTGTCAAATGGGCACCGAAGACAGACGCAGAACAGCCTGACCGGCAGGCACAGGCAACCGGTTCGGGAGGACAGAAAGGATCAGAACGATGAAGAAGAGATTTGCTGCGCTTTTGCTCGCAGCGGCGGCTGTGGTCAGCCTGGCTGGCTGCGGACAGACGAAGAGCCTTGCTTATCTTAAAAATATCAAGGCGTCTGACTATGTGGAACTCAGTGACGACTATAGCCATGTCACGGTAGAAGTTCCGGCTGAGACAGAGGTCACCGACGAGATGGTGGAAAACACCATCAATTACAAGCTGAGTTCCAGCGCGGCCTATCAGGAAGTTACCGATCACGACACGGTTAAGAAGGGCGATACCGTCAACATTGACTACACGGGAACGAAGGACGGCAAGGAATTCAGCGGCGGCTCGGCGAAGGATTATGATCTGACCATCGGGTCCGGTTCTTTCATTGACGGCTTTGAAGACGGCCTGATCGGTCACAAAAAGGGAGAGAACGTCACGCTGAACCTGACTTTCCCGAAGGATTACAGCAATACCGACCTCGCCGGACAGGATGTGGTGTTCAAGGTCACCATCAACAAGATTGAAAAGCTGGTGACGCCCGAGCTGACGGACGAGTGGGTTGCAGAGCAGAATATCGACGGCGTGAGCACAGTCGACGAGTTCCGCGACTACACCAAAAAACAGATGCAGAGTTATTATGACGATAGTCATAAGTCAGATATTCAGGAAGCCATTGTCAAGAAGCTTCTGAAGAGCTGCACCTTTGTCAAGGATCCGCCAGCAGAAATGGTGCAGCGGTACTATGACAATATGGTTCAGTCCTATTCCCAGCAGCTCTCTCAGAGCTATGGCATCGATCTTGACACCTATACCAAACTGATGGGACTTGACGACGAGTCCTCCAGCGGTTCTACGGAGGATGCAGCGGCGGCAGGGACAGAGCAGGCAGCTGCCGGCACTACTTCCGCAGCGTCTGAAGCATCGTCGGCCGCCTCCGGAAAAACAGACGCGGAGGCGTCAGATACCGCTGTCACGGAAGCTGCTGCACAGAGCAGCAGTGCGGTGACCAGTGAGGAAGTCTCGAGCAGTCAGTCGACCGCGGCGTCCATCCAGGATATCATCAGCTCGGATTCGTCCAGCTCCGATGCAGCCCAGGGCAGCACGGAGGACGCTGCGGCATCTGCTTCTGCGGCGGCCGCCCAGGACAGCACGGAGAGCGCAGCCACGGCTTCGACCGAGGCAGCTTCGGATTCCACGACGGTGACCAATGCGTCCGAGACGAAGGAATATAAATGGATCCGCGATGACGCTGTCGAGATGGCCAAGCGGTATATCATCCTGCAGGCGATTGCGGACAAGGAAAACCTGAACCTCACGACCAGAGAACTGAAGACCGAACTCTCCACCGAGGCAGCAAAGGAAGGCTACAGTGACCTGGATACGTATCTGAAGGATGAGGAGAACTCCAACAGCTACCGCGAATATCTGATGAGCCAGCGTGTCCTTGACTGGCTTGTGGATCACGCCACAGTCAAGACCCTGAGCGCCGACGAAAGCGCGGACAATGCCTCAGATGAGTCCTCTTCAGCTGCCGCTACAGAGAATACCGCCGCAGACGAAACTGCTGCGGAGGCCTCTACAGCCAGCACAGAGGCTGATACGAAGGAGAGCAGCGAGTCTTCTGAAATCGGTGACAGCGGGGCCGGAATGGGATATTGACGCGTCCGGAATACAGACTGACTCAGAATTTTGCCATGCGGCATCCCGGCCATCAGCCTGGCCAGAGGCTGTCGGAAATGGCTGTCAGATCAGAAGATGTCAGAATAGCAAATGGCTGTCAGATCAGAAGTTGTCAGAATAGCTATAGACAGATGGAGGAATTTCCAATGGATCTGGAACTTACGGAACTGAAGAAAATCGGTGCGGATGTCAGCAGCTATGCCGGAAAGAAAGTAACCGTCGGCGGCTGGGTCCGCAGCAACCGCGACAGCAAGAACATCGGATTTCTGACGATCAGCGACGGTTCCTGCTTCCAGACGCTGCAGATTGTCTACAGCGACAGCCTTGCATCCGGGGCGGAGGCAGCGGAGGAAAAAGCTGCCAGACAGTCCGGGGACAAGGCGCTGGATTTTGCCGGTGTGGCAAAATTAAATGTCGGAGCAGCAGTCATAGCCACCGGCACGATTGTTCTGACGCCGCAGGCGCGTCAGCCGTTTGAGATGCAGGCGGAGGAGATCCTTCTCGAGGGAGAATCCACACCGGATTATCCGATGCAGGCAAAGCGGCACAGCATGGAATTTCTCCGCACCATGCCTCATCTGCGGGTGAGAACCAACACATTCCAGGCAGTGATGCGGGTCCGCTCGGTCGCAGCCTATGCAATCCACCGTTTCTTCCAGGAAAACGGATTTGTCTATGTGCACACGCCGCTGATTACCTCGAGCGACGCGGAGGGTGCCGGCGAGATGTTCCAGGTCACGACGCTGCCGCTTGACAATGTGCCGAAGACACCGGACGGAAAGGTGGACTACAGCCAGGACTTCTTCGGCAAGCCCGTCAATCTGACTGTCTCCGGCCAGCTCAACGTCGAAACCTATGCGATGGCGTTCCGCAATGTCTATACCTTCGGACCGACGTTCCGCGCGGAGAAGTCGAACACCACCCGTCATGCCGCGGAGTTCTGGATGATTGAGCCGGAGCTTGCGTTCGCTGATCTTTCGGATGACATGGACTGCGCTGAGGCCATGCTTAAATACGTCATCCGCTATGTGCTGACGAACTGCCCTGACGAGATGCAGTTCTTCAATCAGTTTGTCGATAAGGGACTGATTGAGAGACTCAACCATGTCGCCGGGTCGGATTTTGGCCGGGTCACTTACACAGATGCAGTCAAAATTCTCGAGCAGCACAACGAGGAGTTCGATTTCAAGGCATACTGGGGCTGTGATCTGCAGACCGAGCACGAGCGGTACCTCACGGAGAAGGTGTTTAAGAAGCCCGTCTTCGTGACCGACTATCCGAAGGAAATCAAGGCATTCTATATGAAGCTCAATCCGGATGGAAAGACGGTGGCCGCGGCGGACTGCCTTGTCCCCGGCATCGGAGAGATCATCGGCGGAAGCCAGCGCGAGGACGATCTGGAGAAGCTGACCCGCCGGATGGAGGAGCTCCACATGAACCTCTCCGAATATCAGTATTATCTGGATCTGCGCAGATATGGTTCTGTGCGCCACTCCGGATTCGGACTCGGCTTTGAACGTGCGGTGATGTATCTGACCGGCATGGGCAACATCCGTGATGTCCTGCCGTTCCCGAGAACAGTCGGCAACTGTGAGCTGTGATTTCAAATTACACGGCATAGGTATAGGCATGCAGTTTTCGTTCCACCATCATAAAAGAATAGCTAGGCGCACCGCAGCGGTCATTTTGCTGTCTGCGGCTCTTGTCTGCAGCGCCGGCGTGCTCACGCCGGCAGCAAGTGTTCAGGCAGCGACCAGTGCGGAGCTGAAGAAAAAAAGAAATCAGACGCAGAGTCAGCTGAACTCCGCGAGAAACAAGGCCAGCTCTCTGAAGAATGAACAGGATTCCGTCTCGGAGGAGCTTGCACAGAAGACAAAAGAGATCGCTGAGAACATGACTGCGATCAGTATGATGCAGGATCAGATCAGCGATCTGGAGGATCAGATCAAGGTCAAACAGCAGGAATACGAGGCAGCCGAAGCGGATGAGCAGCAGCAGTATGAGTCCATGAAGAAGCGCATCCAGTTCATGTATGAGAAGGGAAATACCAGTTACGTCCAGCTTCTTCTGCAGGCGAGTTCTCTCGGCGATGCGCTCAACAAAGCGGAGTATGTCGAACGCCTTTATGACTACGACCGCAAAATGCTGAAAAAGTACGAGCAGACCGTGCAGCAGGTGGCAGACGCCAAGAAGGCGCTGGAGGATGAGAAATCCGAGCTCGAGACCACCCAGGCGGAGCTGAAGGAAAATGAGACCGAGCTGGAATCGCAGCAATCGGAGCTGCAGTCAAAGTATGACAACTATGACGAGCTGATTGCGGAAGCACAGTCTGAGGCTGCGCTGCTGAAGCAGCAGGTGCAGCAGGAAAATGCACAGATTTCCACTGCGGAGGCGCAGGAAGCGGCAGCAGCAGCCGCAAAGCGGCAGGCAGAGGCGGAGGCAGCTCTCAGGGCACAGCAGGAGGCGGCCGCGGCAGCCGCCGCAGCGTCCTCTTCCTCCGCGGAGAGCAGTGCCTCTGCAGGCTCCTCGGATGCTGCCGGCACAGGGACATCGACGAACGGCGGACAGGCGGATGCCGGAACCCAGACGGAAACCGCCTCATCCGGGGCCTCCTCTTCCGACAGCTCCTCCGCATCCTCACAGACGTCCACGAAGAGTTATGCCTCGGCGGGTTCTGCGAGCGGAGCCAACGTGGTTTCCTACGCGGAACAGTTTGTGGGGAATCCGTATGTTTACGGAGGAACGAGCCTGACGAACGGAGCGGACTGCTCGGGCTTTACCCAGAGCGTCTATAAGGCGTTCGGCTATTCTCTGCCAAGAACCTCATACGAGCAGATGAATGCCGGCACAGCTGTCAGTTCCCTCGCGGAGGCGCAGCCGGGCGATCTGATCTGCTACGGCGGACATGTCGCCATCTATATCGGCAACGGACAGATCGTTCATGCCTCCACGCCGGCAACCGGCATCAAGTATGGCTACGCGGCGTACCGCTCCATTCTGACAATCCGGAGAATCATCAATTAGGCAATGAAGTCGGCCGGATGACGGAATCACAGGCTGGATTTTAAAGAGGAGACAACATGGAAAACGAACGCATCATCGTTCTGGATTTTGGCGGACAATATAAGCAGCTCATTGCGCGGCGTGTGCGGGAGTGCAATGTGTACTGTGAGATCCAGCCGCACACGATTCCTCTGGAAAAGCTGCGGGACATGAATCCGAAGGGAATCATCCTGACCGGCGGCCCGAACAGCGTATACGAAGCATCTTCTCCCAGCTGCGATAAGGAGCTGTTTTCGCTCGGCATTCCGATCCTCGGCATCTGCTATGGATCGCAGCTCATGGCGTACAAGCTGGGCGGGGAGGTGAAGACCGCTCCTGTCAGCGAATACGGCCATACCCGGACCCTGGTTGATGATCCGGCTTCACTTCTTTTTTGTGATGTCAAAAAGGACTCCACCACGTGGATGAGCCATACGGATTATATCGCCCGTGTGCCGGAAGGTTTTCATGTGACAGCACACACGGCGGAGTGCCCTGTGGCAGCGATGGAGGACCCGGTCCGGAGGCTCTATGCAACCCAGTTCCATCCGGAGGTGGCGCACACGGAAGAGGGTTCCAAGATCCTGCGTCACTTTGTGATGGATGTATGCGGCTGCCATGGAACCTGGCAGATGGCATCCTTTGCGGAGACCACAATTCAGGAACTCCGGGAAAAGATCGGCAGCGACCGCGTTCTGCTGGGACTCTCCGGCGGCGTGGATTCCACCGTCACCGCCGTGCTCCTTTCCAAGGCGATCGGACGGCAGCTGTACTGTGTCTTTGTGGATCACGGACTGCTCCGCAAGAACGAGGGGGATGAGGTAGAGGCTGTATTCGGACCGAATGGCAAGTTCGGAAATCTCAACTTCATCCGCGTGAATGCGGGAGATGAATATTTCGCCATGCTGAAGGGAGTCACAGAACCCGAGAAGAAGCGCAAGCTGATCGGGGAGAAGTTTGTGGAAATCTTCGGCGAAGAGGCAAGGAAGCTGGCCGGCACGGGCGGCTTCCGGTACATGGCGCAAGGCACGATCTACCCGGATGTGGTGGAGAGCGGCGGCTTCGGCAGCGGCAGCGCTGTGATCAAATCGCATCACAATGTGGGCGGACTGCCGCACGATCTGGTTGTAGAGCTCGGTTTCGATGAGAAACCGATCGAGCCGCTCCGCACGCTGTTCAAGGATGAGGTGAGAAAAGTCGGCCTGGAACTCGGCATTCCGCGCGAGCTCGTATATCGTCAGCCGTTCCCCGGCCCCGGCCTCGGCATCCGTGTCGTCGGCGAGGTGACGCCGGAAAAGGTTCATATCGTACAGGAGGCGGACGCGATTTACCGCGAGGAGCTCACGAAGGCCGACATTGATATGGGAAAGGGACAGTTCTTTGCCGCCCTCTCCAACATGCGGTCCGTCGGTGTCATGGGCGATTTCCGCACCTACGACTATGCGGTGGTGCTTCGCGGCGTTCTGACTTCTGATTTTATGACTGCGGAAGCAGCGGAGATTCCGTGGAGCGTTCTTCAGACCTGTATGAACCGGATTATCAATGAGGTGAAGGGAGTCAATCGCGTGATGTACGACCTCACTTCCAAGCCGCCGGGAACAATTGAATTGGAATAATTAACAAAGTCCAAAGAATGCTGTATTTATGCGGCTTTCGGGGATTTTGAAAAGCGATTTGATAACAAAATGATAACACTTGATAACTGAGCATTATTTATGAGTAATGCAAAAGGTTAGCAGGTGAGGTTTCAGCAAAGACTTAAAAAGGTCTTGTTAAGCTAATGAATAGCTTAGCAAGGCCTTTTCTTTTTGCCCATATGTTAGCCGGTTGAAACCATTCAGATAAGATTTGCTCAGATTATTCCTGGGGTGGAACAGTTTCAAAGTGTGAATGAGTTGTCTGACCGGGTGTTGGATAGTGATATCTCCAGGCATCGTATTCATCCTGGGTGAGCTGACCGGATCTAAGAGCTTCGGATTTGTCCATCCAATCCAACAGCATGTCATAAAGCTGTATGCTGCCGGGATGATTCCTTAAGTCAAGATAAAGCTGAGGCTGACCATCTTCTGCCTTTTCAACCTTGAGACCGTAGCGATCTTCAATAGCGAAGAGGGTATGGATAAGCCCAGTGAAAGAGTCGATGTCAGGAACCTTCAGGGCATCAGGTTTAACGTCAAAAAGCTCTGCCATTGCCTGAACAAGGTTATCCTTTGGAACACGGTTTTCACTCTCATATTGAGCCATACGGACATCGGCAGATTTTTCATCAAAGCCGATTTGTGCACCTACATATTTTTGTGTCATTCCGCGTTTACTACGGAAGAAATGGATTCGTTCTCCTATTGCCATAGTGAGGGCTCCTTTCGTTTGATGGGATTATCTTAACATATTTGTTTAGGACAATCAAGAGTAATTAAACAAAAAAGTTTAATTACTCACTTGACTTTAACATATATGTTTAGTATTATAAGTGTGAACTTAAACAAATATGTTAAGTGACAACTGAATGATCGTCTGAGACACAGATATGACTCCGGAAAAGTATGCGAGGACCGAAAGCGAGCGTATGGAGGGAGCGAAAACGGCGCAGTCCAAAACAGTCTATAAGGCTAACGAACCCAGAGGTTACCCGTCAGGAAAGTGTCAAAGGGAAGCGGCAAATGAAGTATCAACAAAAAAGAAACCAAAGAAAGGAAAGAAATGTATGGAAAAAATGTTTTTGAGAGTAGCAGATGTTATGGAAATCCTCGGCGTTTCTGAAAGTTACGCCTATAAGCTGATAAGAAAGCTTAACAAGGAAATGCAGGAAATGGGATTTCAGACCATTCAGGGAAGGATCGATACCAAATTCGTGAGCGGTACATAATCGGCGTCTTTGGAATGGCTTGATTTTCTGCTATAGTTTTTGCAGCCTGAAGTAAAGTGCTGGCAGGCTTTCTGCCGGATGGCCTGCACAT